>ENA-ORXT01001074-ORXT01001074.1-marine-metagenome-genome-assembly--contig:-NODE-1074-length-38629-cov-5.369345_pt1 | contig 38629 bp, 37 predicted proteins | sample MGYA00237868_ERZ511482 | MGnify/ENA metagenome assembly ERZ511482 | reverse complement strand
TCCGGTCCTAAGCGCCTGATCCGGACGCTTTTCCGTTGGCGGCTGATTCGAATTGATTACGCCAATGAGTTCAATTCTCTAAAGTAAGTGCCATTGGGCTATCGCCATGCGGCTGATGCAATATCCGGGCTGGCGTTGCCGTTCAGTTGATCGGCCCCAGCGGAACTCGGCGGTATCAAAACAGGTGAGCTTGAATCTCGTTAAAGTTATTCAGAGTCTGCGATGTTCGGCAATGAGCTGACGATCTCCGCGTCCACCGTCGATTTGGTGGGCGTCAAGCGATAGACACGGTCGGCGTAGCGATCAAATAACCCAACGTCGTGGTGGGAGATCATGAGGACTTGGAATTCCAGTTCTTTGGCAGCGCGATGGACGATATTGACCAATCGGGGCACCAACTCCGGCCTAAGCCAGCAATCTTGCTCGTCCAAGACTAGGAATCGTCGATGAATATCTTCGTTCAGCGTCGCCAACGCAAACATTCTCAGCCCGACGCTCAGCACGTTCTGCACCGAACCGCCCTGCCCTCTGAGCACATCTTCTTCGTTGCCTTCACGGTCAATCGAAAAACTGACGGCGGCAGCTCCCCGTTTGAAATCGGGTTTCGATTTGAACTTTATTGGTTGACCGAGCACTTCTTGAATTGCGATCGTCAACTTGCTTTCCAACACGCCCAGCACTTCTTCAAATAGGGATTGGCTGAGGATTTCCAAAGCACCGGTTGTGCGGTCGGCAACGGCTAAGAACGATTCGATATCTACAATCTCACCATCCAACTTTTTAATCGTCTTCTGGTTAGACTCCAGTTGCCATTTCAGTTTTTCAAGTTGTGAGAGAACGGTCATGACGTTGGGGTTTATTAGAAAGATGTTAGTTGGGTCTGTCTTGTCGAGGCCCCGATCAATCCGTTTCGTCAAACTGCGCGGTGACCGCGTTTAACTGGGTTTCGATCGTTTTGAGTTGTTTGTCGTAGTCGGCGACCTTCTTTTCATTGTCGGCCGTCATCTCGGCCAGCTTCTTTTTCAGCACGTCGATATCGCAGGAGCCAAACTCTTTTTCTGCTTGCTTGCGCAGCTTCGCCAGCGTCTTATTGGTTTCATCGCGCTGAGTTTCGATTTGAATCTTGCGATTACTAAACTGCTGGTGACGATTTTGTAGATCCTTGAGTACTTCGTTGGGGTCGGCTGTTTTAGGCATAGCTGTTCATGTCCTCCTGAGTAATTTCTTTGGCCAATTTCATGATTTGATCGGCAACATCGGGTTCAAATTGGGCGACGTTCTCTTGCAAAAACTCTTTCAACCCGGCTCCTGAATCGGTGCGGCGATTGGTAAGTTCTTTTAAACCTGAAATGAATGCCGATTCACCCTGCTCTTGTTCGGTCGGCACCATCGCTTCGTGGAATATTTCATCAAATGGTTGGTGCGGCACGACAACGTCTTCGAATTTAAGCCCGACGTCAGATACCTGAACGTGTAACGCCTTCGGGATGTGGGCTTGGTTGGACTCGCTGCGCGAGCGGCGAGAAATATTTCCTGGATTGATCCAAGTCGTCTTGCCAGCCGCGATAGGGTCGAGTCGGCGGTGAATGTGACCATTGATCAAAACGTCAACATTCTTGATTTCGTGAACCGCATTTCGACCGTTGTCATATTCTTTAAAGTCGATGTCATGATGCGTTAGCCAAATCACCAAAGGTGCTTGCGTGTCTTTGGGGCCACTGCCAGAACTACTTTGCGGCACCAAACGGCTGTCAAAGGTTTCTGGGATCGGTTGTCGATATGACGACCCGGCAACGACTAAACGGCGTCCATTGATCTGCCCGGTCCAAAAGTCACCGGCGCTGACAATCTTGTATCCGCCAGCCTTCACTAAGACTGACAGCGAATCATCTTCGTTGAGTTCTGGTTGAGCACAGTCGTGGTTGCCAAAAATCCCAATGATGGGCGTCCGCCGCGTCATCTCGATCAGCTTTCCCATCATCCAGTTTGAATTGTCGCGCGGTTTATCAAACAGATCGCCCAAACATACCGGTTGCAGTTTATGCTTGCGGGAATACTCCAAACAGAACTCGATCTTTTTGAGAATTACATTGGGATAATCGTCTTTGCGGAAATTCGGTTGTCGACCTTCCAAATGCGGATCTCCGAAAACCAAAAGGCCTTCGAACTGTTGGTGAACTTCATTGAGCATGAGCGTGCGCCCCCGGTTTTTTTAAGATCTGGTCTTTGGAGATTTCACCGCCGCATGTCGGGCACTGCGGATTTTCGTTCAGCCAATCCTCGATTTCGGATTCCGTCTCTGCGATACTGGCGTTGACCGCATCTAACAGGCTTTTTTGCTGGTCGAGTTTTGCCAACAGCTCATCGTATTCTTCGATCTTGGAAGTTAGCGGCTGTGCCGGCTGAAGCTTTGGCAAATCTGCAAGTCCATCAATCACTTTGAGGCATTGCTCAAACTCTTGTGCGTTTCTCAGCTGCATTTGGAATGCGTCAATCGTATCGCTCAGAACACGGGTTGGGAGGATTTCGGGTGGAGCTGTTAATTTCGATAGTGCCTTTAATCGCGATTCGCTGTAGGCCTGCATTTGCAAGTTCTGCTGCCATGTTTCCACCAACGCTTCTAATGGTTCGGTGGCCGAGAGCTTGGGTGGTGATTGCAGCTTTTGAAGCACTTCCAACTCAGACTCCGCAATCTGCATCTGCGATGTAGAGGACTCGATGGCTTCGATGGCGGTGCCGATCGACGTCGTAGGCTGCATCTTCGGAAGTTCGGGGATCACTTTCAACACATCGTTCATTTGGACAAACATGTCCGAATTCAGCTGTGTCGCCAGTAACTCCTCAATGGCCCCCTCTAACTTTGCAACGCGTTTTTTCTCGTCGGCGATCTCGGTCCCAATCTTTTCGCATTTAACAGCCTGTTTGTGAAGGGCCTGGACAGGCGACAGGATTTCGTTCGCCGCGACTAATGCATCACGTTGCTTGGTAACACGTTTAAGATCGGCCTTGCGAATTTTGATGTTCGATTTGTGCCGGTCTTGCATCTCGACCAACCGAATCGCGTCTGAGGAAGAAGCAAAGAACTGGGCTGCTGCTTTTTCTTTGTCACCCAGCAGGAACAGGGGAGAGGTCTGTTCGCCAAAATGGACGTCGAAAGATTCCTTATCAACCTGAACTTGAGGCATTCGCAGAATCGCATGCAGTGCCTCGGGCACTTTGCCTTTGAGGCGGTCATGCAATTCGCCATTGATTTCATATTTTGGGGAACCGCTTTTCTTGCGGCTCCACTGGATCACGTCACCGGAATCCGTTTCGACGATGATCTTGCATTCTTTCGCGCCGTGCCGAAGAACGTAGGTCGATTTGGGATTATTGCAGAGAATCTGTAACGCGGTCACGATGGCGCTTTTGCCACAATTGTTTGGACCGATCAACACCGTCAGCCCCGTCGACGGTTCAATGACCGTGTGCTCGTGCGACATGAAGTTAATTAATTCAATCCGTTTGATCATGTATTTGCGGTGCTTGAAGAAAGCTGAAAGCCTCAAGGGATTTTTTGTGACGCGTTCTATTTTGTCTTAAATTAACATTGCCGAGGAACGTGACACCTTTGGTCACAAAACAAACATTATTTGGAGATCCTCCATTATGGCGTTTTCCGTTGTGGTTGAACAGCGTCAGTTGCCAAGCGGCTTTTAATCATCGTCCTCCGCTGGCGATCAATGCGCGGTATCATAGGCGTCATGCAATCTAAGCTCAGAATCCGTCAACCTAACGTTTTGCCGCCTCCAGAGGTGACCCAACAAGCCGTCAGTCTGTTCCAATCCCATGGGGCGTTGTGGTTGGAGAATGTCTTCGAAAAGTCGACGATTGAAAAACTGTTGGCGACTTATCAAAAGAAGTACCTTAGCCTGAGCAAAACAGAACTGAGGCAACGAGACGCGAAGGTCGGAGATCAACGGTTTATGATTACCGTTGACGTGAAGGGCGCTTTTAATCGGCCGGAGGTCTATGCCAACGAGGCACTGTCGCCGGTCCTGCACAGCCTCTTGTCCGGCGCGCTGCGGATCGCGAGTTTCGGATCCGTGGTTGCACTGCCTGATGCGGATGAGCAGGCGATTCATCTGGATCACCCGCCGCTGTTTGGCGTCGCCGATGATGGGATGCCCGTTTATGCTTTGACGATGGTGATTCCGCTGGTTGATCTTTCGCCGGAAACGGGGACGACGGCGATTTGGGAGGGGTCGCATCGCGGGGAAGACCGATTCGATTTGCTGCGCGGTTTAATGGACAGCCCTGATTTTTCGGACGCATCATTGCCGATGGCGAAACAGGGCGACGCTTATCTGATGGACTATCGGGTTATCCACGGTGGGATGGCAAATCGAAGTGACGTGGCCAGGCCCGTTTTGTATATCGTTTATAGTCGGCCGTGGTTTCGAGACGGATTTAATTTTAAATCGCAGGATGCCGTTTCCATCTCCAAAAAGCAGTTGAAGAAAGTTCCAAAACAACACCGATCACTGTTCGAATAAACTTGCAGCCCAATAGAAATTGGTTCTTCGGAAATCTTTGTTGTAGTGGCAATGACGCAGAGGCAAAGAGAATTTCATTCGTTTAACGATTAGCCTGCAGGCGTCGGCGTTTGGCCGGGCAAAACACGGTCGCCTTCCGGCTTGTCGTTAAACTACCAGCCAAAGCTATCAATAAATTCCCAGAAGAGCCTAGAAAACTGGCTCACCCTTTTACTGCGTCGCCCAAAATTTCTCGCGCTTTGACGGCGTCGCGTTTGGGGACGACAACTTTCACTTCCGACGCGATTTCGACCTGGAAACCTGCCGTGTGTGATCCAGTGGCGACGGCGTTGATGCCATTGGCCTGCAGCGTGCTGATCAGCGGAGCGGCTTGGAGGGCGTCGGGGCGGGTTGCGACGATGGTTGGACTGGTGGGGTCACTTTCTGCTGCAGCGGTAACCCAAGCAAAACCGAATTTCATGCCTAACGCCAACACGCCTACGACTATTGCGACGTTGACGGCTTTAAGTATCTCCGGTGAACCAGAAAACGCGCCCAAGCAAAAGATGACGACCATGACTCCAATCATCATCCCGTAGGGTTTCAAGTCGAGAGACGCGGATGCTGCCGATGGACTGGATGGATCAGAATGTTCGCTTTTTTGATTTTCCATAGTGCTTTAATTATATGCGGGAGCAACTTTTAACGCATCCGTTTTTGCTTACAATGTTATGCAAATCTGCGGCAAAATTTTTAAATACTTAAGGGACAACTATGTCGTTAATCGTCGATGCACATCATCATTTTTGGGATCGGCAAATGGACGGTTTTGATCATGGCTGGCTGGAGGATCAGGGGCATGAAAAGATTTGTCGGAACTTTCTGCCGGAGGATCTCGAGCCGCTGATCACAACTGCCGGCGTCGACAAAACGGTCTTTGTGCAGACTCAGCACAACACAATTGAGAATGATTGGGTACTCGAGTTAGCCAATCAATACGACTGGTTGGCCGGAGTCGTAGGATGGGTAGATTTGGCGAGCGATCAATGCGAGGCACAGATTGAAAAATACAAGTCACAACCGAAGTTTGTTGGAGTCCGGCACCTGACTCAGGGCGAAGCGGACGATGACTTTATCGTGAGTGACGATGTTTTGCGCGGGTTAGCGTTGCTGGAGAAGCACGATGTGGCATTTGACCTTTTGTTTTTCGTTAAACACCTTAAACACGCTCAGTCTGTTGGAAAACGTTTCCCCAATTTGCGATTGGTGATCGATCACTTGGCCAAGCCGTTCATCAAGCGGGGGGAGACCGATGGGTGGCAAGAGGATCTTCAGGCCGCAGCAAAATGTGACAACATCCACGTCAAGCTATCGGGAATGGTGACCGAAGCGGACTGGGAGAACTGGAAGGCTGAAGACCTGAAGCCCTATGTCGAAACGGCATTGGAAGCGTTCGGTCCCGACCGCTGCATGTTTGGCAGCGACTGGCCGGTCTGCAATTTGGCAGCGACTTACACCGAAGTTTTTGACGCGCTGGTTGATTGCATCGGCGGAGTATCTGATGCCGAGCGAGCCAAAATATTGGGATCTAATGCGATGGATTTTTATCGCTTGGATGGATTGCTGATATAGGTGCTGTTGATTTAGTCTGATTTTGCGAAGCACCGATCAGCCGCAGGGCGATAGCCCCCGGTCCTTGGTTGCTATTGGTGGACCGGACGCTATCGCGCGGCGGCTGATTAAATCCACGGACTCTAGGGGCCGAGGCTCCCGTTTCGAAAGACAAACCCGCAGCGCAAGCAAGTGAGTTTTTCCCGGCGCGCGGAGGCTCACTTGCAGGCGCTGCGGGTTTGTATTGAAACTGCGCACACTCGCCGGGGGTCCAATAGATCGACGCCCGACTGCTCGAGGCGAGGTGCTGTTTAGATCAACCCTTCGATCAGTTTCCCGCTATTGGCGATTTTCATGGGACGGCCACTGGTGCTTGTGAACGTTGTCTCCAAGTCAATACCCAACGACTTGCAAACGGTTGCCATGAGATCTTCTGAGGAATAGCTTTGCCCTTCAACGCGGGTGCCGTCTTCGTTGGTTTCTCCGATCGCGACACCGGGCTTCATGCCTGCACCGCCAGCCAAAACTGACCAGCTGCGAGCCCAGTGGTCGCGGCCGGTGTTGCCGTTGATGTTCGGCGTGCGTCCAAATTCGCCCATCCACATGACGGCTGTTGTATCCAACATGCCACGTTGAGCCAGATCTTCCATCAAAGCGCTCATGCCGCGATCAAGCTGCGGCAGCTTATTATCTTTGAGCGTGTTAAAAATGTTTTGGTGGTTGTCCCAGCCGCCGAGGTTAACTTCGATAAACGGAACACCCGCTTCGACCAAACGTCTGGCCATCAAACAGCCACGCCCAAAATTGTTTTCACCGTAACGCTCTTTCACCTCGGTGGGCTCTTTCTCCACACGAAACGCCTCCATTTGGCTGCTGCTCATCAAGGACAGCGTCTTTCCGAGAACCTTTGCATGTTCGTTGGCCGCGATGCCGCGTCGTTGGTCGATGAAGTCGTTTTCCATCAACTTCAACGCCTGCATTCGACTGGCAATCCGCTCAGGTGGAAGATCTAAGTCCAAGTTTCTGACGCGTCCGCTTGAATTAACCGAAAACGGCGAATAAGCCATTCCCAAAAAACCGGGCCCCTCGCTCGCACCGCCTACCGAAACGAAAGCTGGGATTTCCAACTCCGGGCGCTGCGTGCCCAGTTGATGTGCGATTACCGAACCGTAGCTGGGATGCTTTACATTTGGATTTGGAACGTAGCCAGTATGCATATAGTAACGCCCACGTGTATGATCCGCCTCGCGCGTGCTCATCGAGCGTACGATCGACATCTTGTCCATGTTCTGTGCCATCATCGGCAAGTGTTCACAGATCTGCATGTCTCCGTTTGTTGAAATCGGTCGGAAAGGACCACCCGTGTTGGCTCCCGGTTTCAAGTCCCAAAGATCAATCGACGATGGACCGCCGCCCATCCACAAAAGGATCGCCGCTTTCTGATTCTTCTGCATCTCTTTTGCGTTGGCGCGGAGAGTTTGTCCAAGCGCCAATGCCGTTCCCGTGAGGGCCGAAGCGCCGGCAAGATGACTCATGAAGTGGCGTCGGTCCATACCGCGTGGTGTTTTATGATTCATTGTTTTTCCCGGTTGATGAAGAGTGGCTTGTCGGCCCGAGGCTGCGACGTTGTTTATGTCTTGTTCGTTTTGATCAAAAGTGGAAGTAGCCGTTTTGGTTTAGTGTATGAAGATAAACTCATTCGTATTCAATATTACCCACCACATGTCACGAAGTCCCTCAGCAAAATTACCTCCATTGGTTTTAACCAAGGTTTTCGCAAGGTTGAGTTCTGCGGTTTTGGGTTTTCGGCCTAGACCTTTCCAATACAGCATTTCGATTTTCTGTGTGGTGGACATGGGAGACTGTACAATCGCGTTGATCAAACCGCCCTCTGCGGTTGATGTCGCGGCCTTAATCATGTCACCGTTGAACATCATCAGCACCTGCGGAATCGTACCGTTGAAGCTGGTCGCCTCTCCACCTTCGTCGGTACCGAAGGCAGTGTTGAACTGCTGTAGCCATTGGTTTTTGATGCGTTCTTGATCCGCGTAAGTACCAGTGCGTTGAGCACCCTCGCTGGCCGCCAGCAAGGATTCGTACAACTGTTCGGCTTGCATTTGACGCAAGTAGAAGTGAGAAAACTTGGGCGGTTCGCCCAGCAAAGGATCGTCGGAAGCATTGGATTTGTTCTGGCGACTGGAGAGCCCGTACGGATTGGAAAGTACAATCCATGAAATCAATTGTCGAAGATTGTGTTCGTTGCTCTGAAACTCTTGGCCTAGGTAATCCAATAAGGCCGGATGCGTTGGCACATTGTGGGGGCCAAGATCGTCATAGGGACTTGTGAAACCGTAGCCCAGGAAATGGGCCCACATCCGGTTCACAATTGACTTTGCAAAATACGGTGACTGCACCGTGAGGTCGGCTAATTCGGCGCGTCGATTGGTTTGTTTGACATATCCGCTTCTGTCTATTTCAGTACCGTCAACAAAGACAGGATAGGCAACCGCAACCAATCCGTTTCGTAACTCATAGTAGACTTCGGCTTCATCACTACTGCTGCGACTTTCGCCGGCGAAATCTCTGTCTGTCAGCGTCGCAACATTCCCCATGCCCGACTGCATGCCTTGTCCAACCGCTCGGGCCTGTCGGAAGAACGCATTCATTTCCCAATACTTTTGTTGCTTCCAATCGTTGAAAGGATGATTGTGGCACTGCGTACATTGGACTTGTAAACCAAGAAATATTTTCGTTGTTTCGGAGGTTGCCAGAGAAGCGTCATCTTGATTGACCTTGTCGATCAGAAAATTAGTGGCACCATTGAAGTCCTCATCGCCAGGGGCCGTTGTGCCGGTCGCACTTATTAGTTGGTGTGCGAATTGATCGTAGGGCTTATTACGAGCGAACGAGTCCCGAAGAAACTTCTGCATACCCTCTCGATTGATCATCGAGCGATTGTCGTTTCCGCCCGTGCGGCCAATCAATAAGTTCGTCCAAACCGTCGTCCAATTCCGAGCGAACTCTTCGGTGTAGTCGTCGTCGTAAAGTAAGGTCTCAATCAGCTTTTGCTTTTTCGTGTTGCTGTTGTCAGAAGCAAAGGCGCTGGCTTCTTCGGCCGTCGGGATCCGACCGATGACGTCTAAATAGACTCGACGAGCCCACTCTGAATCGGTCGCCGGTTTGGAGGGCTTGATTTGATATGCATCCCAAACCTCAGCGATCATCTTGTCGATCTGAGTCACTTGTTGGGCGATGCCGCGATCGGCCTCGACTTGCTTGTCGAGAGCCGGTTCGACCGCGTATGCGGGGCATGCTGCCAGAACACCCATGAACAGAGCGATCATAGGAATAAGATCTTTCACCGTCGCCGAACAAAACATGCGAAGTGCACCTGTTTATTGAGTAGATTGAATACCCCAATATAGCTTATTGGGACGTTGTTCTCGGATGTCGGGTTGCTTTAAACGCAAAAGGCCATCTTGGCACCAGAGAGGGATTTCCGCCTCGTGCCCAATGCGACCAAAAATAAATTCTGCAAAGCGAAAGTTCTAATGAAACGGAGGAAATGATCCCAAGGATTATGTGTTGCAGAATTGTACATGTGTATTATTCTGATGCGCCTCAGAATAATGCACAATCTGATGGCATATTTTTTAACAGGCCATGATTTGCCGTATGGGTAAAAAAAAGACCTTGATTGCCAGTAAAAACCAGCAATCAAGGCACTGCCTCGTCTCTATTTCACTCAATGTTGCTTTTACAACATCAGGTGAACCACTTCCGAAATATCACGGTTGCAGACAGCGTGCCAATCAGAGCACTTAATCACTTTTACTGGCAATTTCGCTTTCCTAGCGTACGAGATTGTCAATCCATCGCTTCGGCTTTTTCGGACCTTTTGGCCGGGTCAGCCGGCGTGCTGTTTGCTTTCGGGGCTCGAGAGCCGTTTTTGCAACCTCTTCGATGGGCAGTTAAACTCGTTCTCTTAATTCGAAATTTGGGAGATCAAGAAACTATGTCGACTATGCCTAACATCAGCGGCAAAGCTCAATCCAGCGAAGCGACTAAACAAGCAGTCGCTTTCATCTCCGGGATCCGCGAAAACATTGTTGGTGTCGGTCTTGTCAAAGACCGTTGTTCTTGATTTCGTGCGTATTCAATTCACGATTGATTTGCTTCCGTCGGACATCCTTGTTGCCCGCGCCATTTTTAGTCATTGCCACACAGAACCCAATCGAACAAAGTGGTACGTTCGAATTGCCGGAAGCTCAGTTGGATCGTTTCATGTTGTGTCACCATTTGGACTATCCAACGCCAACCGAGGAGAAGGAAATCCTTCGCCGCAACGCATCGCTGGGAATTCGTCACTCCGACCGAGGCGCCGTCGCGCGGACCGAATTTGACATCCTTGATGATCAACCGGTAGGTTCCAGTCAAGATTTGATCGCCGCGATGCAGCCTGTTCAAGACGTTCACATCAGCGACGTCTTTATTGACCACGTTGTGGAACTGGTTAATCGCACGTGTTCACATGGCGCGTTGTAAGTCGGTGGTTCTCCACGTGCCGGTATCGTGCTGTTAAAAGCGTCGCGTGCCCAAGCTCTGATCAACGGACGTGATTACGTGATCCCCGAAGACATGTATGCGCTTGCCGAAGACGTCATCCTCCATCGTATTCGCTTAAACTACGAAGCACTGGCCGATAGCCTCAGTTACGGCACCGATACATCGCCGTTTCTTGGCAGCGGCACCGACTACGTGCAGTCTCGTTTGTACCAAGCGGGCGACCCGGTGCGTTCGATTGATTGGAGAATCATGGCGGGGACGAAGAAGGTCCAAGTCAAGGAATTTGAAACGCCCAAACGCATGCCTTATTATCTGTTGGTGGATTCTTCGGCGTCGATGACTGTTAGTTCTCACCACCGCAGTAAATACGAAACGGCCGTCTTCATCGCAGGAGGGCTGGCCTTTGCTTGTTTAGACCGAATCAGTCCCGTTGCGGTGATCGGCGTTGGCGAGACGGATTTGCGATACCAGCCAAGTCTCTCGCGCGACAAAATCATGCAGTGGCTTCACCGTTTGCGGACCTATTACTTCAATAAACAAACGATGCTAAATGAACGGTTGGAAGAACTTGGCCCGATGCTGTCGACGCGTTCATTGATTATTGTGTTGTCGGATTTGCATCAACCGGCCGCTATTGGGCCACTGAAAACACTCGGACAGAAACACGATGTCGTTACGTTCCAATTGTCCGATCCGGCCGAAGAGCAGCTGCACAATGTTGGTTTCATGCGCGCCAGAGAATCAGAGACCGGTCGATCCATCACGACGCGCGGTCGCAATTTGGGAATCGACCAAGTGCAATTGAAGCAGGAACTCAACCGCGCTCAAGTGGATCATCTTTTGATTCCGACCGACCAAAGTATCGAATATCGTTTGCGTCACTTTTTTAAGTCGCGCGGGCTGCTGGGAAGGTCGCTGCGATGAACGCGCTTCACTTCCTTTGGGCTGTTGACTCAGGCAAATCTTGCGACGAAATGATCAGCCGCAGGGCGATAGCCCCCGGTCATACAAAAGGACCGGACGCTATCGCGTTGCGGCTGATTAGCCCCTTTTTGCAAAGTCCTTCGGTTGCAGTGCGACTTGGTCAAATATTAATGATCCTAACCGCCATTGTGCTGTTTGGCTCTGCTGATTGTTTTGCTCAACTTAAAAGTGACGCACCGCAATATCCCACTGATGAAAAAGATTGAAGCTTGGGGTCACCAACCACAAACCAATCGGGCTGACGATCAGAATGTTGACTGGGAATCGCTGCTTGAGCCCTATCGAAACTTGCCGGCTGATTCTTTAGAAGCCAATTCGATAGAAACCAGTTCAATAGAGACCCGTTCATTGGAGGCAAACGATGCTCTTCGGTAATTGGTACTACTTGCTGGGACTGTTTGTACCGGCGTTGATGCTGGCCTGGATCTGGATGCGCGACCGTTTTCCAACGATGGGGTTGGGTTCGGATCGACGCGTCTCGTTGCCGCAGGATTTTGGTGTGACGAATTGGACGCGTCAAACGATAGGTGTTTGGACCGGCAGCCAAACCTGCGGCGTGGGTTATCGCCGCCTCGTTGATCCGCGTTGCCGCACTATCGGCGGCATGCTGAGGTTGCTCATCGCTCGTGTTCGTCGTGCAAGCAACCGTTCGGGCGATGGAGAAGAAAGATTAATCAACCGACGTCTATGATTATTGGTTCTATGCGGCGCTGGGTGCCTGTGATTTGGGTAAGGTGTCTGACAAACCGGTTCCAGATACGCGGCAGTATGCAGAAATAAAGAAAGCGTTAGAGGCGTTGGATGGGATCTTGGCAGAAGATCATCTGGCTAAGGTCGCCAATAATTTGTGCACGCGGATGTCACCGATCAAACCTGAGATCAAGTTCCGTTATCTACGCGGCGGTTTTGAAATCATCGGCGATCACCCCAGAGCGTGGGAAGCAAAGGCGCTTTTCGATTACTACAAAGACCTTGTCGGGGAAATCAAACTTGAACTTGTCGTCGATGGAGAGTCAAGCGTAGGCAATGGTCAACCCTTTGGTGCCTATATCAACTTACTACACACTGAGGAGATTGAGCGCGAGGCCGGTGGGTTTGCAAAGTATGTTCAAAATCAAAATTAGGGTTGGTACGCTTACAACTATGGTCGCCCAACGGCAAACTACCGTGACAAATTCAACGACGTGGTCAACATCGCGCTCGAAAAGCATTTCGAAGTTGTCGGTGTGACCTTTAAGAGCCCTGAATCGATGGAGTCACTACCGATGGAGCAAGCGGGTTGGCGATCGACGCCGTTTGCGTACGTCTTGCTCAAAGCGAAAGGGGCTGAGGTCGACCGGATCGCGCCATTGAAGATCGACATGGATTTTTTGGACACGTCCGGCTATGTCGTGATTCCAATGGAATCGCCAGCGGTTGTGATTGATGCGTCGTGAGAAGGCGACATTAATCGTCCCGTTTCTGATTTGGTCATCACGCAGACGATGGATGAACGGATGGCTGACGAAGGGGAAATTGTCGTCGAAGTTTCCGCCACGGCGAAGGGGCTCGTCCCGCCGCTGGAGCAAATCGTAAAACTTCATCAAAAGAATTTTGAAGTGGTTAACATCGACGATCAGGGCGTGTTGGCGTCAACTTTTGACGAGGATTCAGAATCTCCTCAGATTCTTTCTAAAAGTAGTTGGTCGGTCGAGTACCGGGCAGTGGACGGATTGGGCGAGTCAGCCGACTTCAGTTTCGGCGAGCCTGTGATGTCCGCTGTAACGTCCAACTACCAGCGTTATGAAGATGCTGACTTGGTCGATGTTGAACCCCAAGTGTCTTGGAATCGGAAGTACGGTTCGACGTCTTGGTGGAATCTGGCGTGGGCAATTCCATTAGTGTTGCTTGCGATCGCCGTTGGCGTGTTGGCCTGGTTCCTGCGGTCCAAGCCCGCCCAAACGGAGGCCCGTCGTTTCGAGGTTCCTCAAGAGATCAACCCCTTCACCGTTCTGACGGTCCTGCGCGGCATTAAGCAACGAAACGGCATCGATGATAAAAAGCGGAAGAACTCAGTCATTCAATCAATTGTGTTGAGGCGTTTTACTTTGGGCGTTCGGAGCAAGAAATTGCGTCAGAGGACCTTAAGTAACTCGCTGAGCGCTGGGGGCAGCAGACGAGTTGAAAAAGAGGGTGGATCACATCGGATGCGACGAAACACCCTTGTTTTTCTATTTCTTGACAGCCAAGATAGTTCCAGGGCCTTGACCTCTTGCCCAATTTCTTGCCCGCCCGAGCCCCCGCCCAGATAGAAACCACACGACATGTCTGAAGATGCCCCAGATCAGCTCCCCGCAGAAACCGTTACGCCGACCACAAGCAAGGCCGCCCCACCTCAGGAAAACCCTTTTGCCAACATCATGATTAACGTCTTGGCACCGGTCCTCGTTCTCAGCTACCTGAGCGCGGAAGGCGACAAGCTGTGGCATGTCGGGCCGATGTGGGCCATGTTTGTCGCTCTGGCGCTTCCCATCGGTTATGGAGTCTGGCACTACGTCAAATATCGCCAGACGAATGTATTTTCGTTGGTCGGTCTGTTCTCGGTCGTGCTCACTGGCGCCATCACCATCTATCTCTGGACTGGTGGCGAAAGCGTGAGGAAGAATGCGGCTCTGTTCTTTGGCATCAAAGAAGCCGTGCAACCGCTGATCCTAGGATCCCTCTTTCTCATCACCCACAAAATGAGCAAACCGCTGTTCAATATCTTTATCTACAATGACACCGTCTTCGATCTTCCACGGATCGAATCGGCCATCATCGAAAGAGGTGCCCAGCGGGACTACAAAGGGCTGCTGTGGAAATCCACGCTCCTCTTCTTCGGGTCCTTTCTCATCAGTAGCGTGATAAATCTAGGCTTGGCGTTCTATTTTCTGGGCGACCTTGATCCACTGAGCAATAATTGGAAACAGCTGTACAACAACGACGTGGCCAAGATTACCGGATGGGGCTTTGTCGTCATTGGCGTTCCAATTTTAGTCATCGGTGGTTTCATTCTCTGGTACCTCGTTGCTGGACTAAAACGCCTGACCGGACTTGAATCCGAGATGATCATGCAAGCGCGCTAAGATGTGATAGGGCCATCGTTTGCTATTGAAATAGTCAGGGCTCGGTGAGCCTTTAGACCTACTTAATTATTCCTCCATTGTAGTCTCTCGCTCCGCGAAAGAGCATTCAAGCGCCGAAAGTGTACCCAATGCCCGCAGTCGTTTTCCTGGGGAAGTCGACATCTGTTTTTATGTTTGTTGTTGCGTTTGGCACCAACAGCGGTGGCGTTTAGGCGCGCTTTCTCGGAGCGAGTGACGACTATGGCTGGACACCACTTGGCTGATGTTATTCATGTCACATTCCATTAGCCGTTTCACCAAGTGTCGATGGCAACCACGCTTGATCCCTGATGATTTTGGGCTTTCTTTGTATGCCACTGGTTCTCATCCCTGTAAAAAATGAGAAATCTTCTTCGATTCCCGAGCCTGTTCGAAACGGGCCTAAGGCATGAAAAAGAAAGAGGTAGTCCGTTAACGATGGTGCGAATCGCTCGCGCTGCTGAACATCGGGAAGCTCGTCCAACGTCCGGTCGATCAAGTCCGCAAGGAAAGAACTGTATGATCTGTTGATCATACGATCACTCGCGGGTATCACACAGTCTTTTCAAAGCACGGTTGAGTCCGGTTCCTCCCGATTCTCAAGCGGAACCAAGATCGTTATCGTTAAGCGATGAGTTCATCGCCTAACAATAAAATGAAAGCCTCCCAAATGAAAGCTTCCAAAAGGGAACCCGCGCCTGCCAAACGCCCTTTGCGTTTGTCGTTTTCGCTGGGGTCGATGTTGGTAATCATGGTTGTGGTGGCTTTTCTGGGGGCAATTCTATCCCAGTTCTTCCGTTGGGTTGCTGATCCCAGTCCGGCCAATGTCGGATACTTTGCACTCGCCGCCGCCGTTGGCCCTAGCGCTATTTTGATAGCGGCGGGAACGGTTTTCAAAGTTCTCAGATGGCTAAAACACCAACAGTCCGAAACCACTATCAGCCCTGATTTATAGAAACTCCAATTGGATGAGTGGCTAATTGGGTAAGGTGAGTTTCGACTCGTGTTCAGATCAGAACAACTGCCGTTAACAATTGAGTGGTCAATGGCATTGAAAGCCACTCATATCCCGAGAAATTTGCACTGCCCCTAGACCAAATGGCCGCGCATTTTTAACATGATGGCTTGATATACACCGCTACATTCTTGGACGATCGTTTATGGGTCAGGCCGCTTCAGAAAAACCGGTTGATGAGCTACTGGATAAAATTCTGGGCCACCTCAATTTCTCCTCGGGTCAACATGACCCTAAGTTTGTCGTAAACCTCGATCGATTGTTTCGCATCGAAACGGCCGCTGGCCACGATACCGACGCGTCCACCGAAGACGACGGCTCGGATGTTTTGCAACCAACGCTAAATCGTGCTTCGAAGCTAGTTTCCGCCGTCAACGCGAGCCTCCGAGCTCGGTTGGCAGAAGTGAAGCAATCAAGCCCGACGTTTCGCGATGCGGTACAAGTCGAAACGATTTTGAATCTCGTTTTCGACGATTTTCTGCCGGCCTACGTTTTACATCACCGGGACCTGTTGTTTCATCAATCGCAAAGTTTGGTATTTAATTCGTTCTTCCTGGCGCGCGTGTTCGAAACGGTAATGGAAAAGTCCTCCGCCGACGGCAGTCCCAACGACGTCATCGCAGAATCACTTTCAGTAGTGAATGACTATCTGGGCCATCGTCCGATAGCCGTTTTGACATCTCAAAAACTTGAGCCCTATGAAAATGAATGGGTCGCGCCGACGCCGGTTTACCTCAGTGATGTTGGCACCTCTGTCGGACGGTACGAGCGATTGATTCAGCAGACCGTCGAGATCCTGCAAGCGACCGATCCAGATATTCTAAATAGTGCCCAGTTCGATCCGGAAAATTTGGATCAGCTTTGCATCGACCCACGCGCGTTCGATTTTGATCATCCCGTTAACAAGCGGCCCAACCATCATTTTGGAACTTGGGACGAACAGCACGTCAACAATCAGGGCTTTTATTATCGCTTCGTTGTCCATCAAGTGACACTTGATTCGTTGCTTACTCGATTGGAGGATGCCAAAAAATCAGCCGAAAACGAAATCGACCTCGAAGAGCTCTCGTTAGAGGCCGCTGCAGCGCTGGCGGGGACGATGCTGATGGGGTCAGGAATTAGTGGTAAAGGTCCCGGTGCACATGATTCGTCTGTAACCCTCGGCAGTTTGCTGCCTAACATCGCGTCTTATCGCGATCAGTTTTATCTTTCGTTGATTGAAAAAATCCCCGACGCCCATCGAACGCGTTTGAAATCAGAAGCTGCGTCCCGTAAACAAGTTTTTGGCTCCGTCCGGCAACATCTTAACGCTCAGCTCTCCAACCATCGGGCCTATCAGTTGGTCAACTGCCGATTGGCTTCCATCTTTGCTCGAATGGGCCACCCGGTCGCGGCGCAAGAACAATCAGCACTTGTACCGGTCACGTCGTCTCGCATTAGCTGCCAGATTGACTGCTTACTCAGTGAAGCCAACAGAGCGATTAAGCAGGGACAATTGCAAAACGCGTTGGATAAATTCCCCATGATCGAAGCATTGATGATGCGGGGGATCCAGTGTGGTGCGATCGTTGACCCTTGGAATATCTTGGGCTTCGACGGAAACTACAGTCTCTTTCCCGCCTTGGAAAATTCGGTGAGAGATCATCGGGTATTCGATTTAGTTGATTTGATCGAATGCATTTTTGCTTTGTACTCGCGTCTTTGGAGCGAAGCGGCGGCTGTTGATGATGAAGCGATCATCAATGCGACGCGCGAGAAATTTCTCAAAATCGTTCAATGGTGGCGAAAGTACGCAGCTCACGAAGTGATGGCTGTGGAAGCCGTTGACGCCAGCGAGATCTTTGAAGCCTCCGAACTGGTCGCGCAAGCGTTGCGGTTGTGGCACATTGGCGGCGCGGAAACGGGTGACATCAGTTTTTGGGCTCAGCATGCCGAATTGTTCGATTCGCCCAAAGCATACACGTTGGTGATCGACGCCTTACTGCATCGCGAAGACTACGCGACAGCGATGGCATTGCTGGTGCATTGGTTGAGTCAGGCCGACAAAATTGGATTGCAGCAGGGCGACAGTTCTTTTCATAACTTGGCTTTCCGCTGGATCGTCGAACAGAAAAAGCTCCTGTTAGAACAAGTTTCGAACTCTGCCGATTCGAATTCAACTGATTCCGACAGCGCTGACCAGAAGTCAGGCGTTGGAGAAAGCAGTGGCTCTAAACAGATCGTCGGCGCTGATACCCCGGAGGTGATCTGGAAACGCATTCGCAAGTTTCACGACTTTGTCGAGGCCAACGCGGAATTTTATTGGGAGGTTCCCGATTTTGATATCAACCGCAGCGTTTCAACTGGGCACACCGCTGAGGCCTTCATGGAGGAGGTCGACCAATTCGATTCGATGAGCGACGATGATGATGAAGATCAATCGTTGTTCAGCGCGGCCTACGACAACATGGTCTTCAGCGATTCGGCTGATGACGGTAACGAAGGCGAAGTCTTCGAAGGTGGGTTTCAATCCGATGAAGCACTTGAAGCAGAGGTCGATCGGATTTTGAATCGGCTGGAGTTTTTAGGAACGATTGCCAGTTATTGGCGAATCGCCGGCACGATTCCACTGCCGGTAGATCGCCAGGACAGTGTCCCTGAGCCTTCGGAGGAGGTGAAAGCGCGCTTACAACAGCGGCTGGAAACGGTCACCGGTTGGTTGAATCAAGCAAAACGCAATTACGAGCAATTAATGGACCTGTGCGACTCAATCAACAACTACAACGTCGCGCTTTCAGGTACTGATCAAGATTCGATGATGCAATATGACCAAAGTATGGTTTACAAAGAATCATTGATTAATCAGGCAATTCTCACGTGCGTCGAATGTGAAAACGCAATCAATGCATTGCAAGGAGTCTCTCGGGCAATCACGATCCTGCTGGCCCCCAACGACAATTTGCTCAAGGCGTTAGCTTTGGCTGAGCCGGGAGAAATGAATCCCCTGGTTGAAACATACGCGGGCATTTTACTCCGCGATACCGATCGTATTCTGGCGGCTTTCGATGAATTGGTTGAGTATTTCTCCGAGCGGTCGACGCTGTATGTGCCGCTGTCTAAGAATGGCTCGCCGCGCGATATCGTAGAGGCGCGCGCGACGCAAACGGCAATGTTGGATCTACTGCGTTCTCTTCCGGATCTTGGATTAATCGTTCCCACATATGAACTGACTCGCACCGCGTTGGATATGGAACGCAATCAACCGTCGCTGCCCGGTGCGGTAACCGAATACGATGAGATTTTTGAAGTCGCGTTTACATCGTCGGTGCAAGCGGTCACGCAATCGATTGCCAATTACCAAACACACCTACGTGATTCAGGCCGGCCAGAGAATGAAGTATCGGATCAGTCGGAGAGTGTCCTGTTTGATTGCGTTGAAATGTTGACCGAGTCGATGTTGGTGCTGTGGCTGAAACACAGTCAAACGCTGCGTCTGAGCGTGTTGGAGAAAGTTCACAAGAAAGAGCGCTGGGAAGAGACGGTCCAATTCATTAAAGATTACGGCAAAGATCTGCTCACTCAGAATTTCTTGCATGTCGGAAACATTCGGGCGATTCTGCACCAAGGCGTCGCGGAGTGGTTGGTTCAAGTGGCCGATTCGCATGACCCGCCGGACTTAGCCCTGTTCAAGGACTTAAGGACGAAATTGCCTTTGAAGAAAGCGGCCAAGCAACTGTCGTTGGTACTGGAATCAGTGCTTGAGAACTTCAACGAATACCGCGACTACAACACGACGACGACGCAATCGGACAGCGGAGAGTTGCTCTATATCTTTTTAGAGTTTCTGGTTTTGCGGACGAAGTACGATCGGGTTTGCTGGAAATTGAATCCCGTTGTTTGGGCTCATCGTATCCTGGTGCGTAAACAACAGACCAACGTGGCGCGGATGTGGCGACGTTCGTTAAAACTTCGAGTGGGCAGTGAAGCGAAGCGTTACATTTCGATGTTGGAAGCGATGAGGGGAAAGCACTCGATTCAAATGAGCTCTGTCGGAAGGCGGATTGAAGGTAAGTTCGGATCCGACATGCAGATTGATCGGTTGACGGCGCTTGTTAAACCCGCGATGTGCGAGGCCGATCAAAAGAAGGCAGACCGCGCATTTTCAATGTTGAAGCAAGAAGCTCAAGCGTTCTCGCGGACGACGATTGGCGTTGGTGTTGATCTCCCGCCATGGTTGGCGGCATTGGAGCACGAAGTTCAACAACGGCTGATGCCAGTGCGATTGCGTTTATTGCAGACGTCCCAACACTGGGGCCAGTCGCGCGTGCTGCCCATCGCTAATATCCGTGAGCAGCTAGAAGAGTTACCGACCCGCAATCATGATGGTGGTTAAAAGCCATAACCCACCAGTTTAGCTGTGATGCGTTTGTGGTAATGGTTCAATACTGATCAATCCAGTGAGCGGCAAGGCGCTAGCCGCCGGTATACACGCTGCAACGAACCGACGGCTAGCGCCCTGTCGCTCAGGAATATCTACTCAACTTCCCAGCACGCGACGCGATGCCCGTTTCCGCGATCTGACAGCGGTGGGTTTTCGGTCTCACACTTGGTCGTCCTCAGCGGGCACCGCGTCACAAAAGGACAACCTGCCGGCGGATGATAGGGACTGGGTACCTCGCCTTCGAGCACCGTGAGTTCACCACGTTGATCGGGATCGGTAATCGGATTACACGACAGCAAAGCGCGCGTGTAAGGGTGTTTCGCGTGAGCGTGAATGTCTTCGCACGGCATCTCTTCGACGATATTACCCAAATACATCACCAACATCGAATCACAGAAATGGTCAATCACTTTCAAATCGTGTGAAACGAACAGGAGTGTGAGCCCCAACTCTTCCTTGAGGTCCATCATCAGATTGAGCACCTGAGCTTGAATCGAAACGTCCAGCGCCGATACCGGTTCATCAGCGATAATGAATTCAGGGTTCACTGCGAGTGCCCGAGCGATACCGATTCGTTGTTTCTGTCCGCCGGAAAACTCGTGCGGATACTTCGTTTTGTCGTCCACACGTAATCCGACTTTGCTCAGCAACTGATCAATCGTTGCATCCATTTCAGATTCAGCAACCACAGCGTGTAGGCGGATCACCTCTTTGATTGTTGTCTCCACTGTCATACGTGGATTGAGTGAGGAGTTGGGATCTTGAAAGATCATCTGCATGCGCTGCCGAATCGGACGTAATTGTTGATTTGACATCGTGCTAATGTCGACGCCGTCGAAAATGACTTTGCCGGACGTCAGTTCATGCAAACGAATGACGACTTTGCCTAACGTCGATTTGCCGCATCCGCTCTCACCTACCACGCCCAGCGTTTGCCCTTTTTTGATCGTAAAGCTAACATCGTTTAGAGCGTGGACTTTCGCGATGATTCGATTTAGCAAACCACCCCGTTTGGGGAAGTGTTTGACGGCATTTTCAACGCGGACCAACACATCATCATTCTTTGACTCGCTACTTGGATTGGTCGTGCTCATGATGCCGCTCCCGATTCTTTGACATCTCCGAGAGGATAAAAGCAACGGATTTTAGATTCGGCTGTTCCTTCCCCGATGGAAACAAGATCCGGCAATGACGCCTCACAGTTATCGCGGCGATGTTTACAGCGGTCCGCAAAACGGCAACCGTCTGGAAGATCAAATAGACTTGGCACAGTGCCCTCAATGGCGGGAAGACGTTGTTGATGACCGACGCGGCCTGGTTTGGGCATCGAATCTAATAGTGCTTTTGTATATGGATGCTGTGGGTTATGAAATAACTGCCGCACCGGAGCCATTTCGACAATTTGGCCTGCGTACATCACGATCACGCGATCACAGGCCTGAGCCACAACGCCCAAGTCATGCGTAATCAAGATAATCGCCGTGCCCGTTTTTTCTTTCAAGCCATCCATTAGTCGTAGAATCTGAGCCTGGATCGTCACGTCCAATGCCGTGGTCGGTTCGTCGGCGATGAGAACGTCCGGTTCACAACATAATGCGATCGCAATGACAACGCGTTGCCTCATCCCGCCCGAAAGCTGATGTGGATATTCGTAAATGCGTTTCTCAGGATTAGGCATCTCAACCAAACGCAGCATTTCAACGGCGCGTGTCCGTCGCTGGGCCGCATTGAGGTTGGTGTGATACTGAAGCGCTTCTTCGATCTGCCAACCGACGGTAAAAACGGGGTTGAGCGCCGTCATCGGCTCTTGAAAGATCATGCCAATCTCGTTGCCACGGATGGCACGCATTTGATGTTCTTGTAGGCCCAAGAGATTGGTGCCGCGATAATCAACGACGCTGTCGTCGCCGTACATCGTGACATGCGACGGCAGCAATCGAATGATGGATTTGTTGGTCACGGTCTTTCCGCAACCACTTTCGCCCACCACTCCCAATGTTTCACCCGGATAGAGATCAAACGAAACGCCATCGACGGCGGTCACCGTCCCGCGTCCTGTTTTGAAACTGGTTCGCAGGTTGCGAACCTTGAGGATGGGTTTGTCTTGTTGAATCGTTTTATCTACCACTGTTTTCCGGTGTCCTAAACGTGTTTTGGATCAAACGCGTCCTGCAACGCATCGGAGAGTATGTTGAAGGCGAGTACCAGACCGAACATCAGCACCGTCGCAAATCCGATTTCCCAAAAGAAACCACCGACAACGTCTCCGTTGTTACCAGCGTCTCGAATCATGATTCCCCAACTGGGCTGGTTCTTCACGCCAAAACCAAGGTAGCTGAGAATGACTTCTGACTTGATTGCGGCGATCAACAGCAACGAAAAATTGATCAACATCAAGTGGGCCGTGTTAGGGATAATGTATCGCAGCAGAATGTGCAGCGGTCCAAATCCAGCCGTTTGAGCGGCGTGGACATATTCCATCTCTTTCAGCTTCAGTGTTTCGCCGCGGATCACTCGGCACGTGCCGATCCAGAACGTCGCTCCAAACGCAATGTAGACAGGCAGTAACGTGTCCTTGGCCGCCGAATTGGTAAACGCGTATGCCAACACCACCAACAAAACCAAATTGGGAATGGAAGAAAACGTTGTGTAGATCCAGACGACCACATGATCCACCCAGCCACCAAAATAGCCCGCCGCAGCACCCAAAAATGCCCCCAATGCGACCGAGAACAACGCCGTCACCAGACCAATCTGGATCGCGATCTTGATCGAATAAATGCCTCGAAAAAAAATGGAACGCCCTTGACTGTCTGTGCCGAGACAGATCGACGTGTTGAAAATGAATTGGTCCCATGGGCTCAACGGAGCCTTCAACTGCGTCTCGACTGACTCCAGTTCGGCCAGTTTGGGCAGCATCGAGGGATCGTTGTCGAGATTGGGGCTTTCGTTCAACTCCGCTGCTAGTGTTTCCACCTGGTCGACAATCTCTTGTAACTGAGCGGGCGTTTGGTCTGCGGCGAGATAGGGGCCAAGGTTAACTTCTTTGAGTGCTCCTCCGACATCGTCTGCGGCGAGAGCACGTTTGATCTTCGTCAGAAACTTTGTTGTCGCATTCTCATACCGCTTCTCCGGAGTGTCCTGTTGGAAGAAGCCTGGCAGCTTGTTCGACCCCACCACGGTATCGCACGTGTCGCGTGAGATGCCGCCGGCCATCACAAACAGTGCGGTCAACAGATACATGCCGATCACCACAATTGCCAAGAGCGCGGATTTGTTTCGCCAGAGTTTTCTAGCTTCTCGGGTGGCCATCCATCGTCGGATTACATTCATTATTGCAACCTCACTCTTGGATCGAACACCGCATAGAGAATGTCGGTGGCGATGATGCTAAGAATGAACAATCCCGCGAAGACGGCTGTGAACCCTTCGACGACCGGAAAGTCATTGTTGCGAATGGCCGACAGTAATACGTATCCCATGCCTGGAATACCAAAGAACTCTTCTAATAGGATTGAACCCGTCACCAGAAACGGCAATGTAATCATGACGCGTGTGACGATCGGGATCATTGCGTTTCGAAGCATGTGAACGAACATGACTTTCGATTGCGGAGCCCCTTTGGCTCGCGCGGTTGTGATGTAGTCAGCTTGTGTTTCTTCGACCATGACAGCACGGTAAAAACGAGTGTCATAGCCCATCGAAACGATGACGCTGATTAAGACCGGCAGCAACATGTAAAAGGCCCAGTTCATAATCCCCGGTTCATAGCCGTGGATGGAGAACACGGGCGTGCCAACCCATTGCTGAAGTTTATAGGCTCCGAAGTATTGCCCGAAAATAATGTAGACCAGAAAGCTAACGCTCATCCCCAACACCGCGAAGAAGACCAATAGCTTGTCAATCCATCTGCCTCGGTTAAAGGCTGAGAGCATCGCAATGAAGATCGAAATGACCGTCGTAATCACAAGAGCAGGAACGGTAAGGGCCAACGATCGTGGGACAGCTTTACGGAGTTTTTCGCCGACGGTGACACCGGGTTCTGTCCATACGTCTTGGCTGAAGTCCAAAGTGACGATAGACCAAATCAGCTTGCCGTATTGAGCCAAAAACGGTTTATCCAGTTCCAGTTCGGCCCGTTTGTTGATGTAGTCTTGTTTGGTTGCGTTTTTGCCAAGCATGCCCGCCACGGGGTCCCGCTGGCGTAGTAGAATCATCAACAACATCACGATCGCTAAATAGACTGGTATGTTGTAAACCAGTTTGCGAATGATAAATGCCCACATGTAAACGTCGCTTGGAAAATTGTTCGTTTCAACAGGTCGCTTGGGGATCTGTTTCGTTTAATCGGTGCTGCGGCTGAATGCTCCACCAGTCACTTAGGACAACTCGTAAAATCATTGTCGCCTTTTACTCCGCGAACGTACGCTACTTTCGCTCCACGAAAGACGACAATCAGCCAATTATTCTGAGAGTGATCCGTACTCATCATTACTCATCCTTGATCGTGAGATACTTTGCCCAGTTGGAAAAAGTTTCTACGGGTTTAAAATTTTTCAAACGATCTCGAATCAAATAGTAACGGGTTCGCGCCATCGACCCAATCATGGGTACATCTTCGATGATCATGTCTCGCATTTTTTCGTATTTTGCAGTACGCTCGGGGGATGGTTGCATCACACGTACTTCATCATAAAGTTTGTTATATTCGGGTCGGTCGTAGTTGAAGCTATTGGACATGGGTGATTTGAAGGGTCCGTAGAACAGCTGCAAATTATTTTCAGCGTCGGGGTAATCACTGCCCCATGCCAGCCCGAAGAACGGCGCGGTTTTCTCACGCATCTTCTCTGACAGCTCAGAAAAGTCGAGCGAGTTAATTTCCATCTTGATGCCAATCTTCTTCAGAGCCCGCGCCGTCATGTAGCCCATCGCGACGCTTTTCGCTTGTCGCGAGGTGTAGAAAACCAATTTGGGCAATCCCTCGCCATGAGGGTGCCCGGCTTTTTCCAGCAGCGCGCGAGCCTTTTGAAAATTCGGACCCCGATAATTTACTTTCGCAGTGTGGCCTTCGGGATGACCGTCGAGCCCATTGGGAATGGGGCCGTCGTAGATTAAGTTAATGCCGTCATAAAACGCTTGGTTGGCCTCCTCTAAATCAACGGCCAACGAAATCGCTTGGCGTACCCATTTCTTTTCGTCGCTGTATCCGCCGAAGTCCGGATCTTCCATGTTGAAACCGTTGTAGATCAAATCCAACAGTGGCACAGGCACTACCCGGATGCCCTTTTCTACAAACGCCGGACGTAGAGTACGCTTACGCTTGATGAAGGCTTGTGGGAAATTTTCTGTCGGAACTTGTGTGTAGTCCAGTTCTTGATTTAAAAACTTCAACCACATTGGCGGATCGATGGGGAACATCGTGAGAACTACCTTATCAGCCAATGGCAGTCGCCGGCCTGCACTTTGGTACATGCCGAGTGCTTTATCGCTTTGGTAGTCCAAGTACGGCGGCGTACCGTCTTCATTCATTCCCGGATCGGCAGGATAACGCACATCGCGGTAGTCGGGGTTTCGCCGATAGACGATCTGGACGCCCGTCTCCCAGTGTTCCAATAGAAACGGTCCGGTACCGACAGGGTGACGCGATAGTTTTATGCCATAGTCTTCTACCGCTTCATGGGGCAAGACGGAAGTTTGGAACATCGCTAAAGTATAGATAAAACGGTAGAACGGCTTATTGAGCAGGATTTGAAATTCGCGATCGTTAATCTTCACCATTCCCGAAACGGGAACCGAATAGTCAAATTCATCAGCTTCGTTTTGCTCTTTCTTGTAGTCGTCAAATCCTTGGATCGTGTCGGCCATCAACCACCATGACTTGGGTTGGTTGTCAGTGTCGGCCATCCGTTTGAGCGAAAAGAACACATCGTCGGTGACGACCTTGCGTCCCTTGCCGTCTTCGAAACACGGATCATCGTGAAAGAAGATGTCGTCGCGCAATTTAAAAGTGAAGGTCTTGCCGTCTTCGGAAACCTCGGGCATCGATTCCAGCAGACAGGGTTTGAGCTTATACGGGCGCGTCAGATATTCGTATTCCAGCAGCGTTTCATAAACATAAGACGCCGCCACATTGTCGTATTGGCTTGAGCCACGGACAGGGTCGAGTGAATTCGGACCGGACGTTCGCATTGGCAGTCGGAGTACGACCTCCGATTGCCCCAGGCAAGCCGATTGAAACTGTCCGCAACACAGCAGTACGAAAATCAGCCTGCATAGATAGCTAAAATAGCGATAGCCGGCCGTTGAGCTCGGCTTCACAACGCCCAATTGGCTGGCGAGAGTGCCGTGATGAAATTTCGACCGAAACGATGTGATAGCTTTTCTCTGGCTCATAATTCGTTTATAGCAAAAATAGCTCATCCTGCCTAAGCCATCATGGCGGAGCAAATCAACGATTTTTACCGCCGATTTGTAACATGCTAGCTCTCTTCGTGTAGACCTCGATCTGCAATGCGTTTAACGTCCGCCCGGTGCGGTGTCCAGTGCCGCTGCCGTGATTAAATTTTTGCCGCCAAATTTATTGGGCCTCGTCATGCGATTTATTCTTCTGACCGTTTCTAATCTGCTGTTTGCGTTTCTGATTGCCACCGGCGTCAGCGCTCAGCAGTTTAAAATTGAATCGCAAATTTACATCAACGGCGAAGACCAGCCTTCGTCATCGAACGTGACGATGTTTAGTGACGGTTTAGTTTATGATTTACAAACCAAGGGCACGCAATCGCATGAAGTCACTATCCTACAACCCAAGCAGCATCAAACTATTTTGCTGGACCGACTTCGGCGCATGAAATTGGTGTTGGATGATGTCCAATTGATCAAGATGGCCGACGCACTTCGGCGCGATACCGCCCAAGATAAATCCGCCGGATTTCTTGTGAACGAGCGATTTGAAGAAACGATTTCCTTCGACAACGCCGCTGCCACTTTGAAGAGTCCTACCATTGCCTACACCGTTCGCGGCAGTCGGCCCGCGGACCTAAAAGTGTTTCCGATCTACAGTAATTTCATCGAGGCATTCACGCGGTTGCAAGTGTCCGATCCTCACGCATTTTCGCCGTTTCCGCGGATGCGTTTGAACGAGACGATTCGTAAGCTGGGTTGGATTCCGACCGATGTGACGGTAACCTTCCAAAGCAACCCGTTGATGAAGCAAGGCCTAACGGCAACCTCAAAGCACATCTTCATCTCCGAACTTTCATCAGCCGATGTGGCGAAGATCGCTGAACTGAAAGCCGATTGGCTAAATTTTGAGTCCGTCGATCTCTACGAGTTCCGTCATTTGAAAAAACCCACCATCGGCGAACGAATCACGCGCCGAAACGAGTAAGTTTCCGGCAGAGCCTAAACCTGGGCTGAGCGCTTGTTAATTAAGTGAGCCGTTTAGGCGTTAGCTCAATGGCACTTACTTTAGATTTTACTAACGGTTCAGAAACCAAAATTTAGCTCCCCCTCTCCCTAAAAATTCGGACGTTGGACCCAACCATTGGTAACAAGCGTCATCCGAATTTTTAGGGAGAGGGGGCTGGGGGGTGAGGGTTTTTCGAACGGTGATTTTTTGCCGAGAGGTAAAGATTTACGGGATTATTTGCTGGCCGGGGAAGTTATCCCAAACGTTATTGCTCCTCACCCCCCAACCCCCTCTCCTCGTAAATTCGGTCAACGCTTAACTCAATGGCGGCGTCTTTAGGTCCGAATTCACGAGGAGAGGGGGAGCTAATTTTTTTATGTCTGGGTGTAAAGACAGTGCCATTGGGCGAGCCCCGCCATACAAACCCGCTGCGCGAGCAAGCATGTAAACGCGTTAAAAAAACTTACTTGCTCGCGCAGCGGGTTCGTAATGCGAATCTCTGTCCATCTAAAGAAAGTGCCATTGAGTGACAGCCGCCGGTAAGATACTGACCGCTACCAGCCACCACTCCCCACGACTACCCACCGCTACCGTCCTGAGGCCCACGATACTGGATATTTTTATCCGGCCTATGTCGAGGCTTCCACTGAGCACCATTGTTTCGCCCACAGCCCGATCATCGTCGCAACATCGTTAGTATCGCCCTTACGATTAATCAGCAAATGATCAGAACCGGCGAGCGTTATCAGCGACTTCGCCCCTGAGCTCCACTCAAAAATTTTTAAGGCATGCTCGTACGCCACCGTTTTATCCGCAGGCGAATGAAAAATCAGGTGCGGTTTCTCCAGTCCCCTGATCGAAATCTGCAAATCAAAAGAGCGTAATGTATCGAGCATCTGCTTTTTCACGTTGTGAGTAATTCCACCGATCACGACCTCACCAGAACCTTCAGTTTCAATTGCCGGATTTAATGCGTCCAACACATTGGCCAGATGAAAAGTGTCAGAGGGAGCAGCGAGCGTCACCACAGCGCGTACCGATTCTAAATGCATCGCCACCGACATTGCCGCAGCGCCGCCCAGTGAATGCCCGATCAGAAAATCGACTTGCCCTGATTGCTCAACCATCCACTGCACCGCCGCATCAAGGTCCTGGATGTTCGTTTGAAAATTCGTCTCCGAAAAATCACCTTTGCTCCCCCCCAACCCGGTAAAATCGAAGCGCAGAACTGCGATTCCGGCCTCGGCTAGTGCCCGGCTGATTTTAACCGTCGCCTTGAGGTCTTTTGTACAGGTGAAACAATGAGCGTACACGGCGGTCAACCGAGTTTCTCCGTCGGGGCGATCAATGATCCCCGCCAGAGAGACGCCGCTGTGGTTTTCAAAGGTAACGTGTTCGGTGGGCATAGTTACTTCAATTGCAAAGTCTGAAACAAATCGGTCGAACCAATGGCCTTGGTCGATGTGAAGGCCTCTCCGAAATTAAATCCCGCCATGACTCCACGCAGTTTGGCGATCGCTTCGACCTTCTCAAACACATACGCTTTGTCCGGCGGAAACTGAGTCGCGTAACAACGAACGGCGTCCAACTTCTGTTCAAAGGTGGCAGAAATATCTTGGACAAATTGCATTTCCCCGGTCCCGCTGACCTCCGACTCCATCATTAGAGAATAGTACAATTGTCGCGACACTGTGTGAACCGGCAAACCAGCAAACTGATCGTCCCATTTGCTCAGCCGCGCGTAGAACACCGCAGCGTCAGTGATCTGCATGGCTTGCCAATGGTCGGGGGAGGCCATCGGCGTCTTGCCGCCAATGCTCAGCACAAGTTTTGGACGGTAGCGCCGGAATTCGATCGCCAGCGCCACCCGCGCTTCGAAACTGTCAAACAACTTTCTGTTGGGCAGATCCAGAATGATTCTTCTCGAAATCCCCAACACCTCAGCCGCTGCATGAGCTTCGGCCACGCGGACCTCCGGCGATGGCGATCCCGGCGTCGGTTCGCCATCGGTCAAGTCAACGATCCCGACAGACAAACCCGAGGCCGCCAGCGCCGCCAAGGTGCCACCGCAACCAATTTCGCAGTCGTCAGGATGAGCACCTACGGCAATGACGTCCAGAGTTTCCATGTTTTTTTAAAGGTTAGTAGGTAAAGAAAATATTGATCGGGTTCAACAACTCAAACCCGACGCGTTGAGGCTTGTTGATTAGGTCGCTTTTCGATTTTTCATGTGAGCCGTTTGGGGCGCTAGTCCAATGGCACTTACTCTAGGCAGGTATTGTATGAAGTTTAACGACGAGCCGGCAGGCGACCGTGTTTGGCGGTGCAAAACGCCGTCGCCTGCCGGCTGATCGTTGAAGGGACCAAGAATAATACCGTTAAAAAAATCGTGTTTCGAACTACATAAATCTAAAGTCAGTTCCATTGGGCGCTAGTCCCGGTTTTGCGATGACCAAACCGAGGCTAACGCCTAAACGGCTCACTTATTTAAAAAGCTCGTTTGCGAGTGAGTCCTGGCGCGGCAAAAGACTCACTCGCTGGCGGGCCGGGTTAATATCGAAAGACTTAAATCTAAAGTTAATACCATCGGGCGATAGGTGGCTTCATCGGCACCTGTGGTTATTTATCACCAAATTGAATTGAGTACACATCGTTGTACGAAATCTTTTTATCGTTCCCCTGACGATAAGCGACCGTGATCGACCGCGTTCCAATCTCTTTGAGAACAAAATTTCCCTGATCCCCAAACGCCAAACGCTGCCCGTCGGTCAATTGGATATAGCTTCCCTCAGACGCCAAAACCGTCGGCGGCCGCATCCAAACCGTTGGCAATTGATTCGCCAAAGTATCGTTGTATTTGAACGCCGTCTGCTTCGGGGTAGGATCCTCGTCCGAATCCTTATCGCCCAACTGCAACGGCTGTTCTAGTTTTTCGCTTTGTCCCCAAGATAAACGATCTGATGAAAAATCGACCGAATTGCTCCGAAAACGACAGGTCGGAAACACAATCACAGAACCCATCCGTCCATCGACAAAATCGCCGGCGACTGGCAGTCTCGGCATGGAGGCCGCTGGCCAACAACCAACAAAATCGGTTGGCTTGACCTCAAAATCAAATTGCTCAGACCGAAACAATTCACCCGGCAGCACATTGATCCGACTACCATCACTCAGCAACGTCTGCCAAGCGTTGCTCGACTTGCTGGACCTGGCGAAGTTGACAAAACTAACATCCTCTAGTGGAAAAAGCAGTTCGAGCTTTCGGTCGGCAACTTTTCTGACGATTATGAAAAGTTTCGATTCTGGCTTGATGTTCATTCCCGCCCATTGAATCAGATCGCCATTTTTCAAAATGACCTCGCGGTTCAGCTCCAAACGATGCACGCGCGTCGGCACCGGCGTGGACATCCGCAGTGTGTCGATCGCAAAATCGTCGTCGATTCTCCGCTCAATCTTTTTTAGATACGGATTGGACAGGATACGAACTTTGGTGATCAGTTGATTTGATTTGACGCCTGCGAAGACGCATTTTTGATCGGTCGCTTCGACCGTCGCCAGCAATTGCCCTAGCGCCCCATAAGCCTCAAGGATCATGTCCCGCCGAAAATTCACCTTCGCGATGAAGGTCCCAAATTCGTGAACGCCCGCCGGCACGTGCGCATTGCCGGGTTCACAAAACGTGATTTCCATCACACCTTTGTAGTCGCGTCCACGTTTCTGCCCCATCAAACCCGCCGAACGGCCTCCCACCGGTAGCGGTTCGTATTTAAAGCTGAATGAAGAGATACCGACAAACCCTCGTTCTACACTCTTGAATAACAGCCCCTTGGAAACGAATGCTTGGTCGATTTTTGTCTTGAAAGGGTAGGGTCTGCCGTCGGGCTGTACATCGAAGCGGAACTCCTTCTGATCATCCGCGGTGAAATCCTCATAACGATGAAACAAGTTCACTTCGACCGGCTCGCCAACCGCCGCATCGCCAACCGTCGCATCGCCAGCGTTGCTCGCATCATCCAGCAAATTCGATGGGGCAGTCAATCTGGCAACGTTCTGACGGTTCAGCTGAATCGTTTTCCCGTACGCCGTTAGCGTCAGCGCGAGATCCGTCGCCTCGCCTTCCCACTTCGATCCATCGACCAGCGTGATGCGATCAACTTCACGCCGCGCCGAGGTGGTCGGCTTGAATTTATTATCGCTCAGCAATCGCTTGACGCGATAACGCACTTCATAGGACGGGTGATCGGCGAAGGATTCGACGGTGCTACGAAACTGACCACCAATTGCCTTCAGCCGTTGCTGTGCAAGTGCGCGTTGGTGATAGTTGGAATCCCCCAACTGATTCAACAGTTGTCGAATCCGAATCATCTGCGCGCTGGATTCCGACATCGACAGCGATAGTAACTTTATCTGATTAGTTTTGTAGACGAACTTGCTGACCGCTCCGTTGGCGGCAACCGTCGTCCAAGCAACGGATGATTCCGCGATGTTACCCGTTAAAGATGTGCCACTGCGAAAATGAACCGTCAATTGGTCCGCCATCGCGATTGAAAGCGATCCGCACAGGCTGATCACGATTGCAACAATCACGTGAAAGAAATTTGGTAACATGACAGCCGTCGGAAGTGAGATTACAAAACACAAATGATAACCGATTTGCCGCCGAAATTAACGCCCGCCTGATCGCCAAGTATTAACGTTAATGTAACGATAGCTGCCTTGATTTTGCTGAGCGATCTTTTTCATGAAGGACGTCGTTTGCTGCAAGCCGCCCGAACCGAACTCGATGCAGTGAATCTGCGTCTTGTCACCCGCCATTTTTCTCACACGTTTGATCTCTGAGGGCGTCAGATCTGGCGAACCTCCGTCGGTCATGAACATCAACACGTCCGGTTTGAACCCCAACCCTACCATCAAACCGTAATAATGATTCGTCGCGCCGGACGCTCCGACGTTTTCAAAAAACGGAGCGACGCGCTGCTTATTGTCCGCCGTTGCGCTCAGCATCTTGCGCTGCGAAATGACGATCGTGCTGTCGTGATAGGCGACGATCTGAAATTCGTGGTTGTCCTCCAATCCGTTGATCGCCGCGATCAATTCGGTCCGCGCCCTATTTAACACCCCCAAGCCCTCGCCTCCCATGCTGTGCGACCGGTCGATGACAAACACAAACTTTCTGCCCGAAACGGCTCCTCCACCAAAAATACTGATCTTCGTGGGATCGCCTTTGGGCCGTTGCGACTTGAAGTAGGCCTGATCTTTGGCAATCATTTCAAGGTCGGACTGCGACAGTTCGTACTGCACCTTCTCAGCGGCGAAGGTCGGAACTTCTGTCATCGAATTGGCGTCCATTTCGATCGTCGGCGGCGCGATTCCCGGCAGGTCCAGCGGCTCCGGCGTATCCAACTCCGGTGCTGGCATCGCGGACGCAGATTGAGCTGGACTTGCTTCCACATTTTCGGAGGCCGGGGTTTCCAGTGTCGCGACGTCTGTCTCTGTCAGGTATTCTGTTTCAGCCTCCGCATCGGCCTGTGTCAAAACAATCCCACCGGGCCTCAACGCCTCAGAGGTACCCTGCGTCACAGTGAATGCCCCGAAAGAAATCAGCAGAACAGCAATCAACACATGCGTGAAAACCGAAATCAAGAAAGACCAACGGCCCGATCGCCGCTGCGCGGTGCCTGCGCTGCTGCGACTGACGTCGTTTGAAAAATTCGTTTCACTAACCATGCTGTTATTATTTCCATCGTCTCATCGAATAGCCAGATCAACTTCTCTTAAGAATCTTCAAAGGTGACAAGTTTCACTAAAATTAAACTTCAGCAGAAATAAAATCGCCGTCTTTCTCTTGACGTTTTGTCCTTTGGCGATGAAAACTGGAGCCAGAACAGTGATAATAGTGATCCCATTAAACGATCAAAAATGAGATCAAGCATTAGGAAGCTTATATGAACGACAAACTTTCAGCCACGCAAGCCGACCTTGCCGGCGACGATCTTGAGGCGCTCGAGCGACTTAAAGCTGCCCATGAGAGCGTTCGCAACGAACTCTCAAAGGTCATCGTCGGTCAGCACGAAGTCATCGAACAAATCATGATCGCGATCTTCGCACGCGGCCACTGCCTGCTCGAAGGCGTCCCCGGTTTGGCCAAAACGCTGATGGTCAGCACGCTGGCGCGAACATTGAACCTCGATTTTAATCGCATTCAATTCACGCCCGACCTCATGCCCAGCGACATCGTCGGCACTGAAGTGATTCAAGAAGACAAAGCCTCGGGGACGCGCGAGTTCAAGTTCCTCAAAGGCCCGATTTTTTCAAATATCATTCTTGCCGACGAGATCAATCGTACACCGCCTAAGACACAAGCCGCGTTGCTCGAGGCGATGCAGGAGAAGCAGGTCACCATCGGCGGCCAACGCAATGAACTGCCCGCTCCGTTTTTCGTTTTGGCCACGCAAAACCCGATCGAGCAAGAAGGAACCTATACGCTTCCTGAGGCTCAGCAAGATCGTTTCATGTTCAAGGTCTTTGTCAAATACCCAAACTACGACGAAGAGTATTTAATCGCCGCCACCACGACTGCTGATTTGGACAACGATGTGCAGCAGATTCTTTCCGGCGAAGACATCCTGCGCTTGCAGCAACTCGTTCGCAAAGTTCCCGTCGCGCCACATGTGATCCATTTCGCGCTGAGATTGGTACGTGCCACACGGATCCTCGAAGACGAATGTCCTGAATTTGTCAAAGACGCGATCAGCTGGGGCGCTGGCCCGCGCGGTGTGCAGAATCTGCTGCTGGGCGCCAAAGCCCGCGCCGTTCTCAACGGACGAACCTTCGCCAGCACCGACGATGTTCGCGCCGTCGCGCTGCCGGTGCTGCGGCATCGCGTGATCACGAACTTCAACGCCGAATCATCCGGCATTTCATCCGACGATATTATTACTCGTTTACTAGATGAACTGCCCGAACGTCACGACGGCGATCAAATGGTTCCCGAAGTTCAAAAGGCGTTTGGGTAAAGCGTAGTTTTGCTCCATAGTAGCCTTTCGCTCCGCGAAAGTGCGTTCGCACGCAATAGCTCATAAGTGCTCTTGCGCGGAGCGAAAGGCTACTTTGCCCAACGAACTGTCATTATGCGAAGCGCAGGCCAACCGCAAAGAACTTTTCTCATTGAAACATTATGGCAAAAACCGACGACGCGAAAAACTATCTGGACCCCAAGACGCTGGATAAGATCAAGCGATTGGAAGTCCGCGCTCGATTAGTCGTCGAAGGTTTCATCACCGGCCAACACCGCAGTCCCTACAACGGGTTCGCGATCGAATTTGCCGCCCATCGCGAGTACTCTCCGGGAGACGATTTGCGTCACATCGATTGGAAAGTCTGGTCCAAGACCGATCGACTGTACATCAAAGAGTATGAAGAAGAGACCAATCTAAAATGCCATCTGCTGATCGATTGCAGCAAATCGATGCGGTACGGTGAAGAATCGGGTTGGAGCAAGTTCGACTATGCGGCGACCGCCGCGGCCAGTCTCGGCTACCTGATGCAGCAGCAACAGGACTCCGTTGGCATGGTCACCTTCAGCAACCAGATCGACAACACTACTAAAGCCAGTTCGCACCCGTCGCACCTGAAAAAAATCCTGCACCAACTGCAAGAGACGCAGCCCGACAATCAAACGGACATCAACGATCCCTTCATGGCATTGGCGTCTCAGATTCGGGGACGCGGAATGATTTGCCTGTTCTCGGATTTGTTTCTCGATCCTGAACAACTGGGGAAATCGTTACAGCAGTTTCGACTGCGGCGGCATGAGGTGATCGTGTTCCACGTCATGCACCACGCGGCGTTCGGTGCCGAGTGACGGCGGGCGCATGACGGCGGGAGACGGCGCCGTGCGCACGGATGGCGCGCAGTTGCGTGATGGCGTCGGCGATTTTACCTTCTTCGACCACCAAGTGAGTATCTTTGTACCCCATATCATAAACTTTTTCCATAGCAACTTTAGCTGCCAATTCCGTTGCAAATCCACTCAACAAAACAATCGTAAACTGTCCTCTATTAACTTTTTCTATCTTCCCAAGACCTTCCAACTTACTTTCATCAAATCGTTTTGTACTTCTAAATGTAGCTACTCGAATCTTTAAATCTACATTTGGATTCGCTGCCACAGGTTTCCGTTTTGGTTCAGGCACTTCATCTTGCACCGTCAACTCTAGATTTTGACGACCTTCCTCTGCTACGATAAAAGCTTTAGCATATCCTTTTTTGCTGATAACCTTTCGAGCATCTTCAGCTTCTTTTCTACTCGAAAAAATTCCTACTCGCACTTTCTCCGCTTTACCTTCTTTCATTTTATATACATTACCAATGTCTTGCAAGCTCTCATATTTTCCAATTTTAATTTCTCGCGAATCAAAGTATGCTGCCACTTGAACGGCATAACCTTTTGGCATAGCCACTTCATTGTATTCATCTAATTCGCCTCTTCCAGTTGCTTGTGGAGTATCTAATTCAGGGATCACTTCATCATCCTTTTCCTCCACCTCATCGAGGTTGGCAATTACTTCTCCACCAAAACCAGTTCCTGCACTATATGACGTTTTGAAAGATAAAACGCCTAACAAACTTTTATCCGTTTGACTTGTGATCGATACTTTTTTATTCGTATTGATATAGCCAGCTTTGGAATATGTAATCGTATAAACTTCAGGTGCTTGCAATGCTAATCGGTACTCGCCACGTTGGTTGGTTTGAGTTTTCAAAGTCAAACCAGATGCCCGATTCGTTGCTTTGACAAAAACATCACTCACCGTTTCATTGCTTTGTGAGTCAACAATAATCCCAACATATTCGTCGGCAATTCTTCTTAATTTTATTTCAAAACTTTTATTCAATCTTTCTCCTAAACTTTTGATTTTCAACGAATAAGGTTTGTAACCATCTTTTTTGATCACGATGTCACAACCCAATCCTGCCAATGCTTGGAAAGCATATGTTCCATTTATATCAGTCGTAAAAACTGATTCTCCACATGCTGAAAAATCAACAGTTGCACCTTCCACAGGACGCATATCTGATTCATTGACAACTGAAATAATAAAGTTGTCCGTCGTTTTTCTTACTTTATAAATATCTTCGTTTCCCTGACTTCCTTTTCGATTACTGACCAAGTAGCCACGGTTTTCATTTGATTTAAAAATAAATCCATAATCATCAGATGAACTATTAACTGCATTTCCTAAATGGTACACATCATTCCAACCACCATCTCTTTGCTCTGCTCTAAATATATCCATACCGCCAAATCCATGATGATAATCTGAAGAAAAATAAAGCGTTCCATTATCAAGATTAGGAGAAATTTCATCTCCAGGAGTATTGATTACTGGCCCTAAATTTTGAGGAACAGACCAACCATTGGCCGTTTTGAAAGCAGAATATAAATCCCATCCTCCAAAACCACCATCTCGATTGGAAGAGAAATAAAGTAATTTCCCATCGTCTGAAAAAGAAGGATAACCTGCCGAGTAACCTGCTCGATTAAATGGCAATGCTTTGATATTTTTCCAAACACCATTGGCATCAACTTCTGCCATATACATCGCTAAAGTTCCACCAGCTTCAGGCACTTGACGAATGCCATTTTCAAAAATGTTCCGAGTAAAAACTACCCACATCCCATCATTGCTAAAAGCAACTGGGCCTTCGTTATAATTATTTGCCAAATCACTTTGCATCAAAGTTGGGACTCTCAAAAATCCTTTGTTGTCCATCGAAGTGATGTATAATTGGTTGTTTGGACTTTCAGAAAATCCTTTTCCACGATTCTTTTTAGTTGATCTTTTGAGGTCAGTTCGAGAAGAACTGTACACAATGTAATCTCCAAAAAATGCCGGCCCAAAATCTGAATAATTGGTATTTAAATATTCTTTGTATGCTCGATAGGTCGCAGGTTTTCCTCGAAGAGAAAGTGCATAGTCGCAACTTTTGACAAAGTGTGAACCCATCTCAGGATTAGATTCTCCATATGCTTCAAACCAAATTTTTGCATCATCATATTTTCCTTGAGCCATCAAAACTTTTCCATAATATAAAAAATGGATAGGGTCGATGCCTGCATATTTTACTGCTTTGGAATACCATTTTTCTGCTTCATTCATTTTATTTAACATCCGATAACTGTCTGCCAAATTCGATAAGGCTTGAGGCTCGTCAGAATCTTTTTGGATGATTGCTAAATAATTTGGAATTGCATGAATGTACGCTTTGAGTTCATATTGCTTATTGGCTTTGCTCAAAAGGTTTTGGCTAAAGCCTTGCGAACTCATTGCAATCGCTAGAATGAAGAAAGAAAATCGAAGTAAATATCTCATAATTCTTGTTTTTTGAAAAAACTAAATAACCAACATTCTTAATGCTTTTTGGAAATACTATAGTATAATTCCAAGGCAAAAGATTGGCTTTTTCCCTAATTAAATTGTGAACATGAACTTAAGTAGTTTGATTTCATTAATCTGAGAATTTTGACAAGGGAATTTTTTTGATAGTTTTTTCAAAAAAATCATTTCATAGCCTTAGTTATGGAATTATTTTTTTGGAAAAAATAGCGAAAAAATAAACTGTCAAAAACTCACGATTAATGAGATTTAACTACTTCCTATATAAATATACAATGATTCTGCAAAAGTTGCAGCCTAGATAACCCTTTGAAAATCAAGGGTTTATGTGGAGGATTAGTTTAAAAAAAGTCTCAATTATTAGACTTAAAGGAGAACAAAAATACACATTTTTTAGGATAATTAGTAAAACTTTAACGAGTGTTCTTATTTTTAGACAAAGGCATTAATAAATCATTTCCCAGACTTTTCAACCTCCAAAAGTTGAGCAGTAGCTCTAGCATTATCAATTACATCTTGAGGATAATTTGCCAATTCCAAAATTCTTATCGCATTCCTTTTTTGCAAAATTCCCTTCTTTAATTTATAG
>ENA-ORXT01001073-ORXT01001073.1-marine-metagenome-genome-assembly--contig:-NODE-1073-length-38653-cov-11.564107_pt1 | contig 38653 bp, 27 predicted proteins | sample MGYA00237868_ERZ511482 | MGnify/ENA metagenome assembly ERZ511482 | reverse complement strand
GCCATTTTTTAATTAATTAAAATTATTTTATAATTTATTTATAGTTAAAAATGAATTATTTATAAATATTTTTTATTATAAAATAATTCAAAAATATCCTTATTTCAGCAGAACCATATAAGAAAAAGAACAATTCAGACGGGTAGATTATTTTTTTCGTCTTCTCTTACTCCTTCGCCAAATACACGCCAATTAATATCAAGCCCATTCCACCGAAGTGCCACACGGTAATTATTTCACCATCCAATGCGCCCAATGCCAATGCTACAATCGGCATCAGATACGCCACCGTAGAAGCAAACACCGCACTCGTCAACTGCACCAACCAAAAGAACAACACAGAAGCAAAAAACGTCCCGACTAGCGACAGCACCGCAATATACGCGAGTGATGACCACGCCTGCGAGTTGGTGTGCAGTGTACCCGGTACATCCGTCCACCAAAAGCCAAATATCGCAAACGGCAACAGCAGCGCAAAAGCCGCCGAACTCAAAGTAATCGGGTTCAGATTTTGCAAGCCGGCTTTGACCGTATTCACACTCAGTCCGTAGCAAAAACAACCCAAAACAATCAACAAACCATACCAATTATTGCCACTTCCAAACGCCGATTTTCCGAAAATCATTAAAGCCATTGCCCCTGTCAGACCGACCACAATGCCCACTATATTGCGCAGTGCGACTTTGGTCGAAAAAAATAACACGCCCAAAATCAAAGTAAAAATCGGCGTTACCGTACTCAATACGCCCGCGAGCGAACTACTAATTTGCGTCTGTGCCACCGGAAACAACATTGCAGGAATTCCTGTACCAACCATACCAACCACAGCAAGATATTTCCAATCTTGTAGCCGTACCTGTTTCCTTTTTAGGAGAAAAAATGGGAAAAAAGCCACTGCCGCAATTCCCACCCGAAGCGTCGTCACCTGAAACGGGTCAAAACCTACTAAGCCCTTCTTAATCAGTAGGTAAGAACTCCCCCAAACTAGGGTCAGCACACCGAGTGCCAACCAACTTTTTACTGTTTTACTCACTGAAATAATTTTTGAACGTAACACAGACATTACTGTCTGTTTTTCACGCAGCACAGACAGGAATGCCTGTGTTACGTTTTAACGCGAAGCGTTAATCGTTTCCCACAACATATCTTTCAACTCCACCAAGCCCTGCTGCGCGACCGAAGACATAAAAATATGTGGTATATTCTGGGGTAATTCGGGCAATATCATCTCCTTCAATTCATCATCAATCAAATCGGATTTACTGATGGCCAATATGCGTGGTTTGTCCAGCAATTCGGGATTAAATTGTTCCAATTCATTCAATAAAATCTCGTATTCTCGCCCAATATTATCACTATCCGCAGGGATGAGAAACAACAAAGTCGCATTACGCTCAATATGTTTCAAAAACCTGATACCCAATCCTTTACCCTTGTGAGCATCCTCAATAATACCCGGTATGTCTGCAATAACAAAGGACTTATAATCCCGATATTTCACAATACCCAAATTTGGTGCAAGCGTCGTAAATTCATAGTTGGCAATCTTCGGTTTGGCTGCTGTCATGACGGAAAGGAAGGTCGATTTCCCAGCATTCGGAAAGCCCACTAAACCAACGTCCGCAAGGACTTTTAGTTCAAGGATTTTCCACTCCATACGCCCTTCTTCGCCCGGCTGCGCATAGCGTGGCACTTGATTGGTCGGCGATTTGAAATGCTCGTTGCCCAAGCCACCGCGTCCGCCTTCTACGATGATGCGCTCTTCGCCATCCTTCGTGATTTCAAAAAGAATTTCACCCGTTTCGGCATCTTTCACCACTGTACCAAGCGGTACATCGAGTATGACATCTTTGCCGCTTGCCCCTGTCGATGTATCTCCACCGCCCACCATACCAGGCTCGGCGATGACGTGTTTTTTATATTTAAGATGAAGCAAAGTCCAGAGTTGTACATTGCCTCTAAGGATAATATGTCCGCCACGTCCGCCGTCACCGCCATCGGGTCCGCCAAGCGCATTGATACGACTACGGTGAAAATGAGCAGAACCCGCTCCGCCCTTACCTGAGCGACAACAAATTTTGACGTAATCTATAAAGTTTTTATCTGACATAAACGTAACGCGACCTTCCAGGTCGCTTTTTATTATAATACGATTCATAAAACCGTATTACGGTCGAAAAATAGTCTGCAAAAGTACGCTTTTAAATGCGATACGCAGCTTTTATGACATAAATTCAAGTGGCTTTTTTGATTGAAATTCGTTATCTTTGTAGATATCAATTTATAAAAAATTAATTTGACATGAAAAAAACAACACAATTGACAGATATACAACAGGCACTGATTGATTGGTTTCAATTGGAAATGACAGATGAGGAGTTGAAGGAACTCAACCTAATGTTTGCCAGATATTACGCCGATAAAGCTACTGAAGGAATAGATAAATTATTTGAGGAGAAAGGTTGGGGACAAGAAAAATTCGAGGAATGGAAAAATGAACACATGCGTACACCTTACAAAGCAACTACTGAACCTTTCTTTGTTTCAATAGAAGAATTAGAAGATAAATTTTACGAAGGCAGAACTCCGAAGTTGACGAATGCTCAATTGGAAATTTTAAGACAATTTCAATTTGAGACGAGTGAAGAAAATATCTTGGAGATAAAGGATTTATTGGTGGAAAATTATGGTGACAGAATTATAAATAATATTGATAAAATATTGATTAATAAGGATTTAAAACAACAAGAACCAGTAGGAGTGTAAAGTTTTTAATGCCTTATAAAAACGTATGAAAGTCGTCATAGATACCAATGTCCTACTCAGTTCCTTGTCTCATTCTTCGGAAAAACGTCCTATATTTGATGGCATAATTGAGGGTAAATATACCTTGGCTGTAAGCAATGAAATTATCGAAGAATATGGCGAAGTCATTGCTCGAAAAACCTCATTTGAAATCTCTGAAAATGTTATCAAATTGCTACTCAACTTTGATAACGTCGAAAAAACAAATATCTTTTTCAAGTGGAACTTTATCCATAAAGACCCTGACGACAACAAATTCGTAGATTGCGCCATATCCGCCGGTGTCAAATATGTCGTTTCGGATGATAAACATTTCAGAATCCTCAAAAAAATTGCCTTTCCTTATGTCGAAATCATCACCGCAGATGCTTTTTTGGAAGAATTGAAGGATTTATAAGCGACATTGCTTACCTTTGAAACATGCTCGACAAACCACCTATCGAACTCAGTGAAGATTTTCGTTATGCCTTAGATTTGCTCGAAAAACATAATACAAGTATGTTTATCACGGGTAAAGCAGGAACGGGGAAATCGACTTTGCTTCAGCTGTTTCGCAATACGACCAAAAAACGGGTCGTTGTACTCGCGCCTACGGGCATCGCTGCGCTCAATGTGCAGGGACAGACGATTCATTCCTTTTTCGGTTTTCCGCCAAAGCCTATTACCAAAAAAGATATTAAACCGCGCAGGTACAAGAATTTATACAAAAAAATAAATACTATAATTATCGATGAAATATCAATGGTACGCGCCGATATGATGGACAATATTGATTATTTTTTGCGAGTAAATTGCGAAAATCCTGCGCCATTTGGTGGCAAACAAATTATATTTTTTGGCGATTTGTTCCAATTGCCGCCCATCGTGAATAATGAGGAACAGATGTATTTTTCTTTGCAATACGATAGCCCATACTTTTTTTCGGCGATGGTATTCAATGAATTTCACATCGAACCTTTTGAGTTGCGTAAGGTATATAGGCAAGAAAATATTAACTTTATCAAGCTGCTCGACCGTGTGCGTACCAACCGAATTGATTGGGACGATATTGAGACGCTGAACGAACGGCACATGTCGCAGGATTTGGATACCGACGATACTTACATTACACTTTCTACAGTAAATTCTATTGTCAATAAGCTGAATTACAGGAAATTAGCGGAAATAAGTATGCCGGAGTTGACTTATATCGGCAAGGTAGAGGGCAATTTTAGCGAGCGTACTTTTCCGACAGATATGGCTTTGAAATTGAAGGAGGGCGCACAGGTGATGTTTGTCAAAAATGACCCGGATCGTCAGTATGTCAACGGCACTCTCGGCAAAGTTCACGAACTGACACCCGATAAAATCAAGGTGATAATACAGGATGTGGAAGGGAAAGAAAAAATCATTGAGGTGCAGCAGGCAGAATGGGAGATTTTGAAATATAAAATGAAAACCGAAGGCGGCACAAGCGAAATCGGCACGGAAGCCGCTGGCTCATTCAAGCAATATCCCTTGCGCCTCGCGTGGGCAGTGACGATTCATAAAAGCCAGGGCAAAACCTTTGATAAAGTGGTAATTGACTTGGGACGCGGCGCATTCGCACACGGGCAGACCTACGTAGCACTGAGTCGCTGCCGTACTTTCGAGGGTATTTTATTAAAACAAAAAGTCAGACCGAAAGACATCATGCTCGATGAGCGAATTGTCCAATATTACGAACAGTTTATCGCCAGTTAATAAGTTTAAGTCTAAGTCTAAGTTTAATTGACCGATTTAGCTTCGCTAAATCCTGATTGAATTTAAACTTAAACTTGAACTTAAATTTAGTAACGAGCAAATAATAAGTTTACGATTTCGACGAGATTATTTTGTCCTTAGTTTTCTTCTTGAAAGCGAGAGTTTATCGGGATAAATGACTGTTTTCGAGGAGGAAAATAAGGGCAAAAGAAGCCGTCCAAATCGTGGAGTTATTATTTACTCGTTACTTATTAAGTTATTTATTAATTTTTAACTAATTCATTTTTAGAATTATAAATTCAATTTATTTTATTATAAATATTTTAATGAAATTATTTATAATAAAACACAAAATTAAATTTCGTTAAAATTGTATTTTCTTGTATTTAATGTAGACTTAACATTGTAGTATTAGAAACACCATCACATTAACAAAATATATATTCATTCCGTGATTTAAGGGATAATTAACTAATTTAGTGTCTCCTTATATATTCAGTGAACCCAACAACAAACCACCAACCTCACCATAAACCTAACGATTATGACAAACACTTACAAATACCTCCCCTTACTCTTGATTTTATGCTGCTTTCAACACTTGCTATACGCTCAATTGGAAGTGACTTCCGGCGACACACCGCCTTTCGAACCCGAAACTATACTTGAAAACTACTTCTTTGGAGGTGGTGTAGAAATACTCAATATCACATATAATGGTGCAGATGCAGCCGTTGGTTTTTTTGATGGTGAAAACTCCAATATCGGTATTGACCGGGGAATTATTCTCACTTCGGGCAACGCCATCAATGCAGAAGGACCTAATGATGAAGCAGGTATAACAACTACGCACATGACGGAGGACGAAGAAGATTTGGAATTACTGATTCCCGGTTTTAATATTTTTGACCCTGCGGTATACGAAATTCAATTTATACCCTACGACACCATTGTACGTTTCACTTACGTGTGGGCATCCGACGAATACATTGAGTTTGTGAATGCCGGATTCAATGATGTTTTCGGCTTCTTTATCAGCGGACCGGGTATCAATGGACCATTCTCAAACAATGCCGAGAATATCGCCTACTTGCCAGATGGCGTCACCCCAGTATCCATTGACAACGTTAATGACGGTGTTAATGCCATTTACTATCAATCCAACATCGGCGGCGCAACCGTAGAATACGACGGCTTCACCGTTCCACTCGAAGCCTCTGCAGTCGTTGTGCCTTGCGATACCTATAATATCAAAATCGCCGTTTCCGATGCAGGCGACAGCTCCATCGATTCGGGCGTTTTCCTCGCTTCAGGTAGTTTCGGAACCGATGCCCTCAATATCAGCGTCAATACTCTCGCGGCGGATTCCACAATGGTCGAAGGCTGTGTAGGGGCTGCCATCGAATTTCAATTAGGCGCGCCCGCCGAAGCCGATTTTCCACTGGATTACACTATCTTCGGCGACGCTATAAATGGCACTGATTATTCCTCCGTGCCGCTGAATGCCTTCATTCCAGCAGGAGAAGATTCGCTGACCTTATTCTTCGACCCCATTGAAGATGGAATCCCAGAGGGTTTGGAAGTCATTTATATTGATATAAAAACAAATGTTTGCGGTAGAGATACCTTCGCACTCTACATCAATGACAACCAACTCGTACCACCACAACTTGATGCAGACGCTACTGTATGCGAAGGCGAAAGCCGTCCCTACGATGCCACGCTTCCAATAGAACTCCCTGAAAGTGTGACATTTATAAATGACCAAACTTTCGACATCCCTGATAATGATGTCACTAATCCCCTCTTTTCTACTATCGAAATACTCGGTGCTATCCCCGAACAAATCGCCGAAGGTTCGATACTTTCCGTCTGCATTGACATTACGCATAGTTGGGACGGTGATTTGGATATCTACCTGATTGCGCCAAGTGGTCAATTCCTTACTCTCACCACCGACAACGGCGGTAGCGGCGACAATTATACCCAAACTTGCTTTACTTTAACAGCCGTCAATCCTATCGAAGGACTTGGTACGCCCGAAGCCCCATTTACAGGCGATTATCTACCCGAATCTCCCTGGGAAGACATTTATGGCGCAGATATGAACGGCGTTTGGAAGCTCCAAATCTCCGACGATTCCGGCGGTTTTGCAGGTACACTCAATAGCTGGTCGATAACCTTGCCCCCCATTTACACCATCGGTTATCTTTGGGAACCAGCCGAAGGCGTTTCCAATCCCAACCTTCCAAACGTTGACCTATCTCCCACAACTACAACAACTTACACCGTCACAGCTTTCGACACTTACGGTTGTTCGACGAGCGATGAAGTCACCATTACCGTCGTCCCTGCGCTGCCTGCGCCCACTATCACTTGCGACAATTCTACCGATGGGCAAATCACCTTTTCATGGGCTGCCGTGGCAGGTGCGATGGGCTACGAAGTCAATGTCGATGAAACGACTTGGGTCGCTTCCAACGGCGACACCTCACACACCATTACAGGCTTGACGGATGGGCAAATCGTCACTATCGAAGTGCGCGGTACCGACGGCGGTTGTGGTACACTTTCTGCTACATTGGACTGTATCGCTATGCAGATGGGTTGCGACCTCACTGCCAGCCTCAACGACACGCAAGACGCCACCTGTTTCGATGGAAATGACGGGCAATTCACCGTTTCAGCCGAAGGAGGTACGATGCCTTATTCCTACGAAATTCTTGGTACAGTTTCCACTTCGGGTACATTCGAAAATTTAGCCGCAGGCACATACAACGTAAATATAATGGACGATGTAGGTTGTGCTGCTACGCAAATTGTTACCCTCAGCGAACCCGATTCACTCGCATTAAGTATTGGTGTAGATGCTATTTCGTGTAGTGCTGGTAATGATGCAAGTATTACCATGACCGCCACAGGCGGAACGGCTGACTACATGTATAGCATTGATGGTACAAATTTTCAGACCAACGATACATTCGAAAATTTGTCCGCTGGTACTTACTCACTCACCGTGAATGATGCCAACAATTGTGCTGCTACTGCCAACCTCACAATTACAGAACCTTCGGTCATCGTCTTAATGCCGTCGGCAACACCCGTGAGTTGCAATGGTGGTGAAGATGGTACAGCGACCATCACGCCAACGGGTGGCACACCTTCATTTACCTACATCTGGGATGCCAATGCCAATAGCCAAAGCACCCAAACCGCCACGGGGCTTGCCACAGGAACTTATACCGTCACGGTCACAGATGCCAATGATTGCGCATCTACCGCCCAAATCAATATTACCGAACCCGACGCAATGACGCTTACCTCCACCAATACCGCCGCAAGTTGCAACGGTGGCACAGACGGCACAGCGACCATCACCGCCAACAATGGCGCGACACCCTACACCTATCAATGGGATGCCAACGCCTCCAACCAAAACGGACCAACCGCCGTAGGTTTGGCACTCGGTTCTTATGCCGTCACGGTCACCGATACCAACGGCTGCGAAGTAAGCGAGCAAGTTAATGTCCCCGAATTGAGTTCGCTCGAATACACCACCGCCGGCACACTACTCAATTGCTTCGGTGATGCCAATGGTATCGCTACGGTTCAGGTAAATTCCGGCACAGAACCTTACACTTATTCATGGAATACCACTCCACCACAAACGACTGCCGCTGCCATTGACCTCGCAAGTGGCACTTACAGCGTCACAATTACAGACGGTGGCGGCTGCGGCGAAGTCGTCAGTATTGACGTGACCGAACCCGACGAGTTGATCGTCGATATATTGCCAACACCTGCGCTCTGCACAGGTGCGGAAGGTGCTATAAGCAGCAGCATATCTGGCGGAACCGCCCCCTACACCTACGCATGGGACAACGGCACAAACCTCGCCGACATTAATGCAATTGCCGGAACTTACACCCTCACCCTCACCGATGCCAATGGTTGTAGCACCAGCGCACAAAGCACCATTACCGAACCAACGCCACTAAGCTTTACTGCGAATGTGACGGATGTTTTATGTAGTGGAAATAATGATGGGGTAATTACTGTTTCCGCCTCTGGCGGAACGACAAATTACACGTATAGTTTGGACGGTATTAATTTCCAGAATGGAAATATGTTTGAAAATTTAGCGGCAGCCACCTACACCGTCTATGTGAATGATGGGAACGATTGTACTGCTAATCAAGAGCTTACAATAGCCGAGTCCGCAGCACTCGTGCTAATGTTAGACACAACGTCTGAAAGTTGCGCTGGCAACGACGGTACAGCCACTGTCACCGCTTCAAATGGAACAGGTACATACACCTACACTTGGTCAGACGGGCAAAGTACGTCAACCGCCAGCACCCTCAATGCAGGAACTTACACCGTCAGTGTCACCGACGATAATGGCTGTATAGCGACAGGCAGCACCGACGTTATTTCTGATACCGATATCAATATTGGCATCACGGTTAGCGATGTCAGTTGTGCCGGTTTATCCGACGGTTCGGCTAGCGTGATTGCGGATGGTACGCCGCCATTTACCTATCAATGGGATGCCGCAACAGGCAATCAAACAGACCCTACTGCTCTCGGACTTAGTGGCGGAACATACGATATTTCGGTTACCGATGGCAATGACTGTACTTCTGTAACTACCATTGTAATCAACGAACCACAAGCCATTTCATTGGATATTTCAGGAGAAGATATTTTGTGCAATAGTACAGCTACGGGCAGCGCGAGCGTCAACGCAAGTGGCGGCACTGGCACGTACATATACGAGTGGAACGATGCCACCCTACCGAATACCGCCGCAATAAATGACCTCCTTCCAGGCGATTATACCGTCACCGTCACCGACCAAAACGGCTGCCAAGAAGCCATTACTATCAGCATCGCTCAACCCGAATCTGTCGCACTCACAGGCGTGGGCAGTACTTTAGATTGTTTTGGAGATACCAACGGAACAATTACATTAAACGCAGTAGGCGGTACGCCGCCTTATTCGTACAGTATTGATAATGAGAATTTTACGCAGGGAAATATCTTTACAGGATTGACCGGAGGCGAATACACTATTTATGTCAATGACGCCACAGGCGAATGTATGGCGCAAGGCATTGTCACCGTCATTGAGCCGCCACTCCTCACCGTAGATGCTGGCGAGGATGTCGAATTATTGTATGGCGATTCTATCACATTGGAAGCCGTGCCAAGTGATTTCGGCGATTTCACTTACACTTGGTCGTCCTTTTCACCGAGTTTGGATTTGACTTGTATCGATTGCCCGACTCCGCAAGCCCGACCACTCAATCAAATCATGTACACCGTCACTATCGAAAACGAAAACGGTTGTACCGCGACCGACAATGTTCGCGTATTCATCAGTAAAGAACAACCCGTTTTCGTCGCAACTGGCTTTACGCCAAACGGCGATAGTTTCAACGATATTCTCTACGTACAAGGCGGTGAAGCTGCCCAGCGCGTAGTTGGTTTCAAAGTATTTGACCGATGGGGCGAGTTGGTTTTTGATAATCGAGATACGGCACTCAACGATAAGGAATCCGGTTGGGATGGTTCATTCAAAGGACAAGAAATGCAGCCCGGTGTCTATGTCTGGATGGCTGAAGTCCGTTTTGTAGATGGCTCGGTCGTGCCTTATATGGGAGAAGCTACGCTTATTCGATGATGTTGATTTATTGTTGGGTCTATTTGGCTTCTGAAGTAACACAGGCTTCCAGCCTGCACCATATAAGGAGGTGCAGGCTGGAAGCCTGTGTTACTTCGGAAGCCCTACTCAATGGACATTTTGAAAGTCTATTGATACTCCACAAGTCGTCGGGAAGACGAAAAAAATAATCTACCCGTCTGAATTGTTATTTTTCTTATATGTTTCACTTAGCGAAAGAAAAAAAATAACTTCTTCATTTGGGGTAGATTATTTTCTTCTTCCCTTACTCGACGGACATTTTAAAAATGTCAGGCGAGATACTAGTAGCGGCTGTCTTTAGCTCCGATAGCTATCGCATATGCGTACGGTAAAAATTAACTAAAGTATAAAACACTGGTTGTCAATTAGATGAAACAATTCAAAATCCAAAGGTACATAGTACCGATTCCGTTTGTAGTAAAATAGTTCTCAAAATCTTCCAAGCTCCATAGGAGCGACACCGTTTGTACGCGATAACGGGGTCGGTGCTAACGCACCTTAATGTATTTTTGGTCAATTTTTGCTACAAACGGTGTCTATGCTAACGCATCTCATAATAGAACGTCTCCTTAAATTACTTACCTCATTGATTGTCAGTAAAATACACTTTAGTTAATTTTCAGAGTACGCATATGCGATAGCTATCGGAGACGACCACAAGGGAGCATTCACGTTGGCACGAATAACGCGAGTTAAAGGTTTTTCAAACTTTTTTTCCGATAGCTATCGGAACTAAAGACAGCCGCTACTATGCCATTTTCAATTTGTGTACTTTTTTGGAAAATTATTTTATCAAAACAAATTTCCGTTCTTCTTGTGCATCGAAATGCCTATTTTTGCAAATTAATCTATAGTCACCAACAAGCGCACACATGCAAATAAAATGGCTCATGTTCGATGCCGACAATACGCTCATCGACTTCACCAACGCATCAAGATTATCTTTTTCGCAGACCTTTGCGGATTACAAACACACGGCTACGCCAGAACTTTATGCCACCTATAAAGTCATCAATCATAGTATTTGGACGGCATTTGAACGCAGCGAAATTACCGCAGAACGATTGAGGGTCAAGCGATTTGAAGATTTTTTCGCAGCAATAGGCTTCTCCCCTACTTCGCCCGAATTGTTTAGCAAACGGTATCTTGAAAATCTAATTTCTAAATCAGAAAATTATGACGGAGTAAAAGAAATGCTTGAAGGATTTCAACCGCATTATAATATGAGTATCATCACGAATGGCTTGAAGGAGGTACAACGCCCACGCCTAAATAAGCTCGGAATGACGCATTATTTCGATAGTATTATAGTGTCGGATGAGATAGGTTTTGCGAAGCCGGATGAGCGATATTTTGAAGTTGCTTTTAATTCTATCGACAACCCCCCACCGCGAGAAAATACGCTTGTAATTGGCGATAATTTGAAGTCCGACATCCTCGGCGGCATTCGTTATGGACTGAAAACCTGCTGGTTAAATGCCTCCGGCAAACCGAACGATACAGACATTCAGCCGGATTTTGAAATTCAGAATATTTTGGAATTGCCGAGATTATTAACGTAACACGGACATTCCTGCCTGTCTGTACTAAGGACAGAGAGGAATGTCTGTGTTAGGTTCTCTACCGATTCGGATTGGTTGCCCACACCGTCACTTCAGGGATAAATCCTCTGTCGTCCATTTCCAATGTCGCTTTAATCGTATGCGCGATTTCGAGCGGACGTAGTTTGTACGCTTCGTTGGGTCGTTCTATGCGTTCTTCGTTGGCAAATGCGGTGGTGACCTCGCTCGGATTGACCAAAATGACACGAACATTATGCGGACGCAACTCGGCACGCCAACATTCGGTCATGCCACGCAAGGCAAATTTGGATGCCGCATAGACTGTACCTCGCGCGAACCCACGCACGCCAGCCGTAGAAGCGATATTTATGATATGACCGCTTTTTTGCTCCTTGAAATGTTTGACCAATTCCTGTGTCAGCAGCGTGAGCCCAAATACATTGGTGGAAAATACGCGCTCAAAATGTTCGATTGTGATGTCGCCCATCAAAGGAAAATCACCGATTCCTGCATTATTTACGAGTACATCTATGCCGCCGAGTGCTTCGACAGTTTCGGCAGTCTTTGTGGGAATGGACGCATAGTCACTCACATCAAATGCCACCGCAATTGCACCGATTTCTTCGGCTACCCGATTGAGTTTTTCAACATTTCTACCTGTAATAACGACCTTCGCGCCTGCTTCTACGAGTAATTTCGCCGTTGCTTTTCCGATGCCTGCACTACCGCCCGTGACGAGTATTCTTGCGTTAGATAAATTCATATTTATTAATATATAAAATATAATGTATAATTAAGAATGGGGTAAAACATGATTCTTTATTATTTGAGTGTGTAAAATATTAGGGGAACTTTAATTTATTTGAATGTATCATAAGTTCGTGGCATTAAAGGTACGTTAGTACCGATTCCGTTTGTAGCAAAGTTTGGGAGAGCTTTCTCGCTACAAACAGGGACGGTGCGCTGCACCTTTTATATATAATTGCCCCTAATATTTTACGCACTCTTATTATTTCATCTGCTCGTGCAATAGGTGTGTCGTCAGTCGAATACTTTTACTGATGGCTAAAATTCTCGAAATTAACCGAAAAATTTTTATAAAAACCTTTGTCTGCCGCCTAAAACTACGTACAATTATAAAGAACCAAAAATATTAACAAAGATAAGGGATGAAAAGATAATAAACGTTAGGGAAGAGGAAGAAAATAATCTTCCCTAAGTAACGAATAAACGAACACCCTGTATCTTTTTTCATCACCTGCGTTATGTAGTCGAAAACAATCATAACTTCAATCTCAATCTCAATCTCAATCTCAATAAAAAGAATTTGCCAAACAAATTGAAATTGAAATTGTATTTGAAGTTGAAGTTGAAATTGAAATTAATCAAAATGCTATGCTTTCAGGACTACTTAACCACAGCACCAAGGCACCACCTATGAAGGTATCCCAAAATGCTATCGACCAAGAATGGGAAGACGTAAAAGCAGCACAAAAAAATGCCGCCGCTTTTCGTCCGCTGTACGAAAGGTATTACGAACAGATATTTCGGTTCGTATATCGACGCACCGCAGAAGAGGCACTCACGGCAGATATTTGTTCGCAAGTTTTCCTGAAAGCTATGCAGAAAATAAAAACTTACACCTTCAGAGGTGTGCCGTTTTCTGCGTGGTTGTATCGCATCGCAAACAACGAAATAACTCAGCATTATCGGCATGCAAAAAAAAGTAGAGTCGTCAGCATACAAGAAATACAACTCGAAGAAATGACCGACGAAATTGATAATTTTGATTACGAAAAACAACGCAATAATCTGCTAAACGCCCTTAATAATCTTTCGGAGAGCGATATGCAAATCATCGAATTGCGCTTTTTTGAACAGCATTCTTTCAAAGAAGTCGGGCAAATACTCAATATCACCGAAAATAACGCAAAAACGCGCACATATCGCGCATTGGAAAAAATTAAACGACACGTGTTGATGTATTGATGTATTTTTTTGCTATGCAAAAAAATACAATTTGGCAACTCATCAATACAATAACTCAACAACACGACAACTCATTAGAAGATGAAAAAAGATTACAACATAAAAGTAAATAATAGCGAACCGAGCAGCGAACAAATCGCAGCGCATAAGGACTTTGACACGCTATTATCCGCACACGGTGGCGGCACGGGTACAGCCGAGGTAGTTGGCGGTATGGGAAAAATCGCTAAACTAAGCACCGGGGCATTTCTGACAGGTGCAGCGGCTTTGATTATGCTGCTTTTCGCGCCGGGATTATTAAAAAATAATACGGGAGATGACCTTGCAGAACGCAAAATCAGTCCGCCGATAAAACAAGTTCAAAAAGCATTTGCCTCATACAAGGTGAATGCCCATCAAGGCGGTGTGTATGCGTATGATAATGGCTCAAAAATCACCGTTCCACCCCACGCTTTTACCTACGAAGATGGTAGCGAAGTCACTGGCGATGTAGACCTTAAATATCGCGAATTTCACGATTTTGTAGATTTCTTTCTCTCTGGCATTCCGATGGAATATGACTCGGCAGGGCAGGTATTTCAACTCGAATCGGCAGGTATGATGGAAATTTATGCCGAGCAAAACGGACAAGCTCTACGTATTAATTCGGGTAAAGATATTGACATAGAGTTGGCATCTGAAATTACATTGGATGGTAATGAATCCGCCTATAATTTGTATCGGTTTTTTAATGGAAAAAATCCAACGCAAGACGGTATAAATGAACAAACTCATTCGCATAAAACAAACGTATCGTCCAAAGCCAATTGGAGTTATGAGGGCAAAAGTCAGCTCGAAATTATTCCTGATAATAAAGAATTGACAGGCGAAAAAATTGAATCAAAAGAATTGGCGCAGATAAAAAAATTAGAACGAAATATTGACCGCGAAGAAAAGCGATTGCTTGCAGCCGCAGGAAATGACCTGCCTCCTGTAGTCTCTGAAATGGCAAAACCAAAAGCACCTCAAGCCCCGAACCCGAATGGCTATGTCTTTGATTTTGAGGTCAATAAAACTCGATTTCCTGAATTGGCTACTTATGAAAATGTATTGTGGCAAGTCGTAGAAGGGCAGCCCTTTGATGAGAATTATTATAATGTAAATTGGGCAGATGTAGAAATTCGCAAGAAAACGGATGATGTGTATAATGTCACTTTGACTTCCGAAAACGAACAGGTTGACCTTGATGTAACACCTGTTTTGTCGGGAAAAGATTATCGTAAAGCACAGGAAGAATTCGACCAAAAAATGGTAGTATATAGCGGGCAATTCGCAGAGCGTCAGGAAAAAGTTAACGAACAACGCAATGCCATCAAGCGCAGAATGAACGCCCAACGTGCCGAACTCGATGCCCAAAAAGCAGACGCCACAGCTCGCATAGCCGAACTCAAAAAGCAAGGCAGAAACGGCGAAGCCACAAATATGATGGTGACACGAAAGGTGATGAATAATTTTGCCATTCGTGATTTTGGTATCTGGAATGTAGACCGTCCTTTGCCACCTTTTGAGCAGATTTTTGTCGGCAATTTTTGTGATGAAAAAGAAAAAACGTACAAGGGAAATCCCGTTTATATCGTCAATAAAACGAATAATACGGTGGGCAGATTCTACGCAACTAAGCGTAATCAAATTCGCATTAATAAAACAACAGAAAACCTCATGTGGCTCGTCACTGATGATGGCAAACTCGCTATTTTTAGCCAAGAGCAATTCAATAATCTCGTACCGGAAAAAGAACATACCTTCGCAATGGTCACAGTATCACAATCCATTGAAAATGAAGAAGATGTACGGAAGATACTGAAGTTATAATTGATAGTTTATTACCTTTTAACTAAGTCCCTTATCGTTTTCGATAAGGGGCGTTTTGAATGCGATAATGAGTGAATTTTGAATGAATGAATGAATGAATGAATGAATGAATGAATGAATGAATGAATGAATGAATGAATGAATGAATGAATGAATTTTGAATGAATGAATGAATGAATTTTGAATGAATGAATGAATGAATGAATGAATGAATGAATGAATGAATCACGAAAAGGTAGTTGATTCATTCATTCGAAATTCATTCACTCATTCATTCAAAAAATTCACTCATTCACTCATTAACATTGTATCATTTCATCATTTAAGCATTGTAGCATTGTTCCCCCCTACCATTCCATGAATACGCCGATAGCCAACGAAGGCGATTGGGGGACTTGATTTGCGGCAAAAGCAGCGAGGGTGGTGGAGGCGGTCAAACCGATATTGTCGTTGATATTGTATAATAATTTCAGTCCGGCAGATGCCCATTCTTGGTCATTGACGTAGAAGCCTGATTCGATATTATTGATGGGTTCGATACGCTCGCCATTTTTGAACGAACGTATTGTGTCGAAAAAAACCATCACCCAAAACGATTCGAAAGGACGAAAACCGCCTTCAATACCGCCATTGAAATAGTGGCTGTAATCATTGGTGCGAAAGCCCACACCGCCATATCCGTAGATGTAGCCTTTGCCCAATCCGCCGCCTACGCTGATGCTTGGTAGTACGGTAAAAGCATCGTAACCCGTGCGGAGTCCTGTTGCATCATCGTATTTTCCGGTTGGAAATTCGACCATTAATTGCCCGGCTAATGCAACGCCTTTACTCAAAAAACTGTGCCGCACAGAAAGCCTTGTGTTGCCCAAACTTGTGAGTGTTCCTGCTTTATTGGAAAGGGAAAGGCTGTCCAATTTGGCTGCATTCAATACTTTTAATGGTGCGTCAAGTATGAGTGTTGTATTTCTTAAGATGCCGTATTCGACATAAAATTGTGCTGCAAATTCCGAGTATTCTCTTGCAGAAATTCTGGACGTGTCTGCGTTGTTTGCAAAAAAGCTATCATAGCTCGGAATGGACATGAAGGATAATTGTCCAAAACCGCCGCCCATTTTTTGAGTCCACGGGCTTTGTGCTTGCAGCGAAATGGAGAATAAGAACAGTATTGATATTGGTATAAAACGATTCATCATATTTTTTTTAACGTAACACAGACAGTCTTGTCTGTATTCCGATTATAGTTGCTTTAAAATATCATCTACGGATGCGCGATTTTTATAATTCAAATCAAATTGAACGAATTTTATTACGCCGTCTTGTCCGATGACATAGGTTGCGGGGACGGGAAGTTGTGCCTCTGTTTTCCCATTATTGAAGGCTATATCGCTTTCTAATTTCGTCCTGATTTTTTCCTGATAAGCCTCCGTTACAGAGAAGAGGACTTTATAGTCATTCATCACGTTTGTGTTTTGGTCATGCAGTACTGTGAAGTCGATTTTCGTCTTTTCGATAGTCTCGGCAATGTTGTCATTCGTTTCGGGTGTGATGGCAATGACTTTCGCACCTTTTGCAGTGATTTGCGGGGCAGCTTCCTGAAATTCAGCTAAATAGCGTATACATACCGGACACCAAACTCCACGATAAAACATCAATACCACAGGTTGTTTTTTTAATTCCTCGCTCAATTTTATCGTTTTCCCGTCAGGAGATTGGAGGGCGAAATCAGGGGCTTTCATGCCTACTTTCAAACCTTCAGGTCTGCCTTTTTCGAGGTCGTAGCCTATGTTTGTCCATCGGGCATCAGCTTCGGCTGTTGGCGTTTGTGAATCGGTGTTTTCCATTTTTATTTTTTCTTGTGACGCTGTTTTTTCGGAGGTGTTTGTGCAAGCAAGTATTCCGAAAACAAATGTGCTGAGAAGTAGTGTTTTTTTCATATAATTGTGTTTTAATGTATGAATGAATTTTTAATGCGTATATTTTGAATTTTCTGTTATCGCTATTCAAGGCAGACGTTTTCAACGGCTGACGAGAGTGGCTCGGGTTTGTTTTGTTTTTTGGGTTTTCGTTTTGTTCGTTTTTTTGCGTGAGGGATAGTAGGTGTTGTTTGAACGTAATGTAGCGATAGCGGAATGGAGAGAGTGCCGGATAGCCCGACCCCCGACTGATAAGGAGGGGGACACGCCCAAATAAGTAACGATAAGATAATAAGTTCACGATTTGGACATTGGGTAATTAGGTAAATCGCTTATTATCAATAATTGACGTTAATTCGCATTTTATTTTAAATTAACTTTATTATAATTTTTATTATGCTGATAAATAGCGAATTATGCTTTCGTCAACCTAATTACCTAATTACCTAATTTCCCAGTTACCTAATGTCCAAAGCACATTGTTTAATAAATTATATACTAATTCCCCACCTTGCCCGTCACTGAATTAAGTCCATTGTTTCCTGACCATATAATTTTATCATCGCCGTTCACATCGCCATTCATGTTGTAATCGGCGGGGTCGTATAGGTCGAAATTTCCATTTTTTAAGACCCAAATATCCTTATCTCTGCCATTGGTATCGTAGCCGGGGGTATCGAAGGCTTGGTCGCCATCGCCGCCGTGCAATGCCCATACGCCGGGATAAATTTCTTTTTGCCCGACACTCGTGGGCGTGCGGTAGCTGTCTTGTGTGCCGAAATTATAGGTCAATGCATTGCCCGAAAATGTAACGGGAATATGCGAAATCGCCGCCATGTGCGAGCGGTGTTCTATGACGATGTAATAGGTTTGTCCGGTAGGAATCATGGCGCAATCATCGGGAAAAACGAGTTGCCCATCTTCCAAGACCAATGCTGCTTTGCGGAAGACCGTAGAAGTCGATTGTAAGGTAGAACGCAAGCTAAAAATCACCCAATCCACGACGTTTCTACCGCCATTTGCTGCTGCAATTGCGGCATAATCTAAATCATCAAAACCCGATTCGGGTCCGGTATAATACCAATGAGCATCGGTAAAAGGATGCACGGCAGGCGTGGGCGTCACGAGTGCGCTTTGGGGCGTTTGTCCGGGTAATAAGCCTCTGCTATTCATATCGGTCTGCATGGCGATTGTCGGAAGTACGGTGTCATCCATTGCGCCTTCGAGGTAAACCTGTACATTGAGTCGAAGGTCGGCGGAAGCGGCTTGGTTTGCTGCTACAACTGCTTCATTTACAAAGTTATACCCATCTACTTTACCGGCGCCCCAACCGTAATTTGGCGCAGCCCCATAGCCATCCAAAACGTGTTCGTCTACCCTTGCGGTATTCATCAAATCCGTTTTTACTTCGGCATAAGTCGCAGTCGGAAATTGCTGTAAATAACACGCCACCGTACCCGCTATAACGGGCGCAGCGATGGATGTACCCGACCACTGAGTAGCGTGCCAACCCTCCGGCGCAAGGCGTCGGGCATCGGCAGGTATATTGGCGAGTTCGGTGAGTCGCTCCAGTACTTGCGGACCGGCGGTATAATTGCCCGAAGCAGCGATGTCTGGTTTGAGCAAGCCTTCCCGGGTTGGTCCGGTGCTGGATTCGGTGACTTTATCGCCGCCGGGGGTTTCGTTATAATAGGTAGTACCATCGTAGCCGAGCCACGAATCGGAGGCAGAATAATTGGCAACTGAAATGACTTTTTCGGAACAATTTGCCCCCGTTACGACGGTTTTGAGGGTATCAGCGGCTTTGTATCTTATAATATCGGGAAAAGTCGCGACATCGGGTAATTTATGCGGTGGTTCTACGCTTGATGTCCCCATGAGTGTACCATTGCTCCATACGTCAAAATAGCCGCTTCCCGTAGTTGTAAATTCCCAATAATCCGTTGTGACAGAAGGATATACGACGAAAGCCATGTCGTAAACGTTTTGATTGAGTTGGGCGTAAATTTCGATGTCTCCCATGACAGCGTTTGTGGTAGGATGGCGGAGAGTTTTGCTGACAATTTGTGTTGTATTAGAAAGGTTGGGAAATTCGGTGGACATATTTAGAAATTCGGTCATACCTTTGAATGAATAATTCGTCTTGTCTCTACAGGCTAAAGCGAAATTCACGCCGTCAAAGTTCGCTTTATCCGCAAATAAATCAAAATACACATAACCGAGACTATTATTTCGTTTAAACCAAGAAAAGACAGTATCCGTTGTAACCTGATAACCAAGATGTTGTTCGTAACCTGCGCCATTTCCGGCAGCTTGTACGAGCACTCGTCCCGATTTCGCATCCAATAGATTTTCGATGTATTGCACATATAAAGGTCGGGTATCGTGCGAACCGCGATAGCTGCCCACACTCGAATTGATAACGCAAGGTTTGCCGAGTTGGTCGGCTTTATCGAAGATATATTCGATGGCATCGACGTAGGAAGTAGGGTAATTATTGTTACGCAAATTGACATGAATTATCTCTGATTTTGGTGCTGCCCCCACGTACTTACCGGGTACCGCCGAGCCATTGCCCGTAGCTGCACCCGTGACGCCCGTGCCATGCCCGTAGCCCGAATAAAAAGGGTCATGTTGTATACTGCCATCGTCAATATCTGCGGCATTCCATTCGTAGCCGTAGCCGTAAGAGAGGTTGGTGACATTGCCAACGAGTTGATCCCACATATATAGTACACGAGTGCTGCCATCAGCATGTTGGAAATCAGGGTGTCGATAATCCAAACCCGAATCCACTGTACCAACAATAACGCCCTCTCCATCAAGCCCTTGAGGAAGGCAACCTAAACCCTGATGCAGCGAATCCAAGTTATTGTTTACTCGTAAAAAATCGCTGAGTAGTTTGGCTTCCATTTGGAAATATTCGAGGTATTTGATAGCCGGATTGCGCTGTAATTTGGCAATACCAGAGGCGGGAATACTGACCGCCGCAATGCCTTTTCGACCATATTTGTAGGTGCCGCGTACACTTTTTACTTCGTCCTGAATAGCTGCCAAATCGCCTTGAATCATGAGCTCAAGTATTTCGCTCATTTCACCGCTTTTTTCAAGGGTTTGTAGTTTGCGCGTGAGGTCTATATTGAGACCTGCTTTTTGGGCAATGCCTATATTCACCAGTACAAATACAAAAATTATAATACTGTGTAGCCTTTTCATAATTTTCATTTTAGATTAGAGAGGAGATAAGTTTAAACACAAGTTTAAGTTTAAATCGTGCTGGAAGTCTGAAAAACCCTTTTCAATAAAAAAATTTGTCCGACTACTTACATTAATTTAAACTTCGACTTAAACTTGAACTTCGACTTATTCAGATGACATAGTTTGGTTTTTCGTTGCAAAAATATTTTGCAAACGATTCATTTTTATGTCATTATACGTGTTTTGGAATGAAAGGGTTGGGAATGGTATATTACGCGAGTGTATTATTGCAGCATAATTCACGCCAAAAATAAATGTAAATCTTTGGTTTTGTGCTAACTTTGCATTGTTATTTCTCAGACCATGAAAAAAATACTCGGCATATCAGCATTTTACCACGACTCGGCAGCAGCTTTGACGGTAGATGGTCGTGTGATTGTGGCAGCGCAAGAGGAGCGATTTACCCGCGAAAAACATACGGCTGATTTTCCAGTAAATGCCGTAAAATACTGTTTGGAAGAAGCCGGATTGGAGATAGATGAGTTGGATGTGGTCGTTTTTTATGATAAGCCTTTATTGAAATTTGAACGGCTGTTGGAAACTTATTATGCTTTCGCGCCGCGTGGTTTAATGTCGTTTCTAAAGGCAATTCCGGTGTGGTTGCGCGAGAAATTATTTTTGAAAAAACAACTATTTGATGGATTAAAAGAATGTGGCGATTATGACCGAAAAAACCTCAAATTGCTCTTTCCCGAACATCACCTTTCACATGCTGCGAGTGCATTTTTTCCTTCGCCTTTCGAGGAAGCTGCAATACTTACGATAGATGGTGTGGGCGAATGGTGTACCGCTTCGATAGGTTTTGCAAACCAAAATAAAGTATTGATTCACAAGGAATTACACTTCCCTCACTCCGTTGGTTTGTTGTATAGTGCGTTTACGTATTACTTGGGTTTTCGGGTCAATTCGGGCGAATACAAACTCATGGGACTCGCGCCTTACGGCAATCCCGACGCTACACAAACACAAGAATTTGCCCAAATTATTAAGGAAAATTTGGTCGATATAAAAGCGGATGGTTCGATTTGGTTGAATCAAAAATACTTCAATTATGCGACCGGATTACGAATGGTAAAAGACGATAAGTGGGAAGTATTATTCGGATTCTCTCGACGCGATTCCGCCGCTAAATTGGAACAATATCATTGTAATCTTGCCTTAGCCATACAGCAAGTGACCGAAGAAATCGTCTTAAAAATGGCAGCAGAAGCCCAACGTATTACAGGCGCAGAAAACCTTTGTATGGCAGGCGGCGTGGCTTTGAATTGTGTAGCAAACGGCAAGTTATTGGAGTCAGGAATTTTCAAAAATATCTATATCCAACCTTCGGCGGGCGATGCAGGTGGGGCATTGGGTGCGGCATTGGCGGCGCATTATATTTATTTTAATCAGAAAAAAAATACAACAGAAACGGACACCATGCAAGGCACGTATCTCGGACCGGATTTTTCCGATAAAGAGATAACACATACGAGCAAAAAGGTGAAAGCCGTTTATCAAAAATATGATAATTTTGAAAATTTGACGAAAGATATTGCCACGAAAATTGCGAACGGTGCGGTAGTCGGCTGGTTTCAAGATAGGATGGAGTTCGGACCTCGCGCACTCGGCAATCGAAGTATTTTGGCGGATGCTCGTGACCCCGAAATACAGAAAAAATTGAACCTAAAGATAAAATTTCGGGAAGCATTTCGCCCTTTCGCGCCCTCCGTTTTAGCAGAAGATGTGAGCGAATATTTTGATTTGAATGGCGATTCACCGTATATGTTATTGGTCGCGCCTATCAAAAAAAATCAGCGAAAAATACTACCTGACGATTATCACGAATTATCATTTTGGGATAAATTATATTTTCAAAAATCTAAAATTCAAGGTGTTACACACGTCGATTTTTCGGCACGCATACAAACGGTGCATCAAGCCACCAACCCAAAATTTCATCAACTTATCCAAAATTTCAAACAACAAACCGGCTGTAGTCTGTTGGTCAATACGAGTTTTAATGTACGCGGCGAACCTATCGTATGCACGCCTTATGATGCGTACAGGTGTTTTATGAGTACCGAAATGGATTACTTGGTCATCAATAATTTTGTGTACACCAAAAGCGAACAAGCAGCCAATCCCGACAAGTGGAAAATTGAATTTAAAGCTGATTAATTGGGTTGCGGGTTAGCGAGTTACGGGTTAACGAATACTCGCAACTCGATACTCCGTAACCGCAACTTGAATTTATGCAAAAATTCCTAAAAATTGTGGCAACCAACTTGCTTATTATGCTCGTTTTATTGACGATTGCTGACCCGTTTTTCAAGACGAAAAATCAGGAAACGACGAAGCGTTGTGTGATGATAAAAGAGTTGCCGCCCAACATTGATTTTGAGAAAACACCGCCTGACCGCTACATGGTAAAAACCCAAAATCTCGAACAGCAACCTTATAGGGTACGGACGGATAAAAATGGTTTTATTACTTCAAAAAAACCAACACAAAATACTGACAACGTAGATATTATGTTTTTTGGCGGGAGTACAACGGAGTGTATGTATGTGGAGGAAGATAAGCGTTTTCCGTTTTTGACAGGTGAATTATTAAGCGAAAAATTAGGACGAAAAATAAGCGTCATCAACGCTGGTGTAGGTGGCGGACACAGCTTTCATTCTACGATAAATCTTTTTGCAAAAGGCTTGCCTTTGCAACCCAAAACTGTCGTTTGGATGCACAATATCAACGACCTTGTTTCGCTTTCCAAAACGGGTACTTATCACAGCGGACCTGACACACGCACACTCGTACATACGCATACACGCACGGGGAAATTTGACGGGAAAGTAAGCCGCAGATTTAAAGCTTTCGCTCAATCGGGACGCGACTTACTCATTCCAAATATCTATCGGCGTACTCGTCAAGCCGTGCAAAAAAATCCGGCAGACATCAATCTTGATGAATGGGAAAGCTATAGAAAAGCAAAGTCTTATAATTATGAAATTATTGAAAAGCAATTTGAACAATCTTTACTGTCTTTTATCAATGTGGCTCGTTCGCATGACATTAATGTGGTCTTGATGACGCAATTTAATCGGCTCAATCCCGAAGATGATTTCATCCGAAAAACATACGGCACTAATCCAAATAATCAAGCGATTAATTACGATAATTTTTGCAAATATTACAAAAATTTAAATATAAAAATAAAAGAAATTGCCACACAAGAAAATGTATTTTTGATTGATTTGGTAAATGAAATTCCGCAGGATAGCTTGTATATTTATGACCCTGTTCACCTCAATACACAAGGGAGCGAATTAGCCGCAAAAATTATTAGCGAACATTTATTCAAATTAAACATTAAATAAAATGGAATTTATAAAAGACCTTTGGGGCTTTATACGTGAGCGTAAAAAATACTGGCTTGCTCCGGTGATTATTGTTTTACTTTTATTGGGAATTTTGATTGTATTTGGTGGTGGAAGTGCGATTGCGCCGTTTATTTATACCTTATTTTAAGATGAAAAAAAATACGAGCAATCCTATACAAACGATGCTGGTAATTTGTGTAGGATTTATAATTATTTACTTGGTAAGTAATTGGCAACCTGCTATTTATATTAGCCTTATAGCTGGTTTGATTGGAATTTTTTCTGCTTATTTGAGTCGAAAAATTGAAATTGGATGGATGAAATTAGCTTGGGTGTTGAGCTTTATTGTTCCGAATATTATTCTAACACTTGTTTTTTACCTGATATTATTTCCCGTATCATTACTTTCTAAGTTGTTTCAACGAAATAAAAACCCATTACAATTAAAAAATAATTGTAATAGTACGTTTATTGAGCGAAACAAGACATTTGATGCGGCAGATTTTGAAAACCCGTGGTGATGATTATTCTTGTGCCATTATCCCCTCCAACATCGCAATCAACGCCTCCAAATCCCAAGCATCTTCCAACTTAAAATCACCAATTCGCGTCCTGCAAAGTGCCGTCAAATACGCGCCACTATCCACCGCTTCGCCCAAATCGTATGCGAGTGAGCGTATGTACGTACCCTTACTACACGTCACGCTAAAATCGACTTCAGGCAGTTCGATTCGTGTCAAATCAAAGGTATCAATACGCACATTTCGGGGCTTGCGTTCGACGACTTCACCCCTTCTGGCAGCTTTATATAAGCGTTTACCATCGACTTTAATGGCAGAATACATCGGCGGTATTTGCTCAATATCGCCTGTGAATTGCTTCGTTTTTTCATGCAATAACTCGTCGGTAATATGTTCGGTAGGAAAAGTCGCGTTGGCTTCCGTTTCGGCATCGTAAGAAGGTGTGGTTTTGCCCAATTGCAGCGTACCCGTATAGGTTTTGTCGAGTCCCTGAAAGTCGGTGAGTTTCTTCGTGAATTTACCTGTACAGATAATCAGCAAACCCGTTGCCATAGGGTCGAGCGTACCTGCGTGACCGACCTTTATACGCTTCACGCCCGTGATATGTCGCAAACGAAAACGGATTTTATTGACTACATCAAATGAAGTCCAACCTTTTGGTTTATCGACGAGTAGGGTTTCGCCTGTGTGGAAATTGTATGTGCTTGATGAATTGATGAGTTGACGAGTTGTTGTGTTGGCGTAAAACGATTTTGTAAACCGTTTTTAGAGGCTTAACGATTTACAAAGTCGTTTTACGTCAACACGAGATTAACTAATTAAAATACCTGAAACGATGGCGATAATACCAACAATAAAGCAATAAACAGCAAAATAAATCAGTTTACCGCGCTTAACCAAATTTATCATCCAAGTACAGGCAAATAAACCCGAAATAAAAGCCGCAGCAAAGCCGACTAAAAGCGGCATGACATCAAAATTGGCGGGCGGAGCTTCTGCTAAGTCCTTCACTTTCAATAAGGTAGCACCAATAATCGGCGGCAAAACCATCAGGAAAGAAAAGCGGGCAATTTTCGATTTATCAACGCCCAAAAGTAGTCCCGTAGCTATCGTACTACCCGACCGCGAGATGCCCGGCAGTACGGCTATCGCCTGTGCAAGACCTATAACAATAGCATCTTTGAACGAAACGGCACGACCTTTTGTGCGAAGCCCTTCGGCGTATTTGGTGAGGTAAAGCAGCACACCCGTGAGGAGCAACATACAACCCACCAAAATAATTTTACGGTCAAAAAGTCCTTCAATATGCTCTTCTAAAAGCAGTCCCACGATACCCACAGGAATCATCGAAAGTAGGATTTTGGCGGCAAATTTCGTTTCTTCATTCCATGCAAAACGAAACAAGCCACGCAGGAGTTCCAATATATCTTTCCGAAAAACAACCATAGTACTCAGTACCGTGGCAAAGTGGAGAATGACCGTAAAAAGGAGTTCATATTCATTGTCTCCGGGGTCATAATTGAGCAACACTTTACCGAGTTCGATATGTCCGCTACTGCTGACGGGCAAAAACTCTGTCAAACCCTGCACTATGCCGAGTATCAATGCTTTAAGTAATTCCATGGCGTAAGACGTGAGAGGTGAGACGCGAGATACGAGACAAAAACATCGTCTACCGTCAGCCGTCTATCCTCCACCGTTATTTATTTCTGTTTGAAAATAGCGAAGATTTCGACGCCGATACCAGCTAATATTAAAAAAGGACCGAGCGTGACCCGTCGAAAATTATAAATGATATTGGGATCCCAAGTCTCCGCATTAGGCTGTGCGCCGCCTGTCATCATAAGATAGCCCAACAACATCAAGCCTACACCCGCTGCCATGAGGATATAATTGATTCGCCCATAGAGTAGCTCTGTGCCTTGCACTTTAGCAACCGTTGCGCGTCCGCCTAAGCGTGAGACTGTTTTTTGTACAACTCGCTTTTTATCCGAGTCAGATTGTGTCACAATGACTCGCTTTTTATCCGTAGAAGCAGCTACATTAGGTGTTGTAGCTCTCTTCTTTTTGTATTGTTTTTTACTCATTTTTAATGCTAAAATGCGATAATGTAATAATGCGACAATGCAATAGCTTATTAGCATTAATGCATTATAGCATTAACACATTTGAGCATTTAAGCATTGTTCCTTCGGCAAAGTTAAGATAATCGCCCGTATTTCATAGCCTGCTTAAATGAGGTTTTTTTCAGTAAAATGATTTTTTTGAGAAAAGTAACACAGCGATGTAAATTTTATGCGAAAGTTTTGTCACAAATCTCTTATTTATAGACAAATAATGATTAGTTTTGTTACCATAGTTAGGAGTTAGGGAAGTCTTGCTGCCTCATTAAAAATATTTAAGAAAACAAAATGCACATAAATTTATTCACTCATTTTGTGAATAAATCACTTCTAACTTTGGACGTTAAGTAACTGGGTAATTAGGTAATTAGGCTGACGAAAGCATAATTCGCTATTTATCAGCATAATAAAAATTGTAATAAAGTTAATTTAAAATAAAATGCAAATTAACGTAAATTATTGATAATGAGTGATTTACCTAATTACCCAGTTCCCTAATTACCCAATGTCCAAAGTCCACTTCTAAGGAACGCGGGAAAAATAAGTTTACCATCTTGGGGAGGTTATTTTGTGCTTCCCCGACAGCTATTGGGATCGTCTTGAAAGCGGGCGTTTATCGGGATAAATAACTGATTTCAAGGCGGAAAATAAGTGCAAAAGAAACACTCAAAACGATAAGAAATCTAATAAATAATGTACTAAGTACACCGATATTTTCACAAAAAAAATTAATTATGAAAAGCAATTTACTCTTACCCTTTATCATTCTTTTTAGCTTGTTGAGCTATCAAACAAAAGCACAATGTCCTACGGGAGATCTAACTTTAGCCACCCAAGCACAAGTCGATAACTTTATCGCCACCTACCCAAACTGCCAAAACTTCATCGGCAACTTGACCATAGGAGGAGCTTCTGTAGCCAGTTTATCTGATATAAACGATATTTCCGGCTTGCAATTGCTTAGTGTATCAGGAAATTTGACAGTTCGATTTAGCCCACAGCTCGCCAGCCTTGACGGACTTGAGATGCTTACAAACATTGGTGGTGGTTTTTTCCTTTTTGACCTTGATGCTATCACCAACGTCGATGATTTGGGCGCGCTTAGTAGCATTGGCAGATACCTTCGCATCCTAAATAACGACGGCTTGACCTCTATCTCCGGTTTTTCGCCACAACTCACCTTTGTTGGCACCAACCTAAATATTCGATTCAATCCCCTGCTCACAAGTTTGGATGGCTTACAAGGCATTACTTCCGTAGGCGGCTTCGTCAGAATTTCTGATAACGCCGGACTGCTTGATATGTCAGGACTCAATCAATTAGCTTCCATAACAGGCGATTTAGAAATTAAAAACAACATAAATCTCCTATCTCTCAATGGTTTAGACCAGCTCGAATTCGTTGGTGGTAGCGTATATTTGTTCGCCAACTTTCAGATGGCATCCATTACGGGACTCGCCAATTTGGTAGATGTCTGTGGAAATTTCCAGATATTTAAAAATGTTGACCTGACCAATTGTGCCATTGGAATTTTGTGCAAATTTATTCTCGATGAAAATTTCGATTTATTCCTCGATGAAAGTATGGACAACTGCGGCACCGTAGAAAACATTACAAATATACTCAATGCTGCCAACACAGATTGTGCTGCGGCTACCGAGGCTGCGGTGCTTTGCACCCCACTTTCTGCCGAACTGATAGGCTTGAATGTTCGCCTTCGGGGAAGAACTGCCACGCTCACTTGGGAAACAGCTACCGAAACCAACAACCAAGGCTTTGAAATTCAGCGCAGTAAAGATGGCTCAAATTGGGAAACTATCTCATGGCAACAAGGCAACGGTAACTCAAACACCCTACGTGCCTACGCTTATACGGATTATAACACCTATCGCGGTACCAATTATTATCGCCTCCAACAGTTGGATTTCGATGGTGCAGCCGCTTACTCTCCTGCCGTGAGTGTTACGATTAACTCTACCAATACCATTGATATTTACCCCAACCCAGCCAGCGATTTTCTCATAGTATCTGGCTTAGATGGACGTGCAATAGATGAAATCATCATTCATAATATTACAGGACAACAAGCATTGAGACGCACTAATACCAATAACATCGTTGACATATCTTCGCTCCCGGCGGGCATGTATGTCGCAGTTATCGTAGCAGGTTTTGATGAAAAATTCCTCAAATTAGTTATTGAGTAACACAGTCGATAGTCCATAGACTAATATGAAATCTGATAAAAATAATAATTTTTGCCCTTTGGAGCTTCCGCTTCAAAGGGCTTTTTTTTATAGTAAAAAATTCACAACTAATCATCTACTCAAACTCGGTGTATTTTTTGATAGGGAATGTAGTTGATTTAGTTTAAAAAGTTTATAGAGTTTGTAAAGTTCACAAGACAACAAAATTTTGGGTAGTGTTCAATTAAAATAAGGTATAGTCGGCAGGCGAATGTTTTTATAAAATAATACCCTTTGATTAGTCAAATATCCACTTTCAATAAAGAAATTCGCCTGCCGACTCTTCTTATTATATTTACCTTATTTGGTTCTTTGACAATTTTTGCAAAACAAGATTTATTTTTCTTCCAATGTGGTTTTAACCCATTGTTCTTCAATGAATTACTGCAATGGGTTAAAACTACATTGGACAGAAATGCAAAAATTGTCAAAGAACCCCTTATTTTTGTCGAACACCACCAGGTTTTCGACTCTATAAACTCTATCAACCTTATAAACTCTATCAACTAAATAAACAAAACAAAATATGCACAAATTAATTAAATTATCTTTTTTACTGCTTGCAGTAGCCTTATTTTCAACTGCCTGTAAAGACGACGAAGGCGCAAGCCCTGAAAGTCGTGACGAGTTTTTTATCGCTGATATTGACGGCGTAGAAAAAAACCTCACTTACTCCACCAATGCCTATAACATTGGTTTTGAAGCCCAGAACAACGAAAGTTTCGACTCTACGGGTGCACTCGTGACGTACACCAAAGGACCAGGCGCAAGACTGTGGCAAGATGTAGGACTTGCTCAATTTTTGGGCGGTTTGGACGTAGAAAACAAGGAAAGGTTCACCCTATTTTTTGGGCAAAATGTATTCACAGAACGTGAATGGGCATTGGATAGCCTCAATAATTTCAACGCTATCTTCCATACAGGCGCGCACCCATACATGGATACCGATACCGCCAATGCAGAAACCTCTGGCATAGAAATCCGCTGGCGAGACGAAGACCTCAAAACTTGGTCAACGCTCAACGGTTCGCAATCTGGCAGTACATTTAATGTCTCCAAAACCGAACCTTTCACCACTTCCGAAGGCGATGTCCAAAACAAAGTAGATGGCACATTCAACTGCAAACTCTACGATACCAACGGAAACAGCATCAATGTAAACAACGCCGAGTTTTTTATGACCTTTCAGATACTTTAGTCGTTGATTCGTTGATTCGTTATTCGTTGATTCGTTATTCGTTGAATCATTATAAGGGCAAACGCATGAAAATTTATTGCTCGAAATATTGAGTACCTAAAGGCACTCGAAACGCATTTTTGATGCTTTTCTACCGATATTTAATTTCTTTCACTTAGGAACATTTTGAATGTATTTGATGCCTCGTTAGAGGTAAAATATTGGTAACACTTGGATAAAGAACTTATTATCATTGCTCCATAGGAGCAAAATATTTTCGTGCGTTCGCCCTATATTCATTATCTGTTATTCGTTATTCGTTAAGTCGTTTTTGTACCTTCGCGCACAGAACGAATCATAAGTCAACGAATAACGAATAAATGAATAAAGTTATATTAAAGCATAGAAAAGATGCACCGCTAAGGCGTCGGCATTGCTGGGTATTTTCAGGGGCAATATATAAGATAGAAGGCGAGGTAAACAATGGAGATACTGTCGAAGTCTACGATTCCAAAGATGAATATCTCGCAACAGGGCATTATCACGACGGCAGTATAGCCGTGCGAGTTTTTTCTTTTGAACAAACAACAGCCGATGTTGATTTTTGGACAAAAAAAATAGGCGAGGCTTACGAATTACGCCAAGCACTCCAACTCACCGACAATTCCGAAACTAATGCTTATCGACTCATACACGCCGAAGGTGATGGGCTTCCCGGACTCATTTTGGATTACTACGCAGGTGTCGTAGTTTTGCAGGCGCACTCTATCGGAATGTACTTGGCGAAGGATAATATCGTAGCGGCGTTGCAAGCGATATATGGCAAAAAACTAAAAGGCGTATACGATAAAAGTGCCGAAAGCCTTCCGCGTGAGTACGCAAAAGGCATGGAAAATGGCTATTTATTGGGTAAAGATATTCCAACGGAAAGCCCCATTTCAGAGTACGGACATCCATTTTATGTGAATTGGGAGACGGGACAAAAGACAGGTTTTTTCCTTGACCAACGCGAAAATCGACGTTTGTTGGCGCAGTATTCGACCAATAAAACGGTGTTGAATGCCTTTTGTTATTCTGGCGGATTTTCGATGTATGCCTTGCATGCCGGTGCGAAACTGGTGCATTCTGTCGATGCTTCGCAGCGCGCCATCGACCTCGTAGAACGAAATGTGAAACTATTAGAAAACATTGGAGGTGAACACGTTTCTTACACTGCTGATGTGCTCAAATTCTTAAAAGAACCACCCACAGAATACGACGTCATGGTACTCGACCCGCCTGCATTTGCCAAAAATGTACGCACCCGCCACAACGCTGTTCAGGGCTACAAACGCCTCAATATGGCAGGCATCAAACGCATCGCAAAAGGTGGCATTATATTTACTTTTTCTTGTTCGCAGGTGGTGGATAGCACCTTATTTCGCAGCACTGTTTTAGCGGCAGCACTCGAAGCAGAACGCCCAGTACGTATCTTACACGAACTCACCCAAGCCCCCTGTCATCCCGTCAATGTTTTTCATCCCGAAGTGAGTTATTTGAAGGGTTTGGTTTTATATGTGGGGTAAGACCTCTGATTTGCGCCGACTATTAAGAGCCTGTTTAGTTTGATGCAAAAAATCCGTGAATTTGCTCAAGCGAAATATCAAGTAAATCAGAAATTTGCTCATCAGATAAGCCTTTTTCTCGCATATTGAGGATGTGCTTTTTCGTGACTTCTTCTGTTACTTTTTCAGTGACTTCTTCCGTTACTTTTTCAGTGACTTCTTCCGTTACCTTTTCAGTAACTTTTTCAGTAACTTCTTCTGTTACTTTTTCAGTAACTCGGTCGGTGACTGTCTTGGTCACTATTTCCTCACGCTCGTCGGCAGCTTGTTCGCTGTACCATTGTATGATTGCTTCTTTTACGCCCATTGTTTTTGTTTTACCTAAAAAATCATCTAACTGGTTTTCAAATATAGGGATAGTTTCCGATTTTTCAAAACGTACATACTTTTTTATAAAGTTTAAAAGCACCTCAATGGTATCTCTACTGTATCCCTTTTTTAGTAAGCGCCGAATTAGGTCAAATTTCAAACTCATCAGCCCTTCATCTGTTAGCTTTTTTCGATTTCGACGAATACCATGCCAAGCCGTTTCCATGACTATCGCAATAGGATTATCTATATTTTGAAAATCCTCCGGTTTTTTATCCAATAATTTATAGGTATTATATTTGTACACATTTTCTGTACCAAAATGGTTGATTATGTACGATTTAGGGTGAAAATTTTTATTGTCATCCGTAAAAATAGCGAGTGCCGTAACGGGCATTCCGTATTTATCTAATATCCGATAAAAGTAAATAAACATCCGTTTGGCAAAATCCACATCTTTATATCCCTGCACTTCGATATGAATCAAAAACCACTTTGGTTTGCCGCTTTTAGTGTATAATTGGACAAGTTTATCTACATATCGCTGACCTTTCCCGATATCGGCAGTGATTTCAGCAAGCTCTTTGTCCAAAAATTTTACACCTTTTGAAAAGTCAATTTCATCTGCCCACTTTCCAAAAAAGAATGTGACGATAAACTCAAGCAAATCTTCTATAATGCCTTTCCAAAGAACATCTTGTAAGGTATATTTAGGTTTCTTTTTACTCATACTTTTTTCGTCTTTTGTAATAAAATGTACTTACAATTTCTTCCCCTTTATTGCTTTCTCAATATTCACATCCATTGCACGGTGCGCGAGTGGTGTAGTGTATTTATTGAGATTTTCCATCGCTACATTTATTGCGTCTTTGTCTTGACCTCCAATGCTTTGTCTTAGTGCGTTGGTTAGTTTTTTTGTTTCTGAAACTTCTTCGTCGCTGAGAATATTTGCGTTTTGTACGAGGAATTTGTCGGCAGCAAGAACGATATTATTTGCCTCATTTTTGGCTTCGAGTAGCACGCGAATTTTCATATCTGCTTCTGCATTTTGGATAGAATCCAGGAGCATTCGCGCCATTTCTTCTTCGCTGATACCGTAGGCAGATTTCACCTGAATACTTTGTTCTACTTCGCTACGCAACTCACGCGCACGAACCGTCAAAATTCCATCGGCATCTAAGATAAATTGTATATCAATTTTCGGAATCCCGGCGGGCATCGGAGGTATGCCGCGCAAGACAAATTCTCCGAGTTTGCGGTTGTCAGTTACAAGGTCGCGCTCGCCTTGATAGACGGCAACTTGCAGATTTTTTTGTCCGTCAACGGAGGTCGTATATTGTCGTCCGGCTTTCGTAGGCACTTTCGTATTTCGCGGAATAATCGTATCCATCAAACCACCCATCGTCTCTATACCAAGCGATAAAGGCGTGATGTCAATCAGCAATAAATCCTTATTATTTCCAGCCAAAATATCTGCCTGAATAGCTGCGCCGAGTGCTACGACTTCATCGGGATTAAGGCTATCATTTACCGCTTGATTGAAAAATTCAGATACCGTTTTTTTCACCAAAGGCACGCGCGTACTACCGCCGACCATAATCACTGTGTCGATATTTTCAATGCTCAATTTAGCATCCTTCAAGGCTTGTTTGCAGCTATTTAGTGTTTTATTTATTAATGGAGAAATAAGCGACTCAAATTGCGCCTTATCAATTTCGCACGACCACTCTCCCACTCTTTCAATATACTGATTATCAGTAGAAAGTGTCTTTTTAGCTTCTTCTGCGGCTATGCGGAGTGCTTGGCTGCTGACTTTGTCATTCGTCAGAATTTGTCTATCAATATCGTTTTTCTCCAACCAAAAATCAATAATTACTCTATCGAAATCATCGCCACCGAGGTAGGTGTCACCATTGGTCGAAAGCACCTCGAAAATGCCGCCTTGTATTTGCAAAATCGAAATATCAAACGTACCACCGCCCAAGTCGTACACCGCGATAGTTTTGGACTCGTCAGGATTCAAACCGATACCATAAGCAAGGCTCGCAGCAGTCGGTTCATTGACGATACGTAGCACATCCAATCCGGCGATTTTTCCGGCGTCGCGTGTGGCTTGGCGTTGGGCGTCGTTGAAGTAAGCAGGTACGGTGATGACTGCCTTTGAGATGGACTGCTTGAGGTTGGTTTCGATGCGGGTTTTGAGTTCGGCGAGTATTTTGGCGGAGAGTTCGACGGGGCTGTAAAAGCGGTCGCGTACACGGATTTTTACCAAGCTGTCGGTATCTTCGTCGATGACTTCGTAACCCAAATATTGCTCGGCATCCGATACGTCTTTATAGGATTTTCCCATCAGCCGCTTGATCGAATAAATGGTATTTTGTGGCTCGGTGAGAAGGTATTTTTTCGCTTCGTTGCCAACTACAATTTGGTCATTTTCAGCAAAATGTACTATCGAAGGCACTAGCGTGTTTTTGCCCTCCGTATCTGCGACCGCTACCGCCTTGCCTTCGTGCATATACGCCACGAGGCTGTTGGTCGTCCCCAAGTCTATACCGACAATGACGTCGATTTCGGGTTCTTTTTCTACGTTTCCAGTAGATAGGTTGATGGATATTTTTGCCATAAAACGTGTTGACGTGTTGACGTGCTGACGTGCTGACCGATTGATGTGCTGACGTATCGACGTGTTGATTTATTTCTTTAAAATGAAATGCAAAGGTAAGGATAAAGTTTAAGTGTGGGCGTAAATTTATAACAAGTCAATGTTTAAGTAACAAGGAAAAAATAGTTATTTACAAAAGTACTTATTAATCACTTGACAGCTCTACAGACTGACCGCGAATGCCGCAATGACTGCTATAGCTATCAATTGTACTATTATTTTAATTTTTAATTAATTAAAAAACAAATACTTACGAAAATATTTATTAATCGCTTGACAGCTAAAGCAGTCATTACAACGTTTCCGGTCAGCCTGTTTAGCTGTCGCAAAGTATGGAAACATATTTCTAAGTAATTGAATTTTATCTATTTAAAAATTAAAATAAAATCCACTTGACGGCTAAAGTCATCAGTACAGCATTCGCAGTCAGCCTGTAAATAGACATTACACATCAATTTTATTTTCTAATTTTAATTTTAGCGAAACGTGAATAATAAGGAATGAGGCATAGATAGGCTTACTTTATTTGACCCAATTCAAAAAAACATTAATTCAACGGATATTATTACAAAAACACAATTACCTCCACAAAACACTGATTATCAAAGTTTTATTCAGTTAAAAATAAAAAAAAATCATTAAATCAAGACCACAAAAACAAAAATTTAATTTTTTAACCTTTTTTTCAATTAAAAAACCTGATTCATCCTTAAAAAAAACAATAAAATAAATTACCTTTACGCCCGAATATATAAATGGCATAAAATAGATTTAAAGAAAAGAAAAAATTCAAATGGCAGTTTATTTAACAAAAGAAAAAAGAGAGGAAATTTACAAAGAATTTGGCGGCAACGAGAAAAACAGTGGCTCTACGCACTCGCAAGTTGCACTTCTCACCTATCGCATCAAAGAACTTTCCGCACATTTACAGAACAATCGTAAAGATTTTTCATGTCAACGTTCCCTACTTTCTATGGTAGGTCAGCGCAAGCGTTTGCTCAACTATCTGGCGAAAACAGATATTAATGAATATCGCGCACTTATCGAAAGACTTGGATTGCGTAAATAATTTCCGGCAAAATATTACAAAAAAGTGTTCTGTTCGCAGAACACTTTTCTGCTTACTTATCGACACACAGTACTATGAGTGAATGAGTGAATTTTAAATGAATGAATAATTTCGAATTCATTCACTCATTCAAAATCCACTTTTCCATTCATTATCCGTATTTCCTGTGTAAGTTCGTATCCTTTTGCATTCATTTAAATCAAATAAGTAACAAGGTTGGTTGAGTTTTTTTTATTGATTAATAAAATTTAAACTTATACTTAAACTTAAACTTAAACTTATTATCATGGGAAAACAAATTCCTATTACTACCTCTTTCAATCTGCCGGACGGTAGAGAAATCACGCTTGAAACCGGCAAACTCGCCGCACAAGCTGATGGCTCCGTAGTGGTCAGACAAGGCAATACGATGCTTTTTGCATCTGTAGTATCTGCCAAAGAAGCCCGTGAAGGGCAAAGTTTCTTTCCGCTTTCTGTTGATTATCAAGAAAAATTTGCGTCAGTTGGACGTATTCCCGGCAACTTTTTTCGCCGCGAAGCACGATTGACCGAAAAAGAAATATTAATATGTCGCCTCGTAGATCGCGTGATTCGTCCGCTTTTTCCCGATGGTTACATGAACGAAACTCAAATCATCATCAACCTCATTTCGGCAGATAGCGAAGCTACTCCCGATGCACTTGCTGCATTGGCGGCTTCGGCAGCATTATCAGTTTCTAATATTGCTTTTGGCGGACCGATTTCTGAGGTACGTGTAGCGCGTATTGAAGGTGAGTATGTTGTCAATCCCGGCAAAACAGCACTATTGGGTGCTGACCTCAATATTATCCTTGGCGCGACCGTGGATAATGTAATGATGGTAGAAGGTGACGCTAAAGAATGTTCGGAAGCTGACCTTATCGAAGCTATCCGCATCGGACACGAAGCAGTAAAGGTACAATGTAAAGCGCAATTGGCACTCGCCGAATTGGTGGGTACAAAAGCCACTGTGAAGCGCGAAATCGTGCCAATGCCCGAAAACGATGTCGTCAAAGATGCCGTAGCTAAACTTATTAAAGATAAAGTAACAGCTATTGCAAAAACACCGTCGGAGAAATTTGAGCGTAAAGATAAATTCAAGGCGTTGAAAGACGACATGAAAGTATCACTACTCGAAGAACACGGCGAAGAATGGATGGCTGAACACGATAGCCTCATCAGCCGTTATTATAACGAAGTTCAGAAATACGCGATTAGAGAAGTCGTATTGGGTGAAAATGTGCGCCTTGATGGTCGCAAGCCCGAAGACATTCGTCATATATGGTCTGAAGTAGATTACCTCCCAAGTACACACGGCTCAGCGGTATTTACACGTGGTGAAACGCAAGCACTCGCATCACTCACATTGGGTACAAAACTCGATGAGCAAATGATAGATGATGCAATGGGTTTGCATTTCAATAAATTCATTTTGCACTACAACTTCCCTGCATTTTCTGTTGGTGAAGCACGTCCTTCTCGCGGACCGGGTCGTCGTGAAATTGGTCACGCCAATCTTGCGAATCGTTCCCTACGCCAAGTTTTGCCGAGTTCGGATGATATGCCTTATACCTTACGTATCGTCGCTGACGTACTCGAATCCAATGGTTCGTCTTCAATGGCAACGGTTTGTTCTGGTTCATTGGCTTTGATGGATGCAGGTATCAACATCAAATCCCACGTTTCGGGTATCGCGATGGGCTTGATTTCTGATGGTGAGCGTTTCGCGATTCTCTCTGATATACTCGGTGATGAAGATCACTTGGGTGATATGGATTTCAAAGTAACTGGTACGAAAAATGGTATTTGCGCTTGTCAAATGGACATTAAAATCGACGGTTTGCCTTACGATATACTTGAAAAAGCACTCGAACAAGCACGCGTAGGACGTTTGCACATCCTCGACAAGCTCAACGAAACGCTTGATGCACCTCGCGCCGACCTCAAACCACACGCACCGCGTATGGAGAAAATGATAATCGACAAAAGCTTTATCGGTGCGGTAATCGGACCCGGTGGTAAGATTATCCAAGAGATGCAAAAAGAGACCGGTACTATCATCAATATCGAAGAAATTGATGAAAAAGGTCACGTTACCATTTCGAGTTCTGATAGAGGTTCTTTGGATAAGGCAATTGCCAAAATCAAAGCTATCGTACAAGTTCCCGAAGTAGGCGACGAGTTCGAAGCAGAAGTCAAATCAGTCAAAGAATTTGGTGCATTTGTGGACTTTATGCCCGGCAAATCCGGCTTAGTACACATCTCCGAACTCGCTTACGAGCGTGTCAATCGTACAGAAGATGTCGTCAATCCCGGTGATATTATCAAAGTAAAATTGATTGGTGTAGACCCACGTAGCGGCAAATTCAGACTCTCGCGCAAGGCACTCCTACCGAAGCCAGAAGGCTACGTAGAACGTGCGCCACGCGAACGCCGTGACCGTGATGATAGAGGTAGAGATGGAAACCGTGATAGAGGTCCACGTAGAGACAATAATAATAGATGGTAGTCCATTGTGATTCGTCATTCGTTTCACAATAATTATTATTCTTAAAATATAGAAAGTCGCGCCTTTGGTGCGGCTTTTTTTTGTTTTATAGGAACTCGTACAGATTGATTAAAATTAACCTATATTTCACGATTGTTATTTGCAATATGGCGACTAAGTAACGATAAAACAATAAGGGAAGACGAAAAAAATAATCTACCCGTCTGAATTGTTCTTTTTCTTATATGTTTCACTTAGTGAAAGAAAATA
>ENA-ORXT01001072-ORXT01001072.1-marine-metagenome-genome-assembly--contig:-NODE-1072-length-38655-cov-10.151770_pt1 | contig 38655 bp, 31 predicted proteins | sample MGYA00237868_ERZ511482 | MGnify/ENA metagenome assembly ERZ511482 | reverse complement strand
AACTTAAAAACTCAGGTGTAACACCAAGGTAGGAAGCAATTTGCTTTTGTGTAATTTTCATCACCATTTCTGGATACTTATTCATAAATTGAAAATACCTTTCTTCAGTTGACATTGAAATATTATAAAAAGCTCTTCTTTGTTCTCGGATATATGCATTCTGAAATAGAATTCTGAAGAATCGTTCGAAGACAGGAAGCTCCTTGTATAGAAGTTGCAGATTTGAATATTCCAACTCGATTAGTTTACTATCCTCAAGTGCAACAATGGTCAAATCTGAAGATTGTTGGTTTACAAATGAGCCCATATCGGTAATCCACCAATCGCTCAAGGCAAACATAATTGTTGATTCTTTACCATCCTCATTGATATTATAAGCGCGCATGCTTCCACTCTCTACGAAATAAATTTTGTTACACCTTCCACCCTGTTGTAGAATACAGTCTTTTTTAAGGACCATCTTTTCTTTCAGCAAAGTCAAGACATAACTCTGTTCAGCTTCGCTGAGTGATATATGTTTGTTGAAGTTATTAAAAATGAGTTGGTCAAAATTTGACATGAGATGGTTTTAGTGATTTATAAAATTATCAAAAACTTTCATAGTAGGAACTATCTAATTATCTGAGGAGTTAGAAAATAGAATCCCTACCTTTACATCAGAAAGATTAAAATGAGAGCAGTAATAATTGATGACATGCCACTTGCCATCGCAAGTCTTAAAGCGGAAATAGAAGATAACTTACCCGAAATTGATCTTGTTGGAACTGCAGAAAGTGTTGTCAGTGGCGCAAAGCTTATTAAAAAAGAGAAACCAGACTTAGTATTTCTAGATATTGAAATGCCAGACGGATTAGGCTTTGATCTTCTAGATTTACTTGATGAACCCTACCCCAATATCATTTTTGTCACTGCCTCAAATGAATATGCAATAAAGGCTTTTCGATATGCTGCCATTGATTATCTAATGAAACCGGCAGAAGCTGAATTATTAATTGAAGCTTATGAAAAGGCAAAGAAAAAATCAGGAATAAGCAATGCCCAAATTTCTATTGCAAAAAATTCCTTCTCAGAAGACAATTCAAATCAACTCGCACTGAACACGCAAGACGAGCTTAGAATCGTAGATATACAAGATATTGTCAGATGCGAAGCAGACAGTAACTACACCACTTTCTATTTCAATGATAAGACTAAAATGATTGTTACTAAGTCATTGAAAGAATACGATAAGATTTTAAGTCCTTCAGGTTTTATCAGATCGCATCAGTCTCATTTAGTCAATTCAGAGTACATTGACTCGTTACAGAAAGCCGATGGAGGTTATCTATTATTGAAAGACAAGAAGATGGTGCCCGTATCCGTTAGGAAAAGAAGTGAGGTGCTAGAGTTTCTAAAATCAAAATAGTATTGGCTCAAAAGGATTGCTAAAATTTTGCCTTAGTAAACATTAAGTTAGGCAATTGGAATATCTGCTGGTACTTTCTCAAAGAAATTCATGGAGGAGATTGTGTAGTTTTAAAAGGTTCGTATTATCTTCAAAGCCATCTTCAAAAATCAGATGGTGGTGATGGACATCATCAATTAAAATATAATTGTAAATAATTAAAATCTTATAAAAATGACAAAATCTGAAGTAATATCAAGATTACAGGAAGGAAATGAACGATTTGTTGCTGACAAATTAGATGGAAAATTGCAAGATGCAGGAAGGAGAGAAATTCTTACTGCCGGACAACAGCCATTTGCTATTGTTTTGAGTTGTGCAGATAGTAGAGTTGTACCTGAATTAGCTTTTGATACTGGGCTTGGGGAAATTTTTACTGTAAGAGTAGCTGGAAATATAGCCAACAGTTCTTCAATTGCTAGTATAGAATATGCAGTTGCTCATTGTGGATCTGAAGTAATTGTAGTAATGGGTCATCAAAGTTGTGGAGCTGTTACTGCAGCAGTTGCAGGTGGCGACAATGGATATAACATCAACCATTTACTCGCTCACATAACGCCAGCAATCAATGCTTGTGATGAAGGAACAGAAATCAACGAAATAGTAAAGAAAAATGCGACAATGGTCAGAGATGAATTAATGAGTAGATCTGCAATCATCGGCGATGCTGTAAAAGCTGGAAAAGTTGAACTGGTTGCAGCATATTATAACCTAGACAGCGGGAAGGTAGATTTCTTATAGATTCCTCCTTGTTTCTAATATCATCTGACAACCAAAGGTGTTCAGATGAATTATAATCTTCCCTCCATAAAAGGAGCGGAAGTTTAAACATGACAAACTCCTTGCTCAGCAAATTAAAATTTGCCACTAATTGCAAGGAGTTTGTTTTTTTACCCTTCCTTTTCGAGAATGCTTTATACATCGGGGCTAAAACCTCTCCTAAAAATATGTCGTCTCTTCAACTACGCATTTACTAATGCTTTGACGAATATAACAGGACTCTTTAAAAGCCGTGTAATTAGAAAATCTCCCCAATCCGTGATTCCATAGCATTATCACATAGCCCAAATAAAAGCCCAAACAAAATACCTAAACGCTTACTCAAAAAACATCTACACCTACCCAAATCGCAGGGCATACACTCTATTCTCAGGACATATTTGTAGTGTTAATTGATTATTGTTTAACCAAAATATAAGCGTTATGAAAAAGATGATTTTAGTTTTAATCGGATTGGTTTTTTTAAGCACACAAAGCTTTTCTACAAACCCAGAAACAGAAGAAACAAAAATGATGTCTGTTGTTGCAGGCTCAGGACTTAAAATGAGAACAGCTCCTAAACTATCAGCACAGACAATTAAAGTGATTCCATTTGGAGATATGGTTTTTGAAGTAATAGACACTTCGATGACAGAAGTAATCTCGGATAGAATTGAATGGATGGAAGGAGAATGGATAAAAGTGGAACACCTAGGAGACCAAGGATATGTTTTTAATGGCTTCCTTACCAATCTACCAGTACCACAATTTGATTTCGAATTGACCTATGAAGATATGGATTTGGTATCCCCTCTTGAATCTTATATCTCATACAGATTTGATAGAGAAGGAGAACCTATCATCTATGACAACAAGGACGAGATAAAGATGGTTACAAACTATGTTGCTGGACACAAGAAAGTAGAAATTGAAGATGCATTCATGTATCAAATCAAAGTGACTCTAGCGGATACTGAAGTCCATGAAGCATACAACCTTTTAAAAGGAATGTTATTAACCGGCTATGAAAAAACGACCTATGAAAACAATGCGGTTTTTGTAGAAAACAAATATGGAGAAATCAATAAAATCAGAATCAATATTGACAACCCGATTGAGATAAAGCAACTGGCTGGAAATCAGGTGCAAATCAGAGTGACGAACTACAGCTATGGCAACTGCGGGTTATAAATAAAAGTAATTGGCGGAAGCCAAGCAAAATTTATCAGAATCGTTCCAACCTCTAAAGGATGTATCAAAAGTGATGCATCCTTTTTTTAGTTATACCTATAGATGATCTTATCTAGCTAACCAATACAAATACTCACGTAATTTTTTAATACTGTCCTCCTCAGAGCTAAAACAATATGCTAACATTATTATTACACATCTCCATATAGCATAAAAAAAACCCACTCATTTCTGAGCAGGTTATTTTTTTGAATAATTTTCAACACCCTTTGGTAATAAGACAAGGAAAAAGACGCTTGCCCCTACTCTTGGTGTTATATTTCTTCACATTTATTTTTTTATATGTGTTTCTGATTCATTATCAGTCGATTTATTCAAACTCTTTATTTAACCACACAATGATCTCTTTCACTTCATCTGTCGTTTTATCTCCATCAAGATATTGTTGCCAAAGTTCTGGATAGTCCATCAAAAGTTTTTTCATATTTCTTCTGCTAGTTCTTAGGACCTTACCAGTTTTCATATCCAATAAAATTCCCCAAATCTTGCTTTCAACTGCAGGACCATTTGAAGATGGAGCTCCTCTTGAATAGCTAAACTTATCATTTCCTAGCCTATCTTCAAAGTAGGTATATCTACCAGTAAAATGAGATCTTACAAAGTATCCTTTTCGGCCGTATTTTTTTGAATTTAGATAAATATGGTCAGCATTGACAAAACAGTAAATTCTTTTGACTTTCTTGTATTTGCCCTCATAATGAATAGTATACCTTGAGACTCCATCTTTTGAACTTAATAAGTCTTGTCTATATGGTAAACTAGTAAGGACTCGATCTCCCACTAAGTCTTCAAAACTAATGTATAGCCCATTCTTAAAGCGATTTTCCTCAGATTGAGCATTTACAGGTAATATTGATCCAATTAGTAAGGCAAAAAGTAGTGTTATTCGAAACTTCATTGATGTGTTTGTTTGACATTTAGACGGTATTGCGATTATATGGATACATATTTTAAGATACTTTAAGCTTTCGACTTATCTATATTTCCTAGGGTTTCCCCTGAGCTTAAATTCATGGTATTCTTTGATTCAACAGCCGCAACTTGAGTATATCTTTATAGTATTATCAAATCACCCATTTTGATATGTAGAAATGATAGAATTAGTTAGTAAATCGTTAAGTGGAATTCATAACAGTATGAATTCCACTTTTTTATACCTTTAGCTTAAATATTAACTAACAATACTATGCCTACAAAGTCAATCAATTTTAAAAATAGCCGTGGTTTAACTTTAAGTGGAAAAATTGAGTTCCCGCTTACGCAACAACCAGACGCTTATGCTATTTTTTCTCACGTTTTTACAGGAAGTAAAAATCTTAATGCAACAAGAAATATTAGTCGTGCACTAACATTAAGTGGAATTGCAGTATTAAGATTTGATTTTACAGGCCTAGGAGATAGTGAAGGTGATTTTGCAGAATCCAATTTCAGTACAAATGTCGCAGATATTATGGCTGCTTCTCAGTTTTTAGAAGAGAACTATAAAGCCCCAAATATTCTTATTGGTCACTCTTTGGGTGGAGCTGCTGCATTATATGCTGCAAGAGAAATTGATAGTATAAAAGCGGTATGTACAATTGGTGCTCCGTCCGAGCCAGATCATGTTACACATTTGTTTGGATTATCTCTTGCAAAAATTGAAGAAGATGGACAAGCTGATGTCACAATTGGAGGGAGGACGTTTACAATAAAAAGACAATTTATTGAGGATATCCGAGCAGTAAATTTGGAAGAGATTACAAAAAACTTAAAAAAGGCATTGTTGATATTACACTCTCCACAAGATAGTGTTGTCGAAATAGAAAATGCTGCTAAAATATACCATGCAGCACATCATCCCAAAAGCTTTGTGACACTCAATAATGCTGATCACATGTTGACCAATAAAGATGATGCATATTATGCAGCGAATGTCATCTCTTCATGGGTGAAAAGATATATTCCTATTCCTCAAAAGGAAAGTCTAAAAACCGAAAAACAAGTTATTGCAAAATTAGGCAATGACGGTTATACTACTGATATCATGGCTGGAAAACATGGTCTGGTTGCCGATGAGTCCGAAGAAGTGGGTGGAAATGACTTTGGTCCTTCGCCGTATGAACTATTAAACTCAGCGCTTGGTGCATGTACAGCGATGACAGTACAAATGTATGCAAGAAGAAAAGGATGGCCTCTTGAAGATATAAGTGTACATCTTTCTTTTGACAGATCCTACAAAGAAGATTGTATGAACTGTATTGAGCAAGATTTGAAACTAGGATTCTTTGATTTGAAGATTGACTTAGAAGGACCATTAGATGATGATCAAAAAGCAAGACTGATTGAGATTGCACACAAGTGTCCAGTCAGTAGAACGCTTAGAGCTACTCCCGAATTCAAGATTGTTTGATAAGAATGCCTATAATTGATTGATGTATTCATCCAAGTTTGGATGACGAAGTTCTAAATATTCAATAAATATTTCTACTTCTTGGTCAAAACCATTGTCGTCATAATACCATTGAGTATTTACTGGCCATTTTTCAAAGTTTGCACTCGTATGAGGTTCAATCAATTCTCTATACACTTCCACTCTTTCTTTTAATTGTTCAAGAGAAAACAAAGTTTCGTCATTTAATTCCTGCCATCGAATTTTCAACAGCTCTTTATACCAAGCTCTTTGCATTAGTCTTTCAAATAAAATAGAACGCTCAGGATTGACTACCCTATCCAATAAATTTAGTTCGTTGTCACCATCTCTTCCAAAGGAATGATCGTAATCCCAAGGAGCTACTCGATAGGGTGTGTCATCATTTATTTTATACAAATAAAAGTTTTTCAATACACCATCATTGTTATTTGACAAAAGCAATAACAAGTGCCAATCAACAATATTCTTAATATCGAATCTCTGCTGTATCTCTTCATCAAATAACGCATCCGGACTAGTATATAAAAAGTCTTTTAATTCATCCATATCAGAAGTACGATCATCTTCGTCAATATCTGGGTATGTTTGTTGGTAATAATTTCCAGGATTTTGTGGGTTGATTTCTTCTTCAATAAAAACAGGTGGTTCCTTAAAAATAACTGCCTCTTGACTTAGTCCATCAATTTCTAAGGAAGATTTATCAAGTCGCTCTGTTAGTAGATAAAATCCATTGTACTCACTGTTCAATTCGACATTTGCATAAGCGCAATCAGGAGCTTCATGATCAACACTCATGTCCCGAAATAACTCGTAACTAAATCTATGACGCATAAATGTCTTGTCAATATAATTGGCATTCAATATCCAATCATCATCTTCGGGAAGATTAGCCAAAGTGTGCTCACCAACCAAATCCAACTTATATGAGTGCTTATCAAAACCAATTGAAAATCCTCCTCGTCGTTCAATTTTTCCATCGATTGATATAAGCAGATCACCGCTGTCGGTCACAGATAAATCCATTTCAATTTCATTGTCAATAGGAATCTCTTCTTCAACTTCAATAAAAAAGTTAGGAACATTTTGGTTTGTTGTAAAACTTTCTGCTGGAGGGCTTACACTTCTCGTTGGCTGCGACTCCTCACAAGAAAGAAAAATACATACACTCACTAATACCAAAACTATTCTAGTCATTTTTCTATTTTAATTTTCGTTTGATATTTATCCTATTATCAAATTCCTCTGCTAATTCTTGAAAGCAATCTTCAATCAAATCATCATAATCATAATTTGGAAAAGAGAATGTCTCAAGGTCAATGTTGGAAGGTACAGCATCTTTATCACCATCTAAGAAATATAAAAATCCTCGATCTTGTGTACGTGCCGCAAAAGTTCCTCGATCAAACCTTCTATTGTGTACAATGTCATAAATCTCATACTCCCCTCTTCCTTCCACTATCCATACATACTCTACCGTTTTAACCCTTGCCTCTATCTTTTTATAAACGGGACTTTTAATTTCGTTGTTGCTTGCAGTATCTATTTCCGTTTCATAATAGTCAACAACTTTTTCTGAATAATTTTGATAAGTACTATTTCTATCTTCATCCTTATCAGAAATCTCGGCCGCAATAATTAGTTCATAATCTGTCTCTTCTCCAACCCTATTTGTAAAGGTATTGAAGTCATCATCCCGCAAATCAATCTCATTTTTGAAATTATTTCTAAACTCCCAACTATTAAATACATCATTATCAAAATCCACTGCAATAAATCTATGACCCAGATCCACTGCTTTGTAGTAAAGCGAATCCATTAGTGCATCACTTGCACCATAATCCTCTAAATCATTCACAAGTTTTGAGGCTCTGATTGTATAATCTCGATCGCCTGTAAGATGATATTCTGCAATATCTTCATCATATAAATCCATCGTATAATCAAACAATTTTTGATCAATCGATATTGCTAAGTCTTCGAGCTTTGTAGTTTTTACATCACCAATACGAAGCTGGGGATAATCAGAGATTTTGTCGGCATCTTTTTGAAGTCGTTTGATTTTCTGCTTTGCATTTTTCCAATCCTTAAAATTATTTGAATTACTGCTTGCCAAAACCTTTGACTGTTCCGTTTCAAAGTACTTATTGGCGGCTTTTATCAACAAAGACTTTTCTCTCCTGTCCAGATTGTTTCTCTTTGCTTTTCCTTCAAGCTTGGAAAGTACTTGTTCATAATCTCCGGTGTCATATAATTTATCAATGCTTTTACATGCGCTCAAGGCAAATATTAGTAGAAGATAAATAGAAAGACTTTTCATATGGATGTTGACTTGTTTCCTTCTCGTTTAATTGTATAAAATGATATCTGCCCCAAGCAATTCCTCTGGTATGCCGAAGGAGTCCACTAATTTTCCTGCAAGCGGTCTTAGGTCTTGATTTAATTTAGCAATCATTCTTCTTATGGCCTTGGTCTTACTAGCTCCAAGATATTCATTTTCAAGAAAGAACCCTTTTGCTTCTTGTATTGTAGTAAGTGCATACAGCTGACATACCTTTTCCAGAATTTCCTTTGTTCTATTATCCTCCACCTTCTCTATCGCTGCTTGAAAGGCAATCAAAGACAATCTTTCAGAGTATGCAGTTCCTAGTGCAAGCATATGCAATTGACATCTCATGTAGGCATCATTGGGATCAATACGTTGTCCTAAATATTTTCGCATTCTATTACTTATCGATAGTGTAAGTTTTTCTTCTCTATATCTAAAAGCATGGGCATGAAATCTTGGATCAAGAAGATGGCTTGTAGATGTATTGCTTGCATATTTAGGATTTATTTCAATCAACTTTTTTGAAAGACGATTTGATAAATACTTCATAATACCAAAGAAGTTATTTTCACCAAGAGATTTTCTAAATTCAGTCAAAACCCCTTTTGCAACCAACTGCATCAAAACAGTGTTGTCACCTTCAAACGTTGTAAAAATATCTGTATCTGCCTTCAAGCTTGAAAGACGATTTTCTTCTAAGTAGCCTTTACCTCCACAGGCTTCACGGCATTCTTGTATGGTATCTGTCGTATGCCAAGTTGCTAAAGATTTCAATCCTGCTGCTTTGGTTTCTATTGATCTAAAATCTCCATCGTGAGGAGTATCTACCATTTCTTTTGCCAAATCATGAAGACCAAAATGATAAGCATAAGTTTTAGCAAGTCTAGGAAGCAATCTATTTTGGTGGCTTGGATAATCCATCAAGAGCGTTTCTGGAGAACCTTCTTTTGGAGAAAACTGTCTTCTTTTCAAGCCGTATTTTATAGCGATTGTCAATGCTGATTTGCTAGCACTTACCCCTGCTAAACCTACAGAAACTCTCCCTGTTACGAGTGCACCAAGCATTGTGAAAAATCGCTTGCTTGGATTTTTTATTTCACTTACATACTCGCCTTGCTCATTAACATCTCCAAATCTATTTAATAAATTTTCTTTTGGGACTTCTACTTTATCAAACCAGAACATTCCATTATCTACTCCATTCAATCCCATCTTATATCCACAATCCTTTACTCTGATTCCAGGCATTGTATTCCCATCTTTATCTCTGATGGTTACCAATAGGCAGTGCACTCCATGGTTTTCTCCATCTACAATAAGCTGACAAAAAACAGCCGCCATTTCTGAATGTATGGCATTACCTATGTATTCTTTGCTCGCATGCTCATGTGGTGTGTGTAGAGTAAATGTTTTAGTTTCTTTATTATAGTGTGCAGTGGTTTCAAGACCTCTTACATTTGATCCATGCCCTGTCTCTGTCATGGCAAAACAACCAAGCAAGTCTGCATTAATCATTGGTTGTAAATACTTTTTATGGTGTTTTGCTGTTCCTAGTCCATAAAGTGCTCCCCCAAACAAACCAAATTGGACACCAAATTTTATAGTCAAACTTAAATCATGAAATCCTAACATTTCAAAAACAGCGATGTGCTCACCTACCATTGAGCCACCTCCATAGTCCCTTGGAAAAGCATAACCACTCAATCCTTGCTTTGCGAGTTCTTTGGTCTGACGTAGAATTTCTAATCTATATTCTTCTTTATTTTTTATGTTCGAATAGCCAAAAGATGGGTCACGTAAAAGCTTACGCATGCGATCATTAATAAGCTTATTTTCTCCATCAAGTACGTCGAGCACTTTTTGTGGATCTAACTTAGAATCCACATCAGTTGGTGCGACCTGAGTAGATAGCTTATTTAGTAATAGTTGTTGAGAATTTTGATTGCTTACTCCTAGTGCATTTTCAATTTCAATTAAAGCACTCTTTGTTTTTGGAGATTTCCATATTTCCTCAGATTGATAGCCAATACTAGATTTGGCAAGCTCAATGCCTAAGTTGACAAGAGAAGTTTTTTTAGACTCTTCAATATTGCTAGCATTACCTCTTATTTCTCTTACCCACTCCTTAAATACCTCAGGGCTTGGCGGATCTTTTGGGTCAGTCCACTTAATCAAATAGGCTCTGTCTTCTTCAGTAAGAAATTCAAGTGTATTTAGTTGCTTATGTATTAATTCCATTTCACTAGGGCTCAAAACACTATCTGACCACCCAACATAGAACATTGGCAACATACTCAACACCCCAGGAGAAAACTTTGCTTGCTTATTAGCAGTATTCGACATTGTATTATAATTTGATAACAAAATTAAGACATTAATGTAAGCTATGCAGTTAGCTAGTAATTAAACATTATTTTTGATTGATTATTTAACTCAATAAGTACTTTAATGGGATTATTAGATGGAAAAGTCGCTGTAATTACTGGAGGATCAAGAGGAATTGGAGCCTCCATTGTTGACAAATTTATGGCAGAAGGAGCAAAGGTGGCCTTTACTTACCGTTCTTCTGCAGAAAAGGCAGATGCAATTGTTGCAAAACACAATAGCGAAAACATAATTGCAATTAAATCTGATGCAAGTAAATATGATGAAGCAGAAGCATTGATTGCAGAAGTCATTGAAAAATTTGGTACAATAAACATTCTTATTAATAATGCAGGAATCACCAAAGACACGCTTATGCTCAGAATGTCTGAAGAACAATGGGATGGAGTCATAGAAGTCAATCTCAAGTCTGTTTTTAATGTGACAAAGCACGTTTTAAAACCAATGATGAAGAACAGAGCTGGTAGCATTATAAACATGAGTTCTGTTGTCGGTGTTTTTGGGAATGCTGGCCAAGCCAACTATGCAGCTTCAAAAGCTGGAATCATTGGTTTTACAAAATCCATCGCTAAAGAAGTCGGTTCAAGAAATATAAGATGCAATGCAGTCGCACCTGGTTTTATCGCTACAGAAATGACCAACGAATTGGATGAGAAAACACAAAAAGCATATACTGATAATATTCCTTTAAAAAGATTTGGAGATGGCGATGATGTTGCCAACCTTTGTACTTTTCTAGGTTCAGATATGTCTAATTATGTCACAGGTCAAGTCTTAAGTATATGCGGAGGAATGAATATATAATTTTTCTTTGCTTTCTATTGGGGATAACTTTTCTGAGCCAATGTGCTCCTAAAATCAGTTATAATTATATAACTGATGCACAATCTTTAGATGAAGTTGCTTCACGATTTTCAGTTCAAAAAGAATCCAAAGCATGTTCTGACCCCTTAAGTTATGCTCCTTACGATCATCTTCTACACCCAATGCGTACAGTCCGTATAAATGTTCATTTTATGAACAATGAAAATAAAGAATACGGATTTAATGAAAAAGATGGACCAAAATATATGCACAACTTGCTCAATGTAGCAAATGATAAGTTATCGAGAAATCAAAAAATGAATCTCCCTCATGGCAATGATACCGATGCCCTTTCTCCACAATACAGATATAAGCTTTGGCCTATAAAAGGAAATAACGATGGCTATCTATATCATTACGATGACGAACATTGTTTCTTTGTCAACAAAGGAAAAAACAAAAATAATTACAATAAGGATGTCATTAAAAAGTATGCAATCGGTACTGATAGCATTCTTAATATATTTGTAATCCCACATCATCCTGACAGTCTAGCCACTGGTAAATACAAAGCATCACGAACTGGAATTGCTTTAGGTACATCTCTAAAAATTGCAGGCCTTTGTGAGAATAGAGAAAAGCCATGGAAATTTTCTCCTCTTCTAAATCACGAAATAGGACATATTTTTGGCTTAAGACATTCTTGGTACAGAAATGATGGCTGCGATGACACACCAGTACATGCCAATTGTTGGCAACCAAACGATACTGAAAAATGTAAAGATCCTGTCTCCAATAATATGATGGATTACAACTATAGCCAGATGGCCATCACCCCTTGCCAACTCGGAAAAATTCATAAGACTTTTGCAAGCATAGATGGAGAACTACGAGGCTTAGTTGTTCCCGATTGGTGTAATTTAGACGAAAGTCAGACCATAAGAGTTACAGGAAATGATGTTTGGAGTGGCGCTCTTGATTTATCCTATAATGTTGTCGTGGAGTCAGGTGCTACTTTAGAAATTAAGTGTAGAGTATCTATGCCCAAGAATAGCTCAATTACCGTTGAGCCTGGAGGCAAATTAATTTTAAACCATTGCAGAATCCATAATGATTGTGGGGATAAATGGAAAGGAATAAAATTAAAACACACCAAAAACGAATCCGCATTGGTTGAGTATCACGGCGATGTTCTTTTGGAGAATGTGATGCAGGATAGCCTCCCTGATTAATTCATCTGCCTTTCGGCAAATGATATTAATCGTCCCTCCATTCTCCGAATGGAGCGGATTGACTTTCGAAATACTTTTATTTATCTATAATTGCTTTAATTGCCGCATTCTGATAGGTAAAGTACTCGGTAAGTATTTTGCATTTTGAGTTTGAGTTTTCTTTTACTCCTCCCTGATTAATTCATCCGCCTTTCGGCAAATGACATTAATCGTCCCTCCATTCTCCGAATGGAGCGGATTGACTTTCGAAATACTTTTATTTATCTATAATTGCCTTAATTGCCGCATTTTGATAGGTAAAGTACTCCATAAGTATTTTGCATTTTGAGTTTGAGTTTTCTTTCTCCTATTCTAGTCTGACATCTGGTAGTCTGGCGTCTGGTAGTCTGGTAATCTGGCGTCTGGTAGTCTGGTAGTCTGGTAGTCTGGTAGTCTGGTAGTCTGGAATCTGGTAGTCTGGCGTCTAGTAGTCTGGCGTCTGGCAGTCTGGTAGTCTGGTAGTCTGGTAGTCTGGTAATCTGGTAGTCTGGTAATCTGGTAGTCTGGTAGTCTGGTAGTCTGAGAATTACGGCGCAGCCTAATTCTCCAACTCATGATGAACCAAAATAAAAGAAGGTATTTGTACCTCAAACTTTTTATTGGTTTTTAGATTTAGCATCATATAGCTTCCTTCCATTTTACCTATCTTGGTTGGTAATGGGCTCCACGATTGATAGGCGTGTTTTTCTTGGTAAGTTAAGATTGGTTGTTCTCCGATTACGCCTTCACCTTTTACTTCTCGTTTATTGCCCATTCCATCTGTGATAATCCAATGTCTGCTTAGCAACTGAACGGTATCTTGAATGGTGTTTTCGATAGTGACATAATATGCGTATACATAATAATTGTGATCTGGATTAGACTTATCTGGTAGAAAACTAGTTTCTACATTGATTTTTATTCCATTAGTTGTTTTAGAAAACATACTCATATTACTGCTCCAAATTTAAAAACGATTTGACTATATGCTCAGCTTCTTCAAAAGTAACTTCTAGAAGATCATTAACTAGTACTCTATCAAATTTTGACTCGTATGTTAATTCTTCTTTCATTCTTGAAATTCTTTTTTTCAAGGCTTCTTCTGATTCCGTATTTCTATCAATTAATCTTTGTTTTAAGATTTCAAAAGAAGGGGGTTTAATAAAAACGGTAAGCACTCTATCTCCAAACGCTTTTTTTATGCTAACCGCTCCCTTGACATCTATATCAAATACAATATGTTTTCCTTTTTGTTCAATTCGTTTAACCTCTGAAACCAGTGTACCATAGTATTGATCTTTATAAACTTCTTCATATTCAATGAACTGATTATCCTTAATCTTAGATTCAAAATCCTCTTTTGATAAAAAATGATAATCTCTACCATCTTGTTCATGCTTGCGCTTTCCACGAGTAGTAGCAGATACACTAAAGTCTAATTCTTCAAAATGATCTAGGAGGTGTCTAACTATAGTAGTTTTTCCCGCACCTGAGGGTGCTGTAAACACAAAATGTTTGTGAGTAGAAAGCTCCATTGAATCCAAAGATTCTTTTGGGGAGAGACTAAATAATGTTAGCAAGCTGTTCTTTAATCTTTTCCAGCTCATCTTTCATTGAAACTACTAATTTCTGAATATCAGATTGTTGAGCTTTCGCTCCAAGGGTATTGATTTCTCTACCAATTTCTTGAGAAATAAATCCTAGTTTTTTCCCTTTTTCGATGATGTCACTGTTGAGTGTATTTAAAAAATACTCACAGTGTTGAGCCAATCTGACTTTTTCTTCTGTAATGTCTAATTTCTCTAAATAGAAAAGAACTTCTTGTTCAAATCTGTTTTTATCAACATTTTCCTCACTCATATACTGACTAAGGTTCTTTTGCATTCTTTCTCTTAAACTAACTATCCTAGATTCCTCCATCGGCTCTACTTCTTTTAGCTTTTGAGCTATAGAGTTTATTCGGTCTGTCAAATCTGCCAGCAATACATCACCCTCTTGTTTTCTAAAGTTGTGCAGCATTTCCAGAGCTCCTGCAGTTACCTTTTCTATAACCCTCCATTCCTCTTCATCCAATTCTCCTTCAATTGCACCTACAACATTTGGAATTCTCATGACTGCTTGGAGCACGTCACCAGAAGTCGAGCCAAGTTCATTCTGTAGATTTTGAATCTCTAGAGCATATTTTCTAAACAAATCTTTGTTGAGGCTAAACTCTTCACTTCCGCTCTCTGATCCAATTTTGAGTGTAAAATCGAACTTCCCACGGATTGCAGATTTTAATATTTGCTTACGCAAAATAATCTCTTTCTCTTTGATATTATTCGGCAAGCGCATTCTAATGTCTGAAGACTTTCCATTGAGAGATTTAATCTCAACGCCAATTACTTTGTCTCGAAATTGTTCGCTTGATTTACCATAACCAGTCATTGATAAAATCATATAGTACTATTTGCCTTTGATTCGCAATATACTAAATGAATTGCCTGTGTATAGCATGATATAATTCTAAATAAGCAAAGCAGATCGAAATGTCACTAATTAACTGAAAATCAGCGCAAAAAAGGCAGTGAAATATTAGCTAGTCCAATAGAAAATACGATATTTGCGCTCCACTTAAGCTTGGTGTAATTCCAAGAGTATCAACGATTTAAACAAGATAAGAAATGAGAAAAGCAGATTTGGTAAATACTATATCAGAGAAAACGGGAGTTCCTAAAGTAGATGTGTTGGTTTCTCTTGAACAATTCTTCAACGAAGTAAAAGGAACATTAGGCAGCGGTGAAAATGTTTATATCAGAGGTTTTGGATCGTTTATTATAAAAAAGAGAGCCAAGAAAATCGGAAGGCACATTAAGAAAAATGTTGCTATTGAAATCCCTGAGCACTTTATACCCACCTTCAAACCTTCAAAGATTTTTATCGAGCAGGTTAAGGAAAATGTAAGTGAAGAACCAAAAGTAGAAAAAGAGTAGATGAACACTGGTATATCGCAAAAGCTGGCAATATTTGGATTTACAGCGCTGTTTTTTGTAATGTACTTTGGTTGTGATGTTACTTCAACTGAAAATAAACTCCAGGAAAAGTCCAGGGAGATTAAAAAACCAGGAATTGATATTGAAAGAGAAATCGAAAATATCAAACGAATTATTCCTAAAGATGATCAAGCCGATATCGAATTAAGTTTGATTGATCTAGAAGAAAGTAGCACTGATGAGCAAAAAGTCTCAGCTTTTAAAAAATTGGCAGGAAAGTGGTATGCTCTAGGATACCCACTGATTTCTGGCCATTATGCTGCTAAACTTGCAGAAATAGACAATACAGAAGAAGCTTACGGAATAGCTGGAACAACAAATTATCTTGCAATGAAGTCTTTGGAGGATGCAGATCAAAGAAAATATGCCCAAGACCAAGCAATTTTAGCTTTGGACAAGGCAATTTCCTTAAATCCCCAAAATGTTGACCACAAAATCAATAAAGCCCTTTGTTTTGTAGAATCAGAGGCTCCAATGCAAGGAATTATGATGCTAAGAGAGCTTTCAGAACAACATCCTAACAACGAAGCAGTACAAATTCAGCTTGGAAGACTATCAATTAGAACTAATCAGTGGGAAAAAGCGTTGGAAAGGTTTGAAAGGGTATTAGAACTCAATCCAGACAATAAAGAGGTACATTGTTACCTCGTTGATGTATATAAAGCACAAAACGACAATGAAATGGCCGAAAAATCTGCCTCAATTTGTCAAACACGATAAACAAAGAATAAAAAAATTAAATTATGCCTTGCGGTAAAAAAAGAAAGCGACATAAGATCGCTACTCACAAAAGAAAGAAAAGACTAAGAAAGAACAGACATAAGAAGAAGAAGTAATTTCTTTTTCATTAATGATTGACATCCGTCAATTTTAAGTCTGTTCATCCTTTATTATTAAGTAAAGGATATTGTTCATTGGTTTATTCTAAACCATAAATCTTGGTCTTTTAGTGGAAAAAGAGTTAATTATACGAGGTTCTGATTCAGAAGTCGAAATTGCACTACTAGAAGACAAAAAGCTTGTTGAACTTCATACACAAGCGAAAAACGAAGCCTTTGTAGTAGGCGATATATTTCTGGGAGAAATAGGAATGTTAAGAAACGATCTTAACGCTGCATTCGTAAATGTTGGGGTTAGAAAGGATGCTTTTTTGCACTATACTGACCTCGGACCTCAAGTGAAATCACTTCAGAAATTCACTAAAGTTGTACAAAAGAAACAGTACAACTCTGCCAACTTGGACAATTTTGAACTAGAGCCTGACAATAGAAAGGATGGTATCATCAACAAGGTGTTTCATAGAAAACAACCTATTCTAGTTCAAATCTTGAAAGAACCTATTTCTACAAAAGGACCACGTCTTACTTGTGAAATTACATTACCAGGTAGATTCTTGGTCCTCACTCCATTTGCCAACATCATTGCAATCTCTAAAAAGATCTCTAACCCAGAGGAAAGAAAGAGATTGAAGGTTTTAGCAGAAAGTATCAAGCCGAAAAATTTTGGACTTATTCTTAGAACTGCCGCTGAAGGGCAAAAGGTAGCAGAACTATACGAAGAGATTTCAGGATTAATGGCTAAATGGACTGGAATTTATAACGAGCTACAGGCCAATCTTAAACCTAGAAGGCTACTCAGCGAAATAGATAAAACATCAACCATTTTCAGAGACTTGTTAAATGATGACTTCAATAAAGTTGTTATCAATGATAACCTCATTTATGAAAATGTAAAGGATTACGTAAAAGGAATTGCTCCGGAAAAAGTAAAGATTGTAAAGAAGTACAGAGGCCAAAAACCAATCTTCGAATCATTTGGTGTCAATCGTCAGATAAAATCTTCATTTGGTAAAACATCTACCATGAAGAGTGGTGCATACCTTGTAATCGAATCCACTGAAGCAATGCATGTTATCGATGTAAACAGTGGACCCAAAAGTTCAAAACAAAATCAAGAGTCTGCTGCTCTCAATGTAAATCTTGAAGCAGCAGAAGATATAGCACGTCAATTGAGATTAAGAGATATCGGGGGCTTAATCATTATTGATTTTATTGACATGCGTAATAATGAGCACAAGAGCAGATTGTTTGCTTCCATGAAGGAATACATGAAACCTGACAGAGCTCAACACACCATCCTTCCACTAAGCAAATTTGGTTTAATGCAAATCACCAGACAACGTCTGAAACCTGCATTAAAAATCGAAACGGAAGAAAGTTGTCCAGTTTGTAACGGTACAAACATTGTAGAAAACTCAATGTTGTTTCTTGATGAACTCGAAAGAGCGATTGCACTAATCTTACAAAATAGACCAACTGCCAAAATTAATCTTACCGTCCATCCATATATCTATTCGCATTTGAAAAGAGGCTTTTTAAACAGCAAACAATGGCAGTGGTATAGACAATACAAAAAGTGGATTAAGATTAAACAAAATCCAGAGTTTCACCTTAAACAATTCAAGTTCTTTGATGGATTTAAGGATGAAATAAGATTGAACTAAGACTTTCGGACTACCAGACTTTCAGACTATCAGATTTGTGCGCCGAAAGATTTTATTTCCAAAGCAAGACACAAGACACTTACAAATGTACTTGGACAAAATAGAAACTTTAAAAAATTCAAAATCTATACTTGTTGCTCCATTGAATTGGGGGCTTGGTCATGCTTCTCGTTCTCTAGTACTTATAAATAAGTTTATCAAACTTGGAAAAAATGTAGGAATTGCCACTGATGGCCTTTCACTGGAATGGTTGCAAAAAGAACTAAACGATCAGAACTTAGATTTCTTTGAGCTTCCCGGTTATGATGTTGATTACAATTCTAATAATATGAATTGGAACATGATCCGGCAGTATCCCAAAATCCAAAGAGCAATCAAATTAGAAAATAAGATCACAGAAAAAATTGTTGATCTATGGGCTCCAGATCTTATAATCTCTGACAATAGATATGGTGTGTATCATCCAGAAGTAGAATCCGTCATGCTCACTCACCAACTAAGCATGACCTACGAAGGTAAACTAACAGCTACAGCCTTTGAGTTACAGATAAAAAACTGGACCAAAGAGTTCAATCAATTTTGGATTCCTGATTATCCTGACCAAAAGTTAACAGGTAAGATGACAAATAATTCTTCAGAAACTCCTACTACTTTTATTGGACCATTATCCAGATTTGCGGAAGCACCAAAAGAGGGAGAAGGCATCTTGGTAATACTTTCCGGCCCAGAACCACAACGCAGTCTACTAGAAAGAAACCTAAATGAACAACTATCAAGTGTTGGTGAAGAAATAACTTTTGTCAGAGGTACTAACGCAGACTTACCTAAACTGAATACAAATTTTAATTTGATTCCACTTGCTAGCACAAATCAATTACAAGAATTAATAAATAAGGCTAGGTTGGTTATAACCAGATCTGGTTACTCTAGTATCATGGATTTTGATGTGTTGAAAAAGCCAGTGATTATGATCCCGACGCCTGGGCAGAAAGAGCAGGAGTATTTGGCGCGAGTGCATAAGGAAAATACTAGTATGAAGTTTGTTAGTCAAGGGGAAGATTTGAGTATGTATATATGAAATTAGGTCGTTGGAATTGAATAGAGCAGCTGCCTTTATACAACAAAGTAAAACTTGAGTTTGAGTTTGTACTTGAGTTTGAGTTTTATCTATGCAGTATTTATAGCAAGATCCATCTTAAGTTTGAATTTGTAATTTGCTCTTTGGTTTTAATCTTAGGTTCAGTAAGTCTAGCGTCTAGAAGTCTGGCGTTTGAAATCCTGGCTTTAGGTAGTCTGGCGCTCCGCTCCCTACTTATTAAACCCTTCCATCGTAAACTTCAACCCTATCGCTGCAAAACTTTTGACGCAGTCAGAAGCATCTTTTAGGATTTTTGGAAGCTTTGCTCTTTCGTCACTATCCCATTTTCCCAATACAAAATCGACTTGCTGTCCTTGCTTAAAGTCATCGCCAATTCCTACTCGGAGTCTTGCATAATTCTGACCACCAAAATGTTGAGCTACGCTTTTTAATCCATTATGACCACCGTCAGATCCTTTTGCACGAAGTCTCATTTTGCCGAAAGGCAGATTAAGATCATCGACTACAATCAATAGGTTTTCTTTTTTGATCTTCTCCTTTTGCATCCAATAATTGACAGCTTTCCCACTTAGGTTCATGTATGTGTTTGGCTTGAGTAGAATCAAAGTTCTACCTTTATGTTTGATTTGGGAGATGTCTCCCATGGACTTTCCACTCCATTGCACTCCAGCATCTTCAGCCATTAATTCTAGGACATCAAAGCCTACATTGTGCCTTGTATTCATATAATCTGAGCCTATATTACCTAGGCCAACAATCAAATACTTCATTTCTGGATCTATTTCTTCCTTTTTCTTTCCAAATAACCATCCAAACATTTTGCTGTGGTTTTATACAATTATTACAAAGAACCCCGTTTTTAGCCTATAAGTTCTATTGAACGACAAAGTTATAAAAGCTAAAGTCAAGTCCGAATTAGATAAGCTAAAAGCTTTGGCTTATTTTCACATAAAAATAGACAATGTTAGAAAGACCACAGCAAGAGGAATATCCGGAATACTTCCAAACATATATATCAAAAGTACCAGATGGTGATTTGCTCCAATATCTCAATCAGCAAAGGACAGATATGTTGGAGTTTATCAACAACTTGACACCTCAGCAACTTTCACACAAATATGCAGAGGACAAATGGACAGTGCGTCAGTCACTTTCTCATATTAACGATGTAGAAAGAATATTCGGATTCCGGACACTTGCCTGTCTTAGAAATGATACAGCTGATATCCCAGGCTTTGAACAAGATGATTATGTTGCCAATACAAGCATGTCTAAAAAGACTAAGAAAAATTTGGCAGACGAATTTCAAGCTTGTAGAAATGCAAATATCCATATGATTATCTCAGGAGAAGATAGTGAGTGGATGAGAAAGTGTAAAATCAACGGAAATGATACTTCTGCAAGATCAATGGCGTACATGATTGCTGGACATGTCGAGCATCACAAAAGAATCTTCGAAGAAATATACTTTAAATGATCTATTGGAAAGATAGTTTCACATTCCTAAAAAAGTTGAGCTTCCACAAAATGGTCAACTTTATAAAAGTCTATTCTAGCTTTCTTTACAGCAAAATTTTGAAGAAGCCAATCCAATGGGGATTACCCTTCACTGTATCTATAGAACCAACCACAGCATGTAATTTGAGATGCCCAGAATGTCCCAGTGGATTGCGATCTTTCACACGCGCAACTGGAAATTTAAAAAAGGATTTCTTTAGCGACACCATTAATGACATGTACAAACATCTGATGTACATGATTTTCTATTTTCAAGGAGAGCCATATATCAACCCAGATTTTCTCGAGATGGTAAAACATGCTCACGATAAAAAAATCTACACAATTACCTCAACCAACGGACATTTTCTCAATGACGAGAATGCAAGAAAAACTGTAGAATCTGGGCTAGACCGAATCATTATAAGTGTAGACGGCACCACACAAGAAGTATATGAAAACTATAGAAAAGAAGGAAATCTTGAAAATGTGCTTCAAGGTGCAAGAAATTTGGTAAAATGGAAGAAGAAACTAAACTCTTCAACCCCACATACTATCTTTCAATTCTTAGTGGTCAAGCCAAATGAGCATCAAATTCCAGAAATTTACAATTTGGCAAATGAAATAGGAATCGATGAGGTCAAACTCAAATCCGCTCAAGTGTATGATTACGAAAATGGCAATCCACTAATCCCAGAACAAGCCCAATATTCTAGATACTCAAGAAATGAGGACGGAACTTATAAGGTTAAAAATAAATTGTTGAATCATTGTTGGAAACTTTGGCACGCTTGTGTTATTACTTGGGATGGCTTGGTTGTACCTTGTTGCTTTGACAAAGATGCTAAACACAGGCTTGGTGATCTTAAAGAAAACAAACTTCAAGAAGTGTTTTATAGTACTGATTATCAGAATTTTAGACAAGAACTGTTTAAAGGAAGGGATAAAATTGATATTTGTACCAATTGCACAGAAGGATGCAAGGTCTGGGTGAACTAAAACCATAAAATTTCTCTTGTAAATTATGAATCTAATTTTTTTTCTGCTAAAGCTGTAAAAATAGTATCAGGAAGCAGAAAGTTTGGCGTAGTTTTTTCATAGTAAAAGGTAATTCAATTTCTTAATGGAGCTCTATAAAACAATAATTCAAGGCAAATTACTCTACAGCAATCCTAACAGTTTTGCTAAGGCTCTTAAAATGTATGAACTAAGAGTCGAGACCTACTATAAAAATGACATCATTTTTGAAGCAGATGACATTTTTGATGAGGCCAAACTCACACTAGAAATCCCAAGGCTTGTACGCCAACTTTACGATAAAACTTTCAAAAACACCGTTACTCTACTTGAGTACTGCTCTCAATTTGCTATTTCTGGCTTTGTTGATGCATGGTTGATCCAAGATGGAAAGATTACGATATACAAACACCTTGAGCCAATCAGTGATAAAATTGCTGTTAAAGAATATATCAAAGGAAGGGATCTAGTCAATGAAAAAGGGAAAGAGCAAGAAGCGATAGATGCTCTAAATAAAGCCATAGAAAAATATGATAATCATGCCATGGCTTACGAAAGAAGAGCCAAGGTCAATTTCAAATTGAAGAAATTTCATGATGCAAAAAGAGATTATGGAAAATCGATTGGTATAGATGATACAAATGCAACACCATTCTTAGGTAGAGCTGAAGTGTTGATGCAAGAGGAAAATTGGCAAGATGCAATTGACGATCTAGAAAAGGCTATTAAATTGAGTGTAGCATTGCAAGCTATATACTGGCATGCAAGAAGATTAAAGGCTGTCTGCCATATGAATGTAAATGAATTTGAAAAAGCAGAATTTGATTTAAAGCTTTTTACAAATAGAAAATTTACAGAAGATAATCCTAATCTCAAATGGCTACCTTGGGCTTACTATCAATATGCTGAAGTTCTAATGGAACTTGAAAAATATGATGAGGCATTAGAGCAATACATAAAAGCAAGTGAAGAAGATACTCCTGAAATAAAAGGAATACCAAAATCACAAATCATCAGAAAAAGAGCATTGGCCAAAAAAGAGCTCGGTAAAAATGGTGTGCTTTCAGACCTTAAGCAAGCTTCAGAACTAGGCGATAAGATTGCAAAAAAACTCCTCAAGGAACTTAGTTAGTACATTAATTTCTAGTTAAACCCAATTTGTCCAAGAATCATTTTCGCTTATTATTGTTAAATATATAGTATGAAAACACTAATTAGTCTATGCATAATTTGGATGAGCATTGCTCCAATTCACTGCCAATCACTTTCTAAGGCTGATGAGAAAAAATTTGCGGAAGCGGTAGAAAAAAGAAAAACCGGAGAGTCCGATAAAGCTCTTAAAATATTAGATAAACTGCTTGAAAAAGATTCAGAAAACATAGACTTTCTTACAGAGAAAGGTGTCATCTATGTACAAGAAAATAACGATACACTTGCAATAGAAAGTTTTCGAAAAGCTTGGGACATCGATCCTATGGATAGCTACAGGCTTACTTACACACTTGCCAATCTCTACAAAAAAACGGATAATTATGACGAAGCTTTGTCCATGTTGAAACATCTAAAAACCTTTAACAAAATCCGGCCTGGCCAATTGGTACTCGCAGATAAATTGAGAAGTGAGATCTACTTTACTCAAGATGCCAAAGCACATCCACAAGAAATAGAATTGGAACGCCTTTCGGCAAATATTAATACAAACTTTTCTGAATATCTACCTGCTTTTTCTGCTGATGGTCAAACTTTGATCTATACCACTCGTGATAATCGACAAGAAGATTTCTACATCAGTCATTATGATGGAGAAAACTTTAGTCCCGGTACTCCCCTCTTGGAACTTAATACTACAAGCAATGAAGGCGCACATTGTCTTTCACCAGATGGTGAATATTTGTTTTTTACGGCTTGCCACATGCCAGGATCTCAAGGAGGCTGTGATCTATATATAACAACAAAACAAGATAGTCAGTGGATAAAACCTATCAATATGGGACCAACTGTAAACTCTCGAAATTGGGATGCACAACCAAGTTTGTCACCTGACGGGAATCGGCTTTATTTTGCAAGCGAAAGAAAAGGAGGAAAAGGAAAGTCTGACATTTGGTATACAGATTTTAAAGATGGGAAATGGAGCCAACCTGTAAATGCAGGTGATGCCATTAATACCGAAGGTAATGAAGCCTCACCATATATCCATCTCGATGGTCAGACTCTTTACTTCCGATCCGATGGACATGTTGGAATGGGTGATTATGATTTGTTCCTTTCGAGATGGGATAAAAATGACTGGGGCGAAGCTCAAAACTTGGGCTACCCTATCAACTCTGCTGGAAGTGAAGGTGCACTTTCTGTTTCTACAGATGGAAAGTTTGCTTATTATGCTTCAGACGCAGACAATGACAACTTAGATATATTTAGATTTGAATTACCAGAAGATCTCAAACCTCAGAAAGTAACGTACTTTAAAGCACAGGTTTTTGACGCTGAAAGTAAAGATCCCATGAAGGCCGTAGTAGAGGTCTACGATATCGTTGCCGATGAAAAATATATGTCAGATATGACAAACAGCAAAGGCTATCTCCTTGCTTCTGTTCCTGAGAGATCGCAATACAGCATTTACGTAAGTGCTCCGGGCTATATGTTTTATTCAGATAATATAGTTTGGCAGGATACCACTTCCGTAAATAGCCCACAGGAACTGAAAATCTATTTGCAGAAAATAGAAAAGCCTGTAGTTGCCACAAATAATAAAAAAGAGACCGCTCCTGTAATTCTTAAGAATATATTCTTTGAAACTGGTTCAGACCAATTACTTTCGAGCTCAGATTTTGAGATCATGAAACTTAAGAAGATTTTAGAAGAGGCAGCTGAGGCAAAAATCAGAATTACTGGTTATACTGATAATGTCGGTAGTGATGCAGACAATCAAACTTTATCACTCAACAGAGCCACTTCCGTCAAAAATGCATTGATTGAGAAAGGCATTAATGCTTCAAGAATAATGGTACAAGGATTGGGAGAAGCAAACCCAATAGATACTAATGATACTGAAGAAGGTAGAAAAAAGAACAGAAGAGTAGAGTTTGCTTTAATAAGAGCGTAATGGCAAGAAGGAACAAAAAGAAAATCATACCCAACGTAAGACTTACCGGCATTGCCGATAGAGGTAAGGCTGTAGGAAGAGATGAAGAAGGTATGGTCGTCTTTGTAGAAGGAGGGGTTCCTGGAGACTTGATGGATGTCATGACTCAAAGGAAAAAGAAAGGTGTCTGGAGTGGTGTACCACATAAAATCCATGAACTTAGCGAAGATAGAACGGAAGCATTTTGTGAGCATTTCACTGAATGTGGAGGCTGCAAATGGCAGCATTTAGAATACGCTGCACAAATCAAACACAAAAACAAGGTCGTACTTGATGCTTTCTCTAGATTAGCAAAGGTTGAAGTTGATGATATTCAAGATATCGTTGGTGCCGATAAAATTCGCAATTATAGAAACAAAATGGTCTATAGTTTTTCTGGGAGAAAATGGATTTCACAAGAAATAATCGATAAAGGGGAAGAGGTAGATTTTAGAAATGGTCTAGGTTTTTATAGGGCTGGTGCTTTTGATAAGGTAGTGGATATAACAAAGTGTCACCTCCAAGAAGAACTCAGCAACAAGCTAAGAAACAGACTAAGAGCCTACACCTTAGAAAATGAAATTAGTTATCACGACCCAAAATCGCATAAAGGATTTATGCGTAATCTTTTTGTAAGAAACAATCGCAAAGGAGAATGGATGGTCAACATTGTTGTCCATAGTGACGATCAAAAAATCATCCAACCAATGATGGAAATGATCAAATATGAATTTCCAGAAATCGTTTCCCTATGGTATACGATCAACCCTAAGATGAATGATAGCACAGCGGATCTAGATAGAATTCATTTTAATGGAGATAAGTTTTTACAAGAATCTTTAGGTGATGTGAAGTTCAATATCGGACCAAAATCATTTTTTCAGACCAACACGTATCAAGCAGAAAAACTATATCAAACAGTTTTAGATTTTGCTGATTTTCAAGGAACAGAAAATGTCTATGACCTCTATACAGGTTTGGGAAGTATTGCGCTTTATGTAGCAAAGCATTGTCAATCAGTAGTAGGCATCGAAGAAATTGAAGCAGCCATTGAGGACGCCAAAATGAATCAAACTCTCAACGGAATAGAAAATGCAATGTTCTATGCGGGCGATGTAAAAAATATCCTCGACGAATCATTTGCTGAAAATCATGGTAGTCCAGATGTATTAATCACCGACCCACCTAGAATGGGCATGCATGCAGATGTAGTCAATATGTTATTGAAATTGGAAAGTCCTAAGGTGATATACGTCAGCTGTAATCCATCTACACAAGCAAGGGACATCGCTATTTTGAAAGAAAAATACGATGTGTTAAAAATACGACCAGTTGATATGTTTCCTCACACACATCACATAGAAAATGTAGCTTTGCTGCAACTTAGAAAATGAGCGTCAATCAAAGATTCAAACAATTAGAAAAAGAACTAAAGCCTTATATGAAGGCTATGGCTCTTGCCTGTGATACCATCTTAGATAAGGATGTATCCAAATACCCTATTATGATAGCCCACCAGCAAGAATTGGAATTGGGCATACCCATCGTCACCGTTGAAACCTACCCTACTGGCACATGGAATATTCATGCATCAAGCTTAGAGGAGTTTGTTGCAAAGCAGATCATCAGCACAGATAAAGTGCAAAATTTCAGAGCAACTTATAAAGATGTGAAGAGCTTTGTTTGTGTGTTTAGCCTGAGTGAGTTGGGTGCTAAGTTTGTTTTTCTTCCTAGGGAGAAAAGTGAAGAAGAATAAGTATCGTTTAGCTGAAGTATATTTTATTCAATTACTTTGAAAAAGTAAAGCAATAGTTCTGATTCTGGACTGTCAAAAAATACATTATCAACTCTGATATTGGATAGATTTATTTCATTGAAAATCTCGAAATTGTTATTCCCATCAGATTCAATTTCAGGTGGGAAAAGTGATAAAAAATCGCATTCATTATCAAGTCCAAACCTTCCTGCTTTAAGTAATAGCCCATACCTCCCCTTTTTTTGAGGAATCATTCCAAATTCTAATTCGCATAGATTTTCGTCACAAGTATTTTCAATAAGAATCTCCCATGTTCTTGCTGTTGGCATTGAAACCATGCCCACTTTGTTTATATATTCAAAGTCATCTCTGGCTTCTTTTGCATCAGTATTACTATTTATACCCTCAAATATTTCCAATCTATAATTTATGAGTTGATCTGAATTATCATGAATTGAACCACTAAATTGTAATGGAATTTGAGAACTTAGACTAGTCTTCAGGAATAGTGTGTCTCCAATCCTAATATTATTTTCAGTAGTGCTCGGAGTTACAATGAAACTTGATTGATCATTCAGTTCAGTGTCGCAATCATTGCATTGAAAATTCATAAAGATTAGACTTGTTAGAATTAGCGATAAAAATATTGTTGACTTAGGTGATTTCATACGGGCATCGCTTGTTGATTAATTCTAAAAATTTCAATCTTTCATTCCTTCAGCATAGGGTTGAAACTCCATGCTGTATTATGTTGTTCCTTCTGCATAGGGTTGAAACCCCATGCTGAAAAATGTCGTCTCTTCAGGACTATTACGTACAGGTAGTTCCTAGGTAGTCTTTCCAAAGTGTAGATAATACCTCAACCTTACAACAGGCCCTTTTCCAGAAATCATATATGTTCCCCCAGATGCAAACGATGATTCTCTAAATGCTGTGTAACGTCCTCTTTCCAAATATCCAGTGGCAAGCGTATATGACATATCTAATGCAAGACGCCCTCTGTCAGCAAATGTTTTTTCAAGACTTAATCCTACATCTAGATTCATACTTCTATTGCCTTCGTCTGAAATAAAGCCATTGCCAGCTGGATTACCACTATTGGCAAACGGATTAAAATCAAAAACACTCAGTTCATCTATCGTATTAGAAGATGCGATTTGGTCTGATTCAAACTGATTAGGTAAGTTCTGAATGGAGTTTATTGCAAACAATGCATGCAGACCCAATTGCCAACTCTTTTTAAAAGGAATTGAATACTGCGTTCTTAAATATGGACTAAGGGTTGCAAACTTGTTTATCACAAATTGTTCTTCGGAAGTTAATACAGCATCTTGTAGTTCTCCATTAACTTGGGCACCCCAATTATCTATACTTTCTTGATCTACAACCTCTCCCAATTTAAATTGATACAAGGCAGCAGAAACTCCTAGCTCAGCAGAAAACCTTCCAAAACTTCTACCGAATCCTAGACCGGCAGTGTAGCTTGGAAAAAATCTTTGTGATGGCACCAATGACCCCGGTACTGGATTGTCTATATCTACAATTGGATATTTTATTCCAACTTCAGAAACAATATGCCAAGGTCTCATTATTTTAACTTTATTGTCAGATAGTTCCACATTTACTAGAACCTCTTCAACGACTTCTTCTGCCACAACTTTCTCAATAATTTCATTTTCCACTGGTTCTTCTTCAATCATCTCAACTACTTCTTCTGCCACAACTTCCTTAACTGCAGCAACGTTCTCCGCAACTTCTTCTTTTACCTCCTCAACAACCTCCATCTTTTCCTGAGCAGCAATCCCATTTTCATGAACCGTTACCGCATCTCGGCTCTCGGCTCTCGCTTCTCGGTTCTCACTTTCTTCTACAACTACTTCTTTTATCTCCTCAACAACCTCAATCTCTTCTTGAACGGCAATCGTATTTTCATCAACCGCTACCCCATCTCGACTCTCGGCTCTCGGCTCTCGCTTCCCCCTTTCCTGAACAACTAACGCATCCCGCTTCTCACCTCTCACCTCTAGCTTCTCACTTCCTTCAACAAAATCAATCTCTTCTTGAACAGCAATCGTATTTTCATCAACCGCTACCCCATCTCGGCTCTCGGCTCTCGGTTCCCGGTTCCCCCTTTCCAAAACAACAAAGGCAGCTACCCCCAACAAAAGAAGTGCTGCTCCGAATCGCCACCAAGGGAAAACTTTCTTGTGGTTGTCTTTATCTGCATCTAGAAGCTGCTCCATTTTACTCCATTCCCCAGGATCTGGTGAGCTGGAGTAAGACTTCAACCGATCTCTGAAATCGTCTTTGCTCATTTGGTCAACTTTATTTGATTTAAACTATTTATCTGTATTTGTAATTCATTCTTTGCTTTTGCTAAAAGCCACTTTGAAGTATTACTTTTTATTCCTGTAATCTCCTCTATCTCTCTGTGCTTATAACCGTCTACTACATACATGGAAAAAACCAATCTTTGTTTATCATCTAGTTTTTGAATCAATTCAAAAATTTGTTCTGTTGCTAGATTATTCAGTGCTTGATTCAACTCTGTATTATTTGCTTCAACTATTGCACTATCTACAGGGGCCATTACCTTGCTGTGTCTATTTTTACTTCTGATATTATCAATACTGGTCTTTATCAAGATATCATTTGCCCAGCCTAGATAATTGGTACCTATTTTAAACTTGTGGATGTTCTTATACACCTTCAACATGGCCAAATTAAATACCCAATTTGCATCTTCTCTTGATTTGTTATACCTCATCGCTGTACCTATTAGCTTAGAATAGGTAAAAGTGTAAAGACGTTCCTGAGCTCTTCTATCTTGCTTAGAACACTGCTCAAGTACCGAATCCAATGGGAAAGATTGCATTTATAACAAGTACTTTATGGTGTTTGTAGATATAGCGTTGAAGCTTGCCATTTGGTTGGTCATTCCTTATATATTTAAAAATTTCTTAAGAAGCAACGATAAAGACCTCATCTCCGATATATCAATTGAATGCTAAATTATGAACAAATTAATCCATTATTCGAAAATCTTAGCCTTAGGTATAATTCTTACGTTTTTATTAACTGCTTGTAGTAAAATTCAAGGACCATTAGAGTCCACCCCACTGCTTTGTTATGCTGTTACCATTATTGTCACCAATTCGCTTGATCGTGACATCAAAGATATATTAATCGATGGAGTGAATGTTGGCACCATTAAATCAGGTGAAACATTAATGGGCATTTGCCTTGATGAAATCTTTATTGACATGGGAGCTTTTCCAATTATTCAAATTACTGGAGAATAGGACGGTATCTTAATTGACGATAATTCTCCAACTGCTGGAGTAGGAATATTTATTGAAAATACTGGAGAGTACCCAATCGAAATTAATGACTTTACTGAATACGCATTTTTATATTTAAATCTTTAAAAACTAAAATCTATGAACGCTTTAAAATTTGTCAGCCTTCTGGCCTTAATCTTTGTACTTAATTCGTGTACAAAAGAAGATCCAATTGAAGAAAAACCATTGTGTGATCATGTCACCCTTACGGTAAATAACTTATTGTCTAATGATCTAGAAGATCTAACTATCGGTAATGTAAATTATGGAACAATACCAGCCAATGGAACTGAGGTACTATGTTTGGATGAAAGTCTTGCTTACAACCCAACTCCAACTTCTCTTATGCTCTTTGCAAATGCAATCTATGAAAGTGAAGAAGTAAATGATGGTTTTTTCTGTGGCACAGGTTTGATGACCATCACCGAAGGTGAGTTTGAAATGGATATTACTGAGGTAAATGATAATTTCTTTTTATATAATTTTAAATAAGAAGAAAGGGCTGGATTTTTCAATCCAGCCCTTTTATTATTCTATTGACTTAGGCTTATTTAATCACGATAAATCTTTTTGTGATTATCTTATCGCCTGCACGTAAATTGATAAAGTAAAAACCAGCATCAAAATCAGAAGCATCTACCTTGAGCTTTTGTGCTCCACTCCTAGCTTCCAGAGCGTTGCTAGAAATCACCTTTCCATTTACATCCAAAACAGTCATTGCAACTTCAGAGTCAACATTGATTTCGTATTCGACATTCAATATATCTCTAGTTGGACTAGGATAGACAGTCATGTCTGAAATCAATGACTCACTCTTTTGAGAAATTGATTCTAGTGGAGTTGGTTGCACTTGACCATCCACATCTTCTATTTCTTTGTTTCCGTTGACACATCCTGTAATATCTACATCATCGATATAGACTCTGTCATTATTTGCAGAAGCATCACATCTAAATCTGAACTTTGTTGTATTGGTATAATTGCCAGTGATGATGACTTGATCTGAGTAAGAAGATCCATTCTGGAAATCTGTTCCTCTTGACCAAGTGGCAACAGTAGTCCAAGTACTTCCTCCATTTAATGATCCTTGCAACCAGAAGTCTTCACCATTTTCCATACTTACAGGATAATAGTCAAAAGCAATGGTTACTTCTTCAAAACCACCTAAGGCTATATTGTCTGTTGTCATCGATGATGCTGTACCAGAATTATCTCTTAATCTTATACTTCTTGTTCCTGATGAAGCGTAAGTTGATCCTGTTACTCTTGCACAATCAGATCCACCGTCGTTCCAGATTCCCCATCCGGATTCAAAGTTATTAAAGTTGATTGCTACATAACTGCAGCCACCACCAATATTACATGGAGCACAAGGACCACCACAATCAACTCCCGTTTCTCCTTGATTCTGAATGCCATCATTGCATGTTGGGCAGGCTGTACATGGTCCTCCACAATCAACTCCTGCTTCTCCTTGGTTTTGGATTCCATCATTACAAGATGCACAATCGGTACATGGTCCTCCGCAATCAACTCCTTCCTCACCTTGGTTTTGAATTCCATCATTACATGTTGGGCCAGCACCTCCTCCACCTAAGCAGAAGTTTGTTGATTCTGAAGAATTAAAGTTACCGCCATTAGCCAATGTACTACCACCTGAACTAACTGTATAAGATCCGTTTCCATATCCACAGCATATTCCATCACCATAACTATCAAAAATATTGAAGTCATAACATCCATCAACCAAACATTCAGTTATTGTCACTGTTGATCCATCTGGTTCTGAACCGTAAGTTCCTCCAGATGCAACTGTATTACCATTACTATTTGTGATTGTCCAACTAGTTTCTTCAGGATAATTATCAAGGGTGATTGAGATCACAACTTCATTATCTGAGCAGCCAGAAGTACATGGAGCACACGGACCGCCACAGTCAACTCCTGTCTCTCCTTGATTTTGGATACCGTCATTACATGTTGGTCCAGAACCTGATCCACAACCATTTGAATTTAGTAGGGAAGCTCTAAATCCTCCAGTATCAAATAAAGCTCTCATTCTCGTTTTCTGACCTTCAGTAAATAAATGCATACATGCATCATCTGAATAGTCCATATAGTTTTCTACCATATCAGACGTACCACAAGAAGTATGTCCAGTTGCACAACCATAATTTGGATTGTCAGAAGTAGGTGTATCAGCTACAAAGTCATCAACGCCACATCCGCCATCACCCCAGATATGTCTTAGGTTTAACCAGTGACCAACTTCATGAGTTGTCGTTCTTCCCAAATCAAATGGCGGTGATAAAAATCCTGTCGTTCCAAAATAATTTGGTCCAACTACAACTCCATCGGTATTAGTAGCTCCTCCAGGAAACTGCGCATATCCTAGGATTCCTCCTCCTATATTACAAACCCAAATATTTAAGTAGTCGCCTGTTGGCCAAGCATCAACACCACCGTTGCTAGAAAATTTCATAGCATCGTTGGTTCCCCAATTTGTTGTTGAAGAAAATTTTCTTGTTATACCTGTTGTAGAATTTCCGTTTGGATCCAAAGAGGCAAGACAAAACTCAATTTCACTGTCGGCATTTTGAGGCCAATCATTATTTGAGTCTGTATTCAATAATCTAAAATCCAAATTCAACACATCGATCTGTGAATTAATCTGAGCATCACTTATGTTTTGATTTGCGGTATTATAAATCACATGGATTACAGTTGGGATCATTATAACTCCATCGACTCTTTGAGCATTATCGATAAAAGCTTTGGTATGTTGCTCAATATTTTTCATTGTGTGAGCAAGCTTATCGTCATTGGCTTTTCTAAATTCTAGGTTTTCAATGACTCCACACTCTCGGTGTGATTGAGAATAAAGGTTCATGCTGGCGCATAACATCAACAGCAGTGCAAAGTTCTTTAACTTCATCTGTACATTTTTTAATTGATAATAAAAAAGGGGCGATACTACTCTTATTGGATTTGACTTGAAAAGTTAGTAGTAAAACTATACTCAAGGTAAATTAAATTTCTCAGTCTCGGAAATCGAACAGAATAAAAATTCAATATTATTGAAAATTGACAATTAATAAGCATCCCATTAAAGGCTACAGCCAAACGGTGTTTGGTATGCAAGTTATCAGAAAACGGTGTTATTAATCAAATATGTCGAAGGCTGCCCTGAATGTGTTGGCATGAGCTTCTATGATGTCGGAGATTTTTTCTGCATATCCACCTCCCATGCTTACCCCTACTGGTATTCCTCTATTTTTCGCTTCCGCAAATGTGTATTCGTCTCTTTGCTTACAACCCCTGATGGTCAAACCTAGTCTGCCCAACTTGTCAACAGACAAAACATCAACTCCAGACAAATAGAAAATCAAATCAGGGTTGATGGAATCTAAAACTGGTGTCAATCTATTTTTTAATGTAGAAAGGTATAGCTCGTCGCTACAGCCATCTGGCAATTCGATATCGAGATCAGAATTCTCCTTGCGAATGGGATAATTCTTTTCACCATGCATGCTAAAAGTGAAAACGCGATCGTCATTTTCAAAAATTTTAGCGGTTCCATTTCCTTGATGTACATCTAAATCAACAATTAAAATTTGCTTGACTTCTTTCCTTTCTAGTAAGATGTTGGAAGCAATAGCAAAATCGTTGAAGATGCAGAATCCTTCACCACGATCCTTAAATGCATGATGCGTTCCTCCCGCAACGTTTAATGATACTCCATTTTGCATGGCATGGTAAGCACATTCCAATGTTCCATGAGCAATATACTTGCCTCGTTCTATCAAATCATCTCTTACTGGAAAACCAATAGCACGTTCTTCTTTTCTTGGTAAAGGTAACTGGTGTAACTTATTGAAATATTCTTCCGTATGGGTCAGTAGTATTTCTTCTTTGGTCAACTGAATGGGATGGAAAAAATTTTCTTGACTGACCAAGCCTTCATGTAGCAATTGCTGAGGAATCAATTCGTACTTATCCATTGGGAAGCGGTGGCCTTCCGGTAATTTGTATTTGTAAACTGGGGAAAAAGCTATTTTTATCAAACGACTATCTGAATAATGTAAGGTCGAATGGCTCAACTTGTTCAACGCCCGATGAATCTGTGTATTTAATTATTCCTACATAGACTCCTTGAGCTCCTTCATCACCATCTATTCTACCATCCCATGCTGCAGCTTCATCATTGGTTAGAAAATCAGTTGCTGAAAATACTTCATTTCCCCATCGATCATAGATTGATAGTTCGTCGATGAGAATCCCTTGCGTACCATAGACAGTATAAAGATTATTGGTTGGTTCTGCGGGAGTAAATACATTTGGAAAAAAGATATCAATAAAGACTTCTTCTGGAATATAAGAAAGCAAGACAGTATCTGCAACAAGGCAGCCGCTTTCTGTCATGGCAGTTAAATACACATCTGTATCTTCTGTTATTACAATATTACTTGTGGCACAAGCTTCGCAACTTAAGGCCCCAAATGGAGATGTCCACATTGGGTCCATTGCTGTAGTACTTTGGAAATTGAGTTCATACATATTGTTGCCCAAAGAAGATTGATCAATGGAAGCATCTCCAAATTCTACATTGACATTGATGGTCACTGTGCTATCACAACCATTGGCGCTTGTCATTGACATTTCATCAAAAGTGTTGTTTTCTGAAAACTCTATTCCGTTGATCATAATCATCTCACCTTGACAGATGCTTGTATCTATATTCATGCTCGATGCACTAAAAACTTGTGTGGTATAATTGACTATAGTCGCACAATCTGCTCCACTAGCTTCTATGGTATAGAAACCATCGAGGTTATCGTCAGTAATTAAGAATCCGTCAATATCAATCGTATCTCCCTCACATTTTTCATAGCTTTCATTCATAGTTGAAGCAGGGAAAAAGTCGATACTTACTGTGACAATACTATCACAACCATTTGAAGCAGCACCTTCTAAAGTGATGTCTGCTGATTCCATACCAGCAAAAAGATCAACTCCTAAAATATTGATAGTATCACCTTGACAGATTGTTTCCATCTCCTCACCCGATGCAGCTTGGCTAAAGAAATCAACCATCACTGTAACTGTACTATCACAGCCATTTGCGGAAGCGCCAGATAAAACGATATCCATAGACTCCATTCCCAGAAAAAATTCTTCTCCTAAAATTTCTATCGTATCTCCTTGACAAATTGTTTCCATTTCTTCACCAACCGGAGCATCAAAGAAGTCCAAGGTCACAAGAATAATACTATCACAACCAAAGACTGATCCATTGATAATAGTATCTTCTCCCATCGTTAACCCCATACCATAAGTAACTCCATTTATCTCCTCAGTCTGGCCCACGCAGATTGTCGTATCAACAATATTAAAACTAGCCTCATCAAATTTTATATCTACATAGATAGTACTATCGCAGCCATTTGCGGAAGCACCTGGAAGCTCCAATTGGATGTTGGTATCCTCTGTATAGATATTGCCACCAATCTCAACTGGAGTACCAATACAATAGATCTCATCGAAAAAGTCGAAATTTTCAGCAACTGGAAATTCTTCAACCAAGATTACGGTAGTTGAGTCACAACCATTAATCGAAAAATTACTTTGACTTCCTCCAATCGTTGTAAAAGATTGCCCATTATATATAAAAGGTTCGCCATTACATACTTGACCAACAATAGTATCCAAACTTGTTTCTTGATTTGTAAAAGTTAGATCCATTACAAAATCTACATTTGCATCACATGAACTAAGTACAGAATTATTTTCAAAAACTATTTGATAAGCCCCTGCTTGTTCACCAAGAGTAATTATATTTCCATTGATCTCTCCCACTGGATCTTGAGCACAGACAGTAAATTGCTGCATCCCTGATGCATTGATAGGAAATGTATAAGTCTGACTATCAAAAAAGCTCAATATCGAGAGATCTAAATCATAAGTTGTACTTGTATTAAGCGAAAGTTCTATACAATTACCTGAACAAATTTCGGTTTCAGAAATTTCCGCAGTAAACGTTTGCATACCAGTCACATCAACAGACAAAGCAGATTGAACTCCAGAACATCCACCCATTGGGTCAATAATGTATTGGAATTCGCCAGAACCTAATTCTGCAGTCCATTCGCCATCAGTTATCTGAGTACCTGGGTCTGCTACATCGAGAAAATATCCACCAGCACTTTCACCCTCCAATAGTCCAAATAGATTTATAAGCTCACCTTCGCAAACCGTTGAATCTGCAATGGCGATACCTGCAGTTAAATTATTGGTCAAGGTGATGATGATTTCTGCGGTGTCGGGTGGGCACAATATAGACCCTGAGGTAACAATATATTCAAACACAATTGGTGTGTTAAGCGCACCATCTGCAGAATTCCATAAATCATTATTGGCTCCAGTAAGTGTTGCATCAGCACTTTCAAAAGTTCCGCTTGCATCAGCATCGGAGCTTAAAAAAGCATTGAGGTCAATCTGCGGTCCTTGGCATGAGCTTGTAATATTGTCATCGCCAGCAACAGGAGGATCAAGTACTGTAACCGTGAAAACAACTTCTTGTGCAGGACACGAAGATGTATTGTTGAAAATATAAATTGTAGTGGTTTCTGAAATTATATCTCCTGTTTCTAGATTGTCACCGCCACCGTTTGTCTCTGTAGAAAATCCTTCATCACCGGTCAAGAAATCGCCAGTTATATCCGGTAAAATAAAGCCAGTTGTTGCACAAACAATAACATCAGTTATAGGATCTAAAATAGGCTCCACCAATAACTCAATCGTAAATGATTCGTTAGAATTTATGACGCAGGTCTGATCGATGGTAGGGTCATAAAGATATAAGGTGTATTCTCCAGGAGCTATTAAAAATTCTCCTGGTAAGTATTGGGTCCCTCCACCATCTATCTCTGTATAATATGCTAGACCCGGTGTTGCTCCTACTACTACATCTAGTTCAAAGTCACCACATACTTCTGAAGGATAGGCAGGCAAAATATATTCGATGTCTGAAGTAAAATTTAAGTCAATTATGATTTCATCGAAACAGCCTGGTGCGTTTTCAGCATACACATATAGTTGTGTGATACCAGAGGCCTCCATGATGACATCGTTTTCAGTAAATAAATCACCACCTTGATTGGTTCCAGTAGAATAAATGGCCACTTCGTTTGGATCAAAGTTTAGCACATCAATAAGAGGTAATACTATTTCACCGCAGCCTGATAGTTCATTCATCGGTGCTGTAATGGTTGGTTGCTCAGCAACATTCACCATAAAGCTTTCCATATCAATACAGTTTGGATCATCACCAGCAAAAACGGTGTAGATTCCACTGTTCAAGGTTATATCTCCGGCTAAAAATGGATTGCCACCAGCATCCTCGTAAAAGACATTGCCTCCGAGGTTGGTGCCTGATGGAATTGGAAATTCAAAAAATCCACATCCATTGGCATCAGCAATCGGATCCAAAACTGGTGTAGGTATTTCTATTAATTCTAAACTTACTGGTTGTGAAAAACATGTTCCATTGTCTGCTACTGCAAAAACCGTAAGGGGCGAACTTGCAGGATCGTAAGCACTTGGGTTTGCAATCGGCATCGTAAGAGCCATATCTTCAAACCAAAGTATCGTTAGTGAGGCATTGATATTGTCATCGTAAGTGGTCAGATCAAATAAGGTTCCTTCGCACAATTCATAAGGGCCTCCTGGGGCATTGGCATCTGGCTCTGGCTCAATAGAATAAGTAATGAGTCCACTACCAGTTCCAGTACATCCGTTTGCATCAACGATACCGTTTAGCTCAAGTGTAAAATCGATTCCGGCAATCAGAGATGGGATTACAAAATCATCCATACCATCTCCATCATAATCTTCAAAACTTGGGGTTAATCCAAAAGATGGATCTATACAAAGAGAAATACTTCCGTTTGGCAAAAATGCGGGCAAGACTATATTGTTGAGAGGAACACCTCCTACTACAACAGATAAAGTAACATCATATGGTGAGGTACCACCCGATAAATCAAGTGTTAAGTTATTAGCAATTCCTGTACAAAAGCCAGGACACAAAGCTCCACCTCCTGAGATGGTTCCTGTAGGACCAGGGGTCACAGTCACTGCAACGGTAGAAGAACCAGCACAACCATTTTCATCGGTAACAGTTACTGTCCAATCTCCTGTCAAAGTAGAATTTGCATTTAAGACTGAGTATTGTGATGTGGTTGTTGACTCACCTACACCTGAGCCCGGTGGACCTTCCCAATCGTAATCGCAGTTTCCACAAGATGGTGTATTGATAACATCAAAAATTAAGTTTTCTCCTTCGCAGATCATTGTTTCATCAATGTCAATCTCTGGATCAAGTCCTGCAGTTACATCTATAAATACTTCTTCAGCTACAGAGTAGCAAGTACCATTAAAAGTAACGGCAAAAACTGAGCCTGAGAAAGTTTCATATACTGTTGGATCTATAATCGGTGTATTGGGAATATCTCCTGCATCTTCAAACCAAAGTACATCATCGGTGCCAAAACAATTTGCTTCAGAATCATATAAAGTCAAATCAACTTCAGCTTCTCCTGAAGGCAATGTTGAACATGGTTCAATAGATGTATTGACTGGGCAAACCATTGGGATTGGTA
>ENA-ORXT01001071-ORXT01001071.1-marine-metagenome-genome-assembly--contig:-NODE-1071-length-38724-cov-42.335990_pt1 | contig 38724 bp, 29 predicted proteins | sample MGYA00237868_ERZ511482 | MGnify/ENA metagenome assembly ERZ511482 | reverse complement strand
GGGACGGCTTCCTCGCGCAGCGCTCAAGCTGCGCGAGGGAGTTCTTTGACCAGCATCACGTATCGTGATCAGCAGAGCGCCGTTCTTCCTCTGCAAGACTGCTCGTGCTCAGCCAGCGCATCGGCAATTTCGTCGAGACTGTCTGCAAGGCTTCGAACGGCTTCAACCGTCGAGAACGTAGCACTCGCTATCAACGTCACCCGTGACCCTGTCAAGACGTCACTACGCAGGGACAACTCCACGTCGTGATCTTCGGTGGTAGGCGCCTTCACGAGCTCCGAAGCGAATAGTTCGAGCCCCTGTTGAGGTAGCAGGTCGGCAAGGGCGCGAAAGTCGCGGTCCGGTCCCGGCTCTGGCTGGCGAGAGTTCACGCGAGCGGCCCTCGGTGGACGTCGGCGGCGAGCAGGGTGATCCACCCGTCGACGACCTTGGACGCGCGCCGCCACGCCTCGGCGTCGTCCCGTATCGCACGGAGGCTCGCGCCGCCCGCCGCCCGAGCGAGATTGCGACGGAGACGGGCGGGAAGGCGCGTCGGGTGCCCGCCGTAGCCGTATTGCTCGAGGAGCGCGGCGTAGGCGTCGAGCTTGCCGCGCACGAGAGGCTCGGTACTCGCGACCACCCGCTCCGCCCTTAGCTCCTCGACGAGCTCGGCGCGGTGTTGCCGGATCCACGCGCGGCACTCGTCGTCGAGCCGCTCGGGTGGGGAGATTGCGATCGTGCCGCGCTCGGTCAGGGCGACGTCGAACCCGTCGGCGCGGATGTCGGAGAGGCGCATCAGAACTCCTCCACGGCTGCCGGTGCCGGTGCCGGTGTCGACGGCGGGGGTTCTTCTTCCGCCGCGTGCGTCAGGACGCCCGAATCACCGTCACGACCGTCACGACCGTCACTTTCGGGCCGGTTCGGTGACGGTGGTGACGGTGGTGACGGTGAAATTCGCCCCTTGACATCTACGGACGAAGAAGAGCACCGCACCGTCACCGACCGTCCGGCGTTGCCCTTCGCCCCGAACGTCACCTCGACACCCATCAACCGGAGGGCGGGCGCGGCGCGGCGGAGCGCGTCGGAGAGCCCCTTCGCGGTCTTCGGCCACGCCGTGTCCCGCCTCGGCCCAGCGTGCTGCTCGAGCTTTTGCAGAAGGTCGCCGACCGTCTCTATGATCGGACTGTTCTCGCGGGCGTAGCAGACGAGCGCCTCGATCACTGGCGTGCTCTCGATTGACTGGACGGCCGCTGCCTCGAGTGCACGGTCGTAGAGCGCCGAGAAATGACCGAGCGCCTCGCCCTCCCCTTGCGCGATCGCCTCGCCGAGCCGGGCGAAGTCCATCAGGCGCGGCGGGCGCGAGAGCTCGATCGACGGCAGCCGGGCGAGCGCGCGACAGAACGTGTTGAGCAGGTACCCGAGCGCCCGCGGTCCGCGCGTCTCCATGACGGCGGCGAGGTCGGCATCGGACACGCGCTCCCCGCCGAGCGGCGGACACTCGATCCGGACGACTCGCGAGAGGAGATCGGCCTGCGTCGCGAGCGTAGTGATCCCGTTCATGAACACCGGGCGCTTCGCGTCGTAGACCGCCTCCTCGTCGTTCGTATACAGCCGCCGCCCGGCATGTCCCCCGCCTGTCGAGAGCGTGCACAGCGCATCCTGAAGCTCGCCCGAGAGGTGCGAGAGGTTGTTGTAGTTGACGACGTGGTTGTTCCTGGCGCCGACGAACACGTCCTCGACCGACTTCGGGTTCGCGCGGAGCAGCACGTCCTTGGGGTCGACGAGGGCACGGCAGTTCGCCGCCGACGTCGACTTGCCCGACCCCTGCTCGCCGCTCCACTCGATAACCGGGTACGCCGTGTCCGGACGGAAGCACTCGAGCAGCGCCGTCACGACGAGGAGCTCGTCGGCGTCGGCGACATTCACCAGAGCGAACAGGTCCGCTCGCGTGCCCGACGAGTCCGGTACCGGGAGCGGGCGGGTGCCCTTCGTCCGGCGGAACCTGACCGGGGAGTCGTCGAACACTTGCCAGCCCGCCGCGGTGCAGCGGATCACCCGCCACCTGTCGTCGCCAGTATCGAGCAGGTAGCCGCCCGCGCGATCGACGGCGACGCGCAAGTGCACCTCGTGCGTCTCCCCTTCGTGGCGGGCGAAGCCGGCGAGGGTCGCGAACGCGTCGGCAAGCTGCGCAGCCCGAGGTGCCCGACCGTTATCGGCGTAGTAGTTGAACGCCACCCACTCACGGAACCCGTCGGAGGCGAGCGCCCACACCTCGTGATGACCCTCGCGAAGGATGCGGACGTAAGGCTCGTCGTCGGTCCCGGTGAATAGCTCGCCGAGCGCCTGCACCATTCCGATGATCTTCTCAACGGTGCCGCCCTCGCCGCCGTCCTCACTGCCGGGCATCTCAGGTGCGAGCGCGGTGACCATCGCGTCGAGCTGTGGGAGGCGGATGTCGTCATTCGCCTTACGCAGCTCCGCCCGAAACCGCATGAACGTCGGCGGCCTCTCCACCTTAAGGCGAGCGAGCGCCGCGATCACGGGCTCGGCGAGTCCCGCCTCGATGTCGTCGGTAACAATCGAGACGGCAGACTCGAGCGTGGCGACGTCATTCTCGATCGACGGTAGCAGCACTGGCGAACCGGTCTCAGCCTCGAGGGCCGCGGGAACACAGGCGTGCGCGACGCTGTTCATGACCGCGTTCACGCGCCACCCTGCCGACGGCGCTCGCACTCGTGCAGATCGTTGAAGTCTGTGCAACGGCACGCGCCGCAGAGCTCGGGGAACGCAATCCGCGCACCGACGGCACTCGCCGCCTGCATGGCCTTCGTCCGTCCCGGGTTGCTCGGTGCCACCCGATCGTCGTCACCGGTGACGGTGATCGCGATGTCGGGGTAGCGATCCCTTAGCGCCTCACAGACAGCGAGGAGGTTGCCGCAATCCATCGCGCAGGCGACGGGGTGTCCGGTCACCCGGTGCAGCGTCGCTCCGGTGGCCACCCCCTCGCAGACGAGCACCGTGTTGGCCGGCTCGAGCGAGCCGAGCAGGTAGAACGTTCCGCACGTCGGTGTGCCCGTGCTGTAGCGCTTCGCGAACTTACCGGAGGCGTCGGGCGTCGCGGCGATCCACTGCCCGCCGAGCATCTCGCCGTCGATGGCGAAGCGCGGGATCATTAGCCGACCGTCGGGTGCGGTCCGGCACCGGGGCAACGTCACGCCCTTGGCGATCACGTACGGGTGCGGCGGCACGTCCTCGCACGGCGTCGCCGCCGCCCAGGCCGCCGCCCAGTGCTGCGTACCCACGCGGTGCCGGCGGGTTGCCTCCGCTTCCGCCCGACGCTTCGCCTCGGCTGCGCGCCGTCGCCAGCGCGCACGTTCGGCCGGATCGCTCGGACGCTCGACATGCACGGTCTCAAGCTTGTCGGTGATGAAGTCCTTGATCCAACCAGCGCGCTCGTCGTCGGCGATCTTGACCCCGATAGCGTCGTTTCCCGGGCGCTTGTCTGGGGCGGCCAAGCGAATCCAGCGGCCGGCGGGAAGCGCATCGGGTGGCGTGCAGCCGCGCGCGAGCAGCGCGTGGCGCACGGCCTCACGAACGTCGGCGTGATGGTAGACGGTCATCGAGCACCACCTGCCGAGCGGCTAGGTTCGACGCGGTGCACGTGCAGCTCGTGCGGGTCGACGCCGCGTGCAAGCAGCTCGCGGACTGCGGCGCGGATGTCACGCCGGGGCGTGTCGCGAACGACGATCGCGACGCTGAAACTCTCGAGCGGAAGGCCGGCGACGACGCTAGCGATGTGATAGCCGAAGTCAGTGACGCGCACCTGAGCGTGTCGAGCCATCGGCGTGGCCGCGATCGCGACGCCGCGCTCGATCAGTACAAGTGCATCGTCTACAGTCGAATGGACGGATAGCGCCCCTGTCGCGGTATCCTGTTTGCGCCCGCTCAAGGCAGCAGTACCGCGAGCGTCCCGGTGTGCCGCCGGGGCGCCCGCCCCCTCCGGGCCCATCAACCGGTTCCTCCAGTCGTCGGCGCACTGTCGGTTGCAGCTTTCCAGCAACCGGTCTCGACAAGCCGCCGGATGTCGGATGCGCTCCAGAAAGCGACGCCACGTCCAAAGCGATGAGGCGGCGGGTACCAACCACGTTCGATGCCGTTGTACCAGGCGGTCTTGCCAATCGGTACCAGCGGTTGAACTGGAGGGTTGGCGTTCGGGTCGCCGAGCACGTCCTTCAGACGCAGCCAGCCAACCAACGGCAGCAAAAGTCTTGCCGCTGGCGCAGTGATCGTTCGGTTCGTGTCGCTCATTAGATTCCTCTTCGATTCGCCTCGGTTCGGGCGAGCGACGAAGAATCTGCACGTTCGATATAGCGGGGGACAACCCATGCCGATGAGCGAGCGAGTGTCCCCCGGGCCTCGATTACCCGCCTCGGTTTCTTCCTCGAACGGCCTCCATGATGGCCTTACTGTCGATATCGATTCCGCTGAGCTCAAGAAGCCGTGACTGCGACGCCCATCGATTTCGCGCGAACGCCGGCATTACCTCGTTCAGCTCTCGGGCGATCGCCGCGCGCGCACTCTTCACTCCAAGTCGGGCACCACCGCCGGTATCACGATCGTACTGAAGGTCATTGCCGCCAAGAACAATGTGAAACGGCATCTCCCGCTCGGATAGCAAGCTGAACACCCACTCTCGTCGCGCCTTCGCCACATCGCTTGAACCCGAAAGGCTCTTCTCGATCGCCGACCGGCACGAATCCTTGTCTACGGAGCAAGCCTGCAGGATTCCAAATGTACTCATGAGCACACGCTGAACCTCTTCGTTCTCTCGGTACATCACTCCGTATTGCAACCCCAGCACTGCCGTAGCGTCGTCGAGCGCTACCAACGCCTCAAGCTGCTCTCTCAGAGAATCCCGAGCTGCCTTTCGAGCGGCGCGAGCGATTTGAAGCGTCTCATCAAAAGCATGGAAATTCTTGAATGCCTCCAACTTGTTGCACAGCCGTATCACGGAGACGCGCGCTTCGCACGAGCTCTCGCGTTCAATGATCTCGCCGATCAACTCAACGAGCGTGTCGCTGTCCTCGAAGATCGGCCTATCACCGATACCAGCGGGGGGGCCACGCTGATCGCCCGGTTCATCCCAATCATCGTTTGGTAGAGCCTTCAGTTCCGCGATGAGCGCGAGCGCAGAGGAGCGACGACTCACGCCACACCCCTGAACGGAACAACAACCGTATTCTCAGAGTCGGCCTTGAGCGCATCGCAGAAGTCCGCCCACGCCTGCATCATCCGGACGCGATCGTCGAGCCAGCTCGTCCGATCGTAGGCACCGTGGTTCGGGTCGCGGACGAGGTGGGCGAGCTGCTTCTCGACGATCGGCTCACGGTAGCCGAGACGCTCGGTCAGCATCGTGCGGGCGCTCGCGCGGAACCCGTGCGCACACGCCTCCTCCTTCGCGAATCCGATGCGCCGGAGCGCCGCGGTGATCGTGTTCTCGGACATCGGCCGCTGACGGGCGACGGGGGCACCGACCGGGGAACGCTGCGACGGGAAGACGTACCCTCCCCCGCCGGTCAGCGGACGGAGCGCGGCGAGGAGCTCGAGTGCTTGGCGCGGGAGCGGCACGAGGTGATCCTCGTCGAGCTTCATCTTCGCCGCCGGGATCGCCCACAGCGCGTTTCCGTCGTCGATCTCGGACCACTCAGCGTGCCGGAGCTCGCCCGGGCGGACGAACAGGAGCGGAGAGAGCTGCAGCGCCGTCTGCACGACGAGCGTCCCTTCGAAAGCATCGAGCGCGCGTAGGAGCGCCCCGAAGCGGGCCGGGTCGGTGACGGCGGCGAGGTGCGGGCGCTTGCGCTTCGGGGGGAGCTTCGGGAGCGCGTCGTGTAACTCGTCCATCCGCCGGTCGGCGACGAGCCGTCGCACCGCCTTCGTCGCGTAGACCTGGCGGACGATAGTCGCGCAGCGGTGCGCCGTCTCGAGGGCGCCGCGATCGACCACCCGCACGAGGCACTGCTCGACCTCGAGCGGATCGAGATCGACGACGGGGCGATCACCGATCCACGGCAGGAGGTTCAGCGCGAGACGCTGCTCGACGGTACGCCGGTGTCCGGGCGACCAGTCTTGATCGTCGAGCCATCGGGTGACGACGGCGGCGAACGTCGACTCCTGCGCGATGGCGCTCTCGGCGCGCGTGCGCTTCCGGTGGCCGACCGGATCGATACCGCGCCTAACGAGCGCCTCGGCGTCGACGTGCTCGGTACGCGCCTCGGCGAGAGAGACGTCGGGGAACTTGCCAAGCGCGAGGCACTTTCGCTTGCCGGCGACGCGGTAGTCGAAGCGCCAGTAGCGCCCCGCTCCGTTCACGAACAGGTAGAGCCCCTGCCCGTCGGTGAGGCGGTACGGCTTCTCGGCGAGCTTCGCGGCCTTGACGGCGGCGGCGGTCAGTCGGTGGCGCATGACAGTATCTCGAGGCGACAGTACGGCCGGATCGGCCGACGTACTGTCAGAGATACTGTCACAGCAACGCGCACTCAGGCGGAATCGGGCGAACTCGAAAGCGCCCTCACCCGTACTGGAATCGCTGCAAGACGCTGTCCCACAACGAAAAACGGCCCGATCCGCGAACTGATGCGAACCGAGCCGTTCAAGGTGTTGGTGGAGATGGGGGGAGTCGAACCCCCGTCCGAAAGCACTCCGCCGTCGGTACTACATGCTTAGTTTCGTCTATGGCTTTAACCGTTGCCCCCCGACGAACAGGAGAGGCATTGGCGAGTCCATTATTGGTTTAACGCTCGGGTGCAAGGACGGCCCTCTGCGCGATTCCGTGTCTGTTGCCCTCGCCAAACTCCACGGACAGAGCTCGATCGAGGCAGTCCGGTCCAACTAAACTCGGAAGAGTTTAATTATGCGGCCATTGCGTAGTTGTCATCGTTGGCAACTATAAGTGTTCGGCTGGATTTACGAGGGAATCCGATCCTCGGCATGCACCTAAGGGTTCGTCACTTCCGTCGAAACCATGTCATCCCCGGAAGAACTGCCACGACGTCAGTATGCGGCCGTCCCGGGACGAACTCAAGCGGCTGGCCGCGAATCCGCGATGCGGCGCACGCGACACCGCCCGGCGATGATGGTCGGCTTCGGTCTCACCGCACCGCCGGCCGCCGGCTCTCCGAAGGTCGTGCGCTCAGGCACCATCTCCCTCACGCACGTTCCCGGAGCCCCGCCCGTGAAAGTCACGACCCTCGAGACCTTCGTCGTCGCCAACCCGCCGCCGCACCACGGCGGACGCTACTTCATCTTCGTGCGCCTGGTCACCGACGACGGGATCGAGGGCATCGGCGAGGTGTACGCCGCGACGTTCTCCCCGGCGGTCGTCGAGGCGATGGTGCGGGACGTGTTCGAGCATCACCTGCTCGACGAGGACCCGTTTCACGTCGAGCGCCTGTGGCGCGCGGTGTACGGGCGGGGCTACACCCTGCGCCCGGACGTCTCGCTGTCCGGCGTGCTCAGCGGGCTGGAAATCGCTTGCTGGGACATCATCGGCAAGGCGACCGGCAAGCCCGTGTACGAGCTGCTCGGCGGGCGAGTGCACGAGCGCCTGCGGAGCTACACCTACATCTACCCGCGACCGGGCGAGGACGAGTCGGTCTACCGGGATCCGGATCTCGCGGCTCAGCGCGCGCTGGAATACGTGGAGATGGGCTTTACGGCGCTGAAGTTCGATCCGGCCGGCCCCTACACCGTCTACGACGGCCGCCAGCCGCGGCTCGAGGACATCGAGCGCTCGGCGACGTTCGTGAAGCGGCTGCGCGAAGCGGTCGGCACGCGCGCCGATCTGCTCTTCGGCACGCACGGGCAGTTCACGGCCGCCGGGGCGATACGGCTCGCCAGACGACTGGAACCGAGCGACCCGCTCTGGTTCGAGGAGCCGACGCCGCCCGAGAACGTCCGCGAGATGGCACGCGTGGCGCAGGCGACCTCGATCCCGGTCGCCACCGGCGAGCGGCTCGCGACCAAGTACGAGTTCGCGCGCGTGCTCGAGGCGGGCGCGGCGGCGATTCTCCAGCCCGCGATCGGGCGCGTGGGCGGCATCCTCGAGACCAAGAAGATCGCGGCGATGGCCGAGACGCACTACGCGCAGATCGCACCGCACCTCTACTGCGGCCCGGTCGAAGGTGCCGCGAACGTCCAGCTCGCCGCCTGCACGCCGAACTTCCTCATCCTCGAAAGCATCGAGACCTGGGGTGGATTCCACTCGGAACTATTGACTCGCCCGATGCGCTGGGACGCGGGGTACGTCATCCCGCCGGTCGAGCCTGGACTGGGCATCGAGCTCGACCTCGACGTCGCGCGGGCGAACCCTTACAGCGATTCGCGTCTGCACCTCGAGATGTCCGAGGCGCCGCTGTTACCCTGAGGGGAGACGACCGCTACCCGGACGCGATCGACCGCTTCGTCGGGGCCTGCTTCCTCGCAGCCTGTTCCGTGGCGGCCTGCTCGGTCGTCACCTGCTCGGTCGTCACTTGCTCTGACGTCACCGGATCCGTCTTCTTGCCGTCAAGCGCCGCCGAGCTCAGGCGCTCTTGAGGCACTGCCCCTCGACCATCGCCAGGAAGTCCTCGGCCGGGATGGGCCGGCTGCAGAAGTAGCCCTGGTATTCCTCGCAGCCGTAGGCTCGGACATGGGCGAGCTGGTGGTGGGTCTCGATGCCCTCCGCCACGACGGTGAGGCCGAGATCGTGCGCGAGCGAGACGACCGCCTTGACGATCGGCGCGTGGCTGCAGACGCCGTCGATCTCGGCGATGAAGGAGCGATCGATCTTGAGTTGATCGAGCGGAAAGCGCTGGAGGTAACTGAGCGACGAGTAACCGGTGCCGAAGTCGTCGATCGAGAGCCGGATGCCGAGCGCCTTGAGCTCCTTGAGCTTGACCACGTTCGCCTCGGCGTTCTCCATGATCATGTTCTCGGTCAGCTCGACGATGAGCGCGTGCGGCGCGAGACCACTGGTTTCCAGCGCCGTACGGACCACGTCCATGAAGTCGGGCTCCTGCAACTGACGGATCGAGACGTTCACCGCGATGCAGAGATGGGTGTGCCCCTTGTCGTGCCATTCGCGCGTCTGGCGACACGACTCCTGCATCACCCAGGCGCCGATCGACACGATCATGCCGTTGTTCTCGGCAATCGGAATGAAGTCCACCGGCGAGATCAGTCCGAACTCCGGGTTCATCCATCGCACGAGCGCCTCGGCGCCGGTGACGTTGCCGGTGAACACATCTACCTTGGGCTGGTAGACGATGAAGATCTCGCCCGCGTCGACCGCGGTGCGCAGTCCGTTTTCGAGGCTCAGGAGTTCGCGCGCCCGGGCATCCATCTGCGCGGAGTAGAACGCGAACGCGGTACCGCTCTGTCGCTGCGCATGGCGCATCGCGGTTTCCGCATCGTTCACCAGGGCTTCTACCGACGGTGTGTTGGCGCTCAGCGTCGACACGCCGATGCTGACCTCGAGGTAGATTTCCTCGCCGGCGATCGACAGGGGCACGTCCGCGGTGGCGGCGAAGCGTTTCAGATGACCGGCAAGCGCGTCTCCGTCGGACTCGTCCTCGTCGAGCGGCAGAAGAACCGCGAAACGATCGCCGCCGAGCCGTGCGACACAGGACAGGCTGTGATCGGCCAGCTGGCGCGAGTCGATGAGATCATCGCTCGCCAGTCGCGATCGCCTGCCGAGCGCGGCGACCACGCGACTGCTGAAGACGCGCAGCACGAGATCACCGTTCTCCGGACCGAGCGAGTCGTTGATCGCCTTGAAGCGGTTGATGTTGACGAGCACCAGCGCCGCGAACGACTTCGAATCGACTTCGGTCGGCGGCGCCGCGGCGCGGCTCAGGCGATCGCGCAGCAAACTGGTGAAGAAGCGCCTGTTGGGCAGATCGGTCAGGGCATCGATGTCGGCCATGCGCTGCTGCCAGGCACGAGACGCGAGCGTGTTCCGCATGCGCAGGGCGAGCTCGCTGGGATCGACGGGCTTCGCCAGGTAGTCCGTCGCGCCGACCTGCAGCGCGGCGAGCTTGGTCTCGGCGTCGTTCGAGGAGGTCAGCACGAGCACGGGGATGCGACGCAAGCACTCGTCCGAGCGCATGCCGGCGAGGATGTCGAACCCGGAGACCTCGGGCATCACCAGATCGAGCAGCAGCACGTCGGGCGGGTCCGCCCGCATGGCGTCGAGTGCTTGCCGGGAGTCCTCGATCATGACGAAGCGATCGTAGCCCTCCCCTTCGAGGTGCACCTTCAGCACCTCCATGTTGATCGGCTCGTCGTCGACCATCATGATGGTCGCGCTCGCCATCAGCCGACGCTCGTGAAGTTCGACCGTCGGCGTCATCGCAGAGCCGTGCACGTGGTCGGACTCGCTCATGCCGATCGCGCCAGCGGTTGCCCGGGTGCATCGCCGTCGAGTCCCGCACGGACCCGCGGGACGAGCGATTCGATCACGCCGAGCTCATGCTCGACCCCCGCCATGTCGTCCGCCTTCACACAGGCCTCCAGTCGAGCGGCCGGACCGGTGAAGTCACCGAAGCCGACGTTGCCCGCAGAACCCTTCAGCCAGTGCGCGGTCGTCTTGAGCTTGTTCAGGTCCCTGGACTCGAATGCCGAACGTAGCACCACACATTCCTCGACGAGCCGCGGGACGAACCGCGCGACAATGGGCTGGAACTTCGGTCCGCTGTCCAGCAACGCGCTCACGATCGGGCTATCGGCAGCCTCGGGGGATGAACGCTGTACCGTATCCGGTTCCGTGACCGAAGACACGTCCTCGCCGATCGCGCCAGGATCGTCACCTGCCAGGCGCTCGCCGCCGAGCAGTTCGGCCAGCAGCTCGGTCAGGCGTTCGATGTCGATCGGCTTGCTCTGGTAGTGAGAGAAGCCCGCCTCGAGAATGCGCGCCTCGTAGCCCTTCATCGCGTTGGCCGTCAGAGCGATGACAGGCAGCGTCGCGCCGGCGCTGCGCAGCTTGCCGACCGCCTCGTAGCCGTCCATCACCGGCATCTGGATATCCATCAGCACGGCCTCGAACGGCTCGGCCGCGACCTTGTTGACGGCCTCCAGCCCGTCGCAGGCGAGCGTGACGTCCAGTCCGAGTTCGCCCAGCAGCAGGGCGAGCAGCTCCCGGTTCTCCGCCGCGTCGTCGACGACCAGCACGCGCGCCGCGGGAAAGCGCCATGCGCCGCCCTTGACGGCATCGACCTGCTCGGCCCGTTCCAGCAGCTGGGCCGGCGGGAGCAGCGCCGCCTCGTCGATGTCACCCATCGGCACACTGATCGTGAAGGTGCTTCCCTTGCCGGGTGCGCTCGCCACCGAGACCTCACCACCGAGCGCACGGGCAAGTTCCCGGCTGATGGAAAGCCCGAGCCCGGTGCCGCCGAACCGACGATTGATGGAGGCGTCCGCCTGGATGAAGGCTTCGAAGATGTCCGCCTGCTGCGCCTCGTTCATGCCGATGCCGGTGTCGACGACATCGATCTGCAGGCAATCGCGCAGCCGACCAAGCCGCACGGTCACGGAACCCTCGTCGGTGAACTTGATCGCGTTGCCGACGAGGTTGGTGACGATCTGGCGAAGTCTTGCCGGATCGGACTCGATCGTCTCGGGCAGCTCGTCCAGTATCTCCAACGACAGACCGATCGACTTCTCTTCCGCCTTGACGCGAAGCGTCTTCACCACCTCGGCAACGATGCTCACATGCCGGGTGTCGATCCGTTCGACCGACATCGAGCCGGACTCGACCTTGGAGAGATCCAGGAGATCGTTGATCAGCCCCAGCAAGTGATGCCCACTCCTGGCGATCGTCGCGAGATGGCGACGTCGCTGCTCCTCGCCGCCGGAAGAATCCCGCTGAAGCACCTCCGTGAAGCCGAGAATGGCGGTCATCGGCGTTCGAATCTCGTGGCTCATGTTGGAGAGAAACGCGCTTTTCGCCCGGCTCGCCTCCTCGGCCGCCTCCATCGACACGCGCAGCAACTGCTCCTGTTCCTCGAGCCGGGTGACGTCGTCCATGCTGACCAGCACGCCGCCGACGCGACCCTTGGCACCGTTGACCGGCGAGCAATTGACGATGAATCGGCGACGCACCCCGTTCGAGTCGACGTAGGAAAGCAGATCCTGTCGGGTCGGCAGGCCGTCCTCGAGCGCTCGCACCCAGGGAACGGTCGCGTCATCGCCTTCCGACACCCAGCCGAGCGAGGCGACCGGCACACCGAGCAGGGCATCGGCGGGCTGTCCGACGAGGTCGGCGAAGGCGGCATTGGCGAGCACGAGGTCCCCGCGGGCGTCGATGACGAAGAGCGACTCGGCAATCGTGTCGAGCGCGGAGCGCACCCTGCCGGGCACCGCACTGGAGGGATCGAGTGCCTTGAGCATGCGACCGAGATAGAAGTAGAACAGCGGAAGACTCACCAGTCCGATGAAGGCCATCAGGCCGAAAGGAGACCCTCTCGCGCGATCGATCAGGGTCACCGCGGCGACATCCGCGAAGCGAAAGCGAAGCTCGCCCCAGCGCCGCTCGCCGCGGAAGAGCGGCACGCGTACCACGTCGTTCGTCGCGGCGGACGGCGGGTTCTCGTCCGCGCCGGCGCTCGCCTGCTCACCCGAGGCAAGCGCGACCGGCTGCTCGCCCAGGAGCACGTCCGAGCCGTCCCGATCGCGATGCAGGACCACCGATCGCAGATCGTCGTTGCGCTCGACGATGAAGGCGACGGCGCTGCGTATGCCGTTCAGGTCCCCGCGGCGAAGCAGCATCGAACTCGACGAGGCCAGCGCCTCGGCAAGCGCCACCCGCCCTTCGCGAACGGCCGCTTCTCGATCCGGAACGAAGCCCAGGAAGCTGGCGAGCAACACCACGCTGGTCAGCAGCGAGCAGAGCCCGAAGGCGATGTGAAAGCGCGTCGACAGCGACGGTAGACGACGACGCCACGATTTCAGGGTCGAGAGCATGGCGTTGTTCACTCCGGATCGGGTGAGGACGGATCGGGTTCGTCCCCGGGCGCGTGGCCGCGCTTCTGGACCAGGCTTTCGAGCGATTCGTCGTCGCCGTCGGCGCCGTCGGCCAGTGAACCGAGCACGGGCAAGGGGTCGACGAACCGCCAGGCGGGCAGCGACGACAGGACGCTGCCCATTAAGGTACCGCCACGGATCAGCCAGATCAGATACCCGACGCTGAGACCGGAGGTCACGCCGGCCGAGCTGCCGACGAGGGTCTGCGCGAAGCTCGCCCGTTCCTCCAGCGCCTCGCGTTCGCCTTCGAGCGCTTCGGCGAGATCGTCGAAGCCGCGTCGCGTGGCGTCAGTGTCCTCGCCGAGCAGAGAGTCGAGATCCACCGTGTCGACATCGGTGGTCTCGACCCGTACCGGCGAGATGTCGAACGCGCCGCTCGCGACGGACTCGAGTTCCACGAGCTCCGGTCGAGCGAACTCATGCACGCCGGCGAGGAGCGACTGCAGATCGACCGTCTGGATCCTCGCGCCGGCAGTTGCCGGTCCGGTCTGGACGGTGACCGGCGGTGTCTCGGTCACTCGGCTAGCGTCCTCGTCGATCGTCGCCTCGTCGACGGGCTCCGGGGCCGGCTGCGATATCGGCACGGTCGGGACCACCGTCGGGGTCGGCGTCGGTACCGGCGTCGGTTGCGCCACGGCGGCAGGCTCGGGCTCGGGCAACGGCTCGGGCGTCACCTCGGGCGGCGGCTCGGGCAACGCCGGCGCCAACGGTGGTTCGCGTCGCAGGTCGATGTCCAGCGCCACTTCGCCGCCACGCCCGTCGGTCGCGAAGAGCCGGACGGTGACGCGTTCCGCCTGCGGGGGTGCGTCGGGGTCATCGTCCGGACCGGTGTCGACGATCGTGAACGACGGCCCCCGCTCATCGAAGGCGATCCAGTCGGGCAACGCGCCGCCATCGGCGGTGGCGGCCGAGAAGCTCAAGGTATCGCGATCGGCGTCCACGAAGGTGCCGGACGGCACGGTGTACGTCGCGCCGGACACCAGTACGTCCGGGGGAGTCGGCCGGGCGGCGACACTCGGCGCGTCGTTGCCGTCCAGCACCGTGATCGAGAACCGCTCGGACACGACCTGGCCGCCGGGGTCGGTCGCGCTGATCTCGATCTCGACGGGCTCGGGCGACTCGAAGTCCAGCGAGACGTCGTCGGCAAGGCGCAACTCGCGACCTTCCACGACGAACCGCGGATCGTTCGCGACGAACGTCAGCGCATCCGGGGCGAGTTCGTCGTCCGCCGACAGCGTGCCGATCCGCGCGCCCGGCACGTTCTCGGGTAGCGTGACGCCGTCGATCGTGAGGTTCGAGGGTACGTCGTCCTCCGGGCTCACCACGATCACGACCGTCGCGCCCGAGCGCTGACCGCTCGCATCCTCGACCGCGTACCGGAACTCGTCGGCGCGGTTCTCGCCACCGTCGTGCTCGTAGAGGAAAGTACCGTCGGAATTCAGGAGCAGCGATCCGTGACGCGGCCCCTCCACCAGGCTCACTCGCGGCTCGCCGCTGCCCGTGTCGTCGTTGTCGAGTACCGACTCCGCGCCATCGTCGAGGGAATCTGCCGAGAATCCCTCGCGGACCTCGACGGTGTCGTCCACCGCATCGGGCCCGTCGGTCACGTCCCGCACCACGATGTCGAAGGTTCGCCGCGAGCTGCTCTCCCCGTCGCTCGCCTCGATCACGACCGTCTCGGTCGAACTCGCCTCGTGGTCGAGACTCACGCCGGGCGCGAGGCGAAGCTCGCGGTCGACGATGCCGAAACGGTCGTCGCCCACGACCGCCAGCGTCACCTCGTCGCCGGCATCCGGATCACTGACCACGACGGTGCCGACGAGCCCGCCCGGATCGTTCTCGTCGACCGACCCACCGAGCAGCCGCTGGATCTGCGGGTCGCGGTTCGTGCCCGAGACGTCCAGGGTCGTCTGCAACTCGTCCGCTCGCTCGCCGCTCTCGTCGATGGCGACCACTCTCAGCACGTAGCTGCCAGCGTCCTCGAATCCGGGCGTGCCGGACAGAGTCAGGGTGTCGGCGTCGTAGGTCAGCCAGGCGGGCAGGCGCGTGTCGGGCGGACCGGATGGGTCCGCCGGTAGAGAGTCGACTCCACTGGCAGGGCGTACGGACACGGCGAGACTCAGCGTGTCATCCGGATCGTCGTCGGTCCACGTGTTCGAATCGAAGGTCAGCTCGAACGGCTCTGCCTCCCGCGCCGACTGGGCGTCGAGCGTGCCGACCGTGCGCGGCGCATCGTTCTCCGGCTCGATGTCGATGGACACGACGACGTCCTCGGATCGATTGCCGGAACTGTCCGTCACCGCATAGACGAACGTGTCGCTCGCCACTTCCCCGCCTCCGTGTGCGTAGGAGAACGTGCCGTCACCGGCGAACGTCAGCGCGCCATGGCTCACCGTGCTCACGAGCTCCGCCGTCAGCGCGTCGACCCCGTCCTGCGTGTCGTCGTCGTTGGAGAGCACGGAGTCCGCGCCGGAATCCAGCCTGTCCTGCACACCGTTCTCCGACACCGTCAGCGAATCCTCGACGCCGTTCGGTGGCAGCTCGTCGTTCGCGCTCACCGTGACCCGGATGCTGTCGGAGAGCGTGTTGCTTCCGTCGGTGAGGGTGAGTTCGACGTCGTGCTCGTGCTCGTTCGTGTTCGTGCGCGCATGGACGTAGAAGACCTTGCCGTCCAGCAGTTCCTGCTGCGTGAACGTCGAGGCGTCGAGCGCACCGTCGACCTGCAGCGTGGCGTCTTCCAGCGGTGTCGCGAGCGTGTACACGAGATCGGTGTCGGCGGTATCGACGTCCGTGGCGAGCACCTGGGCACTCGTCAGCTGGAAGGGCGTTCCCTGATCCACGCTGGCGGCCCCGGTCGTCAGTGTCGGGGCATCGTCGGACAGGGTGACGACGATATCGATGGTCTCCTCGTAGGGTGCGCTCGTCGGGTCCGAGATGGCGAGCCGGAGGGTCTCGTTCGCGCGCTCGCCGTCGATGTGCAGGTAGCTGACCTTCCCGTCCGCGAGTTCGGCACCGGTAAAGAAGGTCGCCTGGCCACTCTGCCCCGTCACGCGGATGTCGCCGCCGCCCGCTTCCAGCACGTCGAAGCGGATGTCGGCCGGGTCGGTGTCGGGATCGGTCACCGTGATCGTGGCCTCGGTGATCGGCACCTCGCTCTCTTCGTCGACCACCAGCGTGAGGGTTCCGCCACCCCTCGTCGGCGCGACCTCGGCCGGAGGGACCACCTCGACATCCACCCTCAGCAGCCCGGAATCGTTCGCCCCGTCGCTCACGAGAAGCTCGAACGTGTCGCTCGTCTCGCCGTTCGGCCCATCCTCGTACACCACCCGTCCGGCATCGACGTCACCCTGAGTGAAACGATCGACCACGTTGCCGTCCAGCACGATCGAACCGTGCGCCGGGCCGCTCTCGACACGCCAGACGAGATCTTCCGAGCGTGTGATGTCGTCGCTCGCGAGCAGGCCCGCGACGCTCAGCGGAGCGCTCTCGCCCTCGGTGACCTCGAGCGAGGCCGTCGGGTCCGGCTCGAAGACAGGCGGCGCGTCGACCGGGCTGGTGGCGGCGAGGTCCGAACGGACGGGGAATCCCAGCACCGCGCGACCCACCGACGTCGACTGCAGGTCCTCCTGGAAGAGGACGACCGTACCGTTGATCTGCGACGTCAGCCACACACGCTCGGCGATCGGCAGGTGCAGGATGCCGATCGGGTCGAGATTGGGGCTGATGACGAACTCCTGGATCCGCGCGCCGTCTATGAGGTCGACATAGGCCGCGACATCGTCGTTGCCGCTCTCCTTGCTCCAGAACAGCCGGGAACCGTCTCCCGTGATCGAGATACCGGTGAACCGACCTTGCAGTTCGGTCAACGGACCGGTGTATTCGATCACGTCTTCGTTCTCACCCTCGACCTCGGCCGACTTGACGGCGGGCAGGACGTTGACGCCACCCCGATCGACCCAGTAGACGCGCGCGGACTCGCCCGCCGCACCCGGGTAGGTGACGAGGTCGATCGGATCGGCGATTCCCGTCGATACCGCCGCCGACGCCGCGCCCAGCCCCGCCGGGCCGATGACGTGTCGGTCGATGCCGGCCCCGGGCGCCGTATGAGAGACGAGCAAGTTCCGGCCGACCGCGTCGACGGCGATTCCCGAGGCGCGCACCGCGACGGTCGTCTCGACGCGGGACTGGCTGCCGTCGAGTCGCGAACTGGAGACGATGTTGCCCTGTTCGAGCCAGTAAAGCCGTCCGCCCACGATGTCGACCGAGATGTCCTGCGGGCCGACGATTCCGTCGAGGATGACCTGGGGGTGGTCGAGCGACACGCCCACCCGCACGATCTGGCCTTGCTGGTTGATGTAGTAGATCGTCTCGCCATCGGAGGAGACGTTCACCGCACCGATGTCCGGTATCTGATCGAGCGGCGCCCCCGCAGCATCCTGACGGTGATCCACCTCGCCGCCGGCGTTGATCAGGATGCTGCCCGGACCGGGGACGAAGCCTTGCACGAAGCGTCCCGACGGCGTCAGTGGATCGCCGATGTCGGTGATACCGCCGAGAGCGATCGACGCGGCGTCGACGCCTTCGCGGTCGCCCTCGAGCTGCGCCACCGAGACGTCGTACTGGAAGGCGTTGAATCCGGCCGACCGCACATCGCCGGCGAAATCGGTCTTGCCGCCATCGGAGACGTTCGCGACGAAGACCGAGTTGCGGATCTCCGCGACACCGCTCTGAACGTATATCGCACCCGCCTCGTCGTCGTCCTTGTTTCCGAAGAAGGTCGTGTTCGTGAACGTCGCGTCGGCGTCGCCCGTCAGATGAACCGCGCCCGCGAAGCCGTCGATGGCCGTGTTGGAGGCGAAGGTGGCATTCGTCACGACGAGCGGCGCGACGCCCTCGACGCGCAAGGCGCCGACATCGACATCCGCCTCGTTGTCGACGAAGGACGAGCGCTCGATCGTCCCGCCGCCCTTCGCTTCGACGCCCGCCACCCGGCTCGCGGTGTTCGCGCCGATCGCGGTGTCGGCCATCGTCAACACGCCATCGATCCGCGCCCCACCCGCCGCGCCATCCGAGGCGTTCCCGAAGAGGACGCTCTCGCTCAGCGTGAGTGCCCCTCGCGCATCGATCGCCCCACCGTAGGCACGCGCGACGTTGTTCTCGAACAGTGAGCCGATCACGATCGCATCGCCTGCGGTGTAGAGGCCGCCGCCGCGACTGCCGTCCGCCGGCGTGCCGCCGACGGCGCGGTTGTCCTTGAACACGCTGTCGGCGATGGCCACCGCGCCGCGCGCGTGAATGCCGCCCCCGTCCCCCCCCGACGTGCGATTCGCCTCGAAGGTGCTGTCGTCGACGGTGAGCGTCGTCCCATCGTCGGCATGGACACCGCCGCCGTCGGCCGAACTCTCGTTGTCCAGCAGCGTGACGTCCTGCAGGATCAATTCGCCGCCGCTCCTGACGTTGATCCCACCGCCGTCACCCACGTGAAACCCCTTGGTGACGGTCAGGTTCTCGAGCGTCAGCGCGCCGGTGCCGAGCACCTCGAATGCGCGATCGAGACCGTTGGCGTCGACCACGGTCGGAGACCCGGACGTACCCAGGCCGACGATCACTACCCGCCCTTCGACGTCGAGGTCTCCCGTCAGCGCGGCGTCGTCATCCCCGTCCAGTGCCAGACGAAAGACGCCCTCCGCGAGTTCGATGCGATCGACGCGCGCCGGGTCGTCGCCGTTGCGCGCCGCGATCAGCGCGTCGCGCAGGGTCGCCCTGTTGTTGGCAGGATCGTCGGCCTGCCACGCCGCCAGCGCCGCCAGGTCGAATTCTTCCGGCAGCGTCGTGATCGAGTCGTCCGGGTTCGAGATCACGATCGTCGCGAGCGCGTGTTCCCAGTCCTCGCCGACGATGCCGTCGTCGAGCGTGTCTGCCTCGATTCGCCCGCTCGAACGCTCCAGCGCCCAGTCACCGTTCGCCGCCGCGTGCCCGGTGCGGTTCTCGCTCGCCGCGACGTCCGCGCCGGTGAGCGTGGCCAGTTCGCCGATCAGGCGCAGGCCCACGGAGCCCGTGCCGACATCGCAGCCGTACAGGAGGATGTCGCCATGCTCGGCGAGCGCATCGCCCCAGCGCGCGATTCCGGGCGCGTCGGCGTCGAGGGCGGCGATGTCGAGCGTCGCGTGACCGAGGCGCTGCGCGCCGTCGGTCCCGTGCGCGAACAGGTGAATCGCCGCGACCTCCTCCAGCTCCGCCAACGTTCGCGAGATGACGAGCAGACCGTCTTCGTCCGGTCCCACCAGCACCGCGCGCGCACCGCTCGCCGCGACCTCGCCCGCGATGCGTTCTGCATCGGGAACCGTCGCGTCGACGAACACGACGTGGCCGGCGCCCACGGCCGCGGGCGTCGCCGGCGGCTCGACGGCGGCGACCAGACGCGCGAACTCGTCGTCGATCGGCAGGAACGGGTCGCGCGCGTCCAGCAGGGGCGCCAGCGGGCCGAGCGCGTCGGCCGAATAGAGCAGGCGCGGCTCGAGCCGCTCGGCCATCGGCAGGCGACGGCGGTCGTGCTCCTCGCGCTCGCGGTACGTGCTCACGGTGTCATCCGGCGAGGAAATCGACCTCGCACCGCACGCCGCTCGGGATGTCCAGATCCGGGTTGGGCAACACGAGGCGCACACCGTAGCTGCCGCTGGCCGCATCGGCGACGGCATCGATGCGTCGCACGGTCGCGTCCAGGACGCGGTCCTCGAAGCCGGGCACGGCGATCGTCACGGCGCCTTCCATGCCGGCCTCCAGCGTGGCGAGGTACTCGACCGGCACGATCACCTCGACGTGCAGCGGATCGAGCCGTGCGACCCGATACACCGGATCGCCTTCGACGTACTCGCCCGCCTCGTGGAAGCGGTCGACGACGCTGCCGTCGATAGGGCTCCTGATCTCGCGTCGCGCGAGGACCGTTCGAGCCCGCGCGAGTTCGAGTTGCGCGAGGTACTGGCTCTCGCGCTCCTGGCGAAGCTGCAGCGCGGCGATGCCGGACTCGGTGCGGACCTCGTCGAGCCGTTGTTCCGAGATGGAGCCGTCGTCCGCCAGACGGCGGTTGCGGTCGAGCGTGCGCGCACCGAAGGCGTTCGTCGTGGCGCGAAGTTCGATCGATGTACCGCTCCCGGCCAGTTCCTCGGCGATGGCGAGCGCGACCTCCTCGACCCCGCTCTCCAGTCGTCCCATGAGGGTGCCCGCCGCCACGAAGTCGCTTCGATCGTGCAGCGTCTCGGCCAGCAGACCCGGCACCGCGGCACCGAGATCGACGATGGCGCTCGGCTCGACGATGCAGTCCATATCGGACAGCACCTCGCGGGAGGCGCTGGATACGGGTACGAGCGCGCCGACGAGAAGCATGGCGCTCAGGGTGCCGAGCACGGCGAGCCCGGGTGGACGCAGGCCGTCCGCGCGTCGATGCCGCTCGGTCACGTCCGGCACCGCGCCGGTGGCGGATCGGTCAGTGGTCGGGCCGGATGCATGAACCATGTGCGTCTCAGACGGAAAGTCTTGCGAGAAAGAGCTGGCGCGCGGAGCGCCACCACCGGCGTCCGAGCGACTCCGGATCGTGGACCAGCGTGACGTAGGCTCGTCCGCCGACCCCGCTCGCCTGGATGTCCTCGGGCAGACCGATCTCGAGATGGAACACCGGCTCGAGCGTCCGGAGCGTCGCTTCACCGGAAGCAAGGCGCGTGCCGCGCGATCCGTCGAAGGCGAGCGCCGCGCTCGGCAGGGAGCGATCGGCGGCCGGCGTCTCGGCGACGAGCGACGCGGGCAGGGAACGCCCGATGCGTTCCGCAAGCCTGACCCGGACATCGCGCACCCCGGCGCGCACGCGGCCGACGGCGCGTTGATCGACGATCGCATCGACGCGCAGGGCCTCGTCACCGACGACGTGACCGAGCACCTCGCCCCGGTGCACCGGGCGGCCTCGCGCGACGCCGGCCCCCTCCACCGCGAAACGGCCGTTTCGCGCGGAGCGCACCTCGAGGGCAGCCGCGTCCCTGGCGAGCGCATCGGCCTCGGCGCGCGCCACCGCGATATCCGCGGCGAGGCGCGCCGCCTCCACCGGATCGGCGTCGAGCAGGGCCCGCCGGCGCGTCTGCAGCACGTCGAGTTCCGCGTCGAGCACCGCACGCCTCCCCTGCAGCTCGGGCGCCGCGAGGCGCAGCACGGTCTGGCCCGCCTGCAGCGAATCGCCAGGCGCAGCGAGCACGGCGGCGATACGCCCGTCCGTGGCCGCCTGCAGGGTCGCCTGCGCGGCGGGGCGCAACACCCCTTCGATCCGCGTGCTGGCCGGCAGCGGCACGAACGCGATCAGTCCGATGAGCGTCAACGCGATCCCGCCGATCGAGACCGCGGCCGTCGTCCGGTGACCGGCCACCTCGTCCGACTCACGCAGATAGGCAAGCCCGCGTCGGGCCGGCCGCAACGCGAGGCGGTACACCGCGAACGCCGCCAGCGCGACGCCGGCGAGCGGTACCGTCTCGATGAGGTAGAGCGCGATCGTCGCGGTGAGCACCCAGCGGTAGGCGAGACTGGCGACGCCGTAGCTCGTCAGCCAGCGCCGTTCGCGCGGCCCGGTGACCGGCGATCGACCGACCCTCGCGCGCAACACGTGACGACGGAACAGCCAGCTCAACCAGGCGTTGGCTCGGGTGCCGAGGTTCGGCATGTCGAGCAGGTCCTGCAACAGGTGGTAGCCGTCGAATCGCAGCAAGGGGTTGGCATTGAACAGCAGGGTGGCGATCGATCCGAGCACGGCCGCCGCGAAGGCCAGGTCGTGTACCGCGCCCGGCTCCGTGATGCTCCAGAGCAAGAGGGACGCCGCGGCGAGCGTGGCCTCGGCGACCAGACCGGCGGCGCCCACGGCGAGGCGTGCGGACCGGGCAGTGAAGACCGCGCTGTCCGAGGCGTCCACGTAGGGCACCGGCATGAGCACGAGCAGGGTCAGCCCGGCTTCGTGCACCGCGCCCCCGTGCCGCTTGACCACGACGGCGTGCGCCAGCTCGTGCACGAACTTCAGGACAGGGTAGGCCAGGAGATACAGCCACCAGTGCGCGGGCGTGACGGCGACGCGGGCGATCTCGTCGGCGATCGACTCGCTGCGGCCGAAGGCGACGGCCAGCGCCCCGCTGCACAAAACCGCGCAGACAATGAGCACGTGCCGTCCGCGAACGCGGGCGAGCGTCGGCGCCAGGCGCGACAGCCAGGCGTCCGGGTCGTGCAGTGGCAGACGCAACGCCAGTGGATCGAAGCGACCCCGCCGCCGCGCTCGGGCCCGCGCGACCAGCCGCTCGGTGTCGCTCGCACGGCCGAAGCCGAGCAGCCCGCTCGCTTCGAGCGTGAGGAGCGCGGGCGCCAGCGCATCGCGAACGGCATCGTCGGCGTCCGGCGCGACCCGCTCGAGTGTCTGGGCGAGCGTGCGGACACCATCCAGCGCGAGCACCACGTCGAGCGCCGCCCCGTTCAGCCGGACCTGCTCGCCGTTGACGGTGTTCCGGAGCATCGCCCACGGCTCGCCGCGCACGTCGCGCCGGTGCACCGTGACGTGTGGCGCGAGCGTCGGGCGCGTCGCGCGGATCGCCTCCCAACCGCCGGTGCCGTTCAACGAACCAGTCCGAGCGACCAGCCGAGTAGCAACAGCCGTTCTCGCAGCACACGGGTCCATGCGCTGGCCAGGGAACGCTTGCCGGCGTCGATGCGAGCGACCCCCTGCATGCCGGGGCTGAGCGCGGCATCGGCGCCGTCGACGAAGGTCGCCGGCACTCGAAAGACGCTTCTGCCGGTCTCCGCGACCGCCACCGGCACGAGGGCGTCCAGCGTCGCCTCACGGACCTCGCGAGGCGAGGCAGCCATGCGCACCGCGATCCGGGCGCCGGGCGCGATCCAGGCGATGTCGCGCTCTTCGATCTCCACCAGCGACGAGCGGCGCGCGCTGGCGGCGACTTCGAACAGCACGTCTCCGGCGGCCACCGGTGCGCCCAGCGAGCGCGTCGGATCACCTGCGATGACGATGCCGTCGAACGGCGCTCTCAGGATCCCGCGCGCCCGCCGCTCGTCGACCAGCGCAAGCTCCGCCTCGAGTCGCGCCTCGTCCGCGCGCAGGCGAGCGAGCTCCACCCGATCGCGTGCGGCGAGGGCGCGCGACTGCTCCGCGCGGTTCTTGCTGGCCTCGCCCAGCCATCGATCGCGGGCGAGCGACAGTTCCCGATCGTCGAGGGTCGCCAGCACCTCCCCTTCGCTGACCGTGTCGCCCGCTCGGGCACGCGCGGAGCGCACGTGACCGGCGTGCGGGGCGGTGAGCACTTGCCGCTCGCTCGCCTCGACGACCACGCGCGCACTGACACGGTAGGGAAGCGGTACGGAAAGCGCAGCGATCAGCACAGGCAGCGACGCGACCGCGATCCAGCGGAGGCGCGGCGCCTCCCCGCGGCGCAGCTCGCGCCAGCCGGCGCGGACGCGATCGACGGCGCGCTCCAGACGACCCGCCTTGCCCTGCTCGAGCCAGCCGATCAGCGCCAGCGCCGGGTCGAGCTCCCGTTCGATGGCCGCGCGCTCCGCGTCGGTGAACGCCTGTTCGGGCGTCCGTTCGAGCACGGCGATCGCTGGCGCGCCGTGCGCCCCCTGCCGGCACACGGCGACCGTCGTCCGGTCGCCGTCGTCGGGCGCGACGCCGTGCCCATCGAGGGCGCTTTGCAGCGCGCGCTGCAGCGCGCGCACGGCGTCCCGACGCCGGTCGGGTCGCGCCTCGCCGGAGATGGCCAGCAAGCGTGCCCGCCCGGCGCGTTCGACGCCGAGCGTCACGCGGCGACTTCCGGTGACGGTCGCCGTCGCGTCGGCCATGGCGAGCGCGACCGCTTCGAGTGCCCCGTGGGCAGCCAGCGCGTCCAGCATCGACCGCTCGATCGACGCCTCGCCGGACACGGCTGGCGTCCGGGGCGCCATGGGTGCGCGCATCGTCGCGGGCGCCCGGGACCCCTCGGCCTCGCCGCGCTCGAACGCGGCCAGCAGACGGGCGCGTCGTTCGTCGTCGAGGTCGCGCGCGCCGAGCACCGTGACCGTGTCGCCGCCGTGCGGAATCGCCAGCCATTCGTCTCGCTCGTCCGGCAGCGCGACGCGGGTGACCCGCCCGGACCCGTGAGCGCGGCGCGCGAGCTCATCGATACCCCGCGGCAGAGGCGTGTCGACCGGCCAGCGTTCATGCACGTCGGACGGCCTGCCCGGGCCGCAGGCGGCGAGACGCGCCGCCCATCGCACCGCTGTCGAGAGCCGCGCCGCCTGTTCGACAGACAACGGCACCGTGCTCGGCCGCCCGGCTTCCGGCACGCCGACAGGCACGGGCAAGGGCGGCACTGAAGATCGCTCGGCGTGCATGTGGACGGCACCGAAAGGCGGAACGAGAGGCTCGGGGGGTGCAACTTGCACGCCACGCGCTGACACGCCCCCGGCTACACTCGACCCCGACGACGTGCCGCACGGCGCACGTCCCGTGCGGAGCCCGAACGGATGTCGATGACCCTGTCCCGCCCCCTCGACGGGCGCGCTGCCGAGCGGCCTGCCGGCGCCCTGCTCGCGACCTTGCGGTCGGTCGTCGGCGACGCGAACGTGCTCGTCGGTGACGACGTTCGCGCCCGGGCGACGCACTTCTGGAACCCGGCACCGCTCGCCGCCGGGGCGCTGGTGCGTCCGGCCTCGACCACCGAGGTCTCAGCCGTGCTGGCGGCCTGCCACGCGAGCGGGCAGTCGGTCGTGACCCACGGCGGCGTGACCGGCCTGGTGGATGGTGATCGCGCGGGCGCCGGCGACGTCGTCCTCTCGCTCGAGCGGATGCGCGACATCGCGACCGTCGACCCGGTCGGGCGCACGATCACCGTCGACGCCGGCTGCGCGCTGGAGCGCGTGCAGGACGCCGCGCGCGACGCCGGCCTCGCCTTCGGCCTCGACCTCGGAGCGCGTGGTTCGTGCACCATCGGCGGCAACATCTCGACCAACGCCGGCGGCCTGTCCGTCCTTCGTCACGGCATGATGCGGGCGCAGGTGCTCGGACTGGAAGCGGTACTCGCGGACGGCACCGTGCTGACCTCGATGAACCGCATGCTCAAGAACAACGCGGGCTACGATCTCAAGCAACTGTTCATCGGCTCGGAAGGCACGCTCGGCATCGTCACGCGTGCGGTGCTGCGACTGCGCGCGCCGACCCGCAGCGTGCAGAGCGCGCTGGTGGCATTCGAGCGCTTCGATCAGGTCACCGACCTGCTCGCGCGGGTCGACGGCGCCTTCGGAGGCACCCTCAACGCCTACGAGGTGCTCTGGAACGCCTTCTACCGGCTCAACACCGATCCGGACAACGAGGGAAGCGTCGCGGCGCCGCTCGGTCGCGACTACCCGATCTACGCGATCCTGGAATCCCGCGGCGCGGACCCCGAGCGGGATGCGGCGCTGTTCGAGGAGACCCTGGCCACCGCCTTCGAGGACGGTCTCGTGGTCGACGCCGTCGTTGCCCAGTCGGAACGCGAGCGCGCCGATGTCTGGCACATCCGCGAGCACATCGACATCGCGCTCCGACACGATCCCGTGTTCGTCTACGACGTGAGCCTGCCGATCGTCGAGATGGAGCGCTATCTGATCGAGGTCGAACGCGCCGTGCGCGCGCGCTGGCCCGAGGCGGTCTTCGTCGCCTACGGGCATCTCGCCGACGGCAACCTGCATCTGATGGTCGCGCCGCAGGCGCTCGACACCCGGCGAGAGGCCGACTCGCCGGCCGAACTCGAGGCCTGGCACGCCGACAGCGACGACATCGTCTACGGGCCGCTCGAGGCGATCGGCGGCTCGATCTCGGCCGAGCACGGCATCGGTCTCGCCAAGCGGGCGCACCTGACCCGCTCCCGCACGAGCGAGGAGATCGCGATGATGCGCTCGCTCAAGCGGCTGCTGGACCCGAGGGGCGTCCTGAATCCCGGCAAGGTCGTCTGAGGCGCGGCCGGTGCTGCAGGTCGCGGGGCTCGTCCTTCCGCTGTTCGCGCTGATCCTCCTCGGCTGGATCGCCGGCCGGCTCAGACCCGAACCGCTCGCCGGGCTCGCCTGGCTGAACGTGTTCATCCTCTACATCGCGCTGCCTGCGCTGTTCTTTCGGCTGCTCGCCCGAACCCCGATGGCGGAGTTCGCCAACGGCGACTTCCTGCTGCGCACCACGCTCGGTACCTTCCTCGTGTTCACGCTCTGCTTCGCGATCACGCGTCTGGCGGGTCGGGGCGGCACGAAGGTGGCGACGGTGCAGGGGTTCGCCGGCGCCTACGGCAACATCGGCTACATGGGTCCGCCGCTCGCGATCGCCGCCTTCGGTCCGGAAGCCGGCGTGCCGGTTGCCCTGGTGTTCTGTCTGGACAACGCCATGCACTTCACGCTCGCCCCGCTGCTGATGGCGCTCGGGGGGCGCGGCGAGGACGGTGCGCCGCGCGAGTCCCTCGCGAGACTGCTCGGCGGCATCGCGGGAAAGATCCTCACGCACCCCTTCATCCTGGCGACGATCGCGGGCATCGCGGCCGCCGCCCTCCGCTGGCAACCGCCGTCGGCGCTCGACGCCCTGCTGCTCTCGCTGTCGAACGCGGCGGCTCCCTGCGCGCTGTTCGCGATGGGCGTGACGGCGGCGCTGCGGCCGCTCCGGCGCGTGCCGCCCGAGCTTGCCTGGCTGATCCCGATCAAGCTCGTCGTCCACCCCACCCTCGTCTATCTGCTGCTCGCGCCACTGGCGGGTATTCAGCCCGTCTGGCTGCATGCCGCGGTGCTGCTCGCCGCCCTGCCGTCGGCCACCAACGTCTTCGTCATCGCCCAGCAGTACGGCGTGTGGGAAGAGCGGGCATCGAGCGTGGTCGTGCTCTCGACGTCGTGCTCCGTCGTCACGCTGACGATCTACCTCTACCTCGTACGGACCGGAGCCCTGTGATCCCGTGATCGCCCTGCTCGCTCAACTGCTCGACAGCGTGGGCATCCTCGCCTTCGCCGCGACCGGTGCACTCGTGGCCTCGCGTCGCCAGATGGACATCGCGGGCTTCGCGCTGCTGGCCATCGTCACCGGTGTGGGAGGCGGCACGCTGCGCGATCTCCTGCTGGGACTCTCACCGGTCGGCTGGGTGGTCGACCCGACGCCGGTGATGATGTCGGCCGGGGTGGCGCTTCTGGTCTACGTCTTCGCGCACCTGCCGACCTCGCGACTGACCGTCCTGCTGTGGCTCGACGCGCTCGGTCTCGCGGTGTTCGCCGTGGGTGGCGCGACGACCGCACTGGAGGCGGGCACCGGCGCCTTCGTCGCGATCGTGATGGGCACGATCACGGCGACCTTCGGCGGCATCATCAGGGACGTGCTCGGCGCGGAGATGCCGGTCGTCCTGCAGCGCGAGATCTACGTCACCGCGGCGCTGCTCGGCGCGATCGTGTTCGTCGCGCTGGACCGGACGCCGCTGTCGCGCGATCTCGCGGGGCTCGGCGGCTTCGTGACGGCCTTCACCCTCCGAGGGCTCGCCTTGCATTTCGAATGGTCGTTCCCGCGCTACCGCTCACGGCCGGCGGCCGAACTCGACCCGCCGTCGACCGACGGCTAGTTCACGATCGGGAGCACGGCCTCGCGTCGGCCGAGCCGGCGGGACACGAGCGTCATCGCGATCAGGGCGCCACCGCACCAGAACGCCATCCACAGTAGCTGCGTCTCGAAGCCCACGCCGCGATCGATCAGCGAGCCGGTCAGTCCGGGGCCGAGGGCAGAGGCGAAGACCATGCCGGCGAAGACCACCGATCGCACCGCACCGAGGTGGCGACTGCCGTAGAGCTCCGGCCAGATGGCGCCGAACACGCTGCTCGAGATGCCGTAGGAGACACCGAGCAGGGTCATGAAGGCGAACAGTGTCGCCGGGGCCGAGGCGACGGCGAGCAGCGCGCAGCCTAGCGCGAGCGGCAGGAGGAAGAAGGGCAGCAGCCGCCGCGCGCCGATGCGGTCGATCAGGCGCCCGGCGGCGAGCGCGCAGACGACCGTCGCGATGGACATCACGGCGAAGGAACCGGCGACCAGGGTGCCGGACCAGCCCTTGATCTCCGCGAGGTGTACCTGATGGAAGAACACCGAGGTGCCGATGAAGGCCGGCGCGAGCACGCCGACCATCACTACCCGGAAAGCACCGTCCCGGAGCACGTCGGCGCGAGTCCACTGCGGCCCGACTTCCGAGCGCGCCGTGTCAGCGGCGCTCGGCACCCGCGGGACGAGGAGCGTCATCCGCACGAGCGGCAAGGCAACGATCGCGAGGAGGACGGCCCCGGCCACCCACAGCGTTCGCCAGTCGAGAAACGCGGCCAGCGCGGTCACCACCAGCGGCAACACCCCTTCCCCGAGCTGGTGTCCGGTCGCGGTGATCGAGACCGCACGTCCCCGACCGGCGACGAACCAGCGTCCCATCGCGGTCATCGCGGTGTGCGACATCATCCCCTGGCCGAACAGTCGCAGAAGGTAGATGGCGAGACCGAGCACGAGCACCGAGCGGGCGGAGGCCATCAGCAGACAGGCGCCGATCAATGCCAGCACGACGACGCTGGCGACGCCTGCGGGCGGCCAGACATCGACCACGCGACCGATCACCACCAGCGTCGCCGCGCTCGCGAGGGTCGCACCCATGTAGAGCACGCCGAAGTCGCCGTGGCTGAGCGCATGCGCCGCGCGGATGTCCGCGGCGAACAGGGCGATGAAGAAGGTCTGCCCGAAACTGGAGAAGAACGTGAGCGCGAATCCGCCGACGAGCCAGCGCGCGTTGTCGCGCAGGAAGGGGGTGGGGTTCACGGTTCGGCGGCTCGTCGGCGGTCGGCAGCGCCGCATCATGATCCATTCGTCGCAAACACGGTATACTTGGGAGTCATGGATGGCGCGAAGCCCGGTCCTGGAGCTCTTTCCCCGATCGCCCTTCGTCGAACACCCGGTTCCCGCCCCGCGAGGCGCGCTTGCCGGATGTCCCCGCCACATCGGTCCATCCGACTGCGGTTCCGGCCGCACCTTGCGCCCGAATCGAACGCCGTCGAGTCAGACCTGACCCCCAACCCGCCCCGTTCCGCCTCTCGATGCATCGGTCACGAGACCTCGCGCATCACCCTTCGTCTTCAAGAGATCAATACGTGAGTCAATCCGATACCGAACAGCAACTGAGAATCTGGAAGGACCTGGCCATCGGCAAGCAGGTCCTGATGAACGAGGCGGCCAACGCCCTGGAGCTGGGTGACGATTTCACCGCGGACGATCTCCGCGAAGCGCTCGACGCAGCCGTCAAGCGCGCCCGCGATGCCGACGCCGACATCATCGCCGCGCGTAACCGCGCCGCCGAGGAGATCAGCGCCATGCAGATGGAGGTCAAGAAGACCGACAAGGCGCGGCTCGAGGCCGAACGCCAGCGTGACGAGGCACGCGAGGGTCGCGAGGCCGCCGAGCAGTCCCTCGAGACGGGCCGGCAGGACAACGCGGACGCACTGAAGAAGGCGAAGCGCGATGTCGAGGATCAGAAGAAGGAGCTGAAGGCGATCAACTCCGCCCTCGCGGACACGCCCGAGAACATCCTGAAGAAGCTTCGTACCCTCAAGAAGCAGAAGCTCGACGAGGGCAATGCGCGGAAGACCGCCGAGGACGCTGCCCGCAAGCTGCGCAAGGAGACGAAGGACCAGAAGGACGAGCTCGAGACCCTGGCCGGTCTGAAGGAAAAGAGCGCGACCCTGCTGGCCGCCTACCGCGAACTCGACACCTGGGCCTCGTCGGTCAAGGGCAAGGTGGGCGACGAGGCGGACGCGGTACCGAGTGCCGATGCCAAGCTGCTGTCCGAGATCGAGACGATCACCGCGGCGGCGGACGCCGACGACGACGAGAAGAGCGCGTCGGGGAAGAAGGGCAGCAAGAAGAGTCGCGAGGCGGCGACGGCCTGACCCGCCCCGCCGGCACGCAGGTCGCGCACGCCCCGGCCATCCCGCCGGCGCTGTCGCGGTCGTGTCGCCGAGCATCGACCGCGGAACGACCGACATGCCGACCGGCATCGGGGTTTCGCCGCTCGCGGGTGCCGAGCGACGAGACGCCGGAGACAGCGCCTTCGTTCTCGAGTTCGGCACCACCATCGAACGCTCGCTGCTCGACCGGGTCAGCGCACTCGACGCGCACGTTCGTCGACTGGCAGCGGACGGGGCCTTGCCCGGGCTGATCGAGACGGTCCCGACCTTCCGCTCGCTGGCCCTGCTGTTCGACCCGCTCCTCACCACTCCCGCGCGCCTGCTGACGACGCTGGCGGAACCTGCCCGGAACGAGGGCTCGACCGAGCCCGGCGACGGCCCCGCCACCTGGGTGCTGCCGGTCCTCTACGGCGGTGATCACGGGCCCGACCTCGATGCACTCGCCACCGAGGCCGCGCTGCCTGACGACGAACTCGTTCGGCGCCACCTCGATACGCCGCTCGTGGTCTACATGCTGGGCTTCCTGCCCGGCTTCGCCTTTCTGGGCGACATCGATCCGGCCCTGCAGCGACCGCGTCGGCCGACACCGCGTGTGCGGGTACCCGCCGGCAGCGTCGCGGTCGCCAACACCCTCTCGGCGATCTATCCCTGGGAGAGCCCCGGCGGTTGGCACCTCATCGGTCATTGCCCGGTGCCCCTGTTCGACGCCTGCCGCGCGACGCCGGCCCTGCTGCAGCCGGCCGACGCGGTGCGCTTCCGTTCGATCGACGCCGACGAGCATGCCCATCTCGTGAACGAGATGGCTGCCGACCGTCTCGACCCCGACACGCTGCGCGCGTGACGATCGAGGTGCTGGCGGGCGGTCCGCTGACGACGCTCCAGGATCGCGGCAGATCCGGACTGCGCCGGCTCGGCGTGCCGCGCGCGGGCGCACTGGCCCCGGCGTGGATGACGATCGCCAACCGCCTCGTCGGCAACGACGCGAATGCGGCCGTCATCGAGTGCTTCGAAGGCGGCCTGCGACTGAGCGTGCACGAGCGGGCGATCCGCCTCGCACACGTCGGCGATGCCGACGTCACGCTGCTCCGGAGCGGCGAGCGACGCATGCTCGCTCCATGGCGAAGCCACCGGTCGCTACCCGGCGACGAGATCGTCCTGCGTGACACCGGAGCGGCGCGACTGGCCGTGATCGCGGTGCAGGCGCTGTCGGTCCCGGCGGTGCTGGGCAGCGCATCGACCTATGCGCGAGCGGGGCTCGGCGGACTGGACGGTCGCGCACTCGCCGCCGGCGACGTTCTGTCCTGCTCGCTCGAGCCGTCGGCCGACGGCGACATCATGAGCGAGGGCGCACCGGCTCGAGCCGAACGCGGCTGTGATCCGTTCGAGCCCGCGATCGCCGCCGACGGTGCGCCGCTGTCGTTGCAGGCGGTGCCCGGCCCTCAGGTCGACGCCTTCGACGCGCCATCGGTCGACGCCTTCTTCGCGACGCCGTGGACCCTGTCTGCCGAAGCCGATCGCATGGGAGCGCGATTCGACGGCCCGCCGCTCGCGCACCGCGACGCGCGTTCGCGGGACATCGTCTCGGACGCCATCGTCCCCGGTTCCGTGCAGGTCCCGGGGAGCGGCAAGCCGATCGTCATGCTCGCCGACGCGCACACGGCCGGCGGCTACCCCAAGATCGCGACCGTGCTCTCGGCGGATCTGTTCCGCCTCGCGGTACAGCGTCCGGGCACCCGCTTCCGCCTCGAGCGGGTCGACACCGAACGCGCGATCGAGCTCGTCCGGGAGCGCGCTCACGCGCTCGAACGTCACCTCGCGTCGATCACGACGCTGCCCCCGGACGCGATCGACACCGCCCGTCTGCTGAACCACAATCTCGTCGACGGCGTGACCGACGGCGCCGAACCCATCACCGACCCCGCCTCATGAGACTCAACCTGAACGCCGATCTCGGCGAGTCCTTCGGTGCCTGGACGATGGGCGACGATGCGGCGCTGCTCGGCTACCTCGACTCGGCGAACGTTGCCTGCGGCTTCCACGCGGGCGACCCGAGCGTCATGAACGAGACGGTACGGCGCGCGCGCGAGGATGGCGTCGGGATCGGCGCGCACCCGGCCTTTCCCGATCTGCAGGGCTTCGGTCGACGAGAGATGAGCGTCGGGGACGAGGAACTCGCCGCGCTGGTGCAGTACCAGATCGGGGCTCTGTCGGCCTTCTGCCGTCGGCACGACACCCCGCTTGCGCACGTGAAGCCGCACGGCGCGCTGAACAACCTCGCCTGTGAGGATCGACGGCTCGCCGACGTCATCGCGTCGGCGGTTCACGCCGTCGATCCCGCGCTGATCCTGCTGGCGCCGGCGCTGTCCGAACTCGCGACCGCCGGAGAGGCCCGTGGGCTGCGCGTCGCGATCGAGATCTTCGCCGACCGCGCGTACACCGACACCGGCGCCCTCGTGTCCCGGCGCGAACCCGGTGCGGTGCTCGCGACCACCGACGCCGCTGTCGCGCACGTCCGCGGGATGATCGAGGCCGGCGGACTCGTCACCCGCGATGGCGGGGTGTTGCCGACGCCCTTCCACAGCATCTGCGTCCACGGCGACGGCGCCGCCGCACTCGCGATCGCCCGGGCCCTCCGCGCGACGCTGATCGACGACGGCCACCAGCTCATGGGACTGTCGGCGCTGGTGAGTGCCTGATCGGCCGCTACTTTCCTACAGGATGGACAGGTCCACGACGCGCGCGAGCTGCAGCGATGGCCAGGTGGTCTATCTTTGACCCATGCGCATATCCTTGACGCAGGCACGTATCTTTGACGCGCGGACCGGAACCGCGCAGGGAGCACTGACCCATGAACCCATCCGTCTCGCCACTTCCCGCTGTCGCGGCGCTGCTCGCACTGACCCTGGGCGGCTGTGACCGACCGAAGAGCGACGCCGCGGCGACCGCCGAGGGCACCGCCGCGGTCGCGGTCGGGAAGACATCGGAGCCCGCCGTTGCAACGGCGCTCCCCCCCGATACCCTCGGCGACGAGCAAACGCTCGAGGCATTGATCGACGGCGACGAGATCCCCTATCCGGTCTATCCGAACGGGGCGAAGTATCGCGTCGGCGGCGAGAACGGCCTGAAGGTCGTGCTGTTCGAGACCGAAGACAGCTTCGACGAGGTTGACGCCTACTACAGCGATCTCAGCGACGACGCCGGCATGCCGAGACTCGCGGGCATGAGCGACTACGTGCGGTACGCGCGCAGCGGCGACGATGCCGACCCATGGGCAACCCATCTGCCGGGCATCGTCATCCACCGGTTCGAGGACGGCGAGCGCGAAGCGGTCGGCGCCGACGAATCGGCGCGAACCAACATCATCATGAGCTTCTAGCGGTCAGGAATTTCCGAGCAGACGTGCATCCTTCGCGGAGGCGTCGCACAGGCGTTCGGACACGGCGTTGGCGTCCTCCTCGGCCACGAGTTCCGGCAGGGGCATTTCCAGCGCGGAGGCCACGCGTCGAAGCAGCACGATCGACATGTTCCCCTGCCCGGTCTCGAGTTGCGCGAGGTAGCGCTCGGAAACGCCGGAGCGCTCGGCGAGCTGGCGACGAGACATGTGGACGAGGGCGCGCTGCCGACGGACCCGCAGGCCGACGGCTGACAGGAAGTCGGCGATCGGGCGCAGCTCGAACTCCTCGCGCGGCGCGGCTGTCCTCTCGGACACACCCATCGTTTCCCGCTCCACTGACTGCATCGTCCACCTCCCCGTGACCGTGTGCTCTCGACAGCACGTTCGATGACGGGCGCTGCCGTCATCGTTTCAAGCTAACACGATGGACAGGTTGGCCAGCGCGAACACGAGGCAGACGTCACGAGAATTGACGATGCGCGCCGGGCTGCCTCGGCACGGTCACCCGGTCCGATCACCCGGTCCGATCACCCGGCCCGATCACCCGGCCCGATCAGCCGACCCGGTCACCCACTCGGGCTTGCCGTCAGCGTTCGAGCGGCTCGTCGAGCAGGCGCCGCGCTTCAGCCAGCGCATCGACGTCCGGTTCGGGCGCGTTCCTGCCGCTGCGCCGCGCGATCGACACGGACGCGACGAGCGCGATGCCGAGCAGCACGAACGGTCCGATCCAGAGCAACGCCGTGGCCATCGTGAACCGCGGTCGATACAGCACGAAGTCGCCGTAGCGCGCGACAAGGTACTCGTCGATCGCGGATTTCGGCTCGCCGGCCACCACCCGATCGTAGATTTCCCGACGCAGATCCTGCGCCAGCGATGCGCGGGAGCCCGCCAGGCTCTGATTCTGGCACTTCAGGCATCGGTACTCCTCGAGCAAGGCCGTGTAACGCGCCTCGTCCGCCGGGTTCTCGAAGACCAGCACCGACTCCGCGGCCTCGAGCGGCGAACAGGCCATCGTCAGCAGCAGGGCGAACATGCAGCCGATCGCCCACCCGATCACCTTGCCGCTCATGCGCCCGCTCCCGCCACTGCCGAGAGCTCGTCGAGGATGGGCAGGATCGTGTTCTCGAGATCCTCCGCGAGGATCGGACCCACATGCTTGAAACGGACGCGCCCGTCGCCGTCGATGACGAAGGTCTCCGGCACGCCGTAGACACCCCAGTCCAGTCCGACCGACCCGTCGACGTCGGAGAGTACGTCCGAGAAGATGTTGCCGTAACGCCCGAGCCAGGCGTACGCGTCGTTCGGGTCGTCCTTGTAGTTCAGACCCACGATCGGTACATCCCGTGACGCGGCCAGATCGACCAGCTGGGGATGCTCCTGCGCACACGGCCCGCACCAGCTTGCCCACACGTTCAACAGCCACACCTGCCCCTCCATGTGCGAGCTGTCGAAGGCGGCCACGACACCGGTCCCCCCATCGGCCCCGGTACCGGTACCGTCACCGTCTTTGTCTCCGGCACCCGCTTCGACATCGGTCCCGCTATCCGCCCCGACATCGCCCGCCAACGCGGCGTCCAGCGTGGCGACACTGAACACCGGCGCCGGTCGATCGATGAGCGGCGACGGCAGCTCGCCCGGATTCAGCGACAGCCCCTTCCACAGGAAGCCGGCCAGCGCGGCGAACACCGCCAGGGGCAGAAGCTTGAGCAACATGGGCCCTACCCTTCCTCGTCGGCGGCGAGCGGCGTCCTCGCCAGCGCACCGGTGCCACCGCCGACCGAAGCCTTCGGCGCAGAGGCGCCCGGCGCCGCGACGGTCGTCGTCTCGCGCCGCGTGACGGCCACCTTGCGGTACCGCCGGTCGAGTGCGGCCACGAGACCGCCGAGCGCCATCAGCACGGTGCCCAGCCAGATCCAGCGGATGAGCGGCTTCACCTGCAGGCGAACGCTCCAGGCCTCCCCGCCGTCGAGCGGCTCGCCGAGGGCGATGAACAGGTCGCGCGCGAGCGTGCCGTCGATGCCGGCCTCGGTCATGGTGTCGCGGCGGACGTCGTAGAAGCGCTTCTCGGCCGCGACCGGGAAGGGCTCGCCGTCCCCTTCCGTGACGTCGAAGGTCGCCACCACCGCGCGGTAGTTCGGGCCACGCGTCTCGTCCAGGCTCGCGAAACGGAACGTGCGCTCGCCGATGACGTGTCGATCGCCGACCGCCATGCGCACCGTCTGCTCGACCGTGTAGATCGACACCAGCGCCACCCCCAGCGTGAACACGGCGATGCCGAGGTGCGCGAGACTCATGCCCCAGAACGCCGCCGGCGCCTGCAGCACGGCCGACAGCCGGCGTCGCTTGTTCCGCACGCGATGCGCGATGCCGTAGAGCACGGTGCCCGTCACCCACAGCCCGAGCGCGAGCGAGGCGACGGCGGTCGGCTTGTACGGGCTGAAACGCAGTGCGAGGATCGCCCCGCCGACAAGCGCGGCAACGCCGATGATGCCCAGCGCGCGCGCGCGACCGTCGAGCTTGTCGGACTTCCAGTTCAGCATCGCCCCGATGCCCACCGTCGCGACGATCGGCAGCATGAGCGGCACGAACACCGCGTCGAAGTACTGCGGGCCGACCGAGATCTTGCCCATGTCGAGCGCGTCGAGGAACAGCGGGTACAGCGTGCCGAGGAGGACAGCTGCGCAGGCGACGACGAGCAGCACGTTGTTCAGCAGCAGCCCCGATTCGCGGGAAACCAGCGCGAAGGACGCCGTGCTCTTCAACCGGTGCGCACGGAAGGCGTACAGCAGCAGCGATCCCCCGACGACGACGCCGAGGAACAGGAGGATGTAGAGGCCGCGCGTCGGGTCGGCGGCGAACGAGTGAACCGACGTCAGCACGCCCGAGCGGACGAGAAAGGTGCCGAGCAGGGACAGCGAGAACGCGAGCACCGCGAGCAGCACCGTCCAGGCCTTGAACACGCCGCGCTTCTCGGAGGCGGCCAGCGAGTGGATCAGTGCCGTGCCGACGAGCCACGGCATGAACGAGGCGTTCTCCACCGGATCCCAGAACCACCAGCCGCCCCAGCCGAGCTCGTAGTAGGCCCAGAAGCTGCCGAGCGAGATGCCGATGGTCAGGAACATCCACGCGATGTTCGTCCACGGGCGCATGAACCGCAGGGTGGCCGCGTCGAGCTGCCCACCGAGCAGTGCCGCGACCGCGAAGGCGAAGGCGACCGCGAATCCGACGTAGCCCATGTAGAGCATCGGGGGATGGATCGCCATGCCCGGGTCCTGCAGCAGCGGGTTCAGCGAGGCGCCGTCGATCGGCACCGGGAACAGGCGTTCGAAGGGGTTGGACGTCAGCAGCACGAACAGCAGGAAACCGACGGCCACCAGCCCGAGGACCGCAAGTACCCGGGCGAGCAGCACGGCCGGGATGGAACGGCCGAAGACGGCCACCGCGCCTGCCCACACCGCGTGGATGAAGCACCAGAAGAGAATGGAGCCTTCGTGTCCACCCCAGACGCCGGCGATGCGGTACATGAACGGCAGCGAGGTGTTCGAGGTGTTGGCGACGTACAGCACGCTGAAGTCGTGCGCGATGAAGGCCCAGGTGAGGCAGGCGTAGGCGAGGCTCGTGAAGAACAGGTGTGCATAGGTGGCGGGCCTGGCGAACGCCATCCACCCGCGGTGGCCGCTGAAACTCCCCAGCAGCGGCATGCTGCCCATCACCACGGCGGCGCACAGCGCGAGTATCAGGGAGAAGTGTCCGAGTTCGGGGATCATCGTGAGGCTCTCGTGCGCCGGGCGAAGCCGCGCGGGCGGCGGTGGATCTTACGGATCGACGACGGTGGTCGTGGCCTCGAACAGCGCGTCGGAGCCCGGCATCTGACCGGCCTTCTCCAGCGCGTCGGCGACCTCGACCGGCATGTAGTTCTCGTCGTGCTTGGCCAGCACCTCGCTCGCGACGAAGGTGCCCGACTCGTCGAGGGCGCCCATGGCGACGACGCCCTGCCCCTCGCGGAACAGGTCCGGCAGGATCCCGGCGAACACGATCGGCACGGTCTTCCGGGTGTCGGTGACCAGGAAACGCACGCCAAGCTCGCCGTTGCCGGTCTCCCCGCCGCGCTCGACGCTGCCGTCCACGACCATGCCGCCGATACGGAAGCGGCGACCGGACTCGACCACACCGGCCGCGACGTCGGTCGGTGCGTGGAACAGCATGATGTTCTGACGGAACGCGTTCAGACCGAAGGCGACGGCCGCCCCTGCGGCGCAGACCATCAGACCGACGAGGACCAGGCGCTGACGACGACGCGGCGTCATCGGCGGCTCCGGCGCGTGGTGCGTGCCCGGCGGAAGGTCTCGGCGCGCACGCGACGCAGCTCGATCATCGAGCCCGCCACGATGCCCCCGAGCACCAGCAGCGTCAGCCCGAACGAGCTCCAGACGTAGGCTGCGTAGCCGCCCATGTGAAGGAAGTCAGCCATGCTCGCTCGCCCCTGACGCCGCGGCGCCACCGACGTGCGCCGACGCGCGCTCGCTGCCGTTCCGGTCTGCCCTGTCCGTACCGCCGCCGTTGTCGCTTCCCTTCCCGGCCGCGAGTTCGGCGACCCAGGCCGCGCGCGCCTCGCGCCGGAGGATCCCGCTGCGGACGCGGGTGGCGAGGTTCACGAAGAAGAGCAGCTGGAACGCCAGCACCATCAAGAGCAGCGGGCGCAACATGGACGGGTGCATGGACGGCTTGTCGAGCTTGGTGATCGTCGCGGGCTGGTGCAGCGTGTTCCACCATTCCACCGAGAAATGGATCACGGGAATGTTGACCACCCCGACCACGGCCAGGATGGCGGCCGCCTTCTCGGCCGTGCGCGGCTGCTCGAAGGCGCCGCGCAACGCCATGTAACCGAGGTACAGGAAGAGCAGCAGCAGCTCGGAGGTCAGTCGCCCGTCCCACACCCACCAGGTGCCCCACATCGGCTTGCCCCACAGCGAGCCGGTCACGAGCGCGACCAGCGTGAAACCCGCGCCGATGGGCGCCGAGGCCGCCGCGATGATGTCGGCGAGCTTCAGGCGCCAGATCAGGAAGACGGCGCTGGAGACGGCCATGACGGTGTAGACGAACATCGACATCCATGCCGCGGGCACGTGCACGTAGATGATGCGGTAGCTCTCGCCCTGCTCGTAGTCCGCCGGAGCGACGACCAGCCCGAGCCAGAGCCCGGCGAGCAGCGCCGCCACGCAGGCCGCGCCCAGCCACGGCGCGAGCCGGCCGGCGAGGCGATAGACGAAGGGCGCGGAACCGAACCGGTGGAACCACGCGAAGGC
>ENA-ORXT01001069-ORXT01001069.1-marine-metagenome-genome-assembly--contig:-NODE-1069-length-38803-cov-8.439730_pt1 | contig 38803 bp, 29 predicted proteins | sample MGYA00237868_ERZ511482 | MGnify/ENA metagenome assembly ERZ511482 | reverse complement strand
GAAATTGAGCACCGGTGTGGACGCTCCCGAAGTGCGCAACATCGTATTGATGCGGCCGGTAAAATCGATGGTGGAGTTCAAGCAAATCGTCGGCCGGGGCACTCGCCTCTTTGACGGCAAAGATCACTTCACGATCTACGACTTCGTCAATGCCCACGAACACTTCAAAGACCCTGAGTGGGATGGAGAACCAGAACCTCCAGAGCCACCTAATCCTTATCCTGGTCCTAAACCACCGAGTGAAGCAGAGGAGCCTGAACCAGATGGAACTTGTGAGATATGTGAGAATGATCCTTGTGTTTGTGACAATCCACCTAAGAAGATCGTTAAAGTTAAGCTTTCGGATAACAAGGAGAGAGAAATTGACTCGACGGTAAAGACTTCCTTTTGGGATCCAGCTGGTAAGCCGATATCATCAGAAGAGTTTATAACTCAATTATTCGGTGATATACCTACCTTCTTTTCGAGTGAAGCAGATCTAAGAAAACTTTGGAGTTTGCCAAGCACTAGGAAAAAGCTACTAGATGAACTCAATGAGAAAGGTTATACTGGTGCTCAGTTAGAAGACCTTAGAAAACTAGTGCAAGCTGAGGATAGTGACTTGTTCGATGTGCTAAGTTATGTTGCATATCATAAGAACTTAGTGCCTAGACTAGAGAGAGCCGACAGAGCAAAACTCCAGATCATGGACTATGATCCTAAGCAGCAGGAATTTTTGAATTTCGTATTAGAACAATACGTAAGAGATGGCGTCAATGAATTAGATGATAAGAAGCTCCCTGAGCTCCTAGAGCTTAAATACAAAGCACTAGCAGATGCAAAAAAAGAATTGGGGAATATTAAATCTATCAGGAATAGCTTCATCGGTTTTCAGAAGAGCCTCTATGAAGAGAAGGCTGGGTAAAGCATTATTCATCAATCCTCAAATCAAATTTGTCTATCATCGACTGGAGAAGTGGATTCTTCGATATTAATTGCTCCTTTATTATCTCATTTTTACTTTTTACCACTGGAATATTAGAAGATGTAGATTCACTTCTTTTATAATCCCTAAGGCAAAAATCAGCTATATCAAGGCCCGCTTTTCTTTCTTCCTCTGTTATATTCCATCGCATATCCAATCTATATTTGGACGATGATTCAAAACGCATTAAAATAAAAGCGAAGCGTTTAAAAACAGGAAACTTGTAATCCTTTCATCAAAAATTTATGAACTCGGAACATACCACATATTCCATCTTAGACCTTGCATTAGTTTCTAAAGGTCATACGCTTAAACAAACTTATAATGACACCCTTAAACTGGCTCAACATGCTGAATCGTTTGGTTACAAACGCTATTGGTTGGCAGAGCATCATAATGCATCTAATATTGGGAGTAGCGCTACTTCGGTATTAATTGGTTATGTTGCCCAAGGAACAAGTACACTTCGCATAGGTTCTGGAGGTATTATGTTACCCAATCATTCGCCATTAATTATTGCTGAGCAATTTGGTACGTTAGGATCTTTATACCCTAACCGAATTGATCTGGGTTTAGGTAGAGCTCCAGGAACAGATAGAGAGACCGCACATGCCATACGCTCTGATTTTATGGAAGCCACACAATCTTTTCCAAACGAAATAGAAAAAATTCAAAAATACTTTTCAGCAGCGAATGCAAGTGCTAAGGTACGCGCCACAGTTGCAGAAGGTGTTGAAGTGCCCATCTACATTTTGGGTTCCAGTACAGATAGTGCTCATTTAGCGGCAAAAAAAGGATTGACTTATGCATTTGCGAGTCACTTTGCTACAACCCATTTAATGGAGGCCTTGAAAATTTACCGAAACGAGTTTCAACCAACACCTGAGATATTAAAACCGTATGCGATGGTTGGTGTAAATATTATAGTTGCAGATACTGACGAAGAAGCCGAACGTTTATCTACGTCTTTAATCCGATTGATCGTTGGCATATTCACTGGAAACCGTGATTATGTACAACCTCCAACAGCCATGACCAATGAGTTAAAGGAGATTATGCGACATCCTCAAGTACACCAAATGTTGAAGTATTCTTTTATAGGTAGCAAAGCCACAGTTAAATCGCAGATCAAAACATTTATGGCTCAAACTAAAGCTGAAGAACTTATTGCCGTCACTCATGTGTTTGATGTAAACGACAGGATCCGATCATATGAATTATTTGCGGAGATAATGAGGGAGTTGAGATAAAATAATTTGTTGGAATTCTCTTCATTAGATTAAAAATATTTGCCATTAAGTTTCTGGTCTATTGTTATCTAGGACTATAAGTGTGTCCTCACTAATTTATGATTTATGAGCCCTCGATCTCTTGACTTAATTGTCACAATTCCTACTATTATCAACAATAATCCTAAGTTGATCAACCCCCACTCTCCCATTGTAGGTACTGGTTGAACGATTGGACAATCCGATATTTTTAAAACTCTGTCTGCCCCTACTGTAAAAAAATCACCAGATATATTATCGACAGTTAAATCACGAATATGGACTTCCGCTATTTCTACAGGACCCAACCTAAAACCACTTGATATACTATTTGTCAGCGTAGAAACTAACCCTGAAGGGGTAACTTTTCTTAGACTTCCTGAGATATCAGTAACATAACAGTTACCTGCCTCATCAGAATCAATCCTATATGGTAATGTAAATTGAGCAGTAACCCCTTCCCCATCTAAGGAACCTTTTAAGCCACTACCTGCAATAGTTGACACCACACCTGCTTTACTTAATTTCCTGATTCTATGGTTATTTTGGTCAACGATAAATAACTCACCAGCTGCATTGAGGTGGACATCCGTTGGTCCTGCAAGTTGGGCTATTGAGATCGGGCCTTCCAAAAATCCAGACACTCCCGTTCCGACTACCGTAGTAACATTTCCATCAGTTGCTAACTTTCTAATTCTATGGTTACCATTATCAGCAATATATATATCTCCTATATCGTCTATTTCTATTCCAAATGGTGAACTAAACTGTGCTGCAATACCAGGCCCATCCTTAAATCCATACTCCCCCGTTCCGGCTATTGTAGAAACTATGCCAGCAGGTGTTATTTTTCTAACTCTAGAGTTACCACTGTCAGCAATGTATAAATTTCCAGAGGTGTCAATTACTATTCCCTTTGGAGAATTAAACTGTGCAGTAATACTTGGTCCATCCATGAATCCTGGTACTCCTGTCCCGGCTATTGTAGAGACATCGCCAGTCGGTGTTATTTTTCTTATCCTATGGTTCCCACTATCGGCAACGAAAAGGTTGCCTGAGTTGTCTATCACTATTCCAAATGGTGAATTAAACTTTGCAGTTATGCCTGGTCCATCTAAAAACCCTGATATTCCTGTCCCAGCAACAGAGGATACTTCGCGAGTCAGACATTGAGAACTTAGCTGATCACTAGACACAATAGCTAACGATGTAATAATGAAAATTACTAAAGAAAAGTTACGACAATAAGGGGCGTATAAAATCAAGACCGATTTTACATAGGTTAACATAATTAGGGGTTTTAGATTCTTTGGTATTGGGGCCAAATCTATCAGAAGCCTCTAATATATTACAATTAATTATAATATATAACACACTGATGTGATTTTGTGTAAAAAATCAATAATTCCCTAAAAAAGAGACAATGCTAAATGTTAATTGAAGGTCTATATTTACTTACAATCAACATAACATTTAGTCATTTCTAAACACTACCTTGAGGCTCCATTATTAAAAGTATAGATCTTGAAATCACACACCCTTGCTGATTAAGCCCAACTTGATATTAAACCGATAGATCGCAGTAGCCCAGTATAGTTAGATCAAAATCAATGTTTAGAAAAATAGTACCCTAAAAAAAGTTATGGCCTCTGATAGGCATCCCCTTAATAGATACTATGGGTTCGTTATTATTCACCCTATATTTACAACTCAATGATAATTAAGAACATCATCTTCGACTTCGGTGGAGTACTCTTTGATATAGATTACAAAATAACAGAACGAGCTCTTTCTCGGCTAATGCAAAAACCATTTTCCTTCAAAGGAGTACCAGGTCTGAGCCGTACACTTAATCAATATGAGACGGGTAAGATCAATACAGAAACCTTAATCTGGAAAATCCAAACTCACTCACCTGATGATGTGCAAGGTAGGGATGTCATGACCGCATGGAATAGCATGCTGCTCTCTATATCAAAGGAAAGATTAGATTTCTTGGTAGAACTAAGAAAAAATTATAAAGTATATCTACTCAGTAATATAAATGAAATGCATGCCAGCTTCGTGGATCGATATATCAGAAAAAATCACGGAATGGATGATTGGCAATCCCAATGTTTTGATAAGATCTACTACTCTCATATCATCGGCAAAAGAAAGCCAAATAAATCTACCTACAATTATCTGATAGAAGATGCAAATATCATTTCGGGTCAAAGTATATTCATAGACGACTTACCCAAGAATGTGAGGTCAGCTAAGCTTACTGGCCTCCATGCTGTGCAACATAATCCCGCAGAAGAAATAATAGATAAATTAGAAAGTTATCTAAGTGCAATCTCATAATCATCGATAAGAAAAACTACATAGAAGACACTCAGCAACAAGTCCTCAAGAAACTCCAGAAATACTGTGCCTACCAAGATCGCTGTCATCAGGAGGTCAGGTATAAGATCATAGAGTATAAAGTCTATGGAGACATCCTAGAAGAAATAATCGCTGATCTCATCAAAGAAGACTACCTCAACGAAGAACGCTTTGCTCAGTCGTATGCAAGAGGAAAATTCAGAATGAAAAAGTGGGGCCGCATGAAGATAAAACAAGAACTGAAAAGAAAACAGGTCTCAGCATACTGTATCAAAAAAGGAATGAAGGAAATCGATGAAGATGAGTATGAGGCTACTATCCTATCCTTAGTTGAAAAAAAACTAGCTACACTCTACGGCCACGAAGCAATAAAAAGAAAAAAGATCTTTGAGTATTGCTATCGCAAGGGATACGAAGCTAACTATATCAATATGGCTATTGCTAAGCACTTATGATTAATAGTTTAGAAGCTTTTTCTTTCATAATAAAAAATGAAAATCCAATTCAATTATAAAAACTCCAAAGGAATAGCACTATTAGTGATACTCTTTGTTATAGGCTTAGCTGTAGGATATTTTGCTGGAGATATTTTGTTTTAATTTCAGAGAATCATTTAGTGTCTGAGGAATTATAACTGCTCAGAAAATCAGCCTTGGACATTCTTATCCCTCTAGGTGCGAAATCTCCTAGATAATGCTGCGCCTCTGTTTCTGCAAAATCATCCATATCCTCACTGATGGCAGGTACTCTATCTATCTGCGCTTCGAAGTTTGGATTAGCCAACATATGCCTGAATAAGATCAACCCCTTCTTCCAGGGCATGTTCCACTCTAAAAAATTATACCCTAGTTCCTTGGCTCTTTTTTCGATATCCAGATCTGCACTCGCTAAAACAATATTCACATAGCCACCTTCATCTAGAATAGCATCTTCATCCTTGAGTGCATTAAAATTGTAGGTTTCTGAATTACCTAGATTAAAAGACCAGTAGCGTACTTCAGTCTGATTTATATCTGCGGGTCCTGTCGTAAAGGAAGGTGATTTAAATCTAAAGACATAGACCTCCTCCTCTGCCTTGGTGATCGCAGATAGTAGATATCGATTATCATTGTTTTCTATGTAACCTTTAGTGTCGATAGCATGAAATGGAATAGTGTAAAACTTCTTGGACGCGTCAGGCCCATCTAGTGATACGGTATTCTCAGTTTCATATAACAAGCTTAACCGCCTGACCATCTCTGGAAGGCTACGACGCCTAACTATCCATCTGAGATTCAATGGTCGTGGAAGGGGAGCTGGTTGTATTTCTTTCTTACCTTCTTTGCCATTATCATTGTCACCCAAAGTAAAAGCCTCTACTGTCGGGAATTCTACTCCTCCAAAGTCATCTACATTATAATCATACAGTCTTATGACCATCAGTAATAATTTTACATCATCTCTAAATGGCAAGGTATTTATCAAGTCTCCATTATCAAGTTGAGAAGGGAGAATGTGTACTGTAAAATTCCTGCCTACCTCGACACTATCCTTATCAACTACAAACGGATTAGGCAATCCAGAATCGGTCTTTATCTGATGATCTATCAATGAACCCTGTGTAGCATTATCGCCCAAGCTGTAGACATTAAAACTAAAGTATCGAGTATCCGGAAACTCCCCTCGAATCCTAAATCCCATCTCATTATTAGTCCTTGCCAAGGTATAGGTGAAATAATTAGCGTATTGGTCTGGCAATATACCCACTGTAGTATCTCTGCCGATATATGATTCCCACACAGTATTCGTAGGGGTGGTACCACCATTATTAAAATATCTAATTGCTAGGAAATATAAGACGCCTAGTAGCAGTAACAGGCCTATAAAAAAGTAGAGTAGTTTTTTCATTTAGATTTACTATCGCTGTTGTCAAGATAATGAATATCAGATGACAAAAACTACCACAGAATTTTTAGTGTAAGAAACATGATCATTGTCAATAAAATAGAGCAAGAGGTCTTAAGTTTTAAAACCTAAGCGGTATTTTCTTTTGGAAACATCAAAGGTCTTTACTAGCTTAAAGGAAACAATTCAATATGAAAAACCTCCTCTTGAGTCTTTCCTTTCTATTCACTTTTACGATTGGTTATTCCCAAACCAAAGCACTTGTCGGTGGCACGCTGATTGACGGCTTCGGTGGCAAGCCGGTATATAACAGTGTGATCATCGTCGAAGATGATATCATCACTAAAGTAGGCCACCAAGGTAACACGTCGATACCAGAAGGTGCGGAAGTCATATCGACTGAAGGGATGAGTGTCTTACCTGGGTTGTGGGATATGCATGTACACTTGATGATCAATGGTCACAGTGATTATGCGCACTGGCACCCTACCTACATGGACCAGATGGGCGATGTGATCATGCCTGCCTCAGCACTCCAGTTGCTCAACGCAGGAATCACCAGTGCGAGAGACTTAGGAGCTCCTTTAGACGTAAGTATATCCGTGCGAGATAGAATTAATAATGGAGAGATTCCTGGCCCCACGATGTATATGTCTGGACCATTTATCCAGCATGAGCCATACCCTGGCACAGAAGGATACCGATGGGGAGTAAGCAGCCCGCAAGAAGCAAGAGACCATGTCAAAAAACTAGCCGCTGCAGGAGTGGACTGCATCAAACTAGTGGATCAAGATCACATGACCATGGAGGAAGTACAAGCAGTGGTAGATGAAGCACACAAGCATAATTTGGATGTCGTGGCTCACTCACATAGACCAGAAGAGATCAGGCGAGGATTGAAAGCAGGAGTAGATTGCTTTGAGCATACGGGTCTATCCTCTGCTCCAGAATACCCTGCAGATGTCATGGAGATGATCAAAGAAAGAACAGCGCAAATGAATCTAGGACCACTATACTGGACACCTACTGTCGAGGGGCTTTATAACTATGAGTACGTCAGAGATAACCCCGAAAAACTAGATAACGATTGCTGGCACCAAGGATTACCTCAAGACATTATTGACGATATAGAAGGATCTATACAGCATCCTGGTAGACTTCCCTACTTTCAGCTGACACCGAGTAGACGACCTACTCTACAAAGAAAAGTTCAGCAACTGATAGATGCTGGTGTAGTATTGTTAATAGGTACAGACAGCGGTATACCTATGAAATTTCACTGTCAGTCTACTTGGAACGAACTAGATGTATGGGTCAACGAATTTGGAATAGATGCTAACTATGCTATCAAAGCGGCTACTTACTGGCCTGCCAAAGCAATGGGTGTGGATGATAAATATGGCACGATCAGCGAAGGCAAGTTTGCAGATATCATCGCGGTCAAGGGGGATGTATTAAGATGGGTTAACCTACTAAGTGATGTCGACATGGTCATCAAGCATGGTAAGATGATAAAGGGGCAGATGAGGCCTTAGCTACAACCAATTAATGATAAATATAATGATAAGGATTTAATCCGGACGTAAAGGGACTATTGCATTTTAAACTTTTCCAAGCACTTTGATTCTAAGCTTGCTTGTATCTTTTTACAGCTTCTGCCGCCCAGTCCAAGGCGCGGTTTCCAAAGCATTCTAAAATCGCATCTACGCCTATTATGGTTCCTTTTGCTAATCTGCCTAGCAGTGCCACAGGTACATCGCCATTGAACTTATTACTTTCCGTATACCCATTTTTATCAGTCATGATTCCTAGTTCGTCATGTACAGCTTGTATGATATCATTGGATAATAAATTGCGGACGATCGGAGAGCTAACAGATTTTATTTTAGGAGAATCTAATACAGAATTGATCATCATATTAGCGGTAGCTGTATCACCATTAGATACGATCTGCCAGCCATTATCGTCCAGTTTTATACTTGGGTCATTAGCATACTTTAATGTCATTACCCCCACCTCAACCAAGGCCAATAATTGTTGTATACTTTCTACAGGTGGGCCATAAGAATATCTTTTAGTGGACTCATCCAAGGCAATGATCTCTGCGAATACTTTTTCACTGCAGGCATTATACGATAGTTTGTCATAGATAGAGGGCTGACAGTGACGCCATACCTGACCTATGCAATAGTCTAAGCTAATCGGTGCCATACCTGTTGCCATGGCTACGTGATCCTGCATCGTCTCTTGTGCAGATCTATTTGCTGAAATGATCGTGGGGTGTTCGTAATTATTATTACTTAACCATTTTTTTACTAGATCTTCAATCTCCTTATTTGATATGTTTTCCTGATCGGTCGTAAGTTTTAGATTCTTGTATATATCTGCGGCTATTGTAGCAAATTCACTAATCAGAAATCGCGGACTGTCGGCCCTAGATTGAGTGTCTGGGTCACCTATTTTATTTTCGAAGTTTATGATCTGACTACCTGTCGGTTTAAACCAATCGTCAATTTCTTTATTCAATGGTTTGGGAGAAGGAAACAACCCGTCTAGGGAGTAAGGAATAAACATGCCTGTGAGGTCAGTTTCTACCTTATATTTTGTGGTTTTTTTAGCCGGATCTATTACTACAAATTTTCCAAATTTACATGCAATGGCTCTGACTACATCTATCATGGCTAATCCACAACCTCGAATTGCTATCCTACTCTGATCGGATAAGTCCTCAGAATTGATAATTGCTGCCGTAGGGTAAGGGTCTGTAAATAATCTTAGTCTATTAGACTTTTTTGTGATAACGTCCCACGATCTCAACTCATGAGACAACTCAGTGGGCTGGTGTCCTATGGTCAAAAGTACTTCATCTATATTTTCATAAGAACGGTCTTCAGATTCTATACTTATCTTGTCTTGGTTTAATAAATCTATTTTCAGAATTCGGTCTTTGTAAATGGTCACTATTTTTGATAGAAGTAATGGATCTACCAGACTCTGAAATCTATCTCTCAAGTAAGCCCCGATCTTAGCACGTGGTGGAAATGAATCCGTTTCCCTTTTGTTTAGATTAGTAATTGCTAGACCTGCCCAATCATGATAGGAAGGGAATGCAGGAATTTTAATATCATTTAATTCCATTGATTCACGACCATCCAATACCAGTGCTCTTTCAGAAACATTTATCCAGTTGGAGTCGACCTGCCCTACATCATAAACATGTCCATAACCATATTTACCAGTTTCTTCAAAGAGCAATATTTGTAGTTGATTATGTTCACCGAACTTTATAAACTCTCGCAAGAAGCATTCTAGCGCATAGGATCCTCTGGGTCCTAAACCAATAATTGCCAATCTTCTTTTACCTAACATATTTTGAAAGTTTGATGGTCTTTTGATTGGGTGCTAAAAATCACTCTCTAGTTTTGCCCATATTTACTTTTTTTCTAAAAAATAATCAACAGATTTCGGCAAGTTACATGATTTTCGATTCTAACTATTCTTGGTTTTGTCACACTGATCAACTTTGTGATTTCAATGGTTTTTGTCAATCATATTAATATTGCAAGAATAAAAATTACCTTATTATAAGGTGACTGATTCTAACTAGGTGATTCTGAGTTTTCCACTTTTCGCCGTGGATTCGTACTTGTTTCGTTATCGTTTAGTGGCCATCCCTCTCTTTGTTTAGACCTATCACCATCAGTGTCCTCAGTCTGATCATGCAGTAGGTGGACGTAGGTATCGTATGGCATATCTATCGCTGAAGCATCTAGTGCATCTTTTATAGTGCTTATAACCTTACTTTGTGTTTTGACAACTGACGCTCTATCACTCTCTGTCCACCATCTTACGCGTAAGGTAACCCAACTAGCATCTAGACCCCATGGAAGCACATCCACTCCTTTACCTTTATTTACCCCTTCTATTTCTGATATTGCTTTGATGATGACCTCAGTAGCTTCCTCTATGCTATCACCATAACCAATGCCCACATCATACTGAGACCTGATCAGTTTTGAGGCCGTCATTACATGTAGTGTATTAGTATAGATTTCACTGTTAGGCACTACTATTTTCACCCCAGCATAGGTTGTAATTATAGTCGCTCTCGTCTCTATTTTTTCTACTGTTCCCTCATTACCATTAACTATTATTTGGTCTCCCAATTCAAACGGCTGTCGTATAAGAATAAGTAATCCAGCTAACCAATTTTGTAATATATCCTTAAAAGCAAAACCTATCGCAACTGAAGAAACGCCCAGTCCAGCAATAAGATCTCCTGGAGATAAAGTAGGCAATACAATAGTTGCAGCCAAAGCCAAGATCGAAATAAATATCGCCCACTTCACAAGACCGCCCAACATATCTCCTAGATTGTTTCTATTCCTAGATGTGACTACTTTATCTACTATCTTACCTGCCCACTTGGCCAAGAAATAACCTATGATAGAAAGTAGCAGGGCCGCTACAAGGTTAGGAAGTAATATTAAGAACCCATCTATCCACGCATCCAGTTTTTCGATGATAGATTCAGGATTTAAGTCTAATTGGCCAGTGACGTCTTTACTTTGAAAAAACAAAAGAATCATTATTTAGATTTAATTATTGCTCAGTTGAAAAATTACATTGCTACGTTTTAATGAGGCTTTGATTATAACAATAATGCTGTAAACCAACATATTATACAATACAAAGTCAATCGAGCAATTAAGACATAAAGTGCCCTTAGAGTAGAATTGTTCGGTTCGTAAATAAATAAAATAGCTTGTTATTTATTGGTGAAGATCAAGTTCACCTTGAAAATTATCTACCTTATATCAAAAGAAGTATCACTCTGTCTGATAATATGGTCACCTCGAATGCAACCATAAATATCTCTGAGTGCAGCTATGGAATCACACAGATACCTATATCTGATAATTGTTTCTTACTTATACCATTCCTGTTTGAAAATTACACATGATATTTTAGAAATAGTTTTTCAAGATCGAGGCGAAAAACACAGGGATAGCCTAGCTATCACGAGTATTTTCAACGATGAGATTGGGAAACTATAATTAAATATTAGTGTCATATTTGAGCAAAAAAGGCATTATATCAAGGATTCACGATCCTGTTAAGATGATGATCGACAATTTATAGTGGTGTGAATAGATCCTCCTCTACTATACATCTTTGTTGACACTCATTGTCATGGACTGATAAGCCATTATGTACTGAAAGCTACGTCGGTTCACATACAACTTTTACCTCCGATATTTCTCCTTAGTTGAGCCTTAGTTGAGCAAACGTCCGATAATTTTATGCCGGAGGATTATGACTGATTCCAGCAAATTTAAGGATATCAGTTGGCGTATCTATCAAGATACATTCTTCTCCTCTCATAGCGATTGGTTGTTTGAGTAATTCATAATCGTTTCTGATTAATTTTATCCAATCATCATCATTTAATTCTAAGTCTTTGTGTTTTGTTTGATAAGAAGGATGCTCTTGATTAACCAGCTCCGAAATCTTTAGTCCGAGCGCTTTGGCTATCTCTACTATTTGTGTCCCTGTCAAATTTGTTTTCGTTACATCTATCTCTCTTGTAGGTATTCCTGTAGATGCGCATAACGCTACTGTCTTTTTGCCACGCGGCGTATTAGATAAGTAGATAAGCGTAATTTGATTCTCTGATTTTTCGATTTCGTTCATTCCTTATAATTATTTCTTATTAGCCAAAATGATTAGCCTATGATATTTCAAATACTCTTATCGCCAATATATTATAAGCTACAAATTACCTAAAAGTATCAATATCGAACAAATCAATATTTAATAAGTTTCGTAGTTGAATTAACATTTAAAAAATTATATCATGAAAGAAAATAAAGACAATGGCAAAATGCCAGATAATCTAAAGACAGAACCTACAGACCTCAAAAAATATCCTGATCACCTAAAAACACATCCAGAGGCTGGGAAAGAACAAGACCCAAACAAAACTCCAATGGAGGATAACCTCAAACAAGACGAGCAGGCTTTTGAAGAGTACCCAGATAATCTTAAAACAAAACCGGAAGCCTAGAGATCGGCCGACAAAATCTTTCAACGGTGTCCTGAAATCAACGATTTAACCAAACATAAAAATGCTGCTCAAATTTCTTGAGTAGCCTTTTTATTTGGTTGTTTGTAGTTTGATTTTATGTAATTGTTGTGTGCGGGTGCTCAAATCGATTGAGGAAAATCAACTCAATATATCGTTGACCACATGTCCATGCACATCTGTTAATCGATATCTTCTCCCTTGGTGTTTGAATACAAATCGCTCGTGATCGAATCCCATTAAATGCATTAAAGTAGCCTGCAGGTCATGTACATGCACAGGATTGTCCTGAGGATTAAATCCGAACTCATCCGAAGTCCCGTAGCTGATCCCTGGCTTAACACCCGCTCCTGCCATCCACAGTGAAAAAACATAGGGATGGTGGTCCCGGCCCCAGACCTTAGTCTGATCTATCCTTCCTTGCAAGAAAGGAGTCCTGCCAAACTCTCCACCCCAAATCACCAATGTGTCTTCAAGCAATCCACTTTGCTTTAAGTCTTTGATCAAGGCAGCACTTGGCTGGTCGGTATCATTGCACTGGATCTTTAATTGATGATTAAGATTGTTGTGTTGGTCCCAACCAGCATGCATACACTGTACGAATCTTGTGCCTCGCTCGATCAGCCGCCTAGCCATCAGACAGTTATAAGCAAAGCTCCCTCGGCGATTCACATCAGGTCCATACATGTCTAAGATATGCTTTGGTTCGCTAGAAAAATCGGTGAGCTCAGGAACACTCATCTGCATCTTGTAAGCCATCTCGTATTGTGCTATTCGAGTACTTATCTCTGGATCTGCATAGGCTTCTAAGTTTTCTTCATTGAGTGCCGCGAGGCCATCCAAAATACTACGTCGCATCTTTCTGTCCATCCCCTTGGGGTCACTTAGATAAAGTACTGGATCTCCTCCTCCTCTAAATTTTACCCCTTGAAACTTACTTGGTAGAAATCCACTTCCCCAATAGTAATCATAAAATAACTGACCGCAACTTGCTTCTTTATCTCGAGAGGTCATGACTACAAATCCAGGTAGATTCTCCGATGAAGTACCTAGCCCATAAGTAAGCCATGAGCCCATACTAGGTCGCCCTGCCATCTCTGACCCCGTCAAGAAAAAGGTGATCGCAGGTGCATGATTTACCTGCTCTGTATACATGGATTTGATAAAACACAGCTCATCCGCGATCTCAGCAGTCTTTGGCATGAAGTCAGACACCCATGCTCCACTCTGTCCATGCTGAGCAAAGTTAGATATCTCCCCTAAGACCGGACGGCTTACTTGACTTCCTGTCATAGTACTAAATCGCTTACCATAGATGAGTTCATCAGGAATCTGCTTACCATGCCACTGCCTCAGCTTTGGTTTATAGTCAAATAGATCTACGTGCGATGGTGCCCCATTTTGAAAGAGATATATGATACGCTTTGCCTTTGGTGCAAAGTGCGGCAAGTTTAGTCCATTTATAAGTGCTGGGTTATTGGGTCTATTTTTTCCGTTTAATAGTGAAGGGTTAAGTAAAGAACCTAGCGCTAAAGAACCAATACCCATTGCTGACTTATTAAAAAAGTGTCGGCGAGTGATCGAGGCATTATGTTTTTGTAGCGGGTTCATTCTTAGATTATTGCTTTGATAATACTTCATCCATGTTTAAGATCATGGTACAGAGTGAGGTGAAAGCAGCATGCTCGATAGGACCTAACTTATCATTTTGTCTATAGTCTCCTACTTGTACAAAAGCTAATGCAGCATCAGGGTTTTCTGAAAACTGTGATTCAAATTCTTTTAACTGATCTTTCAATATAGACTTCTCATTCATCGTAGGCTTTCTACTTGTTGCCATCTTAAAAGCATACTCAAGCCTATCATTCGTATTTACCCTCACGGTAAGCACTCGCTCTGCCATTACTCTTGCGGCCTCTAAAAATGTAATGTCATTTAGCGTGATCAGTGCGTGCTGTGGAGAATTCGTCAAGATAGGATTAACAGAACACACCTGTCTGCTAGAATTATCAAACAACATAGTAGGCCCAACTATGCGTCGCCAAAAAGTATACAATGTCCGTCTGTATAATGCCGCTCCTTTATCTTGCTGATAGGTTCTTAGTCCAAAGGTGGCTTCAGACCAAATTCCCTCCGGCTGATATGGTTTTACAGGTAGTCCTCCTATCGTATCATTGAGTAATCCACTTATTGCTAATGCTTGATCTCTGATCATCCAAGAAGGTAATCGGTAGCGAGGGCTCCTTGCTAGCAGGATATTCTCAGGATCTTTTTCTAGTAGCTCAGCATTCCACTTTGATGATTGTCGGTATGTCCGACTCATTACCATCTGCTTGATCATTTTTTTTACATCCCAGTCATTTTCTACGAAATCAACAGCAAGCCAATCTAACAAAGCAGGATGCGAGGGTGCAGAACCTTGAATCCCAAAATCATCAGCAGTCTTCACTAAGCCCTTACCAAAAAGAGATTGCCAAAATCTATTGACCGTGACACGGGCGGTCAAAGGATGCTTTTCGCTCACCATCCATTCTGCTAATGCTAATCTATTTTTAGGCGCATTTTCAGGTAGCGAGGGTAAGACCTTGGGGACATCCATACTTACTTGCACCGCTGTCGGTTTATCATAGACCCCGCCGCTTAAAACATACGTTGGCCGATGTCGATCAATCTCATCCATTACCATCACTTGTAAGTTAGATGATGCCTGTCCGTTTCTTTTATTGAGTGCTTCTCTTAGTTTATCCAACTTTTTTACGTACTGATCGTCCGTTTCTTTAAATGAATTAGCAAGTAAGCCTAAGTAGTAGGTATTCCTTTTGGCAGGCTCAAATGTGAGCACATACAAGTCGTCACCATTTAGATAGGCAGCAGCGGGAGAGTCGGCTGCGACTCCAGTCTCACTAGGAAATTTTTCTTTCTCGTATTCACTGACCTCCTCGCCTAATCTATCAACGAAAACTTGAAGCTCTTTAACTTTTTCTTGTTCAATTGGTGAACTCAAATTCAAAACAGGAGCTATCATCCCATTACCATTAACCCCAATCTCAGATGTCTGATTAAAATAATCGTACAACTGAAAATATTCTTTCTGAGTGATTGGATCAAACTTGTGATCATGACATCGAGTACAGTTCAAAGTAAGCCCCATAAACACAGTTCCTGTTGTTTCTAGTCTATCGTATACGTTTTCTACTCGGGTCTCTTCCGGTATCCTACCCCCTTCCCCATTGTACATATGATTGCGATTAAATGCCGTTGCTAAGATCTGATCGTTACTTGCATTAGGTAGTAGATCACCAGCCAATTGCTCGACCGTGAATTTATCAAATGGCATATTCTCATTTATCGCTCTGACTACCCAGTCTCTCCATGGATACATTTTTCTAGTCGGGTCTCCTTGAAATCCATTCGTGTCAGCATACCGCGCAGCATCTAACCAGTCCCAAGCCCAGCGCTCTCCGAAAGAAGACCTTGATAATAGTTGATCAATCAGTTTTTCAAACGCATTTGCAGAGTTATCATTTGAGAAAGCATCTACTTCTTCGCTTGTGGGTGGAAGTCCTGTGAGATCAAGAAACACTCTTCGTATTAAGGTTGTCTTATCCGCTTCATCTGAAAAACTTAATCCTTCCTTCTTTAATTTGCTAAGGATGAAATTATCTATTGGATTGATTATAAGATCTGGATCATTAACAGAAGGTAATTCTTCTTTGGTGGGAGCAATATAAGACCAGTGCCCTTTCCACTCAGCGCCTTGGTCTATCCATTTTATCAAAATTGCTTTCTCTGTATCCGACAGTGTTATTTTTGACTCTGGTGTGGGCATCACTTGGTCTAGGTCTGTGGTCAACACTCTTTTTATCAACTCACTTTTCATTCCTTGATTCAGCGTGATAACTTTACTCGCCTCGTCTTCTATATCTAATCGCAAGTCTGCTTGTCTCGCATTTTCATCTGGGCCATGACACGAGTAACACCTATCTGAAAGAATAGGCCGTACATGGAAATTAAAATCAATCTTATCTGGAAGCTCTTGATACGCTAGGTCAACCTTCGACGGTATTGAAGGCCCACATGAGACAAGCACACAAAACAATATCAGTAGAATAAAATTTAATTTTCTTTTAATCATTTAGTAAAAAAATAGCGCTTAGTTTTTATCATTTTTTCATCTCCTACTTATCCTTTAAAATAAAGACAACTAACTACAAGTGTGATGTAATTGGCATTATATTTTACTATGATATTATTTTAATAATTTGAAATTATCAACAGAGACAAGGTTTCCAATTGTCATAGTAATCATGAGTGATAAGATTTTCTGAAATTAACACAGATTAGGGTAAGCGTTTTCTATACTCAGTGTATTATTAAAATAGCAAAGAGTATGATTGAATTTTTTGCTTGGATTAAAAATCTCAAAAACACCTTAATTGCAAGCACCTAAGAACAGCTTTAACTATTTATCCATCTATCTTACTTGCCTATTTATCGTCTTACCGATGCTTTGTTTTAGCCAATATAGCATCAAGACTTTTGCCAAAGAAAGTTATGACCAATGTGAATCCATAGCATACACAATAGAATTAGAAAAAGTCGCAGCTATCGATTATGCTGATAACACCCTTCTTATCGAATTCTCTCATCCTATCCTCTATCAGGGAAATAGCATAGGACTTACGCTAGACCAAAGTACCGAGACCTCACTTTTATTCAACTTGGATGATGTACGTACCTGTGATTTCCTAACTGGTAGTCTGACCATCACTCCAGCCTGCCCAGAAACCATTGTCAATCTTGAGGGCAACTTCAAACTTTTGGATGATCAAGATTGTCTTGCTGAGTCCGTGATCTTCACCATTGTTAAAATACCTTTTGTGGATATCACCTTGGGCGAATATGTATTTGATCTAGCTCAGAATCAGTTTGCCAAAGAATTTACTATCAAGAATATTGGTCGTTCAGATATCCAGGAGATAAAGGTCTACCCTGAAATATCTGGCGGGTTCATTTCCCTGACAAGTGTAAGTGCTGGTTCTTTAGAAGATGAATTATTCATTTTGAATTCAGCTGATCTTGTAGCTCTAGGGTTCCCCTCTGGTGCATTGCCGATACAAGAGTCAGTTACGGTCCGTATGGTCTACAATATAAATCGGTGTGCCCTAGATGCCGTGAGATATCATATTAGCTTTCCATGTCCTGCAAGTAATTGTGATCGAGAATTAATAGTTGTCGATGAAAATATAAACTATGAAAATACGGTAAGGACCACGTCTGAAACTGGACGGTTTTATTATGGACTCTGTGAATTTGAACCAAACAGTTTTTCTATAGAAAATCTATCTAATGAAGGAAATTCAAATCTAGGCGATCTTTATAATTTAAAATATGTTGTCAGCTCCGTCAACAATAGTGGTGGTACAATTAACGATTGTTTTGGATCAGAAGCATTTATTGGAACGACTCAAGTGTCTATAATAGCAGAAGGTCTCAACTTAATACTTGACTTCTCTTCTATCACTACAGATCCTGATGGCCCTGGAGGATTAGCAGACCTTGACGGAGATGGAATATTCGATGACCTTAAAAGTGGAGAAAGCACGGACATTACTTTCGCACTAAAAGTACGGGAGGGTTGCGCTCAGAACTATCATGATCAAGGTTACGGTATATCGCTATCAACAGATATTAGAAACATTTGCGGTACAACGGTTAACATACGAGAAACAGAAACAACTGTTAGCTTAGCGAATAACCTGAGTGGCTTTATTAACAACATAGATTACTTAAGGGATGGTGCAAACTTCCGCTATCTAGAAGAAGGAGATGAGCTAGATCTCAGGTACAGTATTGGTTATTCTGAAAATATAAATAGGATCTGTGATTCTGATCTAATCCTCTTTGAGGTAGTGGTGCCTTCTACTACCGAGCTGGATGAGTCAAAACCCATCTACCATTTCAACGGTACTGACACGGTCCAGCTTACACCTAAAAGTGTAGAGGGAGCAACTATGAAGTTCGAGTTTCAGCAACTTGACTCAGCTGGTTCTATAATAGTCATTCCATTTACTGCTGTATGTCTCTTAGAGGAAAACACAAACTATGACACGACCAAAGACCTTTGCGAGCAATGTCTAGAGTATAATATGTCTAGATTTAGGACAAGTCTTTCTAAGCCTTGTCCAGAGCTGAACTGTGGCGTACCCTTCAGATTTCCTAATCGTATCAGTGCTAGTTTCTATACCTCGTGTGATAATATTCCTGAAGTCAAAAACGGTCTGATCGTACAAGAACCTGAATTTTACAGATTACCGGCGGGTTATCTTGATGAAGATAATTCAATAGAAAGAAATCCATTTGATACCCCTTCTGACATTAACAATAGAACCTATTTTGATCATGACACGATGCTGGCTAGGATACCTTTTGAGTTTGATTGCTCCGGCTCAGAAGATAACTTTAAGATCAACCTAGGCCTGGGCTCCATGAGAAATCTGGAGGTAGAACAATTAGCCGCAACCCTTACACGAGTATCCCCAAACAATCCAACGGATACCATGCATTGCGATGTGTTGCAACACACTTCTCTAGTGGGCTCTGTTCTCCGTTTTGATGTTACCGCTTCTGATTATCCTGGGGAGTGTATCATGCCAGGCTCTATGCATTGGTTAGAGATCAAAGTGCTTATGAAGTACACTTGTGAGCTTGGCAATAATTGTGGCCTAGCTAGTAGAAACATCGTGTCCTTAACTATGGAAGAAACGTATAATGGCACTTGCAACAGAACAAAAATAATATCTCGGGACTCTATATACATAAATGAATTGTACAAAGAAACATTTGGTGGTCACAGTATATTCTTTCCACTTCAAACATACGTTTACGATGAGTTCAATCTAAATCTAAGCCTATACAGCACACTTACCCAAACGATCTCCGAACCTACAGAGTATAGATCACTACCCATCATACGGGAAATTACTTATACCTTTCCAGTAGGTTACGAACCGATCACAGACCTTGATATTGTATCAGACAAAAACTCACTAGTCCCTTTTAGTCAAGAAAAAGTTATTCTGAAAAGTCTCGCCCCTACCATCATACAAAATAGTGATGGTACTGTGAGCTATACTTACAGTGACCCCACAACTAATTATTATATTAACAACATTACTCGAAGCATTCATACTAACTACAGGATCAAGAATGTCTGCACACCCATTTCGGACCTGGTCAATATACATGTCGAAGCTTCCATAGAATATGTAGACTATGCAGGTGGAAGTCTAGAGACGAGGATCCATAGCTATGAGGAAGATGTTCCTATTCAATTTTTACGTAAATCATATACCCCGGTAGACGACTTTCAAATTAAAACCTCCCTGCAGAAACTTGATTGGGAAATCATCAATAATGAGCTACCATCTTTCAGTGCATTTTCTGATGAAAATAACGGCAAGAGTGATGATGAGATAAATTATTTAATCCGATATACCAGTAATGGGAGTCAGGTAGATTCATTACAGATCAATATATTAGATTTTGGGTTCCCGGGTGAAAATGTGAGTGAAGTTCAATATCAAAAATTAGACGTTAACACATTTCAAATTTTCCCGGGATCAGTATTCATAGCAGATTTCGGACCTGACACACTGTTTCTTCCACCTAATCCACTCAATTATACCTTCGAGACTTCCGATCATCCATGTGGTTTTGATACATTGATATTTGAGATCGGTCATGTCAAAGAATTTATGGACCCCAACTGTGAGCCTAGGATATTTAGAGATACTTTGATCACCTTCAGCCCTCCTGGATTCCCACTGTTAGAGATCGTCAATGCACCTACTAAGATAGACTACACGCAAGAAAATGAAATCCAGTTTTCTATCTCCAATATGGGTCTAGGAGATATCGCTCTTGCCGATATTGACTTTGATCAACTTCCAGAAGCAGACCTTACACTTATCCTGATCGATAATCTTGGCGCCCAATTGGATATTACTAATTTGTTATCGAGAAATGATTCATCTGTAAAAATTAATTTCCAAGATATGCCCACTTTAAGAGGTATCTCAAAAGATAAAATTGAGCAATACGCTTTCATTCTTAGAATGAATAACATCTGTCCCGTTAAACAATTTTTCGCAACCACTATCAATGTTACTGCCGAATCGCATTGTGGAGACATCATTTCCTCTAATTTTTCTCGACTTGACCAGATACCTTATATTGATGCTTCGCAGATCAACTATACTATTGATCACACGACCTTTGTAACGGAGGATTATCTAGAGCGCGTACACCTTGAATTACTACTGAGTAGCATCGATGGTTCTTCTGCTCCGCTTTCAGACGCAAGTCTACAGATCTACATTCCGAAAGATCTAAGTTTTATTCCTGGCAGTATCCTTAAGAATGGACAAACTATAAATGACCCTAGTGTAGATATCAATGATGATAATCGAATCTTGATACTGGATGAATTAGAAGTGATGGATGGTGATCTCTTCGAAGTTGTATTTGATCTACAATGTACCGATAGATGCATCATCAATCAGATAAGCTCCTATCTGCTAATCAACAAAACAACTGCGTGCAATGGTACTTCCTCTAATAGAATAATAAATAAATCGCAACCACAAGACCAAGAACTCTACTACTACCCAAAGCTTGATCTCGAAGGATTAGAAATCAAAGACCTAACAATAATTGGAGATAAGGTTTCACTCTTTCCTCAAGTCGTACTACATACCTTAGGCGCAGAGGACAGATCTAACACTGCTATTGCAACGGTCTATCTTGATGCAAACCAAAATAAAACCTTAGACTCAGATGAAAATACTATAATAGAAATCCCTAGAGCAGACTGGGTACAAGAAGATTCCACGGTCACTATATCCCCCATGGTAGAAATAGATGCGATAGATATTTGTAATCTTGCGATCATAATAACTAGTCCAGCCAATTGTTTTAATGACCCTATCCTAGTTCCACTGTCTAGCGAGCAAAGTATTACGCTAGAGCAAGACATTTACTATTGTAGTCAAGATACTGTCAAGGTAGCTCTTGCAGAATATCCGTCATGTAGCATCGGATTTAGAAATTTAGATGAAACAAATGTTCTTGATAATATCTTGAATTATCCTACAGCAAATGTTACAAAAAACGATACCATCTATCGAGATATAACTTGTGGTACTTGCCTGATAGTAGAACAATATAATTTTAATAATTCTGCTCAGCAACTAGTTATCGATCTAGTAACTGAGAATTGCACAACGATTGCTAAAGTTACTTGGGCTGATGGTAGTCAAATACCGGCGAACTATATGATTGAATGGAATGGTGATCCAGCGTTATCATCTTCTGAATTAACAGGCCTACCGTCTGGAGAGAAAATAAAAGTAGAAATTAATGATGGTACAGGATGCAATTATATGGATAGTATCACCACTCCAGACCTAGCTACAATAACTTATACTGTAGATATAGAATCTTTTTGTGACCCCGACTCTCTCTCGATAATCAATGTCGTAGCCTCAGGCGCAGAGCCAATGAGTATCTTATGGGAAGATGGAGTTGAGCTTTTTAAAAGATCTGACTTTATGAATGGTACTTATCTATTTACTGTGCGTGATGGAAATAATTGTGAGTTCTCTGATTCTGTAATTGTACAACAAACTAGTTCGATAGATTTTGATCTGGCAGAAACGCTAAATGGTCAACTCGGCGCAACAATAGACCTAAACCCACTAGACATTGATAATGATAACTGGACATGGAGCTGGATATCAGACGAGGAGTTAAGCTGCAATGATTGCCCTATCCCGACACTGGTACTCACAGAAACAACTGAAGTACGTCTTATCATTACTTCAGATAATTGCACAGTTGAGCAAACTACAACCATCGTACCATCGTACTCCGATGATTATTACAGTCCGAATATTTTTGACACCAGAAGCACTGACAACAATAGGTTCTTGATCTTCCCTAATACCTCTTATGACTACTATGATATGATGATACTAGATAGGTGGGGCAATATTGTCTATGATCAGAGAGTAGATAATTGGTTAGAGGACAACGTAGGTTGGGATGGTACTTTCAGAGGAAAAGAAGTCTCTTCTGGAGTGTATATCTATAAGGTAAAGCTTACTCGAGAAGTAGATGCGAAGGAAGAGACACTTACTGGAGAATTTGTGTTGATACGATAAGGAGCCCTTGATACTTATAGTAGAAAGAGGACTACTCTTTTAGGATAATTCAGAAAGCAGACTTCAATTAATTCAATGGGTCATGACCCATTGGGTAGTATCTACTTCAGTCATTTTTAGGAATTGTGCCAATAAAAAAGAGGCTGAAACGGGTAGCGTCAGCCTCTCATGATGTCTGTCATTATCGAATAGAGATCTTTAGATCGATCTTTTGCTTTTCCTTGCTTCGATATTTCTATGTTTCAATTTCTTGTGATGCTCGGATGTAATATCATATTGCACCTGATGAAAACGAAGCCATATTCAATAATGACATCTGAAAGTTTGCAGAGGAACGACTAGAAACCTCTGCATGTATCGAATAAGGCGGATCCATAAAAAGAAATTTGTTGTAACATTAAATTAAACAATTATTCTGAATATTTATAATATAACACACTATAAAATTTAATATAGCGCTAAATTACTTCATTAATTAGGCATAATTGCTAATTAAAAGAATTATTGTTAATGAACACTTGCGTTTCCTGCGCCACTAGGCACTCTAATATTCTCTACTAGATCTTGGACTTCTACAGGTGGTGCTGGAGTCAGTCTGCTGATAACTAACGATACTACTGCATTGATTGCCATTCCTACTGTCCCGATTCCTTCTGGCGAGATATCGAACCAATATCCATCAGGCGTACCTCCTCCAAATTTGAAATACCAGATATAAGTGGCGGTAAATACGAGTCCGACTATCATCCCTGCAATCGCTCCTTCCTTATTCATCCGCTTATCAAATATCCCTAATACGATAGCTGGAAAGAATGATGATGCCGCCAGTCCAAATGCAAATGCTACTATTGCGGCGACATAATCGGGGGGATCATAACCAAAGTAACCTGCTATTACAACTGCCACTCCGATAGCTATTCTAGCAGCTCGTAATTCGTGCTTCTCTGATATATTCGGCCTGAGCCATTTCTTCAAAAGATCATGGGAAATGGAGGTGGATATCACCAGTAATAATCCTGCGGCAGTCGAGAGTGCCGCGGCAAGTCCTCCAGCAACAACTAGCGCAATGACCCATGCTGGCAAATTAGAGATTTCTGGATTCGCAAGGACCATGATGTCTCTGTCTATAGTAAGCTCATTTCCTTTCCATCCTTTTGGATTAGCTGTCGTACTAACATAGTCAGCATTCTTATCATTGTAGTATTGGATATTTCCATCGCCATTTTTATCCTCCCATTCTAGTAGTCCTGTAGTTTCCCATTTGCTAAACCATGCAGGCATCGTTGCGTACGGTTTATTGTCTACGGTTTCTATCAGATTAGTCCTTACGAATGCTGCTACTGCTGGAGCCGTAGTATAAAGCAGCGCAATGAACAACAATGCCCACCCTGCAGATTTACGTGCATCGGCAACTTTAGGTACTGTGAAGAATCTCACGATCACATGAGGCAGTCCTGCTGTTCCAAACATCAGGGCAGCAGTCACACAAAACAGATCTATCCTGGGTTTATTACCCGTGGTATATTCATGGAAGCCTAAGTCTATCGATAACATATCTAACTTATCAAGTAAAGCTGTCCCATCTTGCAGCACTCCTCCTAGTCCTAATTGCGGCACAGGATTATTAACCATGATAATAGATATATAAATTGCTGGTACCATGTAAGCGAATATCAATACACAGAACTGGGCTACCTGCGTATAAGTGATACCTTTCATACCACCCAACACAGCATAGAAGAATACAATACCTACTCCGATCACCACCCCCATCTCAAACGATACATCGAGAAATCGAGAAAAGGCAACTCCCACTCCTTTCATTTGTCCTACTACATAAGTGAAGGAAACAAAAAGCGCACAGATGACCGCTACGATCCTAGCTTGCTGAGAATAATATCGCTCTCCAATAAAATCTGGGACGGTAAATTTGCCAAACTTCCTCAAATATGGTGCGAGTAATAGGGCTAGCAATACATAACCCCCTGTCCATCCCATCAGATACTGAGACCCGTCGAATCCTATGAAGGATATGATCCCAGCCATCGAAATAAACGAAGCTGCCGACATCCAATCAGCAGCAGTAGCCATACCATTAACTATGGGATGTACGCCTCCACCAGCTACATAAAAATCTTTGGTGGAACCAGCTTTGGCCCATATTGCTATGCCTAGATATAAGGCAAAGGTTATTCCTACGATCAGATAGGTCCAGAAAGTTAATGACATCGGCTTTGTTCTTTATGATTAGTTATTGGGATTATTCAGTTGTTCGTATTATTCATATTATTCGCTTACCCCAAACCGTTCATCCAGCTTGTTCATAAGTCTTATATATACAAAGATCAGCACCACGAACACATAGATAGAACCTTGCTGCGCAAACCAAAAACCTACTTTGAAGCCTCCGATCCTAAATTGATTGAAGTAATCTGCCCACATAATCCCTACACCAAAGGAGACGAGAAACCATATAGATAGTAGTATGACTAGATACTTGAGATTGATAGACCAGTATTCTTTTAAGTTATTTTCCATAGTTGTCCTCCAATTTAATTTTTTATGTTCAGAATCCCGATATGATTGCGGTTTTTCCTCACGCTAGCCCTTTCTAAAATGAAGAAGGAGTGTTTTCGCTTTTCAATTCACTTTTGAAATTACATGCCTCTTTTCGAAGAAAGAAAGGTGGTTTCGGTTTTTTCCTCTGCCCAGCCCTCTCCATAAAATGGAGAGGGAGTAACTCACTTCCCCTTTCTCCATTGAAATAGCTTGCCAGCCTTCGGCTGAGAGAAAAGCCTGCCCTGAGTTTATCGAAGGGGTGGATACGACTTTAGTCGAATAGGGATAGAGGAAAAACAATAAAGCTCATATCAAATAACCCCTAACCTACGCCTAAATCGAATAATGAAAATGTAGTGCGCTTTACTTAAGCAAGGTCTAAATATACTTTTGTAGTGTATTTGTGAAGTGCTGTAGAAGTTCTTGTAGAGTAAAAACGGGAGGGGTGAGGTTCTTTTTCGCCTCTTGTTAGTGTGTGTAACGAACAACAATTTAAAAAACAACCGATGAGAAATTTACTAATGATTATCACGCTTGCCACTTTAAGCATCACAACTTCTTTGAGTGCAAACAATATCACGAACCCTGTAGCTGATAAGGCTACAATGATCAAAAACAGCGATGTAGAATTATCATTAGATGAAGCAACGGCTTCAGAAGAACTATTAAGTGTAAACTATTCGAATAACTATATATCGTTAGAAACTAAGAATGAAATTGCATTTCTACAGGTAGTAAACCAAGAAGGAGAGATAGAATATCAACTCCCTATCGGGTCTAAAAATTTAAACCTTTCATCAGAAGATTTCACTAAGGGTGTGTATACAGTAAATCTTTTGTTTGACAATGGTAACGAATTCGTGACAACTACTTTAGAAAAATTCTAAATCTAACAAAAACTATTCTCTCAGTAATTACAGGTGTGTAATTCATTTATCCGTTATTAAACTAAGGGTTGAAGCTAATGAGCTTCAGCCTTTTGTTTTTTATACCGTCTCAGGATAATACTCAATATACTTCCGCACCTCCTCGCTCAAAGCCTTCCCATAAAACTTCTCTAACAAATAAAAACTCATATCTATCCCAGCACTCACGCCCTCTGCTGTAATGATATCTCCATGATCAATGTATCGCTTTGTCCTGTCTATCGTTATTGTCTCATCAAGACTTTGTATTAGATGTACTGCTCCGAAATGTGTGGTAGCTGTTCTGTTTTGCAAGTAACCAAGCTTAGCTAATATCAAAGCCCCTGTGCAAACCGAAGCAGTCACTTTAGCATTAGAAATGATCTTGTCTATTTTTGCCAATAATTTTTTATCCTCTAAGATCGTCCGAGTTCCATAGCCACCTGGGATAATAAATAGGTCTAGTTTTATTCTACTGGATATTCTTTTGTTGCACGTTATCGAGATCTTAGATTTAGATACGCTGACTTTAGACTTAGTACCGATCGTAAGTGGACTGCCCAAATAGTCATCATCGATATAATTTGCTGCCGAAAAAACCTGAAGAGGCCCAGCAAAGTCCAACAACTCTACATCATTGAAAATTAAGATTCCAACTTTTTTAATTTCCGACATTTAGAATATTTATAACAAGGTTACTTCTTTGTAATCATGCTCATCTGGGTGATCAGTATTATAATGCAAGCCTCTACTTTCTGTTCTCATCTTTGCACCTTTAGTTACTAGGTAGGCTATAGTGATCAGGTTTCTTAATTCGCAAAGCTGCGTAGAGATAATAGTATGCTTATAAAGCTCCTCCGTCTCATTGAACAACAACTCCAGTCTATCGAATGCTCTCTTGAGTCTCACATCGGTCCTCACAATACCTACGTAATAACTCATGATACCTTTTAGCTCTTGCCATGTCCTTGTGATCAGTACCATCTCTTTGGGAGTGCTAGTCCCTTTAGCATCCCAGTCCGGTATCTTTTCGTTCAGTAGCGTGTTGTCGATTTTTTCTGCAATGTCATCTGCTACTCGGTAGCCAAATACTAATCCCTCTAACAATGAATTTGACGCTAGTCTATTCGCACCATGCAATCCAGAACAAGTACACTCTCCAGCTGCATATAGATTTAAAATAGAGGTCTTACCCTGCTGGTCAGTCAGTATACCACCACACATATAGTGACACGCTGGCACGACAGGAATAAAATCCGTGAAAGCATCAATTCCTACACTTTTACACTTTTCATATATTGTAGGGAAGTGCTCTAAGAATCCTTCGTGGTCAAGATGCTGGCAGTCTAGCATCATATGCTCAGATCCAGACATCTTCATCTCATTATCTATGGCTCTTGCTACGATATCCCTTGGGGCAAGAGATTTTCTTGCATCATACTTGTCCATAAACTCTTCTCCGTCCATGGTTTTTAGAATCGCTCCAAAACCACGTACGGCTTCTGATATTAGAAAATCAGGATTTTCGCCAGTCGTGTTGTATAAAGCCGTGGGATGAAATTGCACAAACTCCATATTAGCTAATCTTCCTTTCGCGCGATAGACCATCGCCATCCCATCTCCCGTGGCTATCACAGGATTAGTGGTATTCTGGTATATCTGCCCCGCGCCGCCTGTACACATCACTGTTTGTTTTGCGAGGATGGTTTCTATTTCACTATTTTCTTTGTTGAGGACATATGCTCCGTAGCACTCTATCTCCGGAGACAGTCTTGTCACGGTCCTACCCATGTGGTGCTGCGTGATGATATCTATAGCAAAGTAGTGTTCGTGTAACGTGATATTCTTAAACTTACTTACCACCTCATTAAGCGTTCGCTGAATCTCCCATCCGGTGATATCCTTGTAGTGCAGTATTCTATTCTCAGAGTGACCACCTTCTTTCCCAAGGTTATAATCACCATCTTTTTCTTTGTCAAATCGAGCACCCATGTCGATGATATCCTTGACCCGCTCATATCCCTCTTCTACAACTATCCTCACCACCTCTTCATCACACAGTCCATCTCCTGCATCTAGCGTATCCTCGATATGCTTCTCAAAATTATCTACACCAAAATCCCACACTGTAGCAATCCCTCCTTGCGCCCATCTGGTATTACTTTCTTCCTTGTTGGTCTTAGTGATTACGGTAATATCTATGTCTGGTTTTTGTTGTGCTAGTTTGATTGCACATGATAGTCCTGCTACGCCACCACCTATGATCAGCACATCCGTTTTTATATCCATATCGATTCCTAAAAATTAATAATCTAAGTTACTCATCTATTGTCAAATGGAGTCGTCAAGATCGCACTAAATGTTCGTATAGCATTAGTGATATATCCTACCCTTACATTCTCGTTTGGGCTATGTTGATTATTATCTGCATTGACCATTGGGACTATAACTGCAGGAACATTTAGCGCTTTTATGAATGGTGCCATTGGTACCGTGCCACCCATTATCCTGATCTGAATAGGGTCTTTTTTAAAACTACTTTTGATAGCCCATTTTAACCAGTTAGAGATAGGTGCATCCATATCTGTTCTGAATGGCAAAGTTGCTCCTCTGGATTTCATTGTTACTATTCTTGGATTATTCATTCTTTCTTCCTTGGTGGGTTCTCTGTCTAGAATGAGATAACCTTTGGCCTCTATATGCTTTCTCACTAATGCGATCAATCTATCTGGATCACTCTCCGGAACTAATCTTATGTCAATTGCTGCTGTCGCTAGATCTGGAACGATCGTTCTTGCTTGCGCACCTACCCAAGCTGATTTGAGACCTCTGATATTGAGTGATGGGTACTGTAACGATTCTTGATAGTTAGCACCTACTAGTTCTGGTTGATTGATCTGTAACAAGGCATGAATATTCGCCGGCTTATCTGGTACTGCTGCCAAGATCTCTCTCGTCTTATTACTTAGTTCTATCCCATCATAATATCCTTTTATAGTTACTCTGCCATCGTCATCCTTCATCGATGCCAAAAGTTGTGATAATCTGAATGCAGGGTTCGGCGCATAATTACCATAGTGCCCACTATGCTGAGGCTTGACTGGGCCGTAAACCGTTAAGTGAAAACTTGTGATTCCTCGACAACCAAACACCAGCGTAGGTTCTCCAGATATATGTACAGGACCATCATTGATAATGAGTGCATCTGCTGATAGCAGATCAAGATTTTCTTTTACAGCGGCGGCTAGGTTTCTGCTTCCCATCTCTTCTTCGGAGTCTAAGACCACCTTAATGTTACATTTTAACTGCTGCTCTTTTAGGTTATCAATACTATTTAGAAAAGCAACTATAGGCATCTTATCATCGGAGGCAGATCGGCCAAATATTCGCCAATCAGGATCTATCTCATTTGAGATGTTAGTCCAATTGATCGTCTCCCATTCTTCCTTTTCGTTTTGTTGTTTGAGTACGGGAGTGTAAGGGTCCGCTTGATCCCACTTACTCTTATCTACTGGTTGGCCATCGAGATGCATGTAGAATAAAACAGTCGGCAGATCAGCAGAAACTACTCGCTCTGCAAATAGCAAAGGGTTGGACAAGGTCTTTATTTCTTGAGTTTTAAATCCTCTTTTTGTGAATGCCTTTGATAGGTAATCGATATTGTTTTGAATATCCTTAGCATTAAGTCCATTGTTTGGAATGGATAATAGTTCTCGTAATTCCAAAATGGCTTTTCGAGTTTCCTTCTGCTGGTCTTGAGCTTGCACCTGCATAAGCATACTCATGAAAAAACTAATCGTCAAAAAAATGTATACCCGCATATGTTTGTTTTAATTCAATAGTTATATAAGCTCATCATGCTAAAAGAAATTCACCATCATAAATCCAAGATAGGTGCCTACAGCATTACCAACTGTTCCTATCAAGATAGATGGTAGCAAAAGATCATTCCTGTCAAGACTCCGCGCCAATGCAATCGCCGAACCTGAGCCACCTACATTCGCCTGAGAAGCTATGGCTACAATATCCCAGTCTACCTTAAAAAGGTATCCTAGCGTAAATGTAACCAAGCCGTGCACAAGCACAAGTATAAATGCAAACAGCAACAAATAAGTAGCAATCTCTCCAATCTTGGGTAAAGCAGCCAACTCACAATAAGCACCGATCACCGCTAGAAATAAATAAATACCTATAATGCCTAGCACCCTAGAGCCATCTAGATATTGTATGAATTTAAACTGTGCTAAGACTAGGCTGATCGTTGTCAGAATCAATATAGAAGGAATACTACTAATCGCAGCGAGCCAATCAGAAACCATCAAGGCAACTAATCCTAATGCTATCAGAATACTTGTATTCATCGGATTTAATCGTTCCGTGTCGTTGAGGTCTTTTTCTGATAATGCCTCCTTATTATCTTCTACTTGTTTTGTCCTTGGCATCCATGACTGTAGAAACTTAGGTAGTGCGATAGTAGCTATCATCCAGATGGCCGTTATGATATTGTCAATGGCAACTGCACCCGTATAGAGATTTGCTTCTTTATTCATTTCATAATGCAAAGCCACCGCATTAAAGTTGATGCTGCCTCCTGTGTAGGTACCCGTAAACATACCTGCTATCATGGGGAATTTCTCACCTATGTTCTCTACACCACCTACAACATTACCCGCTATAAAGACACCTAGAACCGTACCGAGAGAACCAATAAAAAACATTAAAATAATCGGAAGCCCAGCCTTTTTAATGGATGCAAAATTTACTTCTAACAATAAATAAAAAATAGATATCGGAGCTACATAAGTGAATATGGCATCATAAACCACACTTGGGTCGGACGCTGAAGGAATCAAAAATAAATTTGCCTCTATAGCAGTGATCAGGATCACTAGCAGCGCAGTCCCCACATGCTTAAGGAAAGTCTTCCTAACCAAATACTCACATAGAGCAATATTAAAAAACAGTATTACTAGGGTAAGAACCGGGTTGTTCAAGTCAAAAATATTCACTTACTAAAGATGCTTTTAATAATTGAGTATCAATTTATACAAATCAACTTTTTTCAGTAAGAAAAAGAGATGCTATCTGAAAAATCACTTTATTTAAACTCTAATAGAAATTACAATATGAAGAAAATCGTAGTAATAAGCGGACACCCAGATCAAGAAAGTTTCAACTCTGCTCTGGCCAAGGCTTATGTAACTGGAGCTAAATCGACAGGGGCGGAGGTACGTGAGATCATCATCAGTGAACTAGGCTTTGACCCTAACTTGAGATATGGATACAGGAAGAGAACAGAGCTTGAGCCCGACCTCATCCAATGTCAAGAGACACTTAAATGGGCAGATCATATAGTTTGGGTCTATCCTGTGTGGTGGGGGTCAGTTCCCGCGATCATGAAAGGTTTTTTGGATAGGGTGCTGCTCCCAGGTTTTGCTTTCAAGAAGAGAGAAGGCTCGGTATGGTGGGATAAATATTTTACTGGTAAAACTTCAAGACTCATCTGTACTATGGATCAACCTACCTGGTTCTACAAATTGATCAATCGGGCACCCAGCCATCATGCTATGAAAAAGTTGACTATGAATTTTATCGGTGTGAAGTCAGTCAAGATAACAGCAATAGGACCGCTGAGATTATCTTCAGCCGAGTTTAGGCAGAAGTGGTTAACAAAAATTGAGAAGCTTGGAGAGAATAATAAATAGCGATAAAATCTCGAAACTCCATCTCTAACATTCCACTATGAACATACTCATACTTGACCCATTCTATGAATATAGTCATCGCGTATGGGCAGAGGGATTTCTAAAACACTCTACACATCAGATCAAAATACTTAGCCTATCTCCTCATCACTGGAAATGGAGAATGACTGGAGGAGCAGTAGAACTTGCGGACCAATATAAATCACTAGAATATCCCATTGATCTGATCCTGGCTACAGACATGTTAGACCTAAATGCTTTCCTATCCATCACCAGGATCAATCAAAGCAAAATAGCAACAGCTATCTACTTTCATGAAAATCAAATTACTTACCCTTGGAATACGAAAGAAAGTATAGAGCAAAAAGAAAGAAATAATCACTACGGTTTTATCAATTTCACCTCCTGCTTAGCTGCAGATAAGGTATTCTTTAATTCTAATTTTCACAAAGTAGCATTTCTTAGTGCTTTACCCTCTTTTCTAAAAATATTCCCAGGTTTTGGTCATCAGAAATTTATAGCTGCTATCACAACTAAATGTGAAGTGTTGCCACTTGGGCTAGATATGCCCGATGTTGATTCCACATCCAAAAAAGAAATTGATGAGAGACCATGTTTCCTATGGAATCACCGATGGGAGCATGATAAGAATCCCGAGCTTTTCTTTGAGACACTTTATCAACTAAAATCTGAGAATATTTTATTTGAGCTAATCGTGCTCGGCAAATCATATAGCAGGCAACCTGCAATCTTTGAAGAAGCCAGACAACATCTACATAATGAAATAATACATTTTGGATATGTGGATTCGGCAGAAGGATATAAGAAACTAATGACGCGGGCTAATTTACTTCTAGTCACTAGTAAGCAAGACTTCTTTGGCATCAGTATCGTCGAAGCTATATCATCTGGGCTCTACCCTATCTTACCTCATCGGCTTGCTTATCCAGAACACATCGCAGGTGACAAACACGATCTAGTGTTTTACCAAAATGATGCACATTTATTAGACTTTGTGAAAAAAATACTAGTTAAGAAAGGATATCAGCAAGACAATGGATTCTCTTCATTCGTGCAAAAATATGACTGGAGAAATCTCATCGCTCATTACGATAGTAGCTTTTCAGAATTGAAGAAGGCTTATATTTGACAAAATCTTATCTAGCAATCTATAACCCAGAGACATATTGGTCAGAAGTAGCTAAGCGTATCAAACGACGTGCTGATAATCCAACTGTAGCTGGCGATGATTCTCCCTACTATCAGTATAAGCGAGAGAAATTCTTAGCCTTATTTAGAACCATAGGTTTCGAACATAAATCTGTACTTGAGTTTGGTTCTGGACCTGGTGGCAATCTAAAGGAACTACTGGCACTCAATGCTAGTAAGATAGTAGGCGTTGATATCTCAGACAAGATGGTAGCCCTCGCCAAGAGCAATGTGGAACATCATAAGGTCGAGGTCATAAAAATAGATGGCGAACATCTACCCTTCCCCGATAAGAGTTTTGATATCGTGTTCACCGCTACTGTGCTACAACATAATACGGATGAAGCTATGGTCAGAAAAATAGTGCCAGAACTCTGTGATATGTGTAAAGAGGAGTTGATACTTTTCGAACGGATAGAGGAAACTAAGTCTGGTGATGAGTTGTGTATGGGTAGGCCTGTTTCTTTTTATGAAGAACTTTGCGAAGCCGAAAATTTCTATCTTGATAAAACTGAATTTATAAATATCCAAGCTAGTTTCTTAGCTAGTGGTGTAGTCCGCAAAATATTCAGCCCTAATCATAAGGAAGGGAAAAAAATGAATAGCCTTACCGTAAAACTTCAAGAAGCCGTATTGCCCTTTACTACAAAGCTCGACCCCTTCTTACCAGTTCAGCGAGATCTCGCCATGATGGTTTTCAAACCTAAAAAATAAGATCATCACTCAATGAGGATAGGTGTAAATACTAGAGTGATGCTTAAGCATAGGATGGAAGGTGTAGCCCGATATACCTACGAGACCACTAAGCGTATGGTATTGTCACATCCTGAAGATGATTTTGTTTTTTTCTTTGACCGGGATTATGATGATGATTTTCTCTTTGCTGATAATGTGACTGGGGTCATTGTTACACCTCAGGCTAGACATCCGCTTTTATGGTTCACCTGGTTTGAGATCAGCTTGCCCAAGGCTTTAAAAAAATATAAGATCGACGTTTTTTTTAGTCCCGACACTTACTTGTCATTGGGAAGTGATATCCCCACCCTACTTACCTGTCATGATCTGGCTTATCTACATTATCCTAAGCATATCCCTCTGCTTGTCAGAAAATACTATCAGCGCTACTTCCCAAGATTTCATAAAAGAGCTGACCACATCATGGCAGTCTCTCAATCTACTAAAGATGATATAGTCGCTCAATATGGTATAGATGAAAATAAGATCACAGTGGCTTACAATGCATGCGCTGAAAATTTTAAACCAATAAATTCCATAGAAAAAGTCAATGTCAGAATGAAGATAAGTGATGGCAAACCATACTTCATTTATATAGGCTCTATTCATCCCAGAAAAAATATTCTGAGATTGGTTGAAGCATTTGAGCAGTTTTGCCAAAATGAAAAAAAACACCAATTAGTCATCTTGGGTAGATGGGCATGGAATAACGACGTACTAGCGTCTAAACTCAAAAGAACAAAAAATAGAGATAGAATAAAACTGATAGATGATATGGAGGGAGATATCTCTCCTTATCTCGCTACCGCAGAAGCATTAGTTTATGTTTCTTTGTTTGAGGGATTTGGACTGCCGATCATTGAGGCTATGCAGTCTGCTGTTCCGGTCATTGCATCTGACCGAGGCGCACTTAAGGAGGTGGCAGGAGATGCCGCTATCTTAGTCGACCCGGTAGATGTAGATGCTATCGCCAATGCTATGAAAGTCGTCATCGCTGATGATGATTTGAGGGATGAGTTAATTCATAAAGGAGAAACGAATGTGAAAATGTTTTCTTGGGATAGGACTGCTGCAGCTACTTATCTGCAGATCGCAAATCTATATGGGCATATACAGATATAGGGACATTAATTTCTAAGGTGACCTAAACTGACTTATTAATATTTACTAGAATTATGCTGCTATGGCAATTTCTTGTTGGATCCTATTGCCAATATTGAGAGCATTTGAGGTATGGATTCCAAAGAAGATCCATAGCCTTTCTGTTTTTTCGTTTCTAGCTCTAATTTTTTTCAGAAGAAAGTACTCTTTATCTGTTCCAAAGCTGCCTTCCAATCTACTTGCTCTTTCTTTGGTGATCATTTTTGCTATTTGACTCTTATGGTGCTGATGACGCCCTGGTCTGCCTTGCCTAGATCTGTTTTGCGAAAACTGGTAAGATGGGATGAAAAATAATCATCAAATTTTGGAAACGAAAACTGGGTTTGAAATTGACTTATTCTGCGTATTTTCATCTTAATTGTTTTTAGATTACCCCGTTTTTTCCACTACCAATAGAGAAATGGGGTTTTCTTTTATATTAAGATAAGTATAATGCGTTGATTTTTAATTCTTTAGATTATTAATGAATATCCCTATTCAAATTGAAAACCTAGTGATAATTAGTCGCTCCTTATTAGCTTAACAAGTGTCTGATAATGAATAAATTAACTGTGAAATAGGAACTAAAGATGTAGTTAATATTGCCAGGTAAAGTCTTAATTTAGTAAAAAGCTAATATAGTACAAGCAGGCTCTCATACCACCAATAACCCACCTGATGGTTAAGTTACCTATTGTTCTACTTATCTTTGCAAAATATCTTAGACTGATAATTCTGTTCCACTAATTGAATACTCTTAACATAAGGATGAGCAGCTCCTAACCCTCGGTCACCCCTTTTGCTATAACACTTACAAGGGAAAGAGAGAATACTTTTTCCATTTTCCAGTTTATTGGGATCACCGAACTCATTAGCAATTGTTGAACACTGTGCAAACGTCATATTCCCAATGATATACTCAATGATGTGATTGAGGTCGAGATTGTATTCTTTGAGAATGTTTTCATTAAAGCCATTGGCATACCTGCCACAAGGCTCTCCCAGTCTAAATATAGAATCCGTAGTGATCGAAATCTCATCATAAAAACAAGAGAACACGTTAGCTATTTTTATAAAATCATCATTTTGCTCGAAATCTATTTGTGTAAAAATTTCTTTTGAATCAAAATCATCTCCACCGCTTTGATTCATTTCTATTGATGCCATTGATTTGTCAAACCATATCTCATTTTCAATATTTTCAAATCCTATCAGATCCTGACCTTTACTGGAGGCACTAGTTTTTCTGCACTTGAGTCTGATGTCAGCTTTCTTCCCTACGTAATAAAGACCTGGGATCTTATATGGTATAGGGATGATGTATTCTTCATGAAGTTGCCACCTTCCCTCATAACCGCTGCAAGGGCAGTACTCGTGCACTTGATCTTCTGTTAGATAAGGTGACTTATAGTAGTGTGAATCGTTAAAGTCAAAATACATATCTAGTGGATGACTGGCATTAGCCTCCGTATTTACAGAACTGCTAGATATCGTTGAGGATATAGAATAGTATTTATAACAGAATACAACACTAAGTCCGAGCAATGCCAAGCTTAGTAGCCTCCAAATTCCAGATCTAGGAGGTAGGGGCATGGATTCTGAATCCGACACGCTTTTTTCAAGAGAAGCTAATTTTTGGAGCCTGCTGATGTTTTTCATCGCCCTGTCATACATGGCTTCAGTGGCTCCTCCAGATATGAGTTTTGTAAAGTGACTTTTGCTGTAGCACAGCTCAAATGAAATCGTAGTATAATTATGTGTACCGAAAAGAGCAGATTCATATTGGTATTCTCCATACAATTCCTCTAATGCAGCTAAGAAAGCTTCTTTCTTCTCGAGTTTCATTAATCAAAAGTTGTGAAATGTTGTAAAAACAAATAAAATATTGCTTTTGGCTGAATATACGGTAATAGATTTTAAGATACAGACATACATTAGTGGAGAACTTTACATGAAGAAATAAAAAAATGAATTTACAATGAAAAAATTTTTTACAATCCTAATTGCAATATTCTTTATTGGAACTGCAATTAATGCGCAAAAAACAATTGGAGGAACTGTAGTGGATGACGCTGGTCAAGCCGTTCTTGGAGCAACCATAATAAATACGTCAGAGAGTTCAGGAACAACAACGGATTTTGATGGAGCTTTCACGCTTTCAGCAAACGACGGCGATCTTATAAAGGTGAGCTACATTGGATTTACTGATCAGGAATTTACAGTTGTGCAAGGGCAAATGGATTACTCATTAACACTCAACTCTGGATTAGAGTTAGAAGCTGTGACTGTAATCGGTTCTAGAGGAAAGCCTAGAACTGCATTGGAAACAGCGGTTCCTATTGATGTCATAGGAGGAGCTCAATTACAGAAGTCACCACAAGCTGATTTGGCCCAAGTCCTTCAGTATGCAGCACCTTCTTTCCACTCCACGAAGCAGAATATAGGTCATGGCTCTGATCATATAGACCCTATGGCTCTAAGAGGCTTGGGAGCTGATCAGACCTTAGTGCTTATCAATGGCAAGAGAAGACATGCTTCGTCTCTTATGAATGTAAATGGTACTGTAGGAAGAGGACAAGTAGGAACTGACCTCAATGCAATACCGATGGCTGCAGTAGATAGAATCGAGATACTTAGAGACGGTGCTGCTGCACAGTATGGCTCAGATGCGATTGCTGGTGTTATCAATATTGTATTGAAAGAAAACATAAACAAAGGTTCAATCTCTGTAAGGTCTGGATTTTTAGTCACCGTATTATCTTTTTGGATGATACTATCTTTTAGAAAGTGATAATTCCGGTAAATATGGTTGTGGTATTTATCCCAGCGGCGGTCGAGTTCTGAGTCAATTGAGTCAATCGCTATCCGAAGTTGAGCAGCACTGAGCATAGTATAATTATTTTGAAACAATTCCTGATCGGTTTCTCGCATATCAAATTCCCCCAGATCAAATACTTTCCTCCATTCTTTAAACGAAGTACGAACAAAAGGATAGTTCTTAGTTTTATCCTTTGTCTTCTTCTTGTCGGGATTGACTTTGGTTTCGTTATATTGAGTACCGTCAAAAAGATCCATTACAAAAAATTTTTTATCGGCGGTAGTAAACATTTCTCCTTTGCTGGCCGTAATGACACTGACTTTTTTATTGTTATAAGAATTATGATCATAAATCAGGACATCGTAAATCGTTCGGTTGTCAGCATCTTTGTCACCAATATGGATGATCATATTGCGGAAATCATCGTTAAAGACCCCCGTTTCGAGACTAAGCATCGGTTTTTGGCGCTTGATATCGTAAAGGCGGGATTTAAATTTGAGGTTGGCTACGGGAATGACGTAATTAGAACAAAAGAAAGAAAGCATCATCACCCCAAAACTGATGACAATTAGAGGGCCCATAATGCGTAACAGCGGAACTCCTGCTGATTTTAGGGCGGCTAATTCGTAATGCTCGGCTAAATTTCCCATAATCATAACGGAAGAAATCAAGATCGCAATGGGCAGGGCCGTTGGGACCAAAGAAACTGATAGATAACCAATTAGTTCAAGCATCACCAACATGCCCGTTCCTTTTCCAATAATATCGTCAATATAGACCCAAAGGAACTGCATGATTAGTACAAACAGTCCAATACAAAAGGTAGCGATAAATGGCGCAATAAAACTTTTGGCCAGTAGTAGGTCTATTTTTTTCACTTGATGTTAGAATTGTTGAAACGCTTCGCTTGTTAAAATGTTGAGTTCATTTTTAGAAGATTA
>ENA-ORXT01001068-ORXT01001068.1-marine-metagenome-genome-assembly--contig:-NODE-1068-length-38826-cov-63.328008_pt1 | contig 38826 bp, 21 predicted proteins | sample MGYA00237868_ERZ511482 | MGnify/ENA metagenome assembly ERZ511482 | reverse complement strand
ATTTTTACTGCTTATGGAAACCCCGGAGCGCAGCAAATCAAATTGATGAGAATTTTTAATCGTTGGGGAGCGTTAATCTACGAAGGGGAAAACCTACCGCTAAATTCTAATACAATGGGTTGGAATGGCGTATTTAAAAATGAACAAATGCAACCGGGCGTTTATGTATATTATATCGTAGTCGACTTTATTGACGGCGTCTCGGTAGGTTACGAAGGCGATATCACAATCCTAAGATAGAATAATAGAACGTTTATCTCAGTTTTTGGAGCAGGCTATTAATATTAATCACTGAATTGGACGGTATAATCAACTGTGTCATCGGCACCCCCGCGCCTCAACAAGTACAATCTTTCAACATATAAAAATGATAAAATACATCCTGTCCCTTATATTCTTAACCCTTACCCTTCTCGGTTGTGAAAATGACCTGGAAGCCGTAAACGCCTTATTCACAAAAGATCAGGTAAAGATCGAAGCAGCCAAAGACGTGCAATTATTATACAGTGATTCTGCCATCGTACGCGTCCGGGTAAGTGGTCCTAAGATGCTGCGCTACGTAGACCATACCCAACCAAAAGAAGAATTTCCGGAAGGCATTTTAATAGAGTTTTTACGCTCCGGTTCTAGTCAGGCGCAGGGTAGATTGACCGCTAATTATGCCATTCGGCTAGAAAATCAACATAAAGTAATTGTACGAGAAGACGTCGTCTGGACAAGCGGAAAAGGAGAAGAACTACGCACCGAAGAACTCACTTGGGACGATCAACGCAAGATGGTGCATACCAACCGATTTGTAAAAATTATCAAGCCGGAGGAAGAGTTTTATGGCTTTGGATTTGAAGCAGACCAGAACTTTAATCACTGGAAAATATTTAATCCTACCGGAAAAATGTTGGTCGAAGGCCTGGAGGAACCTTTGTAGATTTGTAGTATTATGAATTGTCAGAAATTAAGTATATTTGATATTACTGGTTATTGACTTGTTGACATTCCCTGGAAGGAAGCCAGTCTACTAACTGGTTCTAACTTGATCCCTCAATTTGTATCACAAACTTTTATCATTTATTTTCTTTGCTAATTATCATCATTTTTTTATTGTTGTCGGCGCTGTTTTCCGGTACGGAAATAGCTTTTGTATCGGCCAGCAAATTGCGGATAGAACTTAAGCGAAACAAAGGCAATCGTCGGGGACGTATACTCTCCGATTTTTACGACCGACCGGCCGAATTTCTGGCCACCATGCTGGTTGGAAATAATATTGCACTGGTTGTTTTTACCACCCTTGTTACCACCCCACTTACATTTTGGATCAATCAGTATTTACAAATCGGAGAGGATGCGCCACTGCTGTTGTTGATAAACACACTGTTGGTTACGGTCATTGTTTTAATTTTTGGCGAGTTTCTACCCAAGACCTTGTTCCGACTTTTTGCGGACGAAATCCTTTATTTTCTAGCTATTCCAATTCGTATTTTACAGTTTTTTTTAGCGATACCTGCCTGGATAATGACCAAACTTTCCAATTTTTTTTTAGGAGCCGTTTTAAAAACCCCCATTGAACACACTGCTAATATTATTACCCGACTCGACCTGGAACAATTCATTCGGGATACCCGCGTCGAATCGGAATCGGAAGAAGACATCGCAATTGATACCGAGTTATTTGAAAATGCGTTACACCTTAAAAAGATAAAAGTACGTGAATGTATGATTCCCCGTAAGGAAATAGAAGCCATTGATGTAAGTGCTTCTTTAGAAGAATTGCGGCAGGTATTTGTAGAAAGTTATCATTCGCGAATCATCGTAACCAAGGAGGGAGATATCGATAAAGTACTGGGATATGTTCATCACCAGCAACTCCTCAACGATCCGCGTCGATTGCGAGACATTGTCATAGACATTCCGATTGTTCCGGAAGTGATGCGAGCTCGCGATTTAATGAATTTATTAATTAAAAAAAGAATTAACATCGCCTGCGTGGTGGATGAATTTGGTGGCACTTCCGGAATTATTACCCTGGAAGATATTTTAGAAGAGATATTTGGAGAGATCGAAGACGAACATGATCAGGAAGAATACGTAGAAAATCAGATCAGTGAACACGAATACCTTTTTTCTGGTCGCTTAGAAATAAGTTATCTGAACGAAAAATACGAAAACCTCGATTTTCCCGAAGGAGATTATCATACGTTGTCCGGCTTTATTGTCATGACCAACGAAACCATCCCACAGAGAGGAGAAGTGATCACGCTGGATGATTATCAGTTTAACCTGGAAGTAGTCAGTGATACGAAGATCGAATTGATCCGGGTTACCAAACTAAATACCGAAAGTGAAGAAGCTACTAGCTAATATTTTTTATTCCTTTCCTGTTCAGTTAGTGATTTTACACTTGCGGAACAATCTCCTGTTGATTATCACCTGGATATTGATTACCCTGCTAATGACTGGTAAACTGGGTAGATTGTTTGGTATACGCTACTTGTTTTTGGCACCGGAATATCTGGGAGAAGTGAGTGGTTTGAGTTACTTTTTTTTAGGACTAGGCTTCGGTGCTTTTTTTACTACCTGGAACCTAACCGCCTACTTATTGGATGCACATCATTTTCCTTTTTTGGCCTCTCTGGCCCGTCCATTTACCAAATTTTGCCTCAATAATTTTATTATTCCGTTGGCTTTTTTAGTGCTGTATTTTGGTTATACGATCCATTTTCAGGCCTACAATGAATACCGAGAAGTATCCACCATTTTCTGGCATTGTTTGAGTTTTGCCGGAGGCGTAGGCTTTTTTGTACTGATTTCCTCTTTCTACTTCAGGTTTACCAATAAAGATATTTCTAGTTTTAGAAAAAAACGTAAAAAAATACCACCCAATCTGCTCAAGTCAATCGCTCCCGGACGACAAGTCGAAGAATTACCTACCGTAAAAACCGGAATCAGCACCTGGCGAGTAGATACTTATCTGACAGAAGAGATGAAAACCCGATTGGTTCGCAACGTAGAACATTACGATAGCAGTATCTTGTTAGGTGTTTTTAAGCAAAATCATCTGAATGCTTTGGTCGTACAATTATTGGCCATGGTGGTGTTGATTAGTTTGGGACTGGCCATCGATAATCCGCTCTTTCGGATTCCGGCTGGTGCGAGTGTTTTTATTTTAGGTTGCGTGGTGCTTTCTATTACAGGGGCCATCACTTACTGGTTTGACAAATGGCGTTTTTCTCTATTTATCATTATGCTTGTTTTGATCAACTATCTTTCCAGCTTCGATGTTTTTACCCACGAAAACAGAGCGTACGGACTGGATTATCTAATCCCTCCCGTTGAGTATACTTACCAAAATCTTCAGGATATTAGTAATAACGGAAACTGGGAAAGAGACAAAGCCCACACTGAAAAAATTCTCGAAAACTGGAAAAAGAAAATGGCTGACCAGGGAGTTGAAAAACCTAAAATGGCGATCTTCTGTGTGAGTGGAGGAGGGATGAAAGCTGCGGTATGGAGTATGCAGGTCATTCAGGAATCAGATAGTTTGCTTAACGGAAGACTACTGGAACATACAACATTGATGACGGGGGCCTCCGGTGGATTATTGGGTGCTGCTTATCTGCGTGAGCTGATGCTCAACAAAAAAGAAAATCGGATAAAATCTTATTACGATAAAAAGTACATCGAAAATATTTCCATCGATCTACTTAATTCGCTGACCTTTACCATTATCTCCAATGACTTGTTTTTACCATGGTCTACTTTTCAGGTAAATGGTCATACCTACTATAAGGATCGGGGATATATTTTTGAAAAACAACTGGCCGAAAATACCAACGGAGTACTTAACAAAAAATTAAGCGATTATTATCTGCCGGAATTTGAAGCGAAGATTCCCATGCTTTTTGTTACACCTTCGATTGTTAACGATGGTCGCCGTCTGATCATTTCTCCACATCGATTGTCTTATATGACGCTACCTCCCGTCAGTCCGGATAATAAGGAATCGTTGGAAGTCGACGCAGTGGATTTTATGACCATGTTTGAAAAGCATGGTGCTCCCGAATTACAATTTACAACAGCCTTACGGATGAACGCCACCTATCCTTACATTTTACCTAATGTATATTTGCCAACCAGGCCGGCCATCGAAGTCATGGATGCTGGTTTTCGGGACAACTACGGGATTATGTCTGCAACTCGGTTTTTACATGTTTTTAAAGATTGGATAAAAGAAAATACTTCGGGCGTAGTACTTGTCCAGGTAGTGGGACGAGATAAAATTCAGGAAATTGATGAGAACGACAATCAGGGTATGATTTCCACTCTCCTCAATCCCCTGGGAATTCCAGGACAGATTCTATCCCTTCAGGAGTACGAGCAGGATACAAATTTGGGATATATCTTTGATTTACTGGGAGAAGATATGTTCGAAATTATTCGGTTTATCTACCGGCCCAGTAAAGACAACGAGATGGCTTCCATGACCTTTCACCTCACTACCCGTGAACGGAACGACATTCAACATTCTTTTTTTCTACCCCAAAATCAAAAAGGGGTTAAGCGATTGGTGGAAATATTTGAAGAGTAGTAGGGATTTTAACTTCAATAGGGGGCGATGGGGGGCGATGGACTTTCAATGGGCTGACGATGGGCTGACGATGGGCTGACAATTGGCGGACGATTGGCTTTCAATTGGCTTTCAATAGGCTGACAATTGGCTGACAATGGGCTTTCAATTGGCTTTCAATGGGCGGACGATTGGCGCTCTTCTAATGCGTTTGGTATTAACGGGCTTGGGCTTGTCCACCCACCGCCCCGTCCACCCTCACCACAAGAAGAGCCAACACATCAAAAGAAAGCCCATCGTCCGCCCTCACCACCAGAAGAGCAAACACGCTAAAAGAAAGCCCATCGTCCGCCCATCGTCCGCCCTCACCATTAGAAGAGAAACACGCCAAAAGAAAGCCCATCGTCCGCCCTCACCACTAGAAGAGCAAACACGCCAAAAGAAAGCCCATCGTCCGCCCTCACCATTAGAAGAGCAAACACGTCAAAAGAAAGCCCATCGTCCGCCCATCGTCCGCCCTCACCATTAGAAGAGCAAACACGCCAAAAAAAAGCCCATCGTCCGCCCTCACCACCAGAAGAGCAAACACGCCAAAAGGAAGCCCATCGTCCGCCCTCACCATTAGAAGAGAAACACGCCAAAAGAAAGCCCATCGTCCACCCATCGTCCACCCATCGTATAAAAATTTTGCCTTTCCCCTTCTTAACTGTATCTTTGCACCTTCATTTCACGACCTTGGGTATCTTATATTAAAATTATCACTTATGGCTACAGCTAAAAAGATCAAATCTGCGCTTATTTCTGTCTTTTCAAAAGAAGGATTAGCACCCATCGTACACCTGTTAAAGGAGCAGGGAGTAAAACTATACTCTACGGGAGGAACCCAGAAATTTATCGAAGATCTGGGAATTACGGTCGAAGCTGTAGAAAATATTACCGAATATCCTTCGATTCTCGATGGTCGGGTAAAAACCCTCCATCCAAAAGTCTTTGGTGGATTGCTGGCACGTCGGGAAGCAGGACATCTGGCGCAGTTGGCCGAGTATGATATTCCGGAAATTGATCTGGTGATCGTGGATTTATATCCTTTTGAAGAAACACTGGCCTCCACGGATGACGAGCCAACGATTATTGAAAAAATCGATATTGGAGGTATTTCCCTGATTCGGGCTGCCGCCAAAAATTATCGGGACGTCGTCGTTGTACCGAGCAGAGAAGAATACCAAATGATACTAGAACTGCTAAAAGAAAATAATGGCGCAACTAACCTCGCGGACCGTAAAGAACTGGCCCGTCGAGCTTTTAAAGTCTCTTCTAATTACGACGTAGCGATCTTTAATTATTTCAACGAAGATTCGGACGATACCGTTTTTAAGCAAAGTATTCATAATTCGCAGGCGCTGCGCTACGGAGAAAATCCACACCAGAAAGGAAATTTTTACGGAGATTTTGACGCAGTATTTGAGCGCCTTGGTGGTAAACCGATATCTTATAATAATCTGGTAGACATCGATGCCGCGGTAAATTTAATGGCAGAATTCAAAGCGGACAATCCTACATTTGCGGTACTTAAGCACACCAATGCTTGTGGTATCGCCACCCGCGAAACAGTTTTAGAAGCCTGGAAGGCAGCACTGGCGGGTGACTCGATTTCTGCCTTTGGAGGAATCCTGATTTCTAATCAAACGATTGATCTGGCAACGGCCACAGAAATTGATAAAATATTTTACGAAGTATTAATTGCTCCTGAATTTACGGATGAAGCAAAAGAATTGTTGTCTAAAAAGAGCAAGCGAATTTTATTAAAAATAAAAGACTTCTACGTTTCTAAAAAATCTTTTAAAACTTTACTCAATGGCGTCATTGAGCAAGAGATGGATTTAAAAACAGAAGTGGAAGAAGACTTCAAAATAGCGACCAACGAAGCACCGACCATCGCGCAAATTGATGATTTATTATTTGCCAATAAGTGTGCTAAACACTTAAAATCGAATACAATTGTGTTGGCTAAAAATCGTCAATTGGTAGGAATGGGATGCGGTCAGACTTCGCGGGTAGACGCCCTTAAACAAGCGATTACCAAGGCCAAACATTTTGGTTTTGAGTTAGATGGCGTCGTGATGGCTTCGGATGCATTTTTTCCGTTTCCAGATTGTGTGGAGATTGCCTGGGAAGCAGGAGTGAAAGCAGTTATTCAGCCGGGAGGATCGGTAAAAGATCAGCTAAGTATTGATTTTTGTAATGAAAAAAATATCCCGATGGTGATGACGGGGACGAGACATTTTAAACATTGATGCTGGCAGGTGATTCTTTGTGTACATTTTTATGCGTACACCAATTGATTAATAAAAAGCATCTTTAACAAAACCGCCTGTTAGGTCAATGGTTACTTGGTTTTCTACTAGCGAAAAAATCGCGATAGAAGAGAAGCCAACAGCTAATTACTAACAGCCAATAGCTAAAAAAAACATTTGAATCTAATTCTGGACATTGGCAATACGAGAACCAAAATAGGCGTTTTTAGAGGACACAGGTTGGTGAAAAAAATGATTTGGGATCAATGGACTTTGCGCCAGTTAAAGGATTTGATCGAGCAAAAAAAAATTACGCAAGTAGGACTCTCTACTGTTATCGGGCTTAAAAAACCGATAGATAATTTTTTAAAAAAGCATTTTTACTATATCAACCTGAATGCCAATACTGCTCTTCCCATTCACAATCATTACAAAACTCCTCAGACGCTGGGAAAAGATCGTTTAGCCGCCGTAGTGGGGGCTTTCGCCGAATATCCTGATCAGCATAATCTGGTCATCGATGCGGGCACCTGTATCAAATACGACCTGATTACTGCAAACGGTGATTATTACGGAGGCAGTATCTCACCCGGCATTGAAATGAGATTGAAAGCCATGCATCACTTTACGGCCAAATTGCCGCTAGTAGAGCGTGGAAGTGTACAGGATTTAGTTGGAAACAACACTAAAACCGCACTGCAAACCGGTGGTCAGCTGGGAGCACTCGCGGAAGCAAGCGGTTTTATCCGTTGGTATGAAGAAAAATACGGACAGATTAACGTTATTTTAACAGGCGGGGACGCTGATTTTTTTGCTAAAAAACTGAAAAACCGGATATTTGTAAATCAAAATTTAGTGCTGACTGGACTAAATAAAATTTTAAACTATAATGTCGAATTATCGGAGTAGAAAATTGTGGAGCTTTGTCTGCCTTTTAGTCGGGGTAACTACCTGCAGTTTTGCTCAGCCAAAAATTAATTCCCCTTTTTCCCGGATCGGTCTGGGTGATTTGGTTAATCCTTCCTTTTCTCATGCCCGAGGTATGGGAAGTCTGTCGGCAGCTTATAATGATGCCTTTCATATCAATACCGTTAACCCGGCTTCCTACGCTTTCCTGGGACTTACTGCCTTCGATGTTGGATTGAATATCAAGCGAACCAATCTATCGGGTACCGAGGGAAGTCAAACCATTTATACTGGAAATATTGATTATATTTCACTGGCATTTCCTACTAGAAATCCAAAAAACAGGGCAGCCAATCCCATAAAGTCTCCCTGGTATTGGGGAATGAATATCTCTTTTCTGCCTTATTCTAATGTAGGTTATCGATTTATATCGACGGATCTCACGCCCGAGGGCAGAACGGTCAATAATCAGCTGGAAGGAACTGGAGGAACATTTAAAGTGCACTGGGGAAATGCAGTGCGATATAATAATTTTTCCGCTGGTTTTAATTTTGGATATCTTTTTGGTAAAATTTCTAATAATGAAATAAATGCCTACCAGGATATTGAAGCTGCTTACTTTAATGATTTTAATGATGAATTCAGTATCGGCTCCGTTATCTGGAATTTGGGGGTACAATATCGATATGCATTTACGGAAATGAAAGATGGTGAAAAGAAAAATAATGGAAAATATTTAACCTTTGGTGCCTACGGAAATAGTGGCAACAATGTTAATTTTAACGCCAGTCAACTTAAAGAGCGGGTAAATGCTCTCTATGGAGGGGGAAACCTCAATCCACTACGTGATACGATCATTAATACCCAGAATTCTAAGCTAAAGGGTAAACTACCAGCAGATTTTGGTGTTGGTATTTATTATGAAAAGGTAAATAGAGGAGGCGCAGGACTGGATTTTAAAACAACTGCCTGGAGTAATTACCGCAATCCGATTCGACCCTCAGAACGACTAAGTAACTCGTGGAGATTGGCTGCCGGGGGTAATATTACACCTGATTACAACTCGATTAGCAGTTTTTGGAAGAGAATTAATTACCAGGCTGGTTTGTACTACGGAAAAGATCCTCGAAGTTTTGACAAAAGTTTAACAGATCTTGGTGTTACCTTCGGGGTACGTTTGCCAGTCATAAGTAGGAAAAGACCTCCTTCTTTTATTAACTTTGCCCTAGAAATAGGTCAATTATCTGGAAATAATACAATTAAAGAAACCTACGGTAGGGTTACGGTAGGCTTCACCTTAAATAACAATGATTGGTTTCTTAAACGAAAATTTTATTAATTATGAAAAAGCGACAAAATTTAATCCTGATTGGTGCAGTAGCAGTGTTTTCTCTGTTTTCTGTGGCCTTAACTGCACAGTGTAGTACTTTTGATGAATCTCCCAAAGGAGAGGATGGACTGATTGCACACCAACTTTATCGGGATGCTGTTAAAGCAGAAGATTTGGCAGGTGCCTACGCAAACTGGGAAAAAGCCTATACCATCGCTCCGGCGGCCAACGGTAAAAACTATTTGCACTACGCAGATGGTCGTAAAATTTTAAAAATTAAGTTTGATGCGGCTACTGATGAAGCGGAAAAGCAAAAACTGGTTGATCGAATCCTTAAACTTTACGATGAGCAGGTAATTTGCTATGGAGAAAATGGACAAGAGGCTTATCTGTTGGGCCGTAAGGCTTATAATGTATTTTATTATTATTCAAAATATGTTCCCAACTCAGACGATATGTTACAAAAGACATTGGCTAAAACAGTTGAGTTAGCCGGTAATGATATCGAAGATATTATTCTTGTTCCTTACGCAAGTGTGGTTGTCAATAAATTTGCTGCCGAAAAGATGGATAAAGCTGAAGGTCGTGCAATCTATGACCAGCTGAATGCAATTGCTGATTACAATATTGCCAACAATGCTGCCGTAGCGGGGCGTTTTAAACAGGCCAAAGAGGCGATGAACGGCGTTTTTGCCCGTATCGAAAGACACATCTTTGACTGTGACTACTTTGTTAACAAACTGGAACCTGCTTACCGTCAGGATGCGGATAACATTGAGGTAATTGAAAATACCATCCGTGAATTAAAGCGACAGGGTTGTGAAGATACGGTTCCATTATTAAAAGAACTGGAAGGAAAGTATGCTGTATGGGCACAGAAAGAAAATGCCAGTCGTGTCGCAGAATTTGAAGCAAACAATCCAGCGAGTATCGCTAAGAAATTATACGACCAGGGAGACAATGCAGGTGCAATCGCTAAATATCAGGAAGCGGCGGATGCGGAAACAGACTTGGAAAAGAAAGCAGGATATATGTTCTCTATTGCTTCTATCCAGGGACGAAAAATGAAGCAGTACAGCACTGCACGTGCTACTGCCCTTGATGCTGCCAAGATGCGTCCAAACTGGGGACGACCTTATATGTTGATCGGTGACCTTTACGCTTCTTCTGCCCGTAACTGCGGCAGTGACTGGAACCAGCGGATGGCTGTACTTGCAGCAATTGACAAATATGCTTACGGTCGTTCTGTTGATTCTTCTGTAGCGGATGAGGCACGTGATAAAATCGGAAAATACAGTGCTTCCAAGCCGGAAAAGAAAGATGGTTTTATGCAGGGAATTAAAGAAGGAGATACTGCCAGAGTAGGTTGTTGGATCGGTGAAACGGTTCGAGTGAGTTTTAAATAAATTTAGTTTTAAGGATCCTCAGGAACTGTACATAAATAAATTGATATTTTAGTGACGCAGAGTAGTAGCAAAGAAAGCAGTCAAAAGTGTAAAGTTACTTTTGAACCGTTCCTAAGGTCTTAACCTTTACGTAAGAAATATATTTTAAAAAGCTTCGTCTTATTATAAGACGGAGCTTTTTTTACAAATATTCTTAACATTCGTAAAAATATCCGGCGAGTATAGAAAATTTCAGTTTCTGAGCTGTTTGGGCGTTTTTGGAGAACTTCCGTATCTTAGTGCTGGAAATCAGTAGAAGTCTACTAAACAAAAGCTACTTTCATACTTTACACTTACAAACATCTCAAACATGAAACAAACTAGCAAGATTCTGTTTTTAATATTAAGTACTATGATGGTGCTTCTCTACGCCTGCACGCCTAAAACGACGGAAGCGGCTAAAGCACCGGTTTCGGCTACCAGAGTAAAACCGCCCGTCAACATGGATGATCTTAGCCCATGCCAAAAATGGGTCAACGAATCTTTCGAAGACGAAGCACTGGAGACCCACGTACTATACCGGGATCAGCTAAAAGCGCAGAATTATACCGCTGCACTACCACTCTGGCAAAAGGTGTATAAAATGGCACCCGCTGCCGACGGTCAACGGGATGCACATTATATGGACGGCGCCAGAATTTACAAATATCTGATCACTTACGAAGCGGGTACGACCGAAGCACAAAAAACTGCTTACCAGGAAAAGGTATTCGAATTGTATCAGCAAGCCATAGATTGTTATCCAAAAAAAGCTTCCGACTACAAAGCCCTCATGGCTTATGATTATTTCTATACTTTTCCAGGTACCAAGTCAGAAGAAGAAATATACGAAATGTACAAAGATATCGTAGATGCAGATGGACTTGAAACGAGTGTTTCTGTACTAAACCCATTCACTTCTTTAATTGTAAATTTATTACTGGAAGAAAAAATTCCAATGACGGAAGCACAGAAATACACCAGAAAAATTAACGAGATTTTTGATCATAATAAAAAAGAAAGAACGCCTGCTGAATGGAAAAAGCAGGGTTGGGATATTGTAGAAAGCTATACGCCCGCTCGTCTCGAACAACTGGAAGGAATCAAAGGCTTTTACGATTGTGATCATTTTATTAAAAAATATTCCGCCGAATATCAGACAAACTCTAATGACTGTGATGCAATCGAGACGTTTATTGCTCGACTTAATTATGGTGGTTGTGCTAGTACACATCCAGATTTAGTGGCAGCTCGCGCCGCACGAGAGGCCAACTGTAAAAAAGAGGTTATTCCGGATGGACCACTTACTCAGGCTCGTGAATTGCTGGAAAGGGGAGAATATGATGCTGCCATCGAAAAATATAAAGAATACGTAAACTCCGCAGACGACAATACAAAAAAAGCAAATATCAATTTACGAATTGCTAAAATCTACTACGTTCACAAAAAGTCTTATTCTCAGGCACGGCAGTATGCTCGCAAAGCCGCTTCCCAAAGATCTGGCTGGGGTGCACCATATATGTTAATCGGTACAATGTATGCTTCTTCCGGTGCATTGTGTGGTCCTGGTACTGGCTTCGATAGCCAGCGTGTAACCTGGGCGGCCATTGACCAGTGGAACAAAGCAAAGTCTATTGATCCCAGCGTATCCGCTGATGCGAATAAATTAATCAAAACCTATACCCAGTACATGCCAACGCGGGCTGATATTTTTCAGCGAAGCATTAAAGAAGGTTCAACTTATAAAGTGCCTTGCTGGATTCAGGAAAATACGATTGTTAGAATTGCTAAATAATGTTTAATCGTTTAATCGTTGAGTTGTTAAATCGTTTAGGAATGGCGATTAAATAGATTGAGATAAAAGATGAAGCATATTGTCTTAATTTATTTTGTCAACATTTCTTAGAGCTTAGAGTGAAAAGACGATTTAACAATTTATTTTTTATTAATGAATAAGTAATTGTAAATAAAAAATCGCTACATTTCTGCGTGATAAAACCACGAAAAAAATATACCTGAAAAAAGGTTTCTGCGCCTCCGCGCCCTCTGCGAGAAATAAAATTTTCAAGCTAATTTCAATTTAATGACTCAACAATCCCCATGAAATACCGCTACTTTTTCCTCAGTCTCACGCTTCTCTACGGTTGCTCTGCCTCCATCGATCAAAGTCCACAGCCCACACCACCAGTCGAAGTCAGCACCACCGACCTCACGGCCCGTCTGTCTGCCCATTTTATCAAAGACCCAACTACGCAACCTGAAAAGGATCAGAATGCACTGGTAGGATACGCCATTGATAAAAACCTGAATGTACAAAGAACTGCTTCGGGAATGTACTATCAAATTCTAACCGAAGGCAACGGCCCGTCTCCAACGGCGACCAGCAAAATAAAAGCACATTACGAAGGAAAATTACTGGACGGAACCGTTTTTGATTCTTCTTATAAAAGAGGAGCCCCTTTGGAATTTAAGTTAAATCAAGTCATCCGTGGCTGGCAGGAAGCATTACAATTGTTAAAACCCGGTGGTAAAGGAATCTTCTTAATCCCCTCCCGAATCGCCTATGGTGCTAAAGGCTTTGGTCACGAAATTCCGGCCCACGCACCGTTGATCTTTACCGTAGAATTAGTAAGCGCAGAATAAAGATCCTTTCGTTTATCATTTTGATCAAATTATTTGTGGAAGCATAAGGTGATCACTTGTCTTGTCAACATTCCTAAAGGCTCACCGGCTAGTGCCTCTTTCTCGGCTGTAGACCAGGGCCAGACAATTCACTTATAATAAAAACCTCTCCGGGAAAAACAACCTCTTTTTCCCTAAAAGTCCTTATCATTGCGCTTTATTCACAAAAAATATATTTTGAAAAAATCATTATTTTTAATATTCAGCATCTTATTTATAAGTCAAATGTATTGGGCACAGGATTCCCTTCAGCTTAATCAGGTGATCGTGACTGCTACCCGTATTCCGATTGAATCCTACAAAACCGGTAGAAGTATTTCTATCATTACGGCCGAAGAATTACAGGAATTACCCGTCACCACCGTCGATGAAATGCTCCGTTATTTACCCGGTATCAATCTTAATAGTCGCAATGATTTTGGCGTACAATCTGATATCGGGATTAGAGGAAGCACCTTTTCTCAGGTACTGATTTTAGTAGATAATGTCCGGGTCAACGATCCTTTGACCGCACATTTTAACAATAATATTCCGGTGCCACTTTCTGAAATTGCGCAGGTGGAAATTATCCGCGGTCCCGCCGCTGCTTCTTACGGGGCAGATGCAGTTGGTGGTATAATTCATATTAAAACCAAAACTTTTCTTGCCGTAGAAATGGATAAACCTGTCAGCACGCGTGGTAATGTCGGCATTGGAAAACACAATTTAAATCGTACCGACCTCGGTGTGAATATGCAAAAAAATAAATGGCATTTTTCTACGGCCTACAAAGCCAATATTGCGGATGGTGAAACGTACGTAAATCCTAATTTTCCCGATACAGATTCGGATAGTTTATACCAAAACTTCTTTGATTTGCGTACCATTTCCGCTGCCGTTTCTGGTAAAATTGGAGATGGCTGGAGCGTGTATGGTCGGGTGGGGTACGATTACCGCGATTTTAACGCCAAGTATTTTTATACCCGTAGTAGCTTTGATGAATCGGAAGAAACGGTAAAAAGTTTTTGGAGTCAAGGTGAAATCCGGTACCAAAAAAATCGCCACGAGTTTACTCTCAACGGAGGTTATAAAACGACGAATGACTTGTTTGTTTTCAATCCACTTTTTACGCCAAATAAACATGATACGAAACAACTCTTTACCAATCTGTTATACAGTTTTAAAATAAATAATAAAATGACCCTGGCTTCGGGCGTACAACTAATTGATAAAAAAATCAACAGTACCGATCGGGGTGACCATCAAAATTTAGCGGTAGGAATTTATAGTATTGTTTCTTACGCGTTGTCAGATCACTGGCAAACCCACGTGAGTCTACGAGCAGAAAATGACCAAAATTTTGGTTGGGAACTTTTGCCTCAGGCTAGTCTGAGTTATCGTCAAAACAGTTTTGTATTCAGAACATCTTACGGGCGATCCGTGCGGGCGGCAGATTTTACCGAAAGATTTATCTCTTCGCAAATTCCCAGTTTATCACCAGGGCGTAACATAGGTAATCCTGATCTGCAAGCCGAATCTTCTCATTCTTTTGATTTGGGTGGAGAATATTATTTTAATAAAAATGGATTGCTTTCCTTAACAGGTTTTTACCGAAAATCTACGAATTTAATTGATTATTCCTTGCGAAGTTCATCAACGATTACCAATGTAAAAAACTTGCAGGAAGACGCTGATTATTTTTACGCAGACAATATTTTTGGGACTAGCGTAATTGGCTTGGAAGGTTCGGTAAAATATAGTTTTAACTGGAATAATAAATTTGGTCTTAATACACAACTAGCCTACACCTGGCTAAAAACCGAAGCCAAAACGGGTGAATTATCAAAATATATCGCCAATCATCCTACCCACCAATTGGGATTGACACTGGATTTGACCGCTTGTAATTTTCAAATTACTTCCGCCACTAGTCTCAGTACGCGGCAGGACGAATTAGTAGAATCTATCGAAGGTGCTATTCCAAAAGATTATTTGGTTACCCACCTAAAACTTGGATACAACTTATCAAATAATTTCACACCCTACGTTGAAATTAGAAACCTCAGCAATACCAATTATCAGGAAATTCTGGGCGCAAATCTACCCCGTCGCTGGTGGAGTGCCGGCGTTACCTGGAACTGGTAGTTGTTTCGTATCCTTAAGGGACAGTTATAAATGTCGAATCTATAAAAGGAGGGACTGTTCCCTTAAAAGGTGTCAACGCGGAAGCATTCCTTTAGGAACACAAGGCGCGGGCTGCAAAATGAGGCACTAGTACTACCGTCCCTAAAAAAAGAGCCGACCTGCAACGTAGCAGATCGGCTCTTTAAATTTTATCAATGTGAAAACATGCTTAGTTTATCTTAATAAACTTAGCTGGCTTAGCCGCCGGGTTGGTGCTTTCATAAATGAAGTACGTTCCGTTTGGCAAGTTGCCCGTATCTATTCGTAGAGTATTCTGTCCAAAATCAGTATGAATATTTAAAGACTGCATAATCTTTCCGCTAAGATCTGTAATTACCAACATCACATTTGATGATTCGGTATGCAATTCTACGGTCAGTTGTGCACCCACCAATGGGTTTGGATAAATCTTTAGGTCATTGCTTTTCTTACAATCTACTTCCAGATTTATAATACTACTATATTCAAAAGTCTTATCCAAATCAATCATCTTAAGACGGTAATAATTTTCAGTATCAGGTTTTGCATCTACAAATGTATAATCAGCATTCGTCGCTTCTCCACTAGAAATGATTGCTCCAGTTTTACTAAAGTTTCTTCCATCCTTACTGCGTTCAATCTCGTAGTGACTAAAGTTTAACTCAGAAGCAGCAAACCACTTTAAAGTTACTTTACAGTCATCTGCACTTCCTGTAAAGGAAATAAGCTCAACTGGCAAGACCGTTGGTTTAAAACCAAAATCATATCCAGCAATAGCTGATTCCGTGGCTGGATCAACTGCCGCAGCTACGTCACTTTCTCCTTTGGCTGGATCAACTATTGCACCACTTGGATCACTGGAATCCAGTTGGTCGTCACTACCCGCATTGAGCGTGGTTGCTTCCATGCCCGCCGGTGCAACTGCACTGATCGTATAAGCAGGACTGTTTGCACTTCCGTAGTTTTCGTCCAGTAATAACTGACCAAAACTATAGAATCCTTGAGCATCCGTGGTTGTTACGACCGTAACATCAGCGGCACTGTCTCCGTCGTAGTCAACCATCATGGTGACCGCTACATTGGCGATTCCAGTCTCTCCTGAATCTTGTAAGCCATTCCCGTTCAGATCATTCCATACCCGGTTACCTACTGCAGCACCTTCGTTGTAATAACCAAAATCGATATCTGTCTGATTGGCACCGTTAATGGTAACCGCTACCGGATCACTTTCGCTATCTGTTCCGAGACTATGCCAGAATCCAGTAAGGCTTTCCTGCACATCACTTACGATCACGGTATAAGTACCATCCGGTAAATTCTGGAAACTATAATTACCCGTAACATCCGTCGTAGTAGTGGCGATTACCGCACCCGCAGCATTGGTTAATAATACTGTTGTGTTGGCAAAACGTTCCGCTTCGTTAGCGTCCAGTGCTCCGTCAGCGTTGTTGTCATTCCATATAGTACCATCAATTGCGTAAGCATTGTTGGCAGTATAACCAAAGTCTTTTGTAAAATCCAATCCGCCTTGAGCAGCTAGATCAGAAGTAGAAACACTGGTTCCCGGAGCAGCACCGTCCGGATCAACAGAGTTAAAATATACATTTCCACCGGGCAAACTTGCTACATCCACGGCTACTACGTACGTTGCTACCGGATCTAAAGCGCCAAAGTAATAAGTACCATTTTTATTAGTTTCAGTGGTTGCTACAAGCGTGGTACCATCTGCTTCAAATAAATTGACCGCTACTTTTTCCGCGCCTTCGCCAGCCGTAATCGCTCCATCATTATTGGTATCGATAAAGATGGTATTTCCAATAATTCCCTGGTTTGGTAAGTGTGTATTTGGTGCAAAACCAAAATCCTGCAGGACATTATTTTCTGTTCCATCTACCGTGACCGTAGAAACGTAGTCATTATTTCCATCCGCATCGCTAACGGGTACAAGCGTTTTCAATACATTTCTGGTATCGGTTACTTTGACAGCATAAGTATCTGCTGGAAGTCCACCAAAAATATAGTTACCATTTGCATCAGTAGTCGTTGTAGCAATTACTTCGCCCAGGTTATTTGTCAATTGGATCGTTACGCCAGGAATACCTGGTTCGTTCGCATCCTGAATACCATCCGCATTGGCGTCGATAAATACAACATCACTAATCGTTGAACCACTGGTCGGCTGGTAGCCAAAATCACCCAGTAAAACAACGTCACCAGGAGCTACCATTATGGGTTCGCTGATGTTATCCGCATCTTTGTCCGGATCACCTGTCGGGGTAGTCGCAAGATTTGCGGGTAGGGTAGAATCATCTACTTCCAGCACATAGGCGTTGGGAACAATATTGTCAAAAATATAGAATCCACTGGCATCCGTTGTGGTTGTAGCAACTGGATTGTCGTATACACCGTCCAGGTCGTGATCATTAAACAAGGTAACTGTTACATTCGGAATACCTGCCTCTCCTGCATCCTGTACACCGTCGCCGTTGACATCATTCCATACCCGGTTTCCAATGGCTCCGGTAGTTGTTCCAACAGGAGTATTTACATCTGTGCTGGAAACATAATTATATCCGAAAATAGCACTCAGGTGTTCATCTCCACCACCGGAAATATTTACATTGGTCACATTATCCGGTAGTAAGGTCCCAGAATCTTCGTTAAAAGTAGGTAGTAATCCAGTTGGTAAACCAGCACTTACTTCTACCGTATAATTATCAATTGGTAAGTCATTAAAAATATAACCACCATTTACATCTGTTGTAGTTGTTCCAACGATAGAATTATCGGACCCTCTCAATATTACCGTAATATTGGGAATGCCTTCTTCTCCCGCGTCAAATATACCGTTTGCGTTTTCATCTAGCCATACGGTATTACCAATGGTTGCCGTCGGAGCAAAACCAAAGTCTACATCCAGCATTGTTTGTCCAGAACTACCAGTAGTAATTTCAACGGTAGCAATATCTCCGATCATCACGGCGTGGTTATCGTTTTTACCAGTACCCGTATTTAATAAAGTAGTAGTACTAATTTCGCCATTAAAGGCTTGGACATCCGTTAGGGCGATTTTTACTTTATAGTCTGTATTGTATTTTATTCCCATTGCAACGCTGGCATTTGTAAATAAATACATACCATTTGCATCTGTTGTAGTGGTAGAAAGGATTACATCATTTTCATCGGTCATTAGAACGGAAATACCAGGAATTCCTTTTTCACCAGCATCCTGAATACCATCTCCGTTGGCGTCGTACCAAACGTAATTTCCGATCTCTAAGGGAAGTGCAGTACAAGCAGCATCCAGGGCTCCCAAACCATTACCTTTTGACAGCGTACCATTATTGGCTGGTGGAGTACCACCCCAGTCACCCGTCTCGTAAAGGGTGTATCCACCAGTTAGGTTATTTACTGTAGAGGAGCCTGTTCCGATTCCGTGACGACCACCATCGGAGTTGTCAAATTTTACGATACCACCAGAAAAATCATTGAATGGATCCATACAGCTGGTAATGATGTAAGGCTTTGATTTTAATTGCAGTAAAGCTCCCTGAGTAGTTTCCCAGTGAAAGGCACTAGATACATTGTTGGGGTCCCAGTTATCATTAAAATTATAAATATCCCAGTGGTAGAATTCTATACCATCGCTACCAGGACCAGAATTATTAATTCCTCCTGCTCCGGCACAGCTTCCGCTATTGCCAGTTTCTAACGTAAAATCATTACTTCCGGCATCGTAACAAGCCTTTAGAATATCACCTGCGGAAGTACCCCAGGTGACGTTTGTCTCTGTGGTATTGAAAAATTTCTCTCCACCAGCCTGGTCACCAAAACGGTCTCTGAATCCTAAGATCATATCTCCATCTGCAGTAAAAGTCATATCCGATAGCATCGCTTGTGGAAAGCCGATTTCGCGACTATTACGTTCCATATACGTAATATTTGAATTGTTAACCCAGGGGCGCCACTCTGAAGATTGATCAGTTAAATCTGCATTAGAACCAATAAATGCCTGTCGGGGATAATTTAAGGGAATAGTAAGTTCTAATCCGAAATTACTTCCAGCGAGATTTGTTGAGTGCACATAGGCATTGGTGCCATTTTCGTCCACGGTACCCACCCATAATTTATTATCATGAAAGGCAAGTCCAAAGGGACGGTGACGGTCGGCACCTGTAGCGTCTGGCGCATCCCAGGAAGAAACAATAGAAGCGTTGGCAGTATTACCATCCGTTACATCTAATCCATATATTTTTTTGTCAAAAAGGTTGACGATGTAAAGTGTTTTCTTATCGGCGGAAAAGGTCATATCACCAAATCCGATTTTTCCAACACCGTCAAAAGAACTATCCCCGATACCGAGGTCATAAACATGGCCATTCCCAGCAGCGGTAAAATCGTGCACATCCGATCCGGCAGTGTTGGTCGCTCCCAGAAGATTGTCCAATTCTATTACGCCGGTAACGTTTCCGGACATATCCATTTGATAGATAGCATCAGGCCCGTTAGGTCCGAAACCGACATATCTTTTATGAAAAGCAGCAATATAGTATCGCTCTTGTGTGTTTTGCCAGGCTATTCCGTAGACGGATCCAACTTGTCCATGAGAGGCAATCAGAGAAGCTTCGTAATCAGCCGTCTTGGTAGTACCGACAAAATCGTGTCCGTCCGCACTCACCAGTAATTTTGCGATGGCTGCCTCGGCTGTGTAGGCTCCGTCAAATGTACCTTCTACGTAGCAAGGAACGATGATAAACGGGTCAGCTTCACAGTAGCATTCTACCTGGCTTATTCCAAGGTTGTTGTCACAAGTTCCAGCAGTAGTTATTTGGGTGGCAGAACGGGAGTCGATTCCTGTTCTTGATTCTTGCATTTCTGCAGGAACCGTAAACTCTACCCGGTAGTCGGCTCCGTTTGTTAATCCGGTAAATAAATATTCACCAGCAATATTGGTGGTTAAAGTCAGCGGAGGAGTACCTTGATCATCAAATAGCGATACGGTAATGTTTCCCAAAAAGCCTTCGTCGGTATCTTTAATACCGTTGGCGTTGAGGTCTTCAAAAACAAATCCACCAATTTCGGTAGGATTGGTACAAGTAGGATCACCGGGGCCAACAAAAGTCTTGGCTTGAAGGTATGAAATGTTTAATAATAACAATAGAAGAATAGGCACGCCGGAGAACCGGACGTTCAATTTTAAATTGAATTGTCTCATAGTGGTGGACAGAATTTAAGATGAAAAAATGATTTTTGCTCCGTCCAGGCAAAGGGGATGGGGTTATTAAGTTGTATTAAATCTATCACTATTTGTCCCAAAACCATACCGCTTTAATAGATTGATAAAAGTGTGACGTTGTTTTTAATGTTATATGTGTGTAAAATTTAATATAAATGGATTTTTTTTTATACTTTATTTAGAAATTAAGTAAGCAGGACGTGAGATATAAATATTAAAAATTTTTATTTTGTGACACTAATTCGCGTAAACATAAATGATCAATATGAATAATAAAGAAACTGGAAATTTAACGTGGGGAGAATTTGAGAAGGTAGAAATGCGGGTGGGAACAATTTTAAACGCAGAAATTTTCACGGAAGTAAGAAATCCTGCTTATAAACTTACTATTGATTTTGGTCCGTTGGGAATAAAAAAATCTTCTGCTCAGATTACTAAATTATATCAGCCGGAAGATTTGCTGGGCCATCAGGTAATAGCGGTTGTAAATTTTCCAGCTAAACAGATCGCAAATATGATGAGTGAATGTCTTGTTTTAGGATCGATAGGTGAAGAAAAAACTGTCACGTTACTAGCTCCTGAGCGCGCTGTTCCCAACGGATTACGGGTTGGTTAAATCATCAATTTTATCACGTTTTACACCAATTTTTATCTTTTCTGCATCTTACTGAAAAAAGAGATTTATACGCTTTTCGTCCGTTAGATATGGCTGAACAAGCTTAATAATTATCAAAATTTTAGTTATGAAAAGGAAAATTAATACGCGACAATCCAACGAAGTCAATGCCGGTTCTATGGCAGACATTGCCTTTCTATTACTTATCTTTTTTCTGGTTACCACTACGATTGTCAACGATCAGGGGATTATGGTCAAGCTACCGCCTTACATAGAAATTAAAATACCACCTCCGCCGATTCCTCCCCGAAATATCCTGAGTGTTAAAATAAACAAAGAAAACACATTATTAGTAGAGAGTGAAATTTTAGACATCAGCCAGCTGAAAGAAGCAACCAAAAATTTTATCCTCAATCCAACCCGCAGTGAGAAACTGGCGCGAAGTCCAAAACAGGCAGTGGTCTCCTTACAGAATGATAGGGAAACATCTTATAATGCTTATATCGAAGTGTACAACGAACTCAAAGCTGCTTATGAAGAACTATGGAACAATCGTTCCTTACAGAGATATGGGCAAGATTATGATCACTTAACCTTAAAGGCGCAGCGGGACATTCGCAATCAAATTCCATTGGTCATCTCCGAGGCAGAGCCAACTAATTTTTAAAAATCAATATTATGGTACGAAGAAAAAAGCTACAACCGAAAATAAATACCTCTGCTTTGCCGGATATTATTTTTATGTTACTCTTCTTTTTTATGGTGGTAACCGTGCTAAGAGACCAGCAAGTTCGGGTGAAATTTTCTGTTCCTGACGCAGATCAGGTGCAAAAGCTTAAAAACCAAACACTGATCACCAATATTTATATTGGCCGGGCACTTAATCCATTTATTGGAAGTATGCCACAGATTCAAATCAATGATGCCTTTATTCACAAAGAAAATCTGGACCAGGCCGTGCGACAACAAACGGCCAGTGATTTTCGACATCAGTCCGGCCCGGCTATTACCGTATTGAAAGTGGATAAGGAAGTACCAATGGGTTTGGTCACCGATGTAAAAACGGCTTTGCGGAAAGCGCAGCGATTAAAGATCACTTATATCGCCAATGCTGGTGAATAATTTTAAAAATAAAAAAAAGCAGCCGGAAGTTAACTACTTCCGACTGCTCAAATTTCTAAACATTGCATCTTTAAACATTCCTTAATTCCTTAAGCGCTCTGAAAGGACTTTTTTGTATCTGTAATTTTTTTGGTATTTAAAGCTTCGAAGCGAAACCCTTGTGCTTGATAGTATGCGAGAATTCTGGGAAGTACCGCACGCAATTTTTCTTCTGCTTTTAAACTATCATGTAAAACAACGATAGATCCTGCTTCTGCTTTTTTAACGATATTATCATAACACTGCTCTTCAGAAATATTTGGATCGAAATCTCCTGAGAGTATATCCCACATCACAATGCGGTAATGACGTTGTAAAAATTGTGCCTGCCGTGGTTTTAAGCGACCATAAGGAGGGCGGAATAAATCGGAGTCCACGAGCTTCGCGCAGTGGCGGATATTATGAAAATAATCCATCTTGTCCGTTGCCCAACCATTAAGATGATTGAAAGTATGATTTCCAACTGAATGACCATCTTCAGTTAGCTGTCGAAAAATGGTTGGATATTTTTTGACATTATCTCCCACACAAAAAAAAGTGGCCTTTGCATTATACGCAGCCAACTGTTCTAAAACCCAGGGGGTTACCTCCGGAATAGGACCATCATCAAAAGTCAGATAGAGAACCTTTTCCTGAGTCGGAATTCGCCAGGTGAAGTTGGGAAATAGGTTTTGAATGAAAGCAGGTGTTTTAACCAGGTACATCTTCGTTTTTTATATGTTCAGGATTTTTGTCAGCTACCAATATACCACGGTCTAGCAATCTAAGCTACAGTACTGAGTAGAATTAATTACCTTTGTGGAGTGGTATGTCTGTTTATATGGGATTATCAACTTGTATATTTATAACGGTACAAATGACAAGTTCGCTGCCAGCCCGCCACGTTTTATTTGATACTTAACATAAAATTAATGAACGATAAAATTCGATTAAGGTTCGCGCCCAGTCCTACGGGAGCATTGCACATTGGTGGTGTCCGTACGGCACTTTACAATTTTTTATTTACTCAAAAAATGGGGGGCACACTGATTCTTAGAATTGAGGATACCGACCAGACCCGCTACGTACCCGGAGCAGAAGACTATATACTAGAATCTTTACGGTGGCTGGGAATGGACTTTGATGAAGGTCCCGGCATTGGTGGAGACTTTGGTCCATACAGACAGTCAGAAAGAAAATCTCTCTACGGAAAGTATGCTCAGCAGCTGATCGACAATGGGCATGCCTATTACGCTTTTGATACAGCGGAAGAGTTAACGGCTATACGGGAGGAGTATGAAGGAAGAAAAGAAACTTTTCGTTACGACGGAATAACCCGAAAGCAACTGAAAAATAGTTTGACACTTTCTGCAGAAGAAGTAAAGACCAAACTTGAGAACGGTGACCCTTATACGATCCGTTTAAAATTACCACGAGATGAAGAAGTACTGATTAATGACATTGTTCGTGGCGAGGTTATTTTTCAAACAAACGAATTGGATGATAAAATTATGCTCAAGGGAGACGGTATGCCGACTTATCATTTGGCGAATATTGTAGATGATCATTTGATGAAAATTTCGCACGTAGTACGGGGCGAAGAGTGGTTGCCAAGTACGGCACACCATATATTATTATATCGCTTTTTAGGATGGGAAGATACGATGCCACAGTTTGCGCACCTGCCATTAATCTTACGTCCAAACGGAAAAGGAAAATTGTCCAAGCGAGATGGTTCCAAGTTAGGAATTCCTGTTTTTCCAATTTCATGGGAAGCAGAAAAACCAGAAGATTCTTTTAAAGGATTTCGGGAATTTGGCTTTATGCCCGAAGCAGTACTTAACTTTCTGGCCTTTTTAGGATGGAATCCAGGAACGGAACAGGAAATGTTTTCGCTGTCAGAAATGGCGGAAGCTTTTTCGCTGGATCGAATCGGTAAAGCGGGCGCAAGGTTTGATTTTGATAAAGCAAGTTGGTTTAATCAACAGTATTTGATTCAAACGGATAACGCAGCATTGGGTCAATTACTCAAACCTTTTGCTCAGGAAAAGAATTACGACGTAACCGATGCGTACTTAACGGCCGTGGCAGGTATGATGAAGGAAAGGGTAAACGTACTACCGGAAATTATTGAGACCGGTTATTACTTTTTTGAGCCCATTAGAGAATACGAAGAAAAAATGATTCGTAAAAAATGGAACCCTGAACGAAAAACAGCGTTATTGGCATTAAATGAGCAATTGGAAAACCTTCCGGATTATCAAGCTGAAAAATTGGAGGCCAGCACTAAAACTTATCTAGAAATAAATGGATTGGGTTTTGGAGATGTATTCCCTTTTTATCGAATTGCTCTGTCTGGAACTACCAAAGGACCCGCTCTTTTTGAAATGATGGAAGCACTCGGTACCGCAGAAGTTAAAAAACGATTATTAACCGCATTCCCCGCTTTTGACGAAGTGTTTGCTAAAAAAAATAATAGCTAATGGCAAAATTAAAGAACAATCAACCGGAAAAGAAGGATAATAAAGACCTAAAAGGCTTCGATATCAAGGTAAACGAATTTGGAGAAATCATCACTTCTCACAAGATTGATCAAATCAACGAATTCCTGGATGAGAACGTTAAAGACAAAAAATTAGAACCAGATCCTCCGTCAGAAGAAGAATAAAAATCTATATAGATAAAACTTTTATATAAAATCCTCGTAATTATACCAATATTACGAGGATTTTTTGTTTTACGAATACTTACTTTTTTACATTATCAACATTCCTTAGCCAAATGTTATAAATTATTCTTTTAATGATCCTGAACCTGGACAGCAATTGCCTCCAGTGGATTCTTTGAAACCCTCGTAGAAGTCATTTTACCAAACTTACAGTTATAATTTTCAGAAACTACTTCTGATAAAGTGCCACACATTTAGTAGTTGTCGGTACTTATTTAAAATGCAAATGACCACTCGTTCAATCAATTGCGATGATACGAGAACTATATAACTGTTTAATAACACTCAATTTTTTATTATGGAAAACAGATTACAAAAACTGTTTCTATGGACAACACTACTGATCAGTTCCGTTTTTGGAACCTTCAGCCAAAGTATTGCACAAAACAACAACACTACCCTCAACAGTAGTACATCCGCCGCCAATATTACTTTAATATACACAGGTCCGGATACGATTTATGTTGGGGACAACTGTACCGCACCACTTGATTGGGGTGCTCCAAATTCGGTATCGTTCGTTTGTAATGATCCGGGTTGCGAGGTACTTTCTTTTGATCTCCTTTTTATTATCGGACAAAATGGTAATTATACAGAAGGCGATCTTATCCCCGTTGGCGAAGAAGTTAGAATTCTTTATGATGTTCAAACAAACATCGACAACGTTACGGCTGGACCTACCGTATATTTCCGGGATAACACTCCTCCCGTTTTTGATCCCAATAACAATCCTGCGGACGAATCGACGGATTGTTTCGCTGATCTGCCACCCGTACCATCAATATCTGCCGTCTCTGCAACGGACAATTGTCCAGCTCCCGGAAGTACTTCGGACGAAGTGACCATTACTTATGATGGTGAAACGACCGTTGGCCCCGGAGATTGTAGCGGAGGCCAGATCGTTCGTACCTGGACGGCTACCGACGTGAGTGGAAATACTGCTCAATACAATCAAACGATTACCATTAATCCTGACAATGATCCTCCCGTAATTACCGGTTTCCCCAACGATGCAACCCAGAGTTGTGCGACTGCTGATTATGCAGGTTGGCTGGCTGATCAAAGAGTCGCTTTTGCAGCAATGGATAATGGCTGTGGACTAGCTGGTTTATCAGACGATGCGCCTGCCACTTACGACGAGAGTTGTAATACACTGACGGTTATATTTACGGCTACCGATATTTGTGGATTGACGGCTACTGCAGAAGCCAACTTTACCGTTAGGGACCTTATCGGGCCAGTGATTACGCCGCCTGTAAATAATAATGTCACTTTGTTTTGTGATGGGGTAAATGATCCTGTTGAAGTAATCCAGAATTATTCGGACAACCTTACGGCCGTCGATAACTGCGGAGATGTTACCTGGTCGAATAACTTTACAGAACTAATGAATGGTTGTGGTGGTGATACCGGAGATGCTTCGGTAGAATATGTAGCAGCCGATGATTGTGGAAATATTGACTTGGTTGTCATTAACTTTTCTGTGGTTGACAATACGCCGCCAGTTTGGGACATGGATCCGGAACCGCTGAATTTAGTCTGTGATGAAAATACTGATATAGATGCGCAAATTCAAGCATGGCTGACTAACAATGGAGGTGGAACTGCTTCTGATCAGTGTAGTGGAAATATTGTTTATGGAAATAATTATAACGGTTTAATGCCCGGTTGTGGTAATACTGGTATGGTCAATGTAAACTTTACTGCCCAGGATGGTTGCGGAACCACGATCACCCGTACGGCTGCGGTTACAGTGACGGATAATGAAGCGCCATCTATTGATAATTTTGCTGTTAGCCAGTCGGTAGATTGTGATGATCCAACGGCTATTTCTTACGCAGACTGGTTGGCCTCTAACGGAGGTGCTACTGCCAGTGATGATTGTACTCCGATTACCGATGCAGACTGGTCTGCAAATATAATTAATGATACACCGGGTTGTGGTACTACCTTTGAACGAACGGTTGCTTTTACCGTAACAGACGCTTGTGGTAACTCAACCGAAACTACTGCTACTTATATTATAACGGATGATGCACCACCTGCCATTTTTCCCGGACCGATGGATTTAACAGAAAATTGTGGAGGAAATGACCAGGAAGTATTGAACAATTGGATTGATAATATCGGAGGCGCCATGGCTGCGGATAACTGTGGAAATGCTACCTGGACTAGCTTCGGGTACACCACTTCTGCCGGAGCAGCTGGTAATAATATTATGATTGGCGATCAGGCTGGTTATCCTCAAATTGTAGCCGGTAACTGTGATTTTAAGGTTAATGTAGAATGGGAAGTAAGCGATGATTGTGGAAATACAGCCCATACAATCGCCGAATTTACCCTACAAGACAATCAGAGACCAGTTTTTTCAAACGTTCCGACCAGCATTTCTGTAGAATGTAACAACGTACCAGGGGCTTCGACGCCAATGGTGATGGATAGTTGTGATCCAAATCCATCCATTGATTTTATGGAAACTAGCGAGCCAGGAGATTGTCCTGGAGATTATATACTGACGCGTACCTGGACGGCCACGGATGATTGTGGGAATACAAGTACTGCGGTACAAATTGTAACGGTAGCGGATACGACTCCGCCGGCATTCAATAATCAGCCAGCAAATCAAACAGTTTCTTGTGATGCAGTTCCTGCTACTGCGAATGTAACGATAGTAGATAATTGTGATAACGATCCGGAAATTATATTTTCCGAGAGCCGTACGGATGGTATTTGTGCGTATAGTTATACGCTTGTCCGCAGTTGGGTAGCAACGGATGATTGCGGAAATCAAAGTACTTTCAATCAAACAATAACCGTACAAGATAATGAAGCACCACAGTTTGTAGGACCTAACAATATTACCGTAAGTTGTCAACAAGGAACGGATCCAGCTATGACGGGTGCGCCCGGCGCGATGGTGGATAATTGTGATCCTGCTCCGACTTTTAATAGTGTGGATGTAACAACACCGGGTAGTTGTCCTAATACTTTTACGATCCAGCGAACCTGGACTGCAGTAGATGTATGTGGAAATGTAAGTTCTCCTTTCGTACAAACGATTTCTGTTACGGACGAAGAAGCACCGCAAATAGATACGCCAGCAGCCAACGAATCGGTAGATTGTACCGATGCAGCTACTGCAGAATCAGCTTTCCAAAACTGGATAAATAGCAACGGTAATGCAACTGCTTCTGATAATTGTGCAGCAACAAACGAATTAACCTGGAACGCATGGGTACCAGGATCTTATGACTTGAACAATCCTGCAACCCTTCCGGGAATAGATGTGGGAACACTGAATCCAGCGACTTGTCCTTCGACAACGAATGGCGTGTCTCAATCAGAATCTGTAGACTTTGTGGTCTTCGATAATTGTGGCAATGGTTCGGTAACAAATGCAAGGTTCAGTGTGCTGGATAATCAACCTCCGGTATTTGATAATTGCCCAACGGAGACATTAACTTTTGCCGCAACTTCGGGAGATTGTCAGGCGACGATTACCTTACCTGAGCCACAGGTTTCTGAAAATTGCAGTGAGAGCGATCTTACTTTTACTTATAGTATCAACAATGGTCCGCGAATATTGGTAAACCCGATCTCATCCATCACACGTACGTTGGATGTAGGAAATTATATTGTTGATTATTACGTCACGGACTGTGCAGGTAATGAAGCACTTTGTAGCTTCCCCATTAATGTGGATGATATGATGGCACCGATGATTTCTTGTCCGGATGATATTGATATTTCATTGGATGTAAATCAAAATTGTGTTGGTGGAGTTGAAGTTACTTTGCCACTGCCTACAATGCTGGAGGATAATTGTTCTTATCCAGTAGTAACTCAGGTGCAACCCGCGATACCTGCAGAACGATTTATAACTTTTGCTTTTGATTCTGATTATCAGGATTATATCGCCGAAGATAAGGTGGTGATCTTTACTGGACTTGCTGCCAATGCGGTAGGAACGTCGGTAGATCTTTCTGTAAAAATAGAAGGAGAGGCGGATAATCCGGAAGCATATTTTACCGTGCTAGGAGAAGATGGAACGATCCTGGGAACAACCGAAGTGGGACAACCCAATGTAACGGTTTTGGTAGCTGGAGATTGTGCTACCAATCCACCCGTTTTACCACTTATTGCTACACAAATAGAAATTCCAACGGCGTTATATAATAGTTATACTGGTGATGGAGCACTCGAATTAACCCTCGTTGCTAATCGTAACTTTACGGCACCAGCACCAGGGATGACCGGAGATGGAATTAACCCTGTTTGTACGCCCTTTGCCAACGGCACACCGGATGGGCAAAATGATGGAAGCAGTATGTTATCGGTGCAGTTAGATGTTGAAAAAGCAACGCCTTACTATTTCACGACTGGTGCTACCACGATTCCTCCCACAACCATGCAGCAACCTGCAATCGCCCCGACCATTAATTTTGAAGCGGGTGTAACCGAAGTATTCTACGTAATAAATGATATTGCAGGAAATACAGATTCTTGTTCATTTACGGTAACGATAGAAGACAATGTACCTCCAGTAGCTGTTTGTGAGTCCATTACGATTCTAGTGAGCCCTACTGGTTTATCAGATTACGAGCTACAACCTTTTGAGGTTGATAATGGTAGTTTTGATAATTGTGCAATTGTTGAATATACGGTATTCCCAAATATATTTACTTGTGATCAAGTTGGACAAACCTTTCAGGTAACACTCACGGTAAAAGATGCGATGGGGAACGAGGATTCTTGTCTTGCAAATGTAGCAGTTGAAATAGATCGCTCCCGACCAAGTTTTAGTGTTGAATTTTGTGGAAATGATGATTTGTCTTTATTCGCTAATCCTCCTTTTGACCCAGCTGGCGGAGCCAGTTATGATTACGAATGGTCTGGACCTAATATGTTCAGTTCTATGGAAGCGGATCCTGTAATTCCGGGAGCTACTTCTGCCAATTCAGGTATTTATTCCGTAACGGTTACGGGCACAACCGGATGTACTTCCGTCGGAACGGTTGCAGTTGAAGTAAACGACGCACCGGATATGCCGATCATCATGGCCAACGCTGCTGAAGTTTGTACAAATGAAAATATTATTTTAACCACGCAGTCCGTCTCTGGTGCCAATGTCGCTTACGACTGGTACGCAGGTATCTGGCCGGGTGGAACTTTTATAACGAGTACAACGGATCCTGCTTATACCCTCAATCCACCGCAGGTAACCAATACCTTCTTCGTGATTGTCAGAGTAGATGGTTGTACTTCGGAGGCTTCTACACATGTACTGGTCACGGCCAATCCAATTCCTGCGGCTGAGGTAAATGATGCTACGCTGGAAGTTTGCGCAGGAGAAACGGTGATGCTCGGTTCGCCAACTACTGGAACGGGTTATACTTACCAGTGGACAGGACCTAACGGGTACAGTTCTACGGACCAAAATCCGGCAGATTTTACTCCAGATGTCACGATGTCGGGAGATTATACATTGGTGGTTACTGCTAATGGTTGTAGCTCCGATCCGGTAACTACGACATTGCTTGTAAACCCTACGCCTGATATGCCGATGCTATCGGTTGACAATTCTACCGTATGTGCGGGCGGAAGTGTCACCTTTACAACGGATATTACTGATGGTAATTTGTACACCTGGACTTTGCCGGATATGACAACAGTAACGACAACAACAAATACATTAACACTTAATAATTTGATGACTGCTAATGGAGGCAGTTATACCGTAATGGTTGGTTACGATAATTGTGATAGTGAAATTTCTACATCAATTTCAATATTTGTAGAATCATTACCGGTCGTAATCGCTTCGAATGATGGCCCGAGTTGTGGTGGAGAAGATATTCAGTTGTTAGCGACGGATGTCAACAACGCAACGTATGAATGGCGTGGACCAGCGGATGAATTTATTTCTAATAATCAAAATCCGATCATTAATGCTGCAGCGGGAACCTATATGGTGATTGTAACTTCACCTAATAACTGTCAGAGTATGGCGACGACAGAAGTGGTAATCAGCGAAATTCCGGTGATTGTAAATATTAATAATAATGGAATGGAATGTGTAACGGGAGCAGATGATATTATGCTGACCACAAATATCAATCCTGCCGGAGGTACTTATACTTATCAGTGGACAGGCCCCAATGGTTTTGCTTCCGCAAGTGAAACGGCGATTATTCCAAATGCAACGGCGGCAAATAACGGGTCTTATACTTTAATTGTAACCAGTGGCGATGGATGTGTATCTGATGCCATGACGACCGTTATTGATGTTCAGGATGCTCCTGCAACACCAACTATTTTTGGTAATCTCACTATCTGTGAAGGAGAAGCATTGACGCTAACGACAGATGGTATTACAGGCTCAATGGTAGAATACTCCTGGCAAACACCGAATGGCATTGTTTCTACGCCAGTTCCTTCGTTTACTATATTTCCGGCAACGGCCGCTAATAGTGGAGCATACAGTCTGATTGTTACAATGGATGGATGTAGTTCTAATTCCTCCGGGATCAGTCAGGTGAATGTGATTGAGCAGCCAGGAACTCCGGCCATTGTCGGACCAGCTACTGCTTGCGCAGGAACCTCTTTACAATTGTCTACAGAACTAATTGCAGGTGCTACTTACGAGTGGACCGGACCCGGAGGATTTGATCCGGGAAGTGTTCACAATCCAGTAATTTTTAATGCTTCGGATTTGAATGAAGGAGCTTATACGGTAAGAATTATTATTGGCGACTGTGCCTCTGAAGTTTCTGACCCGTTTGATATTATTGTGAATGAATCTCCGGAGCCGCCGACAATCATTGCTGGTGAACCAGTATGTATCAGTGAGGAAAATGCGGAAGCAGTATTCTCTATTGTAGCATCTTCTGCTACGGCGGGTGCTACCTATACCTGGTTTGAAGTCGGTACCAATCAGCAAGTATTTGGGCCGAGTAACGCACTGACCTTTACCCTGCGGGACTTTACCGGATATACCGATGGAACTTACGCGTTTTACGCAGTCGCTACGGCGAGTGGTTGTAGCTCCCTGAATTCTGCTCCGATAAGTTTTGTCTTTAATACCATTCCTGAAAACAATGCTTTTGCAGGAACAGATATTGCAGTGTGCGGCGGATCTTCCGTTAGTCTTGATGCGGTCATGCCTTCCATTGGTACTGGTGTCTGGACACAAACGAGTGGACCAGCCGTAACAATTGTTAATCCGGATATGCCTAATACGGTTATTAATGGTTTGACAGATGACCAGTCTTATACTTTGGTTTGGACCTTGTCCAATGGCGTCTGTGGAGATTATTCTTCGGATGAAGTACAAGTAACGGTGGACGTTGCAAATAGTGTTGCTGAAGCAGGTGACAATATTGAATCCTGTGATCCCGATAATCTTCTTTTAAATGCAGTAAACGCAGGAACTGGAAATCAAGGAACCTGGACGCAATCAACTGAACAAGCGGGTCAAGGTATAACCTTTGCGGATGCTACGAATCCTAATACCGCTATTCTGGGAATGGAAAACGGGGTTACTTATAGTTTTACCTGGACGTTAAGTAATGCCGGTTGTGGTGAATTTTCGGATGACCTGGTGGTCGTAGAAATTTTACCAGGTGCAGAAGCAGCTTTTGCTGGAAACGATGCGCAGAGCTGTGGTGATGACGGAACCGTTTTACTGGAAGCAGCTCCAATTAGTGGCAACACTGGTTTGTGGACAACGAATGATCCTGATATAACGATTGTATCTCCCAACGACGCAACGACGATTGTAAACGGTGTGACACCGGGTGACTATACTTTTACCTGGACGGTTGATGCGGGTATCTGCGGGACTAGTTCTGATGAGGTAATAATTTCCTACGGGATTGCACCGGAAGCGGAAGAAGACAGCGCGATCACTGAATTTGGTCAATCTGTTTCGATTCGGGTAGTAGCCAATGATGCGACGCCGGATGAGGTAGTACTGACAATTGAAGAGAATCCTACGAACGGAACGGTAACGGTTTCTGACAATGGAACGGTAGAATATACACCGGAACCTGCTTTTGCGGGAACAGACGAATTTGTCTATATGATCTGTAGTGAAGAATGTCCGGACCAATGTTCGGAAGCAATTGTTACGGTCATTGTTGGAGCGGATGCACCTTGTAATGTCCCGACGATTATTACACCAAACGGTGACAATACAAATGATGACTTTATTATACCATGTTTGTCAACGGAAGACTACCCGGATAATCAGGTAATCATTTACAACCAGTGGGGAGATGAAGTATATCGTTCTAAAAATTACCAAAATGACTGGAGCGGAACCTACAACGGAGAGAATTTGCCGGTGGGAACTTACTTCTGGTTAGTGGATTTTAATAAAGGTCAAAAACCTTCTGCTGGATTTTTAGTAATTGAAAGATAAATTTCACTATTGTTTGCTATTTAAAAAATAAAATATAATACGATGAAAAAAATATTATTTGTTCTATCACTTGTCTTTGTTGCGGTGCTCGGCTATGGTCAGCAGGAGCGACAATTCACCCAGTTTATGTACAACAAACTGAGTTTTAATCCTGGTTATGCGGGGAGTTTTGACGCTGCTTCTTTGACGGGAATCTACCGTAATCAATGGGTCGGTCTGGACGGCGCACCAAAATCCGTTACGGTAAGTTTTGATACACCGTTAAAAAATGAGCGGGTAGGAGTTGGACTTAATTTACATACCAATAAAATTGGAATTACCAATACCGTTACGGTGGATGGTGCTTATGCTTATCGTATCAAGATGGGCGCAGGAACACTTGGCATTGGTATTCAGGCTTCGATCCGGTATCTTCGTAATAACTACGCTGACTCGCGTTTAGTTGCGACCCAGGATATTGGTACCGATGGTGGAATACCTACTGATGAGACTAGTAAATATATTCCTAATTTTGGAGCTGGATTGTTTTATTCTACAGAGAAATTTTATGCTGGTCTTTCCGCACCGAGATTACTAAGTAATAATATTGATTTTAGCAGTCTTAATCCAAAGGCCGGAAAAGAATCTCAGCACATTTACGCGATGACAGGTATCTTGCTAAAGATGAGTGAAAAAATACAGTTACAACCACAAGTTTTATTTAAGTTTGTTTCGAATGCACCACTAGATGCTGATTTGAATTTGAATTTAATTTTTGACAAACGATTTACCGTTGGGGCGTCCTATAGATTGGGTGGTGATGATGATAGCGCGGGAGAATCCATTGATTTATTGGCTTCTGCTTATTTGACGCAGCGTCTGATGCTTGGTTTTTCTTATGATATTACGATGAGTGGATTAAAGCAAGCCAATAGTGGCAGTATCGAAGCGATTGTAAGATATAATTTTGGTGGAATGCCGGAAGATATTATCAATCCTAGATTCTTTTAAAACGGTAACTTAATAAGGCCACAAAGGCACTAAGGCACTAAGAAATTGCGTTTTTTTCCTTCGGAAAAAGAGGAAGTATAGAATCGTCATTTATTTTGTCAACATTCCTTCGTGTCTTTATGGCTATTTATTTTCTTTTACGAAGATTCAAAGTATAAATTTTATACGAAAAATATATTTACAAACGTTCGGTAAGTAATCTACAAGCCACGAGTTATGCTTAATTTTGCGTAACTCGTGGCTTTCACATTCGCACACGTTAAAGAGAAGCCAATGGCCAAAAACTAATAGCCAATTGCCTCTTTTAAACCTTCTACCTATTTAGTAGTCCAAGTAAAATACACCATCCACACACCACGAACAACAAGATAAAAATGAAAAAATCACTTACCCTCTTCCTATGCCTTTTCGCCAGCATTTCTTTTCTTTTTGCGCAGCAAAGTTCTAAATCCAAAGCAGCCAAAAAACTCTACGAAAAAGGTAACAAGATAGAACTTATCAACGCCGGATCAATCAATTCTCCACATCTGGAATTTTCTCCGACTTTTTATCAGAACGGGATTGTTTACGCCACTTCGCGCAAAGCGGATCAGTCGGGTAAAAATTATTTTGAATTGTTCTACGCAGATCGTGACGAAAAAGGACTACCCATCAAATCAGAAGATTTCTTTTTGAGAATTGACGGACAGGCACACGAAGGTCCGGTGACTTTTAGCCGGGACGGTCAGCAAATATATTTTACCCGTAAAAAACCAAAGGTGGGGACTAAAGGCAGTAGCTTGAAAATATACGAAGCCACTCGAACCAATAATGACTGGAATTCTGTCAAAGAACTGTCCTTTAATTCTGATGCTTATTCCAATTGCCATCCCAGTATTTCTACGGACGGAAAACGACTGTATTTCTCTTCCGATATGCCTGGAGGAATGGGTGGTATGGATATTTGGATGGTAGAAAAAAGAGGGATCACCTGGTCCAAACCCATCAATCTGGGACCCGAGGTAAACACATCCAAAAACGAAGTATATCCTTTTATTCACAATAGCGGCAATCTGTTTTTTTCCAGCAATGGATTTAATGGTGCTGGAAAACTGGATATTTATATGGTCAATTTTGACGTAGGACCTTCGGGGACGGTAGTCAATCTGGGAGAACCGTTTAATACCAAAGCGGACGATATGGGTTTTATTTTAAATCCGGAAGGCATCAAAGGATTTTTTACTTCTTCCCGTAATGCGGGTAAAGGAAATGACGATATCTATATGTTTGAAGCACCTGAAGGCATCTGGGGCAAGACCGTTCCGGGAATGTTACCCGCCGGAATTTCCATGACCGAAAAAGGAACCGATAATCCAATTGAAGGAGCTGAAATCAGGATTTTTGAAAAAACAGCCGATGGTTATTTTGATAATCGAGCGGAATTATACGAAGGTGTTTTGTCTCCGGTTAAGGACCAAAAAGGAATCTATAATTTTAAAATGGTACCGAAAGCGGCGAGTGCTTTTGGTGTAGCAGACGGTCGTTCGGATGAGATGGGCGAAACGAGTTACCAGTTCTTTGGAGAAAGAGAATATGTATTGTTTATTAGTAAACCAGGCTACGCAAGTCAGGAAATCGCTTACTCGACCATTGGTTACAAAAAGTCCGTACCGATAAAAGTTAGTCTCGAAAAAATAGCTTGTTCTTCCATCACCGGAACGGTCCGTGATCAAACAACCGGAGCGCCCGTAGCGGATGCGATGGTCTATATTCGTAACGAAAGCGATGGTTCGGAAGCCGTCATCCAAGCCGATGGCGCCGGAAATTATACGCATTGTATAATGACCAACACGGATTATTCCTTCCGGGGAATCCATGCAAATTATAGTGGCGCGGCGCAAAAACTGACGCCCGCCGAAACGGCTACCGCTCCGACCGATTTGTCGCTAACTGCTACTAAAGAAAATCATTATGGAGGTGTTCCGACGGAAGTGGGTACCGTCATTAGAATTCAAAATATTAATTATGATTTTAGCAAATCGGGTGTACGGAGAGGTGCGGTCGCAGAACTGGATGAAATCCTGAATATGCTGTCGCAAAATCCCACGATAAAAATTGAGCTGAGTGCGCATACCGACTCGCGGGGATCAAACCGCTACAACGAGCGCTTATCCAATCAGCGCGCCGCTTCGGCTAAACAATATTTGGTTGCCAGAGGGATTGCGGCTAATCGCATTACCGCCGTTGGAAACGGGGAGAATCAGTTGTTGAATGGTTGTCGAGATAAGGTGAAGTGTAGTGAGGTGCAGCACGCGGAAAATCGGCGATTGGAGATTAAGGTGGTGGGGCGGTAGTTGGCTGATGTCGAGAGGGCGAAGAAAACCTCTATTACTTAGAAAACCCCTCTTTCATTTACCAGGTTTATTACGAGAAAATCTAAGAAACCCGGATAAAAGCAACTGTTGCTTTTATTCGGGTTTCTTATTTTGCACATATTTTTGTTAAAAATTGACAGATTAAACTGTAAATTGTGATAATTAAGTCTTTGCATTATTCGTCGCAACTAAACAAAAGGATTACGATTTTGCAGAAAGTATTTTATCTCCACTCAATGAATGGAAATGGAAAACTAAACATTATGGCCTAAGTTTGCAAAAAGAGGATTTTTCAGAAGCGGCCAATCGCTTGGCGGCATTACCGAATACAAACAGTAATCAGGCGGCTTTTAAAATTACGCAAGAAATTAATCTTAAATATCTAACGGCCAAAGCATCAGGAACGGAAAGCGGAATAACCGAGGCGGATTTAGAAAACCTAAGGGATATCGGATTATCTCACGAACCGTCCAATGGGTACGCCCGTACGCTTTTGTTTTTATTAACGGGGGACGAACTTCCTACGTTGATTCCTGAATTAGAGAAATTCATCGAAATTGCACAAGCCAAGGCTAAGGAGAGAGAAAGCGATCATATTTTAAATACTTCTGCTGACGAAAATATAAGGATTTTCCCAAATCCAGCTAGAGATCATATTCAGATACAGAGTGAATCTGAAACAATCACCCGAATAATATTAACGGATATCTACGGGAAAAGCTTTATCGCAAAAGAAGGAAGTTATCAATCTACCAAAATAGAAACAACGGGAATAAATGGAGGTATCTATTTAGTGCAGCTGCAACTGGAAAATGGAAAACTAATTACTCAAAAGGTTATTATTGAGCATTAAAAATATACTTTAATTCTAAAGTTACTATTAAGTTATTAACTTTAGAGTACTAATGAATCTAAAATCAATGATCTGAATATGCGTATCTATTTGATTCTTGTGATTATTATCCTATCGAAGGGGCTTTATGGTCAGTTTTACGGCCATAAACTATTTCACCTAGGAGATAGAAATCTGAATGTCTCAGGCATATTTTATAATGCTCCAAATAATCGAGCATATATTCCCGTGATTTATCCACCCGGAGATACCGCAACAATTATTACGACTGATTCGGGAGGGAATAACCGTTTAGATGTTGAAATTCCTGATCTTTTATTACCTAGGTACTCATTCGTCCGACTGGGGAACTTCAACTATTTTTATGGTAAAAATAAATTTATTCAGAATAATCTGCGACTTATAAAAATGGACATGTCTAATCAGACAGTCTGGCAGCAGAATTTTCAAAATAATCTAGATTTTTCTTTTCCGATTAATATTTTATCCATAAATAATGATCTATATATAACATCCGTGAACGATAGAACAGAACCTTATCATCGTCGAATCAATGTTAGGAAAGTAGATACACTAGGTCAGGAAGTATGGTCGAGAAATTACAACAACACTGGTTATTATACTTATATTACTCAAGCTGTTGTGTCTTCTGATAATAATTTATTATTATCTGCAATAACGCAACACCAAATTTTTGTTGAACTAAAAAGTCAATTGACAAAAATTAACGATTTTGGTAATATTATTTGGGAAGTATTAGGAACAGAAAAAATTCCGAATGGGGCAGTACTAGCAGATGTAGCCGAACTCTCCAACGGCAACCTCGTCCAATTATACGAAGTAGATAAATTTGATGATTTTGAATTTAGCAGTATCTACAACTGGGCTCCGGTCCGAATGGACTGGTACGACGCGGATGGAAACTTTCTTTTCCATAAATATATCAAATATCCGAATTCGCAGCAATTTGAGCGAGGCGGTGTAATTGCAGGCAACGGAGATTATTTCTTTGTGACCGGAAGTCATAGTGATAACAATATACCCGTAGAGCGATACGGCGTAGTGACTAAGTTTGATAATCAGGGAGATACTATTTGGACCAAACAATATTACCATCCCGATTATCCGACCTTGGACGATTTTAGATT
>ENA-ORXT01001067-ORXT01001067.1-marine-metagenome-genome-assembly--contig:-NODE-1067-length-38833-cov-5.683249_pt1 | contig 38833 bp, 40 predicted proteins | sample MGYA00237868_ERZ511482 | MGnify/ENA metagenome assembly ERZ511482 | reverse complement strand
CGGCGCAGGAAATCGACCCCGAAATGCGGATCATGTTCATCACCGGATTCTCGGCTGTCGCAGTCAAGAAGCCCGACGAGGACCGTATGGATGACGTGCTTTTCGGCGAGCCTGTGCACCTGATCCGTCTGCCCGAAGCGGTCGGACGGCTGGTCGCGGCTTAATTCATGTGAATTTGCGCTTGCAACGGTGCCGCCCCGCCGTTACATCACCGCGACCGGAGGCCGAACGGCTATCCTAATCTTTTCCTGTTGTCCGGCTTGCCGGGTATCAGGGCGCGTAGCTCAGTGGGAGAGCACCTCGTTGACATCGAGGGGGTCGCAAGTTCAATCCTTGCCGCGCCCACCATAATTTGAACTTCTGATGCGGGCGGACCAGGCCATGAAAGTACGTAACTCCCTTCGATCCCTGAAGAACCGCCACCCCGCGTGCCGCGTCGTGCGCCGCAAGGGCCGCATCTACGTGATCAACAAGGTCCAGAAGCGCTTCAAGGCGCGCCAGGGCTGATCCAGCGGACCCTTCGGGATCCGACCTTTCGACCCGCCTCCCCGGAGGCGGGTTTTTTCGTGTCCAGGGGTCGGGGCGTCGCGCGGCTCCGCATGTCTTGCCTGCCGCCGTGCGGCCTCGCCCGCCATCCGGTTCCCCTGCTCCTGTCACCCTGTTCCTTCCCCCCTGCTCCTCCCCCTGCCCCGGACCTGATCCGGGGCCTCGCCGGTCAGCGACAGGGCGCCCTCCAGCACTTCGCTCGCCCCATCTCCACACCCCGTCGGTACGAATCGCGCGTCGAAGTCCCGGGTATGGCCCGGGACGGGGGCGGACGGCTCCCCGTCACCCTCCCCTACCCTCCTCATCCCGCGCCCATCCCCACGAAAAACCCCCGGGAGGCTTGCGCCTCCCGGGGGTCGGGTCGTCACGTTCCGCGAGGGAACGCTATCGTCAGATGAAGCTTTCCGGGATGATGATCGTGTCCCCCGGCAGCAGGGGCCGGTCGGCGGCGATGTCGCCCTTGCGGACCAGATCGTCCAGGCGCAGGCGGTAGGAGATCTTCTCCAGCCCCTCGCGGCGCACCAGAACCCCGGCATTGCCGTCCGCGAATTCGGTCAGGCCGCCCACCGAGATGATGACGTCCAGCACCGTCATGCCGCTGCGATACGGCAGGGAGGACGGGTTCACCGCCTGGCCGAGGATCTTGATCTGCTGGCGCGGGTCGCCGGGGCCGTCGACGCGGGCGATGACCGTGACGATGGGGTCCTGCACGTAGGCGCGCAGCTGGTCCTCGATGTCGCGGGCCAGTTCGGTCGGGGTCTTGCCCGCCGCCGCCATGTCCTCGATCAGCGGCATCGAGAAACGCCCGTCGGGGCGGATCGGCACGGTGGTCGACAGTTCGGGCGAGCGCCAGACGAAGATCTGCACCGTCTCGCCGGGGCCGAAGCGATAGTTCGGGGCGGTCGTACCCGCACTGGTTGCGCGGCTCGTTCCCGGATCGGCGGTCAGGCCGGTGATGTCGGGGGCGTAGTCGAGCTGCGACGAGACGGCATTGCACGCCCCGAGCGAGAGGCAGAGCAGCAGCGAGGCGAAGAATCGGATCGGGTTCATAATGGGCCTTCCATCGGTCAGGCGGTTCGCCGCAATCCTAGGGGACCGGGCTTAACGCTTGGCAAACATGCGGTGCACGGCGCTGCGAAAGGGACGCCTCCCGGATCGCCGTGTCGATGGAGGACACGGATGCAAGAACGCCGCCAAGCCGCCCCGTGAACCACTCCAGCACCGAATCGAGGCGCGCCAGCAGGGCATCGCGCTCGGGTTCGTCGCGGGCATAGACCGTCGCCCCCGGCAGCAGGGTCGAACTGTGCAGCGACAGCGTCAGCACCCGCTCGCCGTCGCGCACCAGCGCGCCCAGCAGGCGCTTCATCTCCGCGAGGCCCGTGCCTTCGGGGGTCAGGCGCGCGCGCTCGATCAGCCGGGCATGGGCGAGCAGGCCGGGCAGATGGGCGGCGCGGGCGGCGCGGCTGTCCAGCACCGGCGCGACCGCAGGCCCCGCCGCGCGCAACGCCCCCGAAAACCCGGTCGTGACCGGCAACCCCAGCAACCGCCGATCCGTATCGGCCCAGAACGGTCGGTTGTGCCAATGATAGAAGGATGGCCCACCCTGACCCGCAAAGCTGGAATGCGGCGCGACGGACAGGTCGGTGGCATACCCGGCCGCGACCAGCGCCTGCAACGTCGCGGGGCCGATGCCGTAGCGTCCGGCGCGAAAGGCGGTCGGGCGCTCGCCCGTGGCGGCGCGAATCGCCTCGGTCAGGGTCACGATCTTGGCCAGTTGCAGCGTGTCGGGCAGATTGCAGGTGAAGGAATTCGTGCAACTGACGGGTTCTTCGTGCGGGGGCGTGACCCAGGGGTGCAGATGCGTGCCGATCTCGCAGGTTCCCCGGTCGCGCGCCGCGCACAGCCAGCGCATCGCCGCCGGGTCGGAGGCGACGGGATGGTCGATCACGTAGAGCGGCACCGCGCCGTGGCGGTCCAGAATCGCCTGCAAACGGGGCAGTTCGGCCAGATTGCGCGTTCCCCGGGCCTGCCGCGAGAACGGGGCGTTCCAGTCGAACTCCTCCTCCGTATCGATCACGACCGCAAGGCTGGGCGGCATGGCATCGGGCAGGGTCGCCCGGATATATCCGTCGGGGTCGAGGGTCACGGACGGCCTCTCGGCTGGAAAGTTTCATTCACGGGCAGAAACGGCATGGAACAACTCCTGCAGACATAACCGTACATTCACCAAGAGCGCGTTAACCTGCCCCCGCTTTCACATGCCCCCCGGAGACAGCATCATGATCCCCCTTTCCTGCACCCTGGTCCCCGCCCCCGACCCGTCCGCGCTCGGCACCCGGTGGCAGGCGCTGGAGGGGCGGGTCGGCGGGCCGTTCTTTCGGTCGTGGACCTGGATCGGGGCGTGGGTCGCGGGGCTGGACCGGCCCCCGCTGCTGCTGTCGGTCACCGGCGCGGACGGGACCGATATCGCGCTGGGGCTGTTCGTGGAGACGGTCGAGACGCGGCGCGGCCTGCGGGTGCGGCAGATGCGCCTGCACGATACCGGCGTCACGGCGCGGGATGCGATCACGGTGGAATACAATTCCCTGCTCTGCGAGGACGGGATGGAGGCGGCGGCGTGGCATGCGGCCCTGCGTACCCTGCGCGCCCGGGGCGGCTGGGACGAGGTGATCGTCGGCGGCGCGACGGATTCGACCGCCCGCATCCTGTCCGATCTGGGCCTCGGCCTGCACCGGCGGGCGGAGACGTCCTCGGCCCGTGTCGACCTGGACGCTCTCCGCGCGGCGGGGGTGACGGATGCGGAGGGGTACATCGCGACCCTGGGCAAGAACACCCGCCAGCAACTGCGCCGCTCGATGCGCCTCTATGCCGAACGCGGGCCGCTGGTGCTGGAGGACTGCCCCGATGTCGAGGAATTCTTCACCGAACTGGGCGCGCACCACGAAGCCAAGTGGCAGGCGGTCGGGGCGAGCGGGGCGACGGTCAATGCCGAGTACATGGCCTTTCACCGCCGCATGATCGCCGAGGCCCTGCCGAAGGGCGAGGTCGAACTGCTGCGGGCCAGTGCGGGGGGCGAGGGGTTCGGGTGGCTGTACAACTTCGTCAGCCGGGGACAGGTATTGTTCTATCTCAGCGGCTTTCGCGCCGAGGAGGACAACCGCCTGAAGCCCGGCCTCGTCACCCATGCGCTGGCCGTCGAGCGGCACCTGCGCGGCCGCGCGGCGGCGTACGACTTCATGGGCGGCACCAACCGCTACAAGACCAGTCTGGGACAACCGGGACCGGACATGGTCGCCGTCGCGCTGCAACGCCGGGTGCCGGTGCTGATGCTGGAGGAGTTCGCGCGGGGGGTAAAAGCGCGGCTGGGGCGGTGAGGAAGCACCCTGCCCCGGGGCAGGGCGCCGTGCAGAACGGTCGGGCCGTCGGTATCACCCCCCGTTGACCGTGCGCGGACGATCCCGCCGACCGGCCACCGCCTCGCCGAAGACGCGCAGCACCCCCTCGACCGTCTCGTCCCACGAAAAGCCCTCGGCATAGGACCGGGTCATCGCGCGGGGGGGCATGCCGGCGAGCAGGGCGTCGATCTGCCGGGAGATATCGCCCACGTCCCGCTTGGCCAGCAGGCCCGCCTCGTAGGACGCGACGACCTCGGGCGTGCCCCAGGCATCGGTCGCGACGACCGGGGTGCCGCAGGCCATGGATTCGAGCAGGACGTTCGCCCATCCCTCCCGGCTGCTGGACAGGATCGACATGTCCGCCGCGCCATAGAAATCCGCCAGCGCCGCATGGGGCAGCGATCCGACGAGGCGAATGCGGTTGCCCGCCGCCAGCGAGGCGATCCGGTCGGACAATGCGTCCTCCTCCGGCCCCGCGCCCGCGATGCGCAGGTGCATACCGGGGCGTGCGGCGACGGCGGCGATGGTCAGGTGATGGCCCTTGCGCTCGACCAGCCCCCCGACCGACACGGCCAGCGGGGCCTCCGCCGGGACGCCCAGCGCGGATTTCAGGGCGGCGCGGTCCGCCCCGGGCGGATGGAAGGCATCGAGATCGACGCCGTTGCGCAGGGTGTGCACCCGCGATCCGTCGACCCCCATCCGGATCATCTCCGCGCGCAGGGCCTCGCATACGGTAATCGAGGCATCGGCCCGGGCGGCGGCGGCCAGGATGGCGCGGGTGGCCGCTTCGCTCGTCTTCGGGATCAGGTTGATGTCGGTCCCCCGCGCCGTGATCGTCAGCGGCAGGTCGAGTTCATCGGCCAGGCGGGCGGCGGCGACGCCGTCGGGATAGAAATAATGCGCGTCGATCAGGTCGAACGGTCCCGTCTCCGCGATCAGCCGCTGCGCGCAGCGCGACAGGGCGGCGTGATACAGCGCGGGCTGGACCCGCATCCCGACCTTCGGAATGGTGCCGTAGCGCGGATGCTCGATGCGGATGCCGTGGCGGTCCTCGCGCATCGGCACCCGGGCGAAATCGGCATAGGTGCCGAAGAGGGGGGCGGCACTGGGAAACCACGGAACCGGGGCGATCACCGTCACCTCGGCCTGCCCCGTCGCATGGACGCGCGCCATGCGATTCTCGACGAAGATGCCGTGACTGGGCTGGGCCGCGTTCGGATACAGCGACGTGACGGTCAGGATGCGCAGGGGGCGGGTCATCGGCGTCTTCTCCGGTTGGCGGGATCGGGGCGGCGGTTGCGCTTGCGCGGCTCGCGTGCATCGTCGTCCTCGTCGGGGGGGGCGACGGCGGCGTCGGCGATATCGGACGGGGCGGGGCGGCGCGACCGGCGGCGGCCCCTCTCCTGCTTGCGCGCCACCGTGCGGGCGGAGGGGGTCTTCAGGGCCAGCAATCCGGTCGACGGGTCGACCTCGCCGTCGCGGGGCATCGACCACCACGCGATCAGGATCATCGCCCCCACCGCACACATGAGCATTCCGCCGCCGATCATGCCGCTCGCCTTTCCGTGGTTAACGCGCCCTTCAGGATCAAGCGCTTACGCAGGACGTCACCGTGCCCCGGCCCGGGTTAAGATACTCTTCCCCGTCCGACCGAAAGGCGATCCCCATGCGCGACGTAGTCATTCTGATCGGCATCCTCGCGCTGATTCCGATGATCCTGAAACGCCCCTACATCGGCGTTCTGGCCTGGACATGGATCGCCCTGCTCAACCCCCACCGCGAGGCGTTCGGCTTCTCGACCTCGCTGCGCCCGAATCTGGTGATCGTGCTGGTGACGCTGATCGCCTTCATCATTTCCAGCGAGCGCAAGGCGTGGCCGGGGGGGAAGCTGGCGCTGTCCTTCGTCGCCTTCGTCGGGTGGACGACCCTGACGGCGGTGATGGCCCCGGACCGCGAGGCGTCGCTGCTGTTCTACAACGATTTCGTCGTGAAGATGGCGATGCACATGGTCATCCTGCTGATTCTCATCAACACGCCGCACCGCCTGATCTCGCTGGTCTGGACCTATGCGCTCTCGCTCGGCTACCACGCGGTCAAGATCGGGCTGGTCACGGTCTACAGCGGCTTCGTCATCGGGCGCTATACCGGCTTCGGCCCCGCCGACACGATGATCGACGACCGCAACCACTTCGCCATCGCCATGCTGATGCTGGCCCCGCTGCTGTTCTTCCTGTGGAAGCATGCGGATCACAAGATCATGCGCAATCTGGCGATGATCGGGATGGGGATGTGCTTTCTGGCCGTCATCGGCTCGTTCTCGCGCGGGGGGATGCTGACGATGGTGGCGATGGGGGCCTTCCTGTGGACCAAGACCAACAGCAAGGTCGTCAGCGCCGCCTTCATGGGCCTGATCGCCCTGCTCGCGGTCATGTTCGCCCCGCCCGAATACAAGGACCGCATCGGCACTACCTTTGCCCAGTTCGCCGAGGAGGAGAGCGCCTATGCTGACGACAACGAGCTGGACGAATCGTTCTGCCTGCGCATCGCGAACTGGCAACTGGGGTGGGATATGGCGATGGACAGCCCCGTCTTCGGCCACGGCCTGCGCTCGATCCAGAACAAGAACGTCGCCACGGACTTCCTCAGCGAGAGCCATGTCTGTTCGCACAAGGAGAAGTACCGCGTCCGCGCCGCGCACAATATCTATGTCGAGGTGCTGACGGATTCGGGGTTCCCGGGGCTGTTCCTGTTCCTCTTCATCCTCGCGGGAAGCTGGCTGACCTGCGGCCGCATCGCGCGCAGGACCCGGGGGCGCGCGGAACTGCTGTGGGCGCACGATCTGGCGTCGATGATGCAGGTATCCGTGACCGGCTATGCCATGGGCGGGATGCTGCTGTCGCTGGCCTATTACGACGGCTTCTTCATCATCGTGTGCATGACCATCGTGCTGCACCGCGTGGTGCGCGAGGAACTGGGCGAGGCGCAGCCGCGCAAGGCCCCCGCCCGGGCGATGAAGCGGCGCAGGCGATCACCCGTACCGGCGGAATAGGCCGGGCGGAATAGCAGAGGCGGAACAGGACGGGCGGCACCCTCCCCGATCCGGGAGAAACCGTACACGGATCATCCTCACACTCTCTTCATGGAATTCGTACATCATACGACACGGAATCTGAACCGGAACAGTCGGAGGGCACGGACATGGCTGCACAGACCGCGCGCATGATGCGACCCTACGACCCGGTGGTCACCGCCACGCCCCCGCAGATCCTGTACGAGACCATGGCGATGGGGGTCGACGAGACGACATCGGTGCCGATCCTCGACTACATGCTCGCGACCTGGTTCGCGTGGTATCAGGAGGGCGGGCAGATGCCGGAATGGCCCCGGTTCCGCCCGTTCGACCATCCGCAGGTCCTGCCGCATATCTCGCTCTACGAACGGATCGGCCCGCGCTATCGCTGTTCCCTCGTCGGCGAGGAGGCGGGCCGCTCCATGCCGGTCCGGATGGCGGGCAGGATGCTGGACGAGGCGATGCCCGCCGAGAATCTGGCCGATGCCACCCGGCGCATGGACACCGCCCTCGGCTCCGGCATCCCCAATTTCGTCGAGAAGACGATGGCCTGGCAACCCGGCCACGACCTGCGCACCTACCGCACGCTGCAACTGCCCTTCGCCGGGCGGGAGGGGGCGAATGCCCGGGTGATGGTCGTGATGAACTTCCGGTCCGAGCGGGTCTGACGCGCCTCCACGGACGGACGCCCTTGCGCCGGTCGCGCGCATGGCCCTATCTGGGGGCCATCGCAACGCGACCCCGGACGAGGAACACCCCATGGCCCTGACGATTCTGGCCCAGATCACCGCCGCCCCCGGCAAGGAGCAGATCGTCCACGACGCCCTGCACAAACTCGTCGCCCCCACCCGGGCCGAGGCGGGATGCCTGCAATACGACCTGCACCGCGACAACGACGCGCCCGGCTTCTTCGTGTTCTACGAAACCTGGGAAAGCCGCAGCCTGTGGCAGGCCCATATGAACGCCCCGCATCTGGCCGAATATTCCAGGGCCACCGACGGCGCGGTCACGAATTTCGTGCTGAACGAGCTGACGAAGATCGACTGAGGCCGGCGGAGGGTCGGGGCGGGTCGGGGACGTGCCGTCCCGTTTCCCGACATCCGGCCCCCATCCCTCCCCCTGCCTGTTCCGATCCGGGAAGCCGCCCCGGCATCGACCGCCCGCAAACCCGGTTTTCCGCCCCTGCACGGAATGGCCCCCGCCTTGCACATGACGAAGGGATCATCATCCCGACGACAGGTGCCCGAAAATGTTTGCCGCCATCGAGTCCGCCGCCAAGTTCACCGCCCGCTTCACCCGCGACGATCGCGGGTCGATCGCGATGATGACCGGCGTGATGTTCCCCGTGCTCGTGATGCTCGCCGGGGGCGCGACCGACTTCACCCGGGCGCAGGCGATCCAGGCGAAGGCGCAGCGGACGCTCGATGCGGCGGTGCTGTCCATGGCGCGTTCCGGCCTGACCGACGGCGAAATCGGGACCAGGGGTCCGGAACTGCTGGAAAGCTGGCTCGTCAACCGCGAGATCGGCGGCATGGTGACCGGGTCGCGGTTCACGTCCAACCAGAGCGGCGCGGCCCTCGGCCAGCCCAGCGAGGTGCGCGGCACCGCCACGCTGGCGGCCCCCACCTACTTCCTCGGCATGCTGGGCCGGAAATCCATCGAAATCACCATCGAGTCGGCGACGATGAAGCCCAATGTCCTGCCCTACGAGATTGCGCTGGTGCTCGATGTCAGCGGGTCGATGGCCTGGGATCTGAGCGGGCAACCCCGGATCGAGCGCCTGAAGGACTCCGCCGCCGCCCTGTTCGACGTGGTCGAGGAGCAGGCCGGGACCACCCCGCCGACGATCTCGGTCGTGCCGTACTCCACCTCGGTCAATATCACGGGCGTCGGCACGGGCATCCTGAGCGGCAGTTCGGCGCGCGGTGCGGCCCTTCCGGCCCCCGGTCTCGATGTCTGGGCGGCGGAGCGGTCGCGGGGCGACAACGGCACGACCTACGATCTGGGCGACGAATCGCCGTTCGCCTCGCCCATCCCCTTCGTCACCGGGGCCGAGATGGTCGAGTCCACCCCCGCCGTGCGGATGCAGGGGCCGACCGACGACCCCGCCGGCTATCGCGCAGCCGTCCAGGGGCTGGTCGCGGAGGGCGGCACCGCCGGTCATCTGGGCATGATCTGGGGCGTCTATGCCCTCTCCCCCGCCTGGTCCTCGGTCTGGGCGAAGGACCCCAGGCCCTACGGTCAGGCGCGGAAGATCATCGTGATGCTGACGGATGGCGAGTTCAACACGACGCAGGATATCGGCACCCGCTCGACCGACGACCCCGAGGAATCGAACCGCTACTTCCAGTCCGCCTGTGCGCTGGCCAAGCAGAAGGGCATCGCGATCTACGCCGTCGCGCTGAGCCTGAATGCCGCCGACAAGGCCAAGCTGGATACCTGCGTCACCGGCAGCGGCGGCGGCGTGATCCGTGCCGACAGCGCCGATTCGCTGACCGACGCCTTCGAGACCATCGCCCGCAAGATCGGCGGCCTGCGCATCACGGGCTGACCGGCGTCACGCCCCCCCGAACACCCCGCGCCCCGGTCTCATGCGGATACCGGGGCGCAGGCGCGTGTAGGGGATATCCGCGATCGGGCAGGGATTGGCCCCCGGGGCCTTCGCGAACAGCACCTTCGCGGCGATGGGGGCGTAATCGCCCATGAAGTGCATCGCGCTCTTGACCGCCAGAATCCTCTGCGCCCGGGGGTCGATGCCGAAGGCGGCGAACAGCGCGCGGTCGGCATTCTGGCAGCGGTTCGACCCGACGACGACCCGGATATCGGCGCGGTCGTGGATCAGGCGCAGGCAGGCGCTGGGGCCGATATCGGCGGTCGAGCCGCCATACATCGGGCCGGTGAACGGAAAGATGCCGTCCGAAAGCATCTCGACCACCGCGCGGACGGGCAGGGGCGGACCTCCCGTCGCCGGATCGAACCCGCCCAGCGACACGGCGATCCCGGCCCCCTGCCCCGCGTCATGCGCGGCGCGGGCGGTGGCCGGATCCCAGAACATCGACAGCGCGGCCCCGGTCGCGCCCGCCTCCAGCAGCGCGCGCAGCACGCCGGTCGTGTCGCCCACGCCCCCCGCGCCGGGATTGTCCTGCGGGTCGGCGATGACCACCGGAGCCTCGGCCCGCGCCGCGATGCGCATCGCCTCGCGCACCGCCTCCCGCGCCGGGACCAGCGGGTCGCGGAAGTCGGGTTCCGCCGCGCCCAGCGCCCGCAGCATCGCCTCCGCCGCCGCGTCGACCGCGTGCCGGTCGGTGCCGTAGGCGAAGACCGACGCGCCGACATCGGGGATATCGGCGGGCGGAAACCCGATCACGAAATCCAGCGACGACACCCCCGCCCCCTCCAGCCCCGGCACCATGCCGTAGAGCCGGTCGCAGGGCGCGTGCATCGTCGATTGCGAGGGCAGCGGGATCAGGTAGTCGAGTTGCCGCCACGCCTTCGCGAACGGCGCGCCCCGGTCCAGCAAGTCGCACAGCAGCCGATAGGCCCGCGCCCCCGTCTCCGCCATGTCCAGATGCGGATAGGTGCGGTAGATCGTGACGCAGGAGGCGCGCTCGAAGAACGCGCGGCTCATGTTTCCATGCAGGTCCAGACTGACGGCGACGGGCAGATCCGGCCCGACCACCGCGCGCACCCGGGCCAGCACCTCCGCCTCGCCATCGTCGTATCCTTCGGTGACCATCGCGCCGTGCAGGTCGAGATAGACCGCGTCCAGCGGCCCGGCCCCCTCGATCCCCGCGACGATCTCGCCCGTGATCCGGTCGAAGGCATCGCGCGTGACGGTTCCGGCGGGTTCGGCGGCGGCCCAGAGCAGCGGGACCAGTTCATCCGCCCCCGCCGCCCCGACGAAGCCCGCGATCGGGATATTGGTCCCCGCGAACGTGTCGAGGATGGCCGCGCCCCGGGTCAGGCCGGGCCATGCGCCGGGATCGCGAAAATCCTCCCACACCGTCGGCAGGGGGCTGAAGGTATTGGTTTCGTGCTGGAATCCGGCGATGGCGATGCGTCTTGCCACGGGCGCGCGCTACGCCTCCAGCTCGCTGTCCCAGTACAGGTAGTCCATCCAGCTCCGGTGCAGGTGATTGGGCGGGAACTTGCGGCCCGTGTTCTGCAACTGCATCGCGCTGGGGCGGAATGCCTTGCGGCGCAGGTGCATGTTGCTCTTCGACAGGCTGTGATTCGCCTTGCGCAGGTTGCACGCCGAACAGGCCGCGACCACGTTCTCCCATGTCGTGCGCCCGCCGCGCGAACGGGGGATCACGTGGTCGAAGGTGAGATCCCCCTGCACGCCGCAATACTGGCAGGTGAACTCGTCGCGCAGGAACAGGTTGAACCGGGTGAAGGCCGGATACCGCGCGGGTTGCACGTATTCGCGCAGACTGACCACGCTGGGCAGGCGCATGGCCCGGGTCGGGCTGTGTACCTCGGTGTCGTATTCGGACACGATGTTCACGCGGTCGAGGAACACCGCCTTCACCGCATCCTGCCACGGCCAGATCGACAGCGGGAAGTACGACAGCGGGCGGTAATCCGCGTTCAGGATCAGCGCCGGGTGATCGCGAAAGGCCGCGCGGGACTGGACCCGCTGCGTGAGGCTCTCGATCGTCGCAAGATCCGCTGTCATCACCTCATCCTCTCCAAAACCAGTCAGAGGCTACATGTGGATAGGGATGCGGTCAATCAACCCAGATGTATTCTTTTCAGCCCCGCGAGAAGCGCCGAAATCCCGAAGCCGACGGCGCTGGCAGCGACGATTGCGGGGCCTGCCGGGGCATCCCAGACGAAGGCGGCGACGAGGCCGAGCGTGGTCGCCGCGACCGCCAGCGCCGCCGCCAGCACCGCCATCCGCTCCGGCGTGGCGGCAAGGGGCCGGGCGGTGGCGGCGGGGATGATCAGCAGCGCGGTGACCAGAAGCGCGCCCACCACCTCGATCGCCATGGCCACCAGCACCGCCACCGCCAGCATCAGCAGCAACCGCTCGCGCGCCGGGTCGATGCCCTCGGCCCGGGCCAGATCCTCGCTGACGGTGGCGGTCAGCAGGGCCGACCAGCGCCAGGCCAGCAGCAGCGTCACGGCCCCCGCGCCCCCCCAGATCAGCGCGATATCCCGCACCGTGACATCGAGGATGGTGCCGAACAGCCACGCATCCAGATCGAGACCCCGCTGCCCCCCCAGAACCATCGCGAGGATGCCGAAGGCCAGCGCCGAATGCGCCGCGACCCCCAGCAGCGTATCGACCGCCAGCCCCTTTCCGGCGAGGAAGAACACCGCCAGCGCCATCCCCACCGCACTCGCCAGAACCCCCAGCGACACCGCCTCCGCATCGACCATCAGCGCGATGGCGACGCCCAGGATGGCCGCATGGGCCGTGGCATCGCCGAAATACGCCATGCGCCGCCACACCACGAAGCACCCCAGCGGCCCCGCCGCCAGCGCGATGCCGATGCCGGCGAACAGGGCGGAGAAGAAGAAGGCGTCGAGGATCATTCCTGCGCTCCGTGGTCGTGCCCGTGGTCGTGGTCATGCTGGTACAGCGCCAGCGCCCCCCGCGTGCCATGGCCGAACAGCGCACGGTATTCGGGGGCGGCGGAGATGGCCGTGGGTGCGCCCTCGCAGCAGATATGGCCGTTGATGCAGATCACCCGGTCGGACGCGCTCATCACCACATGCAGGTCGTGGCTGACCATCAGCACCGCGCAGCCCAGCCGCTGGCGCACCCGCTCGATCAGCAGATAGAACGCGGCGACCCCGGGCTGGTCCAGACCCTGGGTCGGCTCGTCGAGGGCCAGGATATGCGGATCGCCCAGCAGCGCCCGGGCCAGCAGCACCCGCTGGAACTGCCCCCCCGACAGCGACCCGACCTGCTGGGTCGCGATCGTACCGGCCAGCCCCACCTCCTCCAGCGCCGCCGTGACCTTCCCGGCTTCGCGCCGCACCGGCAGCGACAGGAACCGCGCCACCGTCAGCGGCAGGGTCGGGTCGGTGTGCAGGGTCTGCGGCACGTAGCCGATGCGCAGGCCCGGCATCCGGGTCACGCGCCCCTGCGCCGGGGTCAGGGCGCCGACGAGGGCGCGCATGAAGGTGGACTTGCCCGAACCGTTCGGCCCCACGACCGTCACGATCTCGCCGCCCTCCAACGCGAAATCGACGTCGTGCAGGATGGTGCGCCCGTCTAGGCGGATGGTCAGGCTTTCGGCGGCAATCAGGCTCACGCGCGGCATCCGGGGCACAGGCCCTGCGCCTCGATCACGGTCTGCTCGATCTCGAAGCCCAGCGCCCTGGCATCCCGGGCCAAGGCCCCCCGGCGCGGTGCGCTGGCGGTTTCGGCGACCCGGTTGCAGGCGCGGCAGATCAGGAAGGCCGGATCCGCGCAGTCCTGCGGGCGATGACAGGCGACGAAGGCGTTCAGCCGCTCGATCCTGTGCGCCAATCCCTGCGCGACCAGAAAGTCCAGCGCGCGATAGGCGACGGGCGGCTGGGCGCGATGCCCCTCGCCCTGCAACCGTTGCAGCACGTCATACGCCCCCAGCGCGACATGGGATTCGAGCAGCAGTTCCAGCACCCGGCGGCGCACGGGCGTCAGCCGCCCGGCACAGATCGCCTCCGCCTGTGCCAGCGCGCGGGTGCGGCAGGCGGCATGGTCATGGCGCTCGAAGGGATCGGGGGGTGTGGACATCGATCTCACACTTGTTATGTTATAACATATTATCTATACCACGACACGAGTCTTAGCAAGGGAGAGTACGATGCGCTGGATGGCCTTCATAGCGGTATTATGGGGCGGTTCCGCCGCCGCCGATACCCCCCGTGTCGTGGCGGATATTCCGCCCGTGCATTCGCTGGTGGCACAGGTGATGGCGGGGGTGGGGACGCCCGCGCTGCTGCTGGACGGCACGTCCTCGCCCCATGGCGGCAGTCTGCGGCCCAGCCAGGCGCGGGCGCTGGCGGGGGCGGACCTGACCGTGTGGATGGGTCCGGCCATGACGCCGTGGCTGGGCGAGGCGATTCGCGGCGAGGGGCTGGCCCTGCTGGCGGTGGACGGCACGCATGTGCTGGATCTCCGCGAGGGCGGGACGCTGGGGGGCGACGGGCATGACCACGATCACGGCCATGGTCACGGGGACGGGGACGGGGACGGGGACGGGGATCATGGCGACGAGACCGACCCCCATGCCTGGCTCGACCCCGTGAATGCGCGGGTATGGCTGGAGACGATCGCGGCGGCCCTGTCGCGGATCGACCCCGACAACGCCGAAACCTATGCCGCCAATGCCATGGCGGCGCAGGCGGAAGTCGCGGCACTGGAAACGCGCATCGCCACCCGCCTCGCCCCCGTGCAGGGCAAGGGCTTCGCCGTCATCCACGACGCCTTCCACTACTTCGAGGACCGTTTCGGGCTGGAGGCGCATGCCGCCCTCGAAGCCGGAGATGGCGACCGCGCGGGGCCGCGCCGGATGCGGGAAGTGCGGGCGCGGCTGGTGGAGGGGGACATCGCGTGCCTGTTCGCCGAACCGACCGGACGGGTGCCGGAACGCCTGACCGACGGCACCGATATCCGCGTCGCACGGCTGGACCAGTTGGGGGTGCGGATGGAGCCGGGGCCGGGGCTGTACACCGCGCTGCTGGAGGCGATGGCGCAGGAGATCGCGGGGTGCCTGGGGGCGTGATCGAAACCCCTCTGCCCCGGGTGCAATACCCGGGGCAGGGGAACTCACCCCCTACCGACCGCCAGAATCGCCTCGGGTCGCAGCGCCGTGCCGATGGCTCCGGCGGCGGCGGGTTCGGGGGTGCCGAAGGCGCGTGCGGCGGCGGGCAGCATGGAATCGTAGCGCCCTCCCCCGGCCAGTTGCGCGGCGCGGCGGCCCTCGCGCGCCATCAGCCCCCGGTCGAGGATCTCGAACACGAAGCCGTCGTAATACTCCAGATTGCGCCCGAAATCGCCATCGAACGGCAGCGTGGCCGCGTCGATGCCGGTATGCTCCAGCGCCACCAATCGCCGCTCGAACCGCTCCAGCGCGGGGCCGAGGGCGAGACCGGTTTCCCGGGCGATGGCGTGCAGGCTGTCGAGGGCATCGCCGCAGGGGGCCTTCAGCGCGGCGGTCTTCTCGATGGCGGCGAGGATTTCCGGCGGCAGGGGATGGGCCTGCGCGTCCTCGGCCTGCTCCAGGAACCGCTCGGAGATCTCCTCGTGGGTGCGCAGGCCGACATGCGCCGTCTCGGACAGATCCAGCATATGCGCTACCGCCCCGCGCGCCTGGTCGGGGGCCAGCCCGCCCAGCGCCTTCAGGAACGCGAGCCGACCGGCATCCTTGCGCCCCCCTTCGGACAATTCGTGCAGCAGCGCGCGGAACCGGTGCGGGCGCCAGACATGGCGCTTCAGCCGCGCGCGCCACCGCCCGGGGATGGGGGCCGCGTCGATCAGCGAGAAGAGGATGCCGAGATCCCCCGTCGTCACCTCGATATCGCACCCCGCGTCGATCAGGGCCGCCTGGGTCCGGGCGAACACCTCCGCATCGGTCGAGGCCGCATCCGCCGCGCCGAACCACTCGCACCCGATCTGGCGGAACTGTCCCGCGCGGGTGTCGCCGGGCAGGGGGCGGCGAAAGACGGGACCGGTGGCGACGTAGCGCGCCTCGGCCAGATCCGGGTGGCGCACGAGGTGATAGCGGCAGATCGACAATGTCAGGTCGGGGCGCAGGCACAGGTCGCCCTCGGGTCCGTCGAACACGAAGGCCCGCGCGCGCACGTCCTCACCGTACAGATCCAGCAGGTTCTCGGCGTCGAGAATCTGCCCCGGTTCGATATGCGTCCAGAAATCCGCCCCGACCACGTCGAGGACGGTCTTCTCCAGCGCATTGAGCGCATCGCGGGTGGCGGGATCGAAATCGGGGGACATCATGGGGCGGGCTGGCGGGCCGTGATCGCGCGGATCGTGGCGAGCGCCTGATCGCGCGGCACCTCCTGCTGGGCGGGCTGGGCCTGCCACTCCTCGCGCGATTCGATCTCGGCGGCAAGCTGTGTGCCGAGCGCGAGATCCTTGATCTGTACCGTCCCGTTCTCGCGCTCCTGCGAGCCGATGATGACGGCGGCGGGCGCGCGGCGCTTGTCGGCGTATTTGAGTTGCTTGCCCAGATTCGTGCCGCCGCCCATGTAGACCTCGGCCCGGATGCCCGCATTGCGCAGTTCGGTGGCCAGCGTCTGGTAGCTGGCCATCCGGTCCCGCTCCAGCGCCAGGATCACGACCGGCCCGCCGGCCCGCGCCGCCTGCTCCGCCCCCCGCGCGCGCAGGGCGGCGAGCAGGCGGTCGACGCCGATGGAGACGCCGGTGGCTCCCGTGCGCTGGCCGGTGAAGCGCATGATCAGGTCATCGTAGCGCCCGCCCCCGGCGACCGATCCGAACTGCCGCGTCTCGCCCTTGTCGTCGGTGATGTCGAAGGTCAGTTCGGCCTCGTAGACGGGACCGGTGTAATACGCCAGCCCGCGCACGACGGAGGGGTCGATCTTCAGCATCGGGGCGGCGTAGTTCTGGGAGTCGAGGAATTCGGCCATCGTCTCCAGTTCCTGCACGCCCTCCACGCCCTGCTCCGACGCCCCGACCAGCTCGCGCAGCCGCGCACAGGTCGCGGCCCCGTCGGCGCGCTCGGCGGAGACGAAGCCCATCAGCAGGTCGATCTGTTCGCTGCCCAGCTTGGCACCGGCGGTGAAATCGCCGCTGTCATCCTTGCGTCCCTCGCCCAGCAGCAGGCGCACGCCCTCCTCGCCCAGCCGGTCCAGCTTGTCGATGGCGCGCAGGGTGATGCCCCGGCGGGTGGCCAAGTCGGCGTCGTCCTCGGCGGAGAGCAGCCCGGCGGTTTCCAGGATGCCGTTCAGCACCTTGCGGTTATTGATGCGGATCGCGAATTCGTCGCGGGCGATTCCGGCGGCCTGCAATGCATCGGCCAGCATCGCGCAGATCTCGGCATCGGCCACCACGGTCGAGGTGCCGACGGTATCCGCATCGCATTGATAGAACTCGCGGAACCGCCCCGGCCCCGGCTTCTCGTTGCGCCAGACCGGTCCCATCGCATAGCGGCGGTAGGGCGACGGCAGGTCATAGCGGTACTGCGCCGCCACCCGGGCCAGCGGGGCGGTCATGTCGTAGCGCAGCGCGATCCAGCTTTCGTCGTCGTCCTGGAACCCGAACACGCCGCCCATGGGCCGGTCCACGTCGGGCAGGTGCTTGCCCAGCGCCTCCACCGTCTCGATCGCCGGGGTTTCCAGCGGGTCGAAGCCGTGCAGGTGATACACCTCCGCGATGCGCGCCAGCATCTGCTGACGCGCGATCACGTCCTCGCCGAACGTATCGTTGAGACCGCGCGGCAGGACCGCCTGGGGCCGTCTCACCTTGGCGGGTTTGTCGCTTTTCTTGGCCATGTCGTCCGTATCTTTCGCTCGAAGAGTGTGGGGGGGTCAGGCTCCGGCGAGGGCGGCCTTGACCTTCTTGCCCGCCATGCCGAAATCCATGCGGCCCAGATGGGAGCTGCGCAGATGGGCCATCACGGCCCCCATGTCCTTCAGCGAACCGGCCCCCGTCTCGGCCACGGCCTTCGCAATGGCGGCATCGACCTCGGCCCCGTCCATCGGCTTGGGCAGGAAGTCGCGGATGATCGTGATCTCCTCGCGCTCGCGCTCGCACAGTTCGACCCGGCCCCCGCTTTCGTACATCTTGGCCGAATCCTCGCGCTGCTTGATCATCTTCTGCAGCAGGGCCATGATCGCGGCATCGTCCACGCCGCCGCCATCCTCGGCCCCGCGCCCGGCGATATCGGCCTGGGTGATCGCGGCCTTGATCAGGCGCAGCGTGGAGAGGCGCACGGCATCGCGCGATTTCATGGCCGTCTTGAAGGCATCGTCGATCTGTTGGCGCATGGGTCCGTTCCTTGGGGTTCGGGGGCTGTCCTATCCGATATCGAGGGAATTGGAAAACCCGTCTTTGCAAACCGGGCGCATTCCTCTAGATACACGCCCGACCTGTCCCCTTGAGGAGCCGCCCGATGTCCGCCGCAAACCCCGCCGCGACACCCGCTTTCCTGCGCGAGCGCCCGCGCCCGACCGCCTGCCTCGCACTGGCGGACGGTCAGGTCTTCTGGGGCACGGGATTCGGGGCCATCGGTCAGAATGCCGGGGAACTGTGCTTCAACACCGCGATGACCGGCTATCAGGAGATCATGACGGATCCGTCCTATGCCGACCAGATCGTCGCCTTCACCTTTCCGCATATCGGCAATACCGGCGTGAACGACGAGGATGTCGAGACCGCCGCCCCCGTCGCGCTCGGCATGGTCACCCGGGCTGATCCGACGCAGCCGTCGAACTGGCGCGCGATGCAGCCGCTGGATGCGTGGATGAAGGATATCGGCCGCATCGGCATTGCGGGCATCGACACCCGCCGCCTGACCCGGCACATCCGCGAGGCCGGGATGCCCCATGCCGTGATCTGCCACGATCCGGACGGCGCCATCGACGCCGACGCCCTGGTCGCGACCGCGCGCGGGTGGAACGGGATCGAGAACGCGGATCTGGCCGGGGAAGTGACCACCGACGCCCCCCGTGACTGGCAGGAAGGCCGCTGGACCTGGGGCGAGGGCTACGCAAGATCCCCCGAAACCCGCAACAAGGTCGTCGCCATCGATTTCGGGGCCAAGCACAATATCCTGCGCTGCCTGACGGATGTGGGCTGCGACGTCACGGTCGTGCCCGCGCAGACCTCCGCCGCCGATATCCTGGCACTGCGGCCAGACGGCATCTTCCTGACCAACGGCCCGGGCGATCCGGCGGCCACGGGGGTCTATGCGGTCGAGACGATCCGGACCCTGATCGATGCGGACCTGCCCGTCTTCGGCGTATGCCTCGGGCATCAGTTGCTGGCGATGGCGCTGGGCGGCAGGACCGAAAAGATGAAATTCGGCCACCACGGCGCGAATCATCCGGTCAAGGACATGGAGACGGGGAAGGTCGAGATCACCTCGATGAACCACGGCTTCACCGTCGACGAGACCACCCTGCCCGAAACGGTCGTGCAGACGCATGTATCGCTGTTCGACGGCTCGAATTGCGGCCTGCGCGACGCGGAGCGCCCCCTGTTCTCGGTACAGTACCACCCCGAGGCCAGCCCCGGCCCGAAGGACAGCTTCTACCTGTTCGAACGGTTCGCGAAGAACATCGACGCGGCAAAGGCGGCAAGCGCATAGCGCCCTCGCACCGGCGGCAATTCATATACCGTGATACGAAAACAACCGTGCTTCCCCGTTTCGGCAGGAACGTCGATCTCCGAAAAGAAAAAATGGTGCCGCTTAGGTGACTCGAACACCTGACCCCATCATTACGAATGATGTGCTCTACCAACTGAGCTAAAGCGGCATGCTGGTTAGGCGAGACTACTATCGCCCTCCTAACTTTCCGTCAACGGCCCAAAGGACCATCGCCGGAGCGCTTCTTTAGCCGAAGGGCGAGGCGTCGGCAACGGGATTCTTCGGCAAGGTGGCCAGGAGTTCGAACATCGCGGCTTCGGAGGGGTGCGGGGCGGCGTGGAGGGTGGTGCGGAGCGGGGTATCGCGCAGGGGGGCGAGGGCCGCATCGCTGATTGCCACGATGTCGAGCGGGGCCGCGCGCGGCGGCAGCGCGGCGGCCAGGCGGCGGGCGCTGCCGGGGGAATAGACGAGGGCCGTGTCGCAGGTGGCGGCCGATGGCGGCAGGGTGCCGATATCCTCGGTGCGATACAGGATCGCCTCGGCCACCCCGAACCCGGTCGCGCGCAGGGCGGCGAGCGGCGAGCGGCGGATTTCGGCACCCCGGGCATGCAGGACCGGGCCGCGCGCCGGGTCGAGACGGCGCAGGGCGAGGGCCGCCAATCCCTGCGCATCGCCATCGGCGGAGTGCACGTCGGCGAATCCGGCATCGCGCAAGGCCGCCGCCGTCGCCCCCCCCACGGCCAGAACCGGGACGGTGCGCGCGGGTGTCGCGGCGGCGAGCGCCTCCGCCCCGTTGCGACTGGTCACGAGGATCGCCTGGGCACGGGGATCGAGTCGCGCGGGGATGCGTACGATCCGCACCAGCGGGGCCACGACCACGCCATACCCCAGCGCCCGCAGGCGCGCGGCGGTGCCGACGGCCTGCTCCGCCGCGCGGGTCAGCAGGACCGTGCGTCCGACGGCGCAGCCCCCCGCCGTCACGCCGTCACGAAGAAGCCCGGTCCGGCGCGCCGCTTCAGTTCCTCGCCCGCATCCAGCCCCATGGCCACGGCGTCGGATACCGGCCCCTCGCGGCTGGTGACGTGGCGTTCGGAGCCGTCGGGGCGCAGCACTTCGCCGCGCAGGGTCAGGCGGTCGCCGTCGATCAGGGCGAGGCCGCCGATGGGCGTCTTGCACGATCCGTCCAATGCGCCGAGAAACGCGCGTTCGGCGGCGAGGCGCGTGCCGCAGGCCTCGCAATGCAGCGGCGCGAGGGCGGCGCGGATATCGTCGTCGTCGGTGCGGGTCTCGATGCCCACGGCCCCTTGGGCCACGGCGGGCAGCATGTCGTCGGTCTCGATGATGGCGGTCGCGACCGAGATCATGTCGAGGCGGTTGAGGCCCGCGACGGCGAGGAAGGTCGCATCCGCCTCCCCCTCGTCCAGCTTGCGCAGGCGGGTCTGGACGTTGCCGCGAAACAGGCAGACCTTCAGGTCGGGGCGGCGGTGCAGCAGTTGCGCTTGCCGCCGGAGGGAGGCGGTGCCGACGACCGCGCCCGCCGGCATCGCGTCGATACTGCCGTGGCGGGGGCTGACGAAGGCGTCACGCACGTCCTCGCGCTCCAGCAGGGCGCTGATTTCGAGGCCGTCGGGCAGGGTCGTCGGCATGTCCTTCATCGAATGGACGGCCAGATCGATGCGCTCGTCGTACAATGCCTCCTCGACTTCCTTGGTGAACAGGCCCTTGCCGCCGATATCGCCCAGTTTCTTCTCCAGCCGCTGGTCGCCGGTGGTGACGATCCTGACGATCTCGATGCTGTCGTCGCCCAGCCCGTGCGCCCGCTTCAGCAGGTTCGCCGTCTCGTAGGCCTGCGCGAGGGCGAGGGGGCTGGCCCGGGTGCCGATCCGGAAGGGGCGCTCGGGGCCGTAGGGTGTGGCGTTGGCATCGCTCATCGGGTTGCGTTCTCCGTCGAAAGGCGTCAAGTCCGGACCGGGTTAGCACGATGACGACGAAAGCAATAGGGAAGACGCGCGTGTACACCGTGTTGGGGATCGAATCGAGTTGCGACGAGACGGCCGCCGCCATCGTGCGCGGCGAGGCGGCGGCGGGGCGGGGGGAAATCCTGTCCGATGTCGTGTTCGACCAGATGGACCTGCACGCGGCCTATGGCGGCGTCGTGCCGGAGATCGCCGCCCGGGCGCATGCGGAAAAGCTGGATATCGCGGTGGCGCAGGCACTGGACGAGGCAGGCGTCGCCCTGCGCGCGGTCGATGCCGTCGCGGTCACGGTCGGGCCGGGGCTGATCGGGGGGCTGGTGGCCGGGATCGCCTGTGCGCAGGGGCTGGCGCTGGGGTCCGGCGTGCCGCTGGTGCCGGTGAACCATCTGGAGGGCCACGCCCTGACCCCGCGCCTGACGGACGGGCTGCCCTATCCGTATCTGATGCTGCTGGTATCGGGGGGGCATTGCCTGTTCCTGATCGTGCGCGGCCCGGGGCGGCACGAGCGGATCGGGACCACCATCGACGATGCGCCGGGCGAGGCGTTCGACAAGGTCGCGAAGATGCTGAATCTGGGGATTCCCGGGGGGCCGAAGGTCGAGGCGGTGGCGCGGGAGGGCGATCCCGCGCGGTTCCGCCTGCCCCGCCCGCTGATGGACCGGCCCGGCTGCGACGTGTCGTTCTCGGGGCTGAAGACCGCCGTGCGGATGGTGCGCGACGATCTGGTGGCGAAGGGCGGGATGGACGACGCGGATATCGCCGATCTGTGTGCGGGGTTCCAGGCGGCGGCGCGCGATGTGCTGGTCGGCAAGTCGCGGCGGGCGATGGCGCAGTTCCGCGCGCTGTTTCCGGACGAGGCCCGCCCCGGATTCGCGGTGGCGGGGGGGGTGGCGGCGAATACGCCGTTGCGGGCCGGTCTCGATGCCCTGGCGGCGGCGGAGGGATTCGAGGCGGTGTTTCCGCCCCTCGCGCTGTGCACGGATAATGGCGCGATGATCGCCTGGGCGGGGCTGGAGCGGTTTGCGGCGGGGTTGGAGGGCGACCTGTCACCCAAGCCGCGCTTTCCCCTCGCCGACAATCCCATGACCGGAATCTGGACCGGCAAGCGGGGGGCGAAGGTGTGATGCGGATCGGGATTCTGGGCGGCGGGGCATGGGGGGTGGCGCTGGCGCAGCTCTGTGCGGTGCAGGGGCACGAGACGGTGATCTGGGCGCGCGATGGCGGGGCGGTCGCGGATATCGACGGGGCGCACCGGGCGGCGGCCCTGCCCGGCATCGCGCTGGACCCGCGCCTTGCCGCCTCGACCGACATGGCGGCGCTGCGGGGGGTGGAGACGCTGCTGGCGATCATCCCGGCACAGGCGGCGCGGGGGGTGCTGGAACGGGCATCCGCCCATCTGGCACCCGGCATTCCGCTGGTCCTGTGCCAAAAGGGCGTCGAGCGCGGCACCCTCGCCCTGCCCGATGCGGTGGCGCGGGCGGCGGCCCCCGGCCATCCCCTCGCCGTCCTGACGGGGCCGAGCTTCGCGGTCGATGTGGCGAGCGGCCTGCCCACCGCCGTCACCGTCGCCGCCGAGACGATGGCGCTGGCCACCACCCTGCGCGATGCGCTGGCGACGCCGACCTTTCGCCCCTATCCGACCGACGATCTGACCGGGGCGCAGGTCGGCGGGGCGCTGAAGAACGTGCTCGCCATCGCCTGCGGCATCGTGGTCGCGCGGGGGCTGGGCGAAAGCGCCCGCGCCGCCCTCGTCGCCCGGGGCTTCGCGGAGATGGCGCGGCTGGCGCAGGCGATGGGGGGGCGGGCGGAAACCGTGGCGGGACTGTCCGGCCTCGGGGATCTGGTGCTGACCTGCGGATCGGCGCAATCGCGCAACTTCTCGCTGGGGCTGCGCCTCGGATCACGGGAGGGCGAGGAAGGGACCGGAACGGTCGAGGGGGCGGCGAGTGCCGCCGGGGCGGTCGCGCTGGGGCATCGACACGGGGTCGAGATGCCGATTTCCGAGACGGTGGCCGCGATCGTGTCGGGGGCGGTATCCATCGACGAGGCCGTCGAGGCCCTGCTGCAACGCCCGTTGCCGGCGCGCGAGTAGTGCAGCCCTACGGCAGGGTCGCCGAGAAGAGCGCGAGCGCGATCATGCTGAGCGCGACACTGACACCGACGATAAGCCCGGCATCCCGCGACACGCGAAAGGGGCGGGGTCGATTGTGTGTACGCTGCTCTTCCATGGTACCCGATCCTGATATCGCTGATATGTGTCTAATAGCATTCAGGGCGTTAAAGTTCCCGGTACGAGGAAAGAAAAAATGAGTCATACCAATACCGTACTCGTGACGACCACCCGGGGACCGATTACCGAGAATCGTCATGCGGGTGCCTTCGCGGTCGCGGACGCGCGAGGGGCGATCCGCGCGGCCGACGGCGATGTCGCGCGGCCCCTGCTGCCCCGGTCCTCCGTCAAGATGATCCAGGCCCTGCCGCTGATGGAATCGGGCGCGGTGGCGGCGGCGGGCCTGACGCCGGAGCATCTGGCCCTCGCCTGCGCCTCGCACGAGGGGGCGGCGATCCATACGGACCGGGTGAGCGCCTGGCTCGGGGCGCTGGGACTGGGGGCCGACGCCCTGCTCTGCGGTCCGCAACCGCCCCGCGACCGGGCGATGCGCAGGGCGGGGGTTCCGGCCAGCCGCCTGATGAACAACTGTTCGGGCAAGCATGCGGGCTTCCTGACCTATGCCCGGCATATCGGCGCGCCCCTCGACGCCTATCTCGCCCCCGGCGAGCGGGTGCAGCGGGATATCGGCGCGGCCTTCGCGGAGGTGACGGGGTGCGAGGCACCGCCCGCCTACGGCATCGACGGCTGCTCGGCCCCGAACTTCATCGGCAGCATCGCCGGGGTGGCGCGGGCCATGGCGCTGTTCGCCGACCCGTCAGGGCAGGCACCGGCCCGGCGCGAGGCGATGGTCGCCCTGCGCGATGCCATGCGGGCCAATCCGTTGCTGATGTCGGGCGAGGGGCGGGCCTGCGCCGCCCTGATCGGGGCGACGGACGGGCGCGCGGTGGTCAAGACCGGGGCCGATGGCGTCTTTGCCGGGATCGTGCCGGAAAGCGGGGTCGGCTTCTGCCTGAAGATCGACGACGGCAATACCGCCGCCGCCGAAGCCCTGTGCGCCGCCCTGCTCGTCTCGCTGGGCGTGCTGGACGCGGCGCATCCGGTCACCGCGCGCTACGCCCGGACGCCGATCCGCAACTTCAACGGCGAGACTGTGGGCGAGCGGCGGGTGACATTGCCGATGAGCGGATGATCGCATCGCGCCTGCCCCGGACTCGATCCGGGCAGGAAACACCGCAAGGGAGCGTTCCGATCAGCCCGCCGCGCGCTCCTCGACGGCCTCCTCCACCGCCTTCGCACCGCCGAGGCTGACGACGCGGGTGAGGGGCAGCCAGACATGCGCGCTGGTGCCGACGCCCTTGCGCGATTCGATCTCCAGCTCGCCGCCATGCAGTTCCATCAGCGAGCGGGTGATGGGCAGGCCCAGACCCGTGCCGCTGTGGTTGCGGGACAGTTCGTTGTCGATCTGGCCGAACTGTTCGAAGGCGACTTCCAGCTCGTCCTTCGACATGCCGATGCCGGTATCGGCGACGGTGATGACCAGGCCCCTCGGCGCCTTGAGTTCGCCGCGCAGGGTGATGCGGCCGCCGGGCACCGTGAACTTGATCGAGTTGGACATCAGGTTGAGGATCACCTGCTTGATGCGGCGGTTGTCGACGATGACGTTCGGCAGGGGCGCGGGAATCTCCAGCCGGATATGCAGGCCCGCCGAGGAGGCGCGCTCGTGCAGGACCGTGCGGCACTTCGACAGCAGCGTGCCGAGATCCGTCTCCTCCTCGATCAGTTCGATCTTGCCCGCCTCGATCTTGGACAGGTCGAGCACGTCGTTGATCAGGTCGAGAAGGTGGCGGCCCGAGGCATGGACGTTCTCGGCATAGTCCTTGTAGCGGTCGCCCATCGGGCCGAACAATTCGTCCTTCATCACCTCCGCGAAGCCGATGACGGCGTTCAGCGGCGTGCGCAGTTCGTGGCTCATATTGGCGAGGAACTCGGATTTCGTCTTGTTCGCTTCCTCGGCCTGGCGGCGTGCGTCGTCGAGTTTGGCCTGGGCCGTCTTCATCTCGGTGATGTCGAGCATGTAGCCCTGGGCGATGCGCGAGCCGTCCTTCTTGGACGAGATGGTCAGCATGTTGCGGACATGGATGATCCGCCCCTCCGCCGACCGGATGCGATATTCGAGCATGCTGTATTCGCCGTCGCCCAACCCCTTGAAGCCGTCCACGAAGGTCTTCTGTCGATCCTCCGGGTGGACATGGCCGACCCAGAAGCCCGAGGCGCACCACGAATTGACGGGATAGCCGGACATCTTCGCGATCTGCGGGCCGATATACGTGAATTGCTGGGTCGAGAGATCGGCGGCCCAGGGGACCACGTTGGTCGATTCGGCGAGGCGGCGGAACCGCTCCTCGCTGCGCTTGAGTTCGGCGGAGCGTTTCTTGAAGCCGCGCCGGTTCTTCATCAGGCGGTCCTCCGCCTCGCGCCGGGCCTTCGCCTCCAGCTGCGTGACGAAGATGACCCCCGCCGCCGTGGCAAGGCCCGCCAGCAGCGCGGCGATCTTCGCGAGCAGGCCGGAGGAGGCGGCGGACGCCACCGGCACGCTCGCGACGAATCCCTGGTCGCCGGTCGGGATGGCGATGCTGCGCAGGGTGCCGCCCTGCCCGCTGCGGATTCCCTCCGGCAGGGTCAGGCGGTCGACCGGGCCGGTCAGCGTCACGGGGGCCGTGGCGATGCGGCCCAGCAGCGCGCGGGTATCGACGAGGGCGGCGACGGCCCCGACCAGCCCGTCCTGCCCCGTCGCGGGATCGAAGGCCCGGACCGGCGTGACCCGCCAGAACACGCGCTCGCCGTTATCGCCCAGGCTGGCCCGGGCGAGGGGGCTGATGGCGGTCCCGTCCCAGCCGAAGAAGCCGGAGGAAGCGGGAGCGCTGCGCACGATGGCCGAACGCAAGGCGTCCTTCATCGTCTCGCCCGCCACCAGCGCCCGGGGCAACGTGCCCCCGGCACCGATCAGGGGGAACGTGCCGCCCCGGCCGCCATCGGCCATCGCGATATCGGCGGGGGCCAGATAGAAATCGCCGCCCTTGCCGCTGAATTTTATGATCTCCTCGGCGACGCCCTGGGCGATGCCGTTCGCCTGCTCGCGCGTGGCGACGCTGCGGAAGAGCACCAGCATCCGCACGTCGCGGGTCCGCTGGAAGAAGTCGCGCGATACCCGGGCGAAGCGGCCCCGGGCGGCCTGCGCATCGGCGGGCGCGGTTGCGGCGAGGGAGGCTGCGGCGGACAGCCCCTGGTCGATCGTGCCGATCGCGTCGGTGCCGCCCTGCCCGATCGACGCGATATGGGCGGCCCGGGTTTCGGCCTCGCTACCGCGCTGGGATCCCGACAGCGCGAACAATGTCAGGATGCCGACTGTCAGGCCGATACCCGCAGCGGTTATCCAGCGCAGGATGTTCTTGTCCATCATGGCATTCATCGATGCTGTCCGTTCGCTGTGTCGATCAATCGATCATCGGTACAATGGACAGGCCCCGCCTAAATTTGCGTAAAGGAACACCGGCGGAGCATGTCCTCGCACCATACGGACCATGATTCTGGTTAACATCGCGTGGATGCCGACCCTTCAATCGAACCGGTAAAAGTCATACGTGCAAAGAATATGAAAACCCGTCCTTGTCGATGTTCTTTTTTTGTTCTAGGCTTTTCGGAGGGAACACGTCGTTTCCCATGCCGATCCAGAACGAAAGAGATTGAGATGAACGCCCACACGCCGCCCCCTGCCGCTCCGATCAGTTCTCGCCGTCTGCGCCACGTCACGCAACTGCTGTCGCAGGACAACGCCTTCATCTACATGTGCTTTTCGGAGGAGGACGCGGGATTGTTCAATCGCAGGAACGGCATCTCCACCCTCGCCACCAAGATCACGAAGGGCGAGGTCGGCACGCTGCTGGCAAAGGGGCTGGTGGTCGAATACGCGCGCTCGGCCCGGGGGGTCCGCTACAGCCGCACGCCGAAATCCGAACGCCGGGGCCGGACCGCAGCCGATCGTCGCAGGGCCAGGTTCATGGAGGCGGAGCGGTTCTTCCAGAACACCCCCGATACCGCCCCGAACACCGTCACCGTCAATCTGGGCGAATCACCGCTGGGATGGCTGGCACGGCGCAGGAACGCGAACGGCGACCCCTTTCTGCTGCCGGAGGAGATCGAGGCGGGCGAGACGCTGCGCGCCGATTTCGAGCGCGCGCAGCTCGGCCCCCGGGTGACGCAGGACTGGCGCAGCTTTCTGACGCCCGGCGGATCGGGTTCGGGCGTCTCGGCGCAGGAGCGCGAGGTCGATGACGGGGCGGAGGCGGCACGGCACCGGGTGATGGACGCCCTGTCCGACCTGGGACCGGGCCTGTCGGATGCGGCCCTGCGCACCTGCTGCTTCCTGGAGGGGCTGGAAACCGTCGAGGCGACGATGGCGTGGTCGGCGCGGTCGGGCAAGATCGTGCTGAAGATCGCACTGCAACGTCTGGCAGAGCACTACCGACGCATGGAACCACGCTCGAAACATGGAGAAATCCGCACTTGGCAGTCGTCGGCATCTTGACTGTGCCGATATTGCACGCTATCTATGCTGCAACGCAACATAGGAGAGAGCCATGAACAGGCATATGGTCGGAGAAGCAGGATCGCGGTTTTTCGAAATGGCATCCTCGCTCGGACGCATTCACGCGGACACCCTGACCGGGCTGGCCGATGCGACGGCGAAGACGCCCCTCGGGCCGGTCTTCGCGATCAACGCGACGTTCATGCGCATGGCGAATGACGGGATCGAGACGCTGGCATCGCGGATGAGCGTGGACAGCGCGACCGTCATCGACACGACCACGGCACCAACGGTCAAGGCCCCAGTGGTCAAGGCCCCAGTGGTCAAGGCCCCCGCGACGACGGTGACGGCGAAGACGCCTGCCGCCGCGAAGGCGAAGGCGAAACCCGCAGCCGGGTCGAAGAAGATCGAGAAGCCGGCCCCCTTCGCCGTCGACTTCGCCGTCGAGAAGACCTCCATATTGTCGGCGGTCGATCTGGCCGAGCCGGATGTGGCGGACGTGCTGATCGACGAGGCGATGATCGATGACGTGTCGATCGATCCGATTCCCCAGGCCCCCGCCGTCACGGCCCTCGCAAAGGACAACCTGACGCTGATCAACGGTATCGGCGCGACGACGGAGAAGAAGTTGAACAGCATCGGTATCGAGAGTTTCGCGCAGATCGCCGCGATGACCGAACAGCAGTTCGCGGACGTGCTCGCGTCGCTCGACATCAAGTCGATCCGCTTCTCGCCCGCGCTGTGGATCGACGCGGCGAAGACGTTTTCGGCCTGATAACGCCCCTCTCGCATGAAAAAGCCCCGGACATCGCGTCCGGGGCTTTTTTCGTCCGGGCCGTCACGCGGCGGCGACGATGCCCAGGAAATCTTCGGCCTTCAGGCTCGCGCCGCCGATCAGGCCGCCGTTCACGTCCGAAATCGCGAAGATTTCCTTCGCGTTGTCCGGCTTGACCGACCCGCCGTAGAGCAGGCGGATGCCCTGCCCCGCCGCGCCGTAGCGCGAGACCAGCGCCGTGCGGATCGCGCCGTGCATGGCGGCGATATCGGCCGTCTCCGGCACCCGGCCCGTGCCGATGGCCCAGACGGGTTCGTAGGCGACGACGATCCCGGCACTGTCGGGCAGCGACCCGTCCAGTTGCGCGAGGACCGTCGCCTCGGCCTCCCCGGCATCGCGCTGGGCCTCCGTCTCGCCGACGCAGACGATCGGCAGCAGTTTCGCGGCCAGCACGGCGTCGGCCTTGGCCCTCACCAGCGCATCGGTCTCGCCATGGTCGGCGCGGCGCTCGGAATGGCCCAGGATCACGGCCTTCGCCCCGACGGCGGCCAGCAGCGTGGCGGAGACGTCGCCGGTATGCGCGCCCTTCTCGGCGGCGTGGCAATCCTGCGCGCCGATCTCGACGCCGCTGTCTGCGCTGTCCCAGACGAACTGGGCGATCAGGGGAAAGGGGGGGCAGATGATGACGTCGCAGCGGTCGTCCACTTCGAGCGCGTCGACCATCCTGCGCAGTTCGGCGGCGGAGGACGGAAGACCGTTCATCTTCCAGTTGCCCGCGACGAGGGGAGTGACGCTCATTCCGCCGCCACCGATTCGGGGGCGGTCCCGGGGGCGGTTCCGGGAACCGTGAAGCTGACGGATTCGCCGCACCCGCAGGCATCCGCGACGTTGGGGTTGCGGAACTTAAAACCCGATTCCAGCAGGCCGGTCTCGTAGTCGATCTCTGTCCCGATCATGAACATCGTGGCCAGCGGCGCGATCAATACACGCGCGCCGTCCTGCTCGACCATCTCGTCGCCGGGCTGGGCCTCGGTCGCGTAGTCCATGGTGTATTCCATGCCCGCGCAGCCGCCCTTCTTCACGCCGATGCGCAGGGCATAGACGGGCGAATCGGTGGAGGCCATCAGGGCCGTGAGACGCTTGACCGCGCGGGGGTTGAGTGTCAGCAGCGGCTTGTCGCCGGGAAGTCCGAACATTTTCGTCTCCTCACATGAACCCGAGTTCGAGACGCGCCTCGTCGGACAGGCGGCTCATGTCCCAGGGGGGTTCCCAGACCAATTTCACGTCGACCTGCTTGATACCGGGTAAAGGCTCGACCGCATCGGCGACCCAGCCGGGCATTTCCCCGGCCACGGGGCATCCGGGGGCGGTCAGGGTCATGTCGACATCGACCGCGTTCTCGGCATCGATGCGGATCGAGTAGATCAACCCCAGGTCGAAGATGTTCACCGGGATTTCAGGGTCGTAGACGCCGCGAATGGCCTCGACGATCTCCTCGTATCGCGGGTGATCGGTGCTCGATTCGGCGATCAGCGGTTCGCCTTCGGCAACGGGCTTGGCAATGGTGTCGGTCATGCGGTCTTTCCTGCGCGGCAGCGTGCGTCCGGCACCAATATAGGACGGACGGGGCGTGGGCGCTAGAGCATCCTGTACGATATGAGGATCGTTCAGGATGCCCTATCTTCTTGTCCTGGCGCGTTTTCCGAGTCGGGCAACGAACCCGTTGCCCTTGAAAACGCTATGCGCGTGTCGCCTCACCCGGTTTCAAAGGGTCCGGGGGCGGATATCGGGAAACATCGGGGTTTTCCGGGTCGCCGGATGCGTCTTAAGGGTTTCTTAGTCTTTTTTAACGCTAGTAAACCATACTGCTCACCTCAACGAGGGTCTGAATATGTTTAGCCAAAGACGGAGCGATGATACAGCCGACCTGATCATTGCGGCGCGTGCCGCCGACGAAATCGGCAATACCATACGAAACAGGGTCGGGACCGAAGCCCCCGAACTGATCGCCCGGGTCGATGCCATGCGGGCCTCGCTCAGGACGATGCTCGACCATGCGGATCGGTCGCTGAAGGCAAGCCAGAGGCTGCGCATGACCGACGATACGCAGCACCGCGACCACATCCGCGAAATCGCCACCGCGAACCGCAGGATGACGACGCCGAAGAAGCAGGCGTCCTGACGATCCGGCTGCTTGCGCCGGAATCCGGTGCAGGTGGAACCCCGACCGGTCACACCCCGATATAGCGGTCGGTCAGTTCCGGCGTCAGCGCCCCCATCGGCCCGGCCCAGACGCTGCGGCCCCGCTCCAGCAGGACGGCGCGGTCGGCGATGGCGCTGATTTCCCTCAGCGACTTGTCGATCAGCAGGATCGCCATCCCCGTTTCGGCGCGCAGGTGCCGGATCGCATCCCATATCTGCGCGCGGACGAGGGGGGCGAGACCCTCGGTCGCCTCGTCGAGAATCAGCAGGCGCGGATTGGTCATCAGCGCGCGCCCGATGGCGAGCATCTGCTGCTCGCCGCCCGAAAGCGACGCGGCGCGCTGGCGACGGCGCTCGGCCAGCACGGGGAACAGGGCCTCGACCCGGGGAGCATCCCAGGGGCCGGGGCGGGCGGCGGCGGAGAGGTTCTCGGCCACCGTCAGATCGCGGAAGCAGCGCCGCCCCTCCGGCACCAATCCGATGCCGAGGCGGGCGGCGCGGTGCGATGGCAGGGCGTGCAGGTCGTGGCCGTCGAAATGCAGGCCGCCCTGCGCCGGGATCATGCGGCAGATGGCGCGTACGGTCGTCGTCTTGCCCATGCCGTTGCGGCCCATCAGGGCAACGACCTCGCCCTGCCCCACCGTCAGATCGACGCCGAACAGGGCCTGCGCAGGGCCGTAGGAGGCGGTGAGGGTGTCGAGCGTCAGCAGGGTCATGCCTCCTCCCCCAGATAGGCGCGGCGGACGGCGGGGTCGGCGCGGATTTCGGCGGTCGGGCCGGTGGCGATGAGGCGGCCCGCGACCAGCACGCTGATTCGATCGGCCAGCGCGAAGACGGCATCCATGTCATGCTCGACCAGCAGGATCGGGGCCTCGTCGCGCAGGCCGTCGAGGAAACCGGTCAGGGTCTTCGACCCCTCCGCCCCCAGCCCCGCCATGGGTTCGTCCATCACGAAGGCCTTCGGGGCCATCGTCAGGGCAATGGCGACTTCGAGCTGGCGGCGCTGGCCGTGGCCGAGATCGGCGGTGCGGGTGGGGGCGTGGGCGGAGAGGCCGACGCGCGCGAGCGCCTCCTCCGCCACATCGCGCAGGGCGGGGTCGCGCCGGGCGGGGCGGAAGAAGCGCCACGGCCTGCCCTGCGCGCCCAATGCGCCGAGCATCGCGTTTTCGAGGACGGTATCCTCCATCGCCAGCGCCGAAATCTGGAAGGTGCGGGCGAGGCCCCGGCGGGCGCGGGCGGGGACGGTCAGCGCGGTGACGTCTTCGCCGAGCAGGTGGACGGACCCCGAATCGGGGGTCAGCGAGCCGCAGAGTTGCGCGATGAGGGTGGATTTGCCCGCCCCGTTCGGGCCGATGACGGCGTGGATCTCGCCCGCGCGCAGGTCGAGCGTCACGCCGTCGCTGGCGCGCAGGGCACCGAACGACTTGACGAGGTTGCGGGCGGCGAGAACGGTCACGGGCCACCCCTCCGGCCCGCGATCAGGCCGACGATGCCGCCGCGCGCGAACAGCACGATCAGCAGCAGCAGCGCGCCGAGGAAGACGTGCCAGTAGTCGCTGATGCCGCCCAGCACATGCTCCAGCACGACGAACAGGATGGCCCCGGCGACGGGGCCGAACAGGCGCGCGGCTCCGCCGAGTATGACGAGGACCATGATCTCGCCCGACATCTGCCAGCTGAGCATCGACGGGCTGACGAAGCGGTTCAGGTCGGCGAACAGCGCCCCGGCCAGCCCGGTGATCGCGCCCGACAGCACGAAGGCCGCGAGTTGCAGGCGGCGGGGGTCGAGGCCCACCGTGCGCACGCGCTCGGGCGACTGGCGCGCGGCATTGAGGGCGAGGCCGAAGGGGGAGCGGATCAGCGCCGCGTTCAGGGCCAGCACGAGGATCAGGACGGCGAGGCACAGGCCGTAGAACTGCACCGGGACCAGCGTGTTCAGGCCGGGGAACCCGTTGCGGACGTAGATCGACAGGCCATCCTCGCCGCCATAGGCCGTCCACGAAATCGCGAAATAGTAGAGCATCTGGCCGAAGGCGAGCGTGATCATGATGAAGTAGACGCCGGCGGTGCGCAGGCTGAGCACTCCGATGCCCAGCGCGGCCAGCGCCGAGGCGGCGACGGCGACCAGCCAGATGACCGGCATGGATTTGGTGCCCTCGATCACGAAGGGCCATTCCGTCAGGGGGGTGTAGCCCTGCGCGTGGGAGGCCAGTATCCCCATCGCGTAGCCGCCGATGCCGAAGAAGGCGGCGTGGCCGAGGCTGACCAGACCGCCCCAGCCCAGCGCGATGTTCAGGCCCACGGCGGCCAACGCGAGGATCACGGCGCGGGTGGCCAGCGTGATGAGGAACGGCTCGTCCACCGCCAGCGCCCAGGCGGGGAAGGCGACGAGGGCGATGAGGAGGACAAGGTTCGTCAATGTCTCGCGCATCAGGCCCGCGCCCCGTACAGGCCCGTGGGTCGCCAGATCAGGACGGCGGCCATCAGGATGTAGATCGCCATGGACGCCACCGACGCCCCGACACTCGCGGCACTGGCGGGGTCGAGAAACAGGCGGAAGAAGCCGGGCAGGAACACGCCGCCGAGCGTATCGGTCAGGCCGACGAGGATCGCGCCGACCAATGCGCCCCTGATCGAGCCGATGCCCCCGATGACGATGACGACGAAGGCGAGGATCAGCACCGGCTCGCCCATGCCGACCTGCACCGACTGGATCGCGCCGACCAGCGCGCCCGCCAAGCCCGCCAGCCCCGCCCCCAGCGCGAAGACGACGGTGTAGAGGCGCGAGATATCGACGCCCAGCGCCGCGATCATCTCGCGGTCGTTCTCTCCGGCGCGGATGCGGATGCCGAGGCGGGTGCGGGTGATGAGGAGGCCGAGACCCAGCGCGACGGCCAGCCCGATGCCGATCAGGGCAAGGCGGTAGCGCGGATATTCGATGCCGCCGGGCAAGGTGACGGGGCCTTTCAGGGCGGCGGGGATGTCGAGATAGAGGGGGAAGGACCCGAACAGCCAGCGGGTGCCTTCGGAAAAGATCAGGATCAGGGCGAAGGTGGCCAGCACCTGATCGAGATGGTCGCGGGCGTAGAGGCGGCGGATCACCAGCAACTCGACCAACGCCCCGGCCAGGGCGGCGGCGGTCATGGCGGCGGCGAGGGCCAGCAGGAACGATCCGGTCGCGCCCGCCACGGCGGCGGCGGCGAAGGCCCCGACCATGTAGAGCGAGCCATGCGCGAGATTGATGAGGCCCATGACCCCGAAGATCAGAGTCAGCCCCGCCGCCATCAGGAACAGCATCACGCCGAACTGGAGGCCGTTCAGAACCTGTTCGGCGAGGAGGGCGAGGGGCATGGGGGGTCCGGAAAAACTCTGCCCCGGACGTGATCCGGGGCCTCGATGGTCAAGGCACTACTCCGCGAGGCCCCGGATCACGTCCGGGGCAGGGGATGTTTCATGTCAGTACGTGCACTCCGCCGCGTAGGCGTCGCCGTGGTCCTCCAGCGCGACGCCGATGATCTCGTTGGTGTAGATATCCCCCTCCTTGATCACGCGGCGGACATAGATGTCCTGCACGGGGTGATGGTTCGGGCCGAAGGCGAAATCGCCGCGCGTGCTGGCGAAATCGGCGGCCTCCAGCGCGGTGCGGAAGGCGTCGGCATCGGTCACGTCGGCCTGATCGAGCGCGGAGATCAGCAGGTTGGCGGTGTCGAAACCCTGGCTTGCGTACAGCGACGGCAGGCGGTCGTATTTCGCCCGGAAGCTTTCCACGAAGGCCGCATTCGTCGCATTGTCGATATCCTTGTTCCACTGGCTGGTATTCACCACGCCCAGCGCCGCATCGCCCACGGCCTGAAGGATGCCCTGGTCGAACGAGAAGGCCGGCCCGATCACCGGCAGGTCGACGCCCGAATCGGCGTATTGCTTCAGGAACGAGATTCCCATGCCGCCGGGCAGGAAGAAGAACACGCTATCGGCCCCGGACGCGCGGATCTGCGCGATTTCGGCGGCGTAATCCTTCTGGCCCAGTTTGGTGTACATCTCGCCGGCCGGTTCGCCGTCGAAGAACCGCTTGAAGCCGGTCAGCGCGTCCTTGCCCGCCGGATAATTGGGCGCGAGGATGAAGGTGTTTTCGTAGCCCGCCTCGTTGGCATAGGCACCGGCGGCTTCATGCAGGTTGTCGTTCTGCCACGCCACGTTGAAGTAGTTGGGGTGGCATCCCTTGCCCGCCAGCGCCGACGGCCCGGCATTGGGGGACAGGTAGAAAAGCCCCTGCGCGGTGGCCGACGGCACCACGGCCATGGCCAGATTCGAGAAGATGATGCCGGTCATCACGTCGACGCGGTCGGACTGGATCATGCGGTCGGCAAGCTGCACGGCGATGTCGGGTTTCCGCTGGTCATCCTCGACGATCACGTCGATATCGGTGCGGCCCGACTGCTCGATCGCCAGCAGGAAGCCGTCGCGTACATCGATGCCCAGACCCGCGCCCCCGCCCGACAGCGTGGTGATCATGCCGACCCTGGTTTCGGCCATGGCGGCCCCCGTAAGCGCGGCGATCCCGGCGGAAAGCAGAAGGGTTCTCAGTTTCATCGTTCATCCCCAGATATTCTATCGGTTTTCCGGCGTCCCGCGCCGATTGCCCCACCCTCATGCCACGAACGGGCGCGATTCAGAAGGTCTTGAATGTCAGCGTCGTCAGCGTGCGCTCGATCCCGTCGATATCGAGCAGGTTGTCGTTGATGTAGCGGCCCACATCCTCGCCCTCGGGCACGTACAGCTTGAGCAGCAGGTCGAATTCGCCGCTGGTGGAGTAGAGTTCCGAATGCAGCTCGCGCAGCACGACGGCATCGGCGACGGCATAGGTCGTGCCGGGGCGGCACCTGATCTGGATGAAGACGCAGTGCATGGCGGCAGGCTCCGGCAGGGTGACAGGAGCGCGCAGCTTACGCGCCATGGCCGCCGGGGCAATCGCCGCGTTCGCCTGCGGCCGATATTTTCGCACCGGCGGCGGTTTCGGGGCCGAAGGCGATGCGGGGACTGTCGCAAACATCCATTTCAACGCATTTTCCTCTCCACCCCGGCGGGGGTGTTGGGGTAGGTTGAGCACGTAGCAACCCTATCGCCTTCAGGACACGGTTCGGATGGATCACCCCGAGAATATCGACAGCCTCGTCCTCGACACCTGCGACCGGGAGCCGATACATCGCCCCGGCTGCATCCAGCCCTTCGGCGCGCTGGTCGCCGGGCCTCTCGACCTGTCGCAGGTCCATTTCGCCAGTTCCAACGCGGAGGACATCCTCGGCGCGGCGGCACAGGATATCCTCGGGTCGTCCATCAACGACCTGATCGACGAGGAAACCAACCACGACCTGCGGAACCTGCTGAGCATGAGCACCTCGCGCAGCCAGCGTGAACGCGCGGGCCGCCTGGATATCGGCGGGCGGACGCTGGAACTCTTCGCCCATCGCAATGCCGACAATCTGGCGGTGCTGGAATTCGAGCCGCTCGATTTCTTCGTCACGGGCGGCGAGGCCCCGATCGACCGGATGCGGATGATCCTCGCCCAGGCGGCGAATCAGGGCGATCTGGATCACTTTCTTCAGGTCTGCGTGCACGGCCTGCGCAGCCTGACCGGCTATGACCGGGTGAAGGCGTATCGCTACGCCCCGAACGGCGACGGCGAGGTGGTCGCGGAATCGCGCGCACCCCGGGCGGAGAGCTTTCTGGGATTGCGCTATCCGGCCTGGGATATCCCGACCCAGGCCCGCGCGTTGCAGGTCCGCTGCCCCCTGCGGATGCTGTCGGACGTGAACCAGATCCCGGCCGACCTGATCGGACGGGACCGCGATCCCGCCACGCTGGATCTGAGCCTGGCGCATCTGCGCGGCATCTCGCCCGTGCATGTGCAGTATCTCAGGAACATGGGCGTGGGCGCGACCCTGAGCATCGGGCTGGTCGTCGAGGGGAAGCTGTGGGGCATGTTCGCCTGTCACCACATGGGTCCGCATGTCCTGCGCTCGGACACGCGCATCGCGGTCGAACTGTTCGGCCAGATGATCTCGCTCGCCATCCAGCAGAAGATGGAGATGCAGAGCACCCGGGCGCGGGAGCGGGCGGAGAAGGCCCGGCGGCGCATCCTGGCCGATACCGATGCGGCGACCGACCTGCTGCGCGCCTTCCCCGATCTCGGCCCGATCCTGCACTCGGTGGTCGCCAGCGACGGAATGGCCGTCGTGCGCGACGGCGAGGTGGAGGTCGACGGATCGGTGCCGAGCAGGGAGGCGATCCGGGCCATCGGCGAACGGGTCGTCGACGACGACGATCTGGTGGAGGGGACGGATTCGCTCGCGGCCTGCGGATGGGCGCAGGGGTTCGATACGGGCAGCGTTGCCGGGTGCCTGCAGATCCGCTGCGCCGTGACGGCCCCGTTGCAGATCCTGTTCTTTCGCGACGAGAAGACGCGCAATATCCGCTGGGCCGGAAAGCCCGAGAAGGATATCGAATCCCGGGGGGATCGCTGGCATCTGTCGCCCCGCGCCTCCTTCGCCAGCTATCTGGAACAGCAGCGGCACCATGCGGAACCGTGGAACGACCACGACTACGAGGCGGCGAAGGAGTTGCAGCGACTGCTGATGCAGATCGCCTCGAAGGGCGAGCGGGCGCAGATGGCGCGCCACCGCGACCTGATCACGCATCAGCGCCAGCAGGATCTGATGATCGCGGAACTGAACCACCGGGTGAAGAACATCCTCGCCCTGATCCGGTCGCTGTCGCGTCAGGCCAAGGCGTCCTCCGCCTCGCTCGAAAGCTATGCCCATGCCCTCGAACAGCGGATCGCGGCGCTGGCGGCGGCGCATGATCTGGCCGTCTCGAACACGATGCAGGGGGTATCCCTGCGCACCATCCTGGAAACGGAACTGAAACCCTATCTGGCCGAGGACACGATGCAGGTGCTGCTGGCCGGGCCGGTCGTGGGGCTGCGGGCAGACGTGGCCCCGATGATCGCGCTCGTCTTCCACGAGATCGTGACCAATGCCGCCAAGTACGGGGCCTTGAGCACAGGTGACGGGGTGGTCAAGGCGAACTGGTCCATGACCGAGGACGGGCTGACGTTCTCCTGGCGCGAGATCGGCGGGCCGACGGTCATTCCGCCCACGCGCCACGGCTTCGGCCAGTCGCTGATCGAGAAGGCGATTCCCTACGAGTTCGACGGGACCGCCGCGCTGGACTTCACGCCCGGCGGCGTCGTCTTCGCCTTCACGCTGCCGTCCGGTGCATTGGTGGACATGACCGAGGAATCGACGAGCCGCGTCGTCGGAAAGGTCGGCGAGATCACGAGGGTCGCCTCCGGCAAGAACGTGCTGATGGTGGAGGACAATATCGTCCTGGCCATGGACATGGTCGAGAGCCTGACGCGGCTGGGGGCCGAAACCGTCGAGACCGCCGCCTCGGTCGAGGAGGCGTTGCGTCTGGTGCACCGGGGCGGGTTCGATTTCGCGGTGCTCGACATGAACCTGCGCGGCGTCGTGTCCTTCGACATCGCCCAGGCGCTGATCGAACGCGGCGTGCGCTTCGTCTTCGTCACCGGCTACGGTTCCTCGATGGACGTTCCCGCCACGCTGGCGCATGTGCCGGTCCTGACGAAGCCCGTGGATGACGGGACGCTGTCGACGAGTCTGGGGAGGCTGCTGGCGGCGGGGTGATGTCGGCCGCCCGGGCCGTCATCGGGGTATCCCGAAACGAAAAAGGGCCGAAGGGCATTCCCCCTTCGACCCCGACCCGCGCGGCCCGAAGCGGGCGGTGCGGGTGAATTGGTGGAGCCTAGCGGGATCGAACCGCTGACCTCCTGCATGCCATGCAGGCGCTCTCCCAGCTGAGCTAAGGCCCC
>ENA-ORXT01001066-ORXT01001066.1-marine-metagenome-genome-assembly--contig:-NODE-1066-length-38904-cov-6.199912_pt1 | contig 38904 bp, 33 predicted proteins | sample MGYA00237868_ERZ511482 | MGnify/ENA metagenome assembly ERZ511482 | reverse complement strand
CCAGCATCCACAGCCGCGGAATGGGAGCGTCTTTGATCAGCGCCGCGCGATGTTTTTCGAATTCTGCTTGGTTCATAGAGTTGGATTGTGGAGACGTCTCGTTTTGTGCCGCCGTCTATCTGCCTTTCTGGTTGGTCATTCTAACGGCTAATGTTCCCGACCCGAACTTTTTGGTTTGACGAACCACTAGTTTGCTACCTATTCCACCAAGGCAACTTGAAGTCAAATCACGCCGCTATCAATTTTTGAAAGCAGAGGGAGGGGAAAGTGGATGGCGTTTTCTGACTTTAGCTCATGGCCGACAACTTGCTATTGTTCTGCTAGATCGCCCCAAGTCTTCCCGTCTTCCCTACCTTCGCTAATCCAATGAACAGGCAGGGTCCGTGCATTGGCCGCAAAAATGGCAATATCCTACCGAACTTTCCCTAATAAAGGTTACCGAGTACCTGATCCGAATGCCGAATCCACAAGTGAGATCGGTGAGTACGGTTGTACCGGTTTTAAGCGAAGTGCTGAATCTTTTGATCGTAGCGCTCCTTCCCACACGTGATACTTAATCAATTTGCCGACCTTTCGGCCCTTCGAATTCGCTGGAACTTTTCATATGAAAAATGTTAGTACTGAATCTCTAATGAAATGCGCTTCCGCTTGTGTTGTGGTTACAACTGCAGCCATTGGCACGTTGGTTTCGTCTGAGGCGTTCGCCCAAGGCAATCCCTTGGCCGGCGTTACTTCTCCGTCGCAGGCCCAGGATTATAGATCCTTCGACGTTTCTTCTGTGTACGACGATATGACGTCAAACGTCGGTGGAGAATTGGCCAATCTTGGACAAGTCGAAGCATGGTGGGATCGCCATGTCACCAATCAACAGCGCAGAACCGCTCAGCCGCTGCCGACGGATATCCATTCGTTGATGTATTTAGCGTTGAAGTATTCGAATGAAATTCGCATTGCAGCTGAAAATCCAGTGATTCGGCAGACGGCGATCACCGAAGCGGATTCCAATTTTGACTGGGTACGTTACCTCAACACGTCACTCAATGACACCAACGAACCCATCAGCAACCAGTTGACAACGGGCAACAACAGCAGGTTCTTCAATGAGGAATCTGTTCAGGCGGTTGGCGGAGTCAGACGTAACACTCGTACTGGTGGTCAATTCGATGTGTCGCAGCGTTTTGGTTTTCAAGACAATAACTCCGATTTCTTCTTTCCGGCTAATCAAGCCACCGGTCAGCTCACGGTGTCTTATTCTCAGCCACTGCTACGCGGTCGTGGACGCGCCTATAACAACAGTTTAGTTGTGTTGTCGCAGTTGGACGCCGGTGTGGCCGAAGATGAGTTCTTAGCGACATTGCAAAACCACCTGTTAGAGATCACGCGATCTTATTGGGCCTTGTACCAAGAACGTGCCGCACTCGCTCAGCAAACATCACTGTACTTGAAAACGCGCGACATTGTCCGCTTGCTCAAAGCACGGCAAGCCGTCGATGCTCAGCGGACACAATTCGTAACAGCATCATCTGCTCTTGAGTCACGCCGATCTGATCTGATTCGTGCTCGCACTGCCGTGATGAACGCGGAGACTCGGCTGCGAGGTCTGATTAACGCACCGGAATTGAACGTTGCCGAGTACGCCGAACTCGTGCCGATGGAAGTGCCGTCCATGGAGTACCTGCCGACGGACTTGCGATCCGAGCTGCAGTTAGCGATCCAAAATCGACCGGAAGTTCACGCAGCTTTGAAAGAAATTAATGCGTCAGCGATTCGGTTTGGAGTAGCACGAAACGAACTGTTGCCCGCGTTGAATTTTGTCACCGAAGGTTACCTCAGTGGACTGCGTGGCGAATCAGATTTTAGCGGAGCATTTGGTGACCAATTCACGACAGGATCGCCAAGTTACTCTGTTGGCTTGCAGTATGAGATGCCGATCGGAAACCGACTTGCTCGTTCACGTATGACGCGTCGTCGGGTTGAAATGCGACAGCTGCAACGGCAGTACGCTTTGGCGTTGACTGCGGTCGAGACCGAAGTCGATATCGCAGTTCGGGAGCTGAACACGGCATACCAAGAGATCCAGGCAAAGAATCGAGCATTGAAGGCTGCCGAAGCCGAAACGAAAACCATCGAGGCTCGTTGGGCAAGAATGGCGGACGGTTCAGGACAATCAAGTTTGAACTTAGAGTCGTTGCTGCGAGCTCAAGAGCGTGTGACCGAGGCCGAACGTAGCTACACAGAGTCGTTGCTGTTGTACAACCTTGGCTTGATTAATCTCAAAAAGTCAACTGGAACACTACTACAGACTGAAAATGTTTCGATTGGAAAGACGTTCTCACCTCAAGACGGTCCAAGCCTGCAATTGGACAAAGGTCCAAGCACGCGGAACCAAGGATTTAATCAGGGCGGTCAGGAAACCTATGGGCAACCCATCAAATACTCTTCCAATAATGGATTCGACTCAACAATATTGAACAATAGTTCAATGCAGCAGAGTGGTTCGCCAATGCACGGCACGATGATGCCAACTCAACAGCCCGTCTTAAATCAGCAATCTGATTTTAATTTGCAACCCATCGCGGCCGAGCCGAGTCGCTATCCAGTTACCTCCGAAAGCTCTTTCACGCCTGGGTCAATAGGGAGTTTCGACCCACGGAATTTCGATCTTGGCGGAGATAACTAGCAGCGACGCGGAACTCGAGTCTGTGTTGGGTGCCCCATTGAAGCAGGTGGGGGGGGCGACTCGTCTGGCTGACAAGAATTCACAAAGAATAATTGTCACTATTCAAGTAGTCCCCAAGCATTCGGTATCTGTGGTTTGCTTTTCTCTTTTTTCAGGTTTCGAAATTGAATTCATCAACGGCAACGCGTAAAAAGAAGTCCGGGCGCGGTAACGGTCAACTCTTGAGCTGGCTCAATCGACGGCCCGCGTATGATCCTCGGCATTTACAGATGCTACGGAGCGCGGAGAAAAAAGCGGCTTCATTCTCGGATCTTCAGTTGACCCAAGAGGCGGCATCATGGCGTGAGAAATCAGAGGAGGATCGTGATTCTGTCATCGCGCGCACCGAGTACGGCGGACTCATTGCGTCAGCTGTCAGCCGAGTGTTTGGATTCAATCTTCACAACGTGCAAGTGCAGGCAATGTTGGCCGGGAGTCAGGGCGCGATCGTTGAGATGCAAACTGGCGAAGGAAAAACCGTTGTCACTGGAGCAACCGCGGCGCTGACATCATTGATGTCACCGACGGTACATGTCGCGACGACCAATGCGTATTTGGCCGGGCGAGACCTCGAAGATCTCGCGCCAGTTTTTGAAAAACTGGGCATCGCTTGCGGCATATTGCCTGATGGCGACGATATGGCCGCCACGCAGGCCGCCTATCAGAAAACGATTACCTACGGACCAGGATATCAGTTCGGATTTGACTATTTGCGGGATCAAGTTTATCTGCGCGACAACCGGCAAAGTCGATTGGGCGTGCAAACGCTTAACGCGATCACTGGAAAAGATATCACAAAATCGCTACGTCAGTTGCCGGAGCATCACACGGCGATTATCGACGAAGCGGACAGCGTCATGATTGACGAAGCGGTCACGCCTTTGGTGATCAGCGGCGCGGCGCGTGTGAATGCGGATCCGTTGGCATTCAATTTGGCCAAACGGATCGCGGCAGAATTGAAGTTAGAAGATGATTTTACGATCGAGTTGCCAGACAAAAAAATCGAAGTCAATGACGATGCCAACAAAGTATGCCACGAAAAAATTGATGGTGTCAAGAATTTGAATTTGGAACGTCCGTGGCGAATCTATATTCGCAACGCACTCAGAGCGATGCACGTTTTACAGCGAGACGTTGATTACGTCGTGCGTGAGGAAGAAGTGCAGATCGTGGATCAGAATACAGGACGAATCTTTGCTGATCGGACGTGGCAGGACGGATTGCACCAAGCGGTCGAGGCGAAAGAAGGACTGACGATTAAGTCTGCACCTCCAAGTGTTGCTCAAATCTCACGACAGCGGTATTTGATGATGTACGAACAGCTTTCGGGGTTGACAGGAACGGCGGCTTCGGTCTTCGAAGAATTTAAGAACGTTTACAAAATGAAGTCGGTTACGATTCCAACCAATTTACCCAGTCAGCGCAATAACCTCACGCCGCGATTTTTCGCGGACGTGGAAGCCAAACTCAATGGTGTCGCCGCTGAGGTACAGCGACGTCACAAGACGGGCCAACCGATTCTCATTGGAACGCGCACTATCCAAGAGAGTATCCAGGTCGCTGAGAAGCTGATTTCAGTCGGCATCAACGCCGTTGTGCTAAACGGTATCCAAGACGGAGAAGAGGCCGACATTGTAAAGGGTGCCGGATGCAGTGGTGCGATTATGATTGCTACCAACATGGCGGGACGAGGTACGGATATCAAACCTGATCAAGCGGCATTGGCTGCAGGTGGTCTGCATGTGATTGGGTTCAGTCCCAATATGTCGGCGCGGATTGATCGGCAGTTGATCGGCCGCGCCGCCCGGCAAGGCCAGCCCGGTTCGTCACAGTTCTTTATCTCCGCGACTGACGAAATTGTTGAAAGCTATGCACCATCGTTGACGAAAAAAATCGCTGGGCGATGCCAGTCAAACGGAGAATCTCGAGTCAGCTTTGCCAAAGATATTGCCGCGCTACAAAAGACGATCGAAACCAAACAGTACGCCAACCGGCAAGCCATGATGCGACGCGACGTTTGGATGGATATGGTCCGTGAGTCGATCGAACGAGAATAAAATGAATATGAATAACAAAATTAAACTTCTGCTTTGTGCTGTGGTTTTCACAGCAATTCCATCACGCTGCGGGGCTCAAACGCTGCACCGAGGTGTGGTCACCAAAAGCTTTACCGAGCCAATCGAAAAAAGTATCGTTTCCACTTCAGAGAATGGCGTCGTGAAAACTGTTCGTGTGCGCGAAGGTGATCAGGTTGGAGCCGGCGATCATCTGGCAGAACTCAATCATGGTGTACTGCTGGAATCGAAACGGCAAGCCGAAGCGCGAGCGCAGTCGACTGCAAAACGCGATGCTGCGAAATCGCGATTTCAAATGATCATGGCTCAAAAGCAGACGCTGGAAGGACTGATCGCCGAGGGACACGTTAATAGGTACGAGGTTCAGCAAAAGACGACCGAATATAACAATGCGGTTGCTGAATACCGTGAAGCCGAAGACGAATTGGTGATGAATCGGATCGAAGTTGATCGCATTGAGGCTCAAATTCAAGAACGCATCATCAAAAGCCCCATCGATGGCATCGTGGTAAAGATTCACAAACAGCCGGGCGAACATGTTTCTAACAATGAACCGCAATACGCCACGGTTGTTCGAATTGACAAACTCAAATCTAAGTTTTATCTCAAAGCGGATGTGCTAAATCGGCTACGGGTTGGCGAAACGGTCAACGTCTTCGTAGGGGGGGGGCGCCGGAAAACGAAGGCAACCGTTGCGTACGTTTCACCGGTGATTGACCCCGATAGCGGCACCGGACGCGTTGAAGTTGAGATCGACAACGAGAACCAGAAGCTTCAAAGCGGTACTGTTTGTGCTTGGGGTGATACGGCAAAGCCAATGACAAGACAGACTCGTGCCGCCAATGCGTCGTTCTCAAAATAGTGTAACCCTTATCAGAGGTCTGATTCGACCGGCACGTCCGAGATCTCGAACTTCAGATTTCTGGATCACGCTCAATACGAACTCACCCACAAAATTCCTATGAATTCAACAACTCGTTCATCTGCGCCCCATGGCAAGGTTCCTCTGCATAAAAAGTTACGGCCGGATCGCGCTCATAATGCCCCTAGCGAAAACCGTCAGCAATTAATCGAAACAGAATTGTTTCGCATTACTGCAGGGAATTATTCGGAGGAGCAAACGCGATTGTTGCTGCGGAAAGCTACGCTTGTGGGCGCCGGCGCGGTTGGCGTTTGCCATCTTCATCAGCATGGGCCGCGGTGGACGCTTTCGCCAGGAGATGCGACGGGGAGAACGCCGAAATCTGAACACGTCGATGAGTCTTTTTCGGCGGCTTGTGCAGAGGTGGCCGAGGCCGCGAAGTCACTGGTATTAAGGTTAGATTGCATTGATGGCCTACCTGGACTATTTGTTCCTGTTAAATCGCCGACGGGCTTGAGCGAAATTTTGCTGATCGTTCTTAAGTCGGCTCAGGATGCAAGCCAAGCGATGAACGTGGCGACACAGGTAACCGCCGCAATGCAACTGTGGATGAAGGCTAATTCCCAGCTAGAATCTCGGTGGCAGGTGCAGTCTTTGGCTGCAATTATGGAGTTGGTTGGCAAAGTCGAAACCAGCTCAACTCTCGCCGATGCGTCATCGGCGATCGCCAATGAGATGGTCAGCTTTTTGGGATGCAGTAACGCAGCAGTGGGCGTACGCACTGTTGGTAAAACCACCGATGTTCAACTCAAAGCAATCTCGGGCGTGCAAAAGCTTGACCGGACGTCTGCGCTCAGTCAAACGTATGAACAGACGCTTCACGAATCGGATGTGCGCGGCGAACAAGGTGTTTTTCCCGCCGTTGATGACGACAATGCACACCTTCTGTTGGCTCATCGACAACTCGCCGGCGCGGTGCACAACGAAGCTGTGTTGAGTGAACCGCTAAGCAATGCAGCGGGCGAAACAGTGGGCGTGTGGTTGTTCACTGGCGAACGGAACGTATTGCAAAGTACGCACTTCAGCAATTTTGTGAGCACGGCTTCGCCTCACATTGCCGGAGCATTGTCGCTGCTACAGCGTTGCGAAAAAACAAGACTTCAGCAGGCTTGGGCGACGTTCAAGGAGAAGACGACCAAACGCACGCGCCAGATGATTCCCTTCGCGATTCTTGGATTGGGATTGTTGATGCTGGTACCCATTCGATATCGGGTTCGGTGTAATTGTGTCACCGAGCCGATGGCGCGGCGATTCGCTGTCGCTCCGTTTGACGGCACGATTTTATCTGGTTTTGTGGAACCGGGTGACATTGTGAAGAAGGGACAAGTTCTGGCCGAAATGGACGGCCGCGAAGTAAGACTTGAACTGTCCGCAAAAGTGGCCGAGCGTCAGCAGGCGTTGTTGCAACGCGAGATTGAACTGACCGAGGGCAATGTGCCAAAAACATTTTTGTCGGAACTTGAGAATGAACGTCTAAGTTCAGAGGCTGATGTGTTGGCCTATCGTCAACGCCATCTTTCAGTGCGCAGTTCGATTGACGGAATTGTTTTGAGCGGTTCCTTGGAGCGTTCCGAAGCAGCCTCAGTCCACAAAGGAGAAGTGCTGTTTGAGATCGGTCCTACCGACCAGATGAAGGTTGAAATTGCGATTCCGGCAGAGGATATCTCCCAGGTTCGTCCTGGCAATGATGTGAAGATTTGGATCGAAGGGCGCGAGGAAGATCCGCTGACGGCAGAGATTAAGAGCATTCATCCCCGTTCGGAAATTCGCGACGCTCAGAATGTATTCATTGCCAAAATCGAATTCGAAAATGATGACAATCAGTTTCGGCCGGGTATGAAGGGTACGGTTCGTATTGATGGAGAGCGTCGCTCGCTGGGATGGTCGATGTTCCACAAGTCGATCAACTTTATGCGATCGCGGCTGACGTGGTGGTAGGACTGGGAAGCAGGCTGAGGGCCAAAGACGTAAACTAATTTGTCCAAAGAGTCGACTGAACCTGTTAGCCGTTTTGGCGTTAGCCACGGTTCCCTTATACAGCGAAACCGTGGCTAGCGCCAAAACGGCTATTAAATCATGGAAGAGAATCATGTTACCTAACGAACAAACACTTCAATTTAGCCAGGCCAAACTTAAGGCCAAGGATTGCCTGCGTTTCACAATGCGGCGCAGTGGCGGCGAAGTCTGGTACATGGTCGAAGACGAGATCGCAGGTAAGTTCTTTCAGATCGGTTTGCCTCAATACACCCTGCTCTCCTTGCTCGATGGCAAACGGACCGTCAATGACGCGATGATGAAAACAGCCACCCTGCTCCGCCAAAATGCACTTGACGAACAAGAAGCGGCGAATCTATGCAAGTGGACGATCGAATCAGGATTGGTGGAAACGGAGTTGTCGAGCTCTTCGTCGCGCCGCGCCGAAGCGGCAGAAAAGGAGCTGATGCGGAAGTCGATCTCTTGGCTGAACCCAATCAGTCTCAAGTTTCCGATCTTCAACCCCGATGCGCTCATTACCTCCGTAACCCATTTCTTAGGCTGGTTAGTCAGCCCCGTCGGAGCGCTGATTTGGATGGTGGTTGTGATGTGGGGCGGATTTACGTTTCTGACCAACGCATCCGAGTTTATCCACCGACGCGTGTCGAGTTTTTCGCCGGATGATATTTTGTGGTTTGTCGTTGCCTGGCTAGTGCTGAAACTAGTGCATGAATCGGCGCATGGAATCGTGTGCAAACGCTTTGGTGGTCGAGTGACCTCGTTCGGGATCCTGTTGTTGCTGTTTATTCCGTTGCCGTTCGTCGACGTGACCAGTTCATGGCGGTTTGCAAGCAAGTGGCGCCGCATTTTGACTTCGGCGGCGGGCATGCTGATCGAGGTATTTATCGCGGCGATTGCGTGTTTAATTTGGGCTGAGTCTAGCCCCGGGCCGTTGCAATATCACGCTGGCAACGTGATGGTGGCGGCGACACTACATACGCTGTTGTTCAACGCGAATCCTCTGATGAAGTTCGACGGTTACTATATGTTGTCCGATGGGTTGGAGATACCGAATCTTTCTGACCACGGGCGGCAGTATGTGAAATCGGTATTCAAGCGAATCTATTTCGGCAACGAGGTCAAGCAACCTGTAGAAAACGGCTGGCGGTCGAGCGCTGTGAAGATCTATGGGTTTCTTGCGATTGCATGGTTCTTTTTGATTTCGCTTGGATTGTCTTTGGCGGCCTCAAGCCTGTTTGATGGCTTCGGCCTTTTGATCGCCTTGGTTGGATTGTTGTTATGGTTTGGCGTGCCGACTGTCAAGTTCATCAAGTATGTCATCACAGGATCAAAACTTGAATCGCCCGATCGCAAGTGGTTTGCAATTGCTGCAAGCCTGACATGTGTGCTGCTGGCGGGCCTGTTGTTTCTCTGTCCCAGTCCCTCGGTAGTGACGGCTCCGGTGGTGATTGATTATGAACCGCTTTCCATTGTGCGAGCCTCTGCTCCCGGTTTTGCGAATCAAATTCACGTCACCAATGGCCAGACGGTTCATCAAGGTGAATTGTTGGTGACGCTTGAGAACCCCGATCTCAAAGCTGAGCTGAGATCGGTCGACGTTGATATTTGCATTTCGAAACTGCGGATAGATGCGTATTTGGAGTCAGAGGATATCTCTGCATTGCAATTGGAACGCGAATTGTTGGCATCGAATGTCAAACGGAGTTCGGAACTGAGAGCGTTGGTGAATACGTTAGAGGTGCGGGCTCCACAAGATGGAAATGTGCTGGGGTTGGATTTGGCGATTAAGAAGGAGACCTACCTGCAGCCGGGTGACGAAATTCTATCTATCGGCAAACAAGGCGAGGTGCAAGGGATCGCGCTGGCGAGGCAGCAGGATGTTCAGTGGTTGCGTGAACATAAGGACGGCCATGTGTACTTGAAGATTTGGGGCCGCAGTGAAAGTCAGTTCGTCGATGGGGAGATCGATCATATTAACCCTCGCGCACGTGACGATGTGCCTCATGATGCTTTCGCGGCTTCCAATGGAGGACCGTTAGCGGTCGTGCCGCGCGAGCAAGTGGAATCTGTAAGTCATCAGTCTAAGGGAGAGGGCGACCAAGACGACGACCTGATGCTAACCCAGCCGCGTGTTCCGGTGGAAATCAAACTTTCCGCCAGCGAAGCGCAAACGCTATGGGCGGGACAAACGGGCCTGATGTATCTGCGCGGCCGCGAAGAAAGTCTTGGTGGCTATTTGGCGTCCAACTTTATGCGTTTTATCCGCCACAATAACTATCGCACGCACGGCCTTTAACTCAGGTTCTTCAGGGGTTTTAGTAGCAGGTTTCGCAGGTGCGCTTAACGACAAGCCGGCAGGCGACCGTTTTTTGCGGAGCCAAACACCGACGCCTGCCGGCTAATCGTTAAACGAATAAAACTGCTACTTACCCTAGCAGCCAATCTGGATTCTAGAACAGGGATTGTTGTTGAGGTGGCGGCGGAGGAGGATCGGCGAGGCACTCTTTTCCTTGGTGTGTGGCGTTGTTGACGTGTTGGCTGACCTGTCGCTTGGTCAGCAAGTTTTCGGCGCAGGGTTTGAGCAATGCTTGAAGCTGCTCTGTGTCATTAAAATTTTCATCAGTCCACATCCGAACGTCACGTTCCCCAAGAATCACCGGCATGCGGTGATGCAGCGGCGCGATAAAATCGTTCGCTGAGGTGGTGAGAATGGTACAGTTGTCGCCCGGGCCCTCGTACTTATCACCGGGTTCCCAGAGACCGGCAAACCACAGCAGGCCGTGATCGGCGCGAGCCATGTGGAACGGTAATTTTGTTTTGCCACGCGCCGACCATTCGTAGAACCCATCAGCCAGTATCACGCACCGACGTTTTTTGAACGCTGCGCGAAACGACGGTTTCTCTGCCGCCGTTTCGCTACGCGCGTTAAAATGTCGCCGCGCTTGTGCTGGGTCTTTTTCCCACGAAGGAATTAGCCCCCAAGAGAGCTCAACACACGTTGGTTGTTCGTCCTGTTTGAGTACACACAAAATGGGTTGCGTGGGAGCGATGTTGTAGCGTGGCTTAACCGAAGGGAACTTCAGTCCCACCATCAATTCGGCAAAGGACTGCGGTAACGTTCTTAAGGTGATTCTCCCGCACACTACGAAACTCCAAACCCAAACGCCAAACAACAATCTTACAACTACTCTGCAGCAGCCATGGCTGCCAATTCAGGAACTTCGAAGCCTTTGCGGTATTCTCGTTTAAGGAAAACGTTTGCCGCTTCGGCTCCTTCGCCAACGAAATTTGAACCATCATCAGACAGCTCCATCATGGGGCTCATCTTGATCTCTTTATCTGAAATCTTTTTGCCGTACACACCCAAATGCTGCTCCATCTCATTCATGATCTGTTGCCATTGAGGATCTTTGACCTCACGCGCCTGTTCTGCCGACATCTGTGCACCAGCGCGAAAAGAGACGTTGGCAAGATTACACCAACCGGTGCTATCGTTTCCAACTTCGACGTTCGCGTTAAGCATTGTCGGGTCGTTCGCAATGACGGCTAAGCAGAAGTTGCCCATGTGGACGACATCTCCTCTGTTGCCCTTGAACTCACGGATGACCTTGCCGTCGTTGTCCATGGCGACGCCTTTACCTCGTTCGCCATGATAGGTTCCCCCTTCACAGACCGCGACGTAGCCGCTTTTTGGGCCGACGTGCTTCATGGGGTTTCTGCTTTTAGGTTCGGCAGGGAGATTACTGAGTCCGATGACGACCGGGATGTCACCTGTATCAAAATAAGTGAAGTGTACATTTGGCGTTGTGCCAGCATCATCCCAAACAACTCGTCCGCCGCCGCCGAATATTTTCCTAGGTAGTTTTACTTTGTCTTGGAAGATGTTGTTGCGAACATCGTCGAGCAAATGCACACCCCAGTTGCCCATCTCACCCGAGCCCGTGTTCCAGTCCCAGTGCCAATCGTAGTGCAATTTGTCTCGCATGATGGGTTGGTTTTGAGCGGGGCCTAACCAGAGGTCATAGTCCACACCTGCTGGAATCTCCAAAGGCTTATCGCGTTTGCCGATTGAACCACGGATGCCGTAGCGATTGACCCTGGCGACTTTGATGTCCCCGAGAGCTTTTTCTTCGTGCAAGAACTTTTTGATTTCGGCTTGCATCGGATCGGATCGTTGTTGCGTTCCGACTTGGCAGACCTTGCCGTAGCGTTTCGCGGCGGCGACCGTTTGTACACCTTCCCACTGCGTATGAGATAGCGGTTTTTCGACATAAACATGTTTACCGGCTTCCATCGCCCAGATTGCGGCCAAGCAATGCCAATGATTGCAGGTAGCGATAACGACAGCGTCGATGGTTGGATCTTCGATTAGTTTTCTAAGATCGGAATACGTGTTGGCGTTAGGAACTATTTCTTTCGCGGCGGCGATACGTTCTGGATCAGGATCGCAAACGGCCGCAATATCGCAAAGATCAGTTTTGAGGAATTGATCCATCAAAAGTCGGGCTCTCCCACCACAGCTAATGAAGCCAAGCGAGACGCGTTCATTCGCGTTACGCGCCCAGAGCCGCGCTGGTTGGCTGGCAGCGATTCCAGCGGCGGCCGATGCGGCCAAGAATCTGCGGCGAGAAAAAATGCTCATTATATAAATCTCCTAGGGTCGGTTCTTTTTAGCTGATTTCGTAAAGTCAATTGCGCGGAGCTTTTTTCTAAGCCGCCGATAAGGTTTAACTGAGCCGCTGCCAGAAAGTTGTGCGGTTAGCTAAACCTTTCATTTAGCGTGTCAAAAATTTGCTGATCGCCCAACGAGTCAATTAGTTTAGTGGAAAAGTACTCCTAATGGCGAACAATCGTTGGCAGTAGTTGTCCAAATTTATGAGAAGTTCGGAATAGCTCAATTTTACTTAATCGGTAACAATTCAGCTATCTGAAGTTGCACTTATCAGCCGCAACGCGATAGCGTCCGGTTCTGTTGTAATTTGAGGAGACGAAACCGGGGGCTATCGCCCGGCGGCTGATTTGCGTAATCCTTCGGATTTAGCAACACAATTTCAGACCGCTGAAGTACTACCTTAATCGTAGGTATCCCTGAAGCGAATTCAAAGGCAATTAAAGGTTGTAATGGGCATTTCGAACTGTGTAAATCCGCCAATCGATGTCATAATGCGACGGCTGGCTTAGATCCGACATAACCCCCGGAGAAACCAAAGATGTCCCAAGCGCTGAATCAACCAACGCTGGTTTTGAACCGCAACTGGCAGCCTGTAAACGTTGCCACTGTAGGCCGCGCTCTGTCTTTGGTTTTCAGTGACCGCGCAAAAGTCGTCGACGTCAATGACTATCAGTTGTACGACTGGTGTGATTGGGCCAATCATGAGCCTGCTAAGGACGATGCGTTCATCCAAGCCGTTTCTCAGAAAATTTGTGTCCCTGAAGTCATCGCTTTAACGCGATACAATCGCTTGCCCGACACAAGTGTAGCGTTCAGTCGCCGGAACTTGTTCAAACGAGACCGGTTCATGTGTCAGTATTGCGGTGTGACGCCGAAGTCTGACGAACTTACGATCGACCATATTGTACCTCGTTCGCATGGGGGTGGTTCGACTTGGGAGAACTGTGTGTTGGCCTGTATTGATTGCAACCACACCAAAGCCGATCGCACCCCCAAAGGTGCCGGTATGACGCTCAAGAAAGATCCTGCTCGACCACAATGGTCGCCAGTTTATTCGCGGTACGATACCCGGTTCGAAAGCTGGTCTAAGTTTATCAGCGACGCTTACTGGAACGCTGAGTTGGAGCGTTAAGGTCACTATGGTCAGTTAATAATTAAGGCGGCTCAGTTTTCTGAGCCGCTTTTTTTTGGGCATTGAGTCGAACAATGAGTCGAACAATGAGTCGAACAATGAGTCGAACAATGAGTCGAACAATGAGTCGAACAATGAGTCGAACAATGGGGGGGCGGGGAATGTCACAGCTCTGGCGAAGTAATGCTTTGCCCGCCGCACGTTTTCAGTTAGCATGATTCGCACGACTCAACTTAACCTCCGTTGTACTGACTCAATTTTACTGTTCACGTTTTCACTCCACGTTTTACTTGCGACTCTCCTATGAAAATTCATCTTACCGCTGCGATTCTAATTGTTCTTCTGATTTCGATGTCAGAAACGGCGGTTGCCCAACCGGCTCAAGCCCAACAGTGGGCCAGGTGGCGGGGACCTCAAGGCGATGGCACCGCAGCCGAACAAACTCCGGTGACTGATTGGAGTGTATCCTCAAATGTAATCTGGAAATCAAAGGTACCGGGGAAAGGCCATTCGTCTCCGATCGTAACGGCGGCGAGGATCTTCTTAACGACGTCCGATCAAGATAAAGAGACTCAGTCAGTGCTGTGTTTCGATCGGGGCACAGGTGAGTTGATCTGGACGAAGGTCGTAAACCAAGGAGAACTTCCCGAGAAGATCCATCTGAAGAATACACACGCTTCACCATCGGTTGCGATCCACGATGATTTGGTGTTTGCGCTTTTTCATAACCATGGGGAGCAAAAGTTGATAGCGTTAAACTTCGATGGATCCGTTGTCTGGGAGAAGTCACTGGGTGCATACGAAGGTCTTTATCCCTTTGGTGTCGGTGCATCACCAATTGTGTATGGTGAGTTATTGATCGTTCCGCATGAAAATGAAGCCAGTAGTAATATCTTTGGTTTAAGAGCCGCAACCGGAGAAAAGGTCTGGACCGCTCGCCGGCAGCACACAAATTATTCGACGCCTGTGGTAGCGAATATGCGTGGAAAAGACCAGTTGCTGATCAGTGGTCAATCTTCAGTGACGTCATTTAATCCAACCGATGGCAAGAAAAATTGGTCTGTTCCGGCTCAATGGAAAGTCACCTGTGGAACCGTTGTGTGGGACCAAGAACGCGTTTATGCCAGTGGCGGATATCCGGTGCAGCAGACCATTGCAGTGTCCAGTGATGGGGCGAAGAAAGTTTGGGATGCTCCGGTTAAAGCCTACGAGCAATCCATGATTGTCGTTGGCGAACATCTGTATAGTCTCAGCGATCGAGGCATAATTTATTGTTTTGATGCAGCGACAGGTGAAGTCGCGTGGAAAGAACGATTCAAAGGCCCCGTAAGTGCATCGCCGATCTACGCTAACGGCAATATTTATTTCACCGTAGAAAGCGGCGAGACAATTATCGTAAAAGCTGATCCAACCAAGTTCCAGGTTGTGGCGACAAACCAATTAGGCACGCACGCCTTTGCTTCGTTTGCTCTCGTAGGCAATAAGATAATCACGCGCGTTGGTGATGATTCAACAGGCGAATATCAAGAGTGGCTGTATTGTTTGGGAGAGTAGTTGTAGGCGTAGGTGTTAAAGATACAATTATGCAACGAAAAACGGCTCCAGCGCGATGTATGCGGTGGAGCCGTTTGTCTAAAAAGTCACTCTGCTGACGCGACCTAGGCGTTGAAGATCTTAGGTGCGCCCATTTGATCGTGAATCTGATTGCAGATGGCGGGAGAGATTCCCAACCCCTGAGCCAACTGGCCGAGGTATTCAGCTTCCTTCTGCGAATCAAGTTCGATCGAAGTCAACGACAGTGCGTAGACTTGTCCGGCCATTTCGCGTGGAACAGAGGCGGCAAATCCTGCTGCGTCCAGCGGTTGGTTAAATTCGTTCTGTACGAAAGCAACTTCCTCTTGAGAAACGTCGCTGCCGAGGCCTTCTACGATTTTCTTTTTCTCTGCATCGTCGATGCGTCCGTCTGATTTAGCAGCGTTGATCATCGCACGAACAATAATTTCGGCTTGCTGGTTCGCCGCAGCGTGTGCTGCGGGCTCAACTTGAGGAGCTGCGCCTCCGCCCAATACAGAACCCAAGAGTCCACCAAGAATACCTTGTCCGGCGGGCTGTTGAGCTGGGGCTTGAGCTTGTTGACCGCCGCCGAGCACGCTGCCCAGTAGTCCACCGAGTCCGCCACCTGAGGCTTGTTGTTGACCGCCTCCACCAAGGACGCTGCCCAGAAGACCCCCAAGGCCTCCGCCGCTGGATTGCTGGCCGCCACCGCCCAGCACGCTGCCGAGTAGTTTTCCGCCTAAACCTGATGTAAGTTGCCCGTTGCCGAGCAAGCTGCCCAGTAATTTAATTGCGTCCATATTCGTAACTCCGTAACTTTCTTTGCGTTGTTTGCATTTGGCAATTGTTCAATCACCCCCTCCGACCATCGCGACGACGAACATTGGGACCAGCGGATTTTACGAAAAATGTGTTCGCAATCCATGAGGGGAGATGTCTGTTTACCGCTTTTTTCTCAATCGTCGATTGTTTCTTATTCAATAGCCGTGCTATTATCTGCGATTGTTTCGTTGGACACGTTGTAAAGAAGCCCGTAATTCACGCTGGCAGTCGCCGGAAATCAGATCCCTTATCGCGATAGGATGTAGAAAGTAGTTATGCCCACAGCCCCCCTTCCCGGTGTTGAGCCCGTTTGGGAATTTGAATCTATTCTGGAACATGCGAAAACGATTCATCCCAGTCTTGAAATTGCGCTGACTGCTGCGGCCGCCGCAGGAAAGGTCATCGTGGATGGGTTTGGGAAGTTCCATACCATCGATCAAAAAGGTGTTGGCGATTTTGTTTCCGAGGTTGATCACTTGGCCGACCAAAAGTGCTGTGAAATCCTCTCCGGTGACAGCCCTTTGGCGATTCTTTCAGAAGAACTTCATCCGGACCTTGCTGCAGGTGTAGAAGATTTTTGGATTGTCGATCCTTTAGATGCAACGAGTGCATTTTTAATGCAAGCCGGTTTGCAATATCCGGCAGTACTAATTGGGAGATATGAAAATGGAAAAGGTAATTTGGGTGTTGCGCATTTTCCATTGACCGGTGAGTGGTTTTATGGCTATCGAGACAAGGGTGCGTTCAAAAATACTGTTCAACTAAAAATTCCAACTACCGACTATCCGTTAAAGGAATCTTGGGTTGAGATGAATCAATATGGAGATTCGCAATACGAAACGGAATCATTTACGATTTTGCGGGATCGCCTTCGCACCGCTGATGGTGCACGTATGGTTACCACTACCGTTCCCAACTCTGGTGTAGCGCTACGTGTCGCAGAATGTAATAATGGTTTGGCAGCTGCAATCCATGACAATCAGAACAAGAAGATCAAACAGGCTCCTTGGGATGTCGCGCCGGTTAAAGTTATTTTGGAAGAAGCTGGCGGCGTGTTCGTCAATCTTGCCGGAAAACCGATCGACGCTTTCGTTCCCGAAGTATCGATCATCGCCCGCTCTCAGCAACTGGCGGAGCAAATTATCGGCCTGCTTGATTGATATAGGAAGCGACACATTAAATTTAGAACTGTCAACTTATCACTATCGCCAACCATTTACGTCTATGTCAATTGAATCTTTTACTTACGCCAAATGGATCGAAAACGGTGAACTCGAAGACACCACCGAGACCCGAATTGCGGATCTTGAGAAAGAACTGGTGGACCATTTTCGCAAGGCGATGAAGAAACTTTCGGGAGACCTAGAACTGCCGTATGAGTCGCCTCTGCCGGGTGAAGTGTCTCATTGCGAATACCGAATTGGTTCTGATCTTCAGGGCGGTGCGTATGTGATATTCTATGTTCATGACGAGATCGCGATGATGTCGGTGATGCTGCAAGGCACCGATGAGCATCACGAGACACAATTGTTGCAAACGATAAAGTGTTTGCTGCTGGAACCGGATGATGTTGACGAGGCAGAAGATCTGACGGACGAAGAATTGGACGAATTGCTGGCGGCAGAGGCGTTTGATTTCGATTCCATTGAGCAACGACCGGTCGTGTTTTCAGTTCTTTACGACCTTGTGCCAAGCGAACCCCAAGCGATGGCTTTTATCGAAAAAATGAATTTGCATATGGCTGCTGCGTTCATGGAAGTGGGGCAGTAGAAAAACTGATTTTCACGCTCCGCTAAGCAAGGCTGCGCGTCGTGATAATGGAACACAGCTCTGATATATCGACAGGCTTGACCATGTGATTATCGAAACCTGCGTTCAGGATCATCTCCCGTTCGTGCTGTTGTCCGTAACCCGTCAATGCAATAAAAACAGTCTCTTTTAGATTTAAGTTCTTTTTAAGTTCACTTATCACTTCTAGACCATCTTTCCTCGGTAGTCCAATATCAATCAGCACTATTTTCGGAGTTAAGCCGGGGATTGCGTCAATAGCTAGTTGGCCATCTTCAAACGTCGTTACATCGAATCCGCGCGACTCTAACGCCAGAGACAATGCTAAACGCACGTCTTCGTTGTCCTCAACCAGAACCAATTTGCCAGTAGATGGATTCGTTGGCTTCGATGGGCCAGCGTTGTAGACTTTACTGATTGGCAATCGCAACTCGAAATCACATCCTCCTAGTGTTCCAGGACTGATAACCTCTACCGACCCCATATGTGCGTTTGCAATTTTCTTCACCAGGTAAAGGCCTACGCCTAAGCCACCTGCTTCGCGATCCAGCGGTTGCTGTTCTTGGAAGAATAAGTCAAAAATCTTGGCAACGGCTTGGGGAGCGATTCCGTCGCCTCCATCGCAGACCGAAGTCACGATGCTATCGCCTTCAATTCGGCAGTTCACTTCGAATTCGCTCTCAGGCTGGGAAAACTTAGATGCGTTGTCAATAAGGTTCACAAAAGCCTGTGTTAGCCGAACACGATCACCTTTAACGATTTCCGCTTTGGCATCGCACGAGTACTTCAAGGTTTGGTTCTTCTGCGCAAAGACCGCCTTTGCGGTGCCGACTACCTCATTTATTAGCTCAGAGAAACAGATTTCGTCTTCTTCGAATAGTATCTGGTCTTGGCTAACACGGCCGACGTGTAAGAGGTCGTCCAGTAGCCTCTTAATGATGGCAGTTTGTCGACTAACGATTCCAAATGAAGTTTTGCACTTGTCTGGAAGCTGCTCAATCGCTTCGGGTTCATTCCCAATAATATCGATGGCATACTGAATGCCAGCGACGGGGTTTCTTAACTCATGCGAGAGCATTGATAGGAACGAGTCGCGGTACGCCAAGCGATCAGCGGCAAGGATCTCTGCGTTTTTTAGACTATTGACATCGGCCAGTGTTCCAGCGAGCGACAGCGTATTTCCGTTGCTATCGTTTTCGCGATTGCCTACCAAGCGAAACCAGTGGTACTCCCCCGTGGCCGTCCGGCATCGTAGCTCTTCGGCAAAGGATTCGCCTCTTTCGGACGCGCCGTCAAAAATGGCTTTGTCACGATCGTCAGGATGGATGCGATCCAAAAAGCTTGCGATTGAATTGTTCAGGTGTCCTTTTGTCAGGCCCAGTAATCGTTCGATGTGTTCGGCAAGAATCCAATCATCCTTACGAGAATCAAGCTCCCAAAATGCAACTAAATGGCTTTTTAACGCCACGTCGAAATTCTTTTCTGTGCGTTGGAGTTGAGATTTTGTTTCCGTTAGCTCGGAATCGTCTAGCACCAAAATATAGACGCCAGCAATCGCTGATTGATCCGCCGTTTTGGTCGGCGTCAGATAGATGGACATATCCTTCCGATCACCGGATTGAAAGGAAAATTCGTGCTGAAAGTGAACGTGCTGACCGGTGAAAGCAACATCAATGTTACGTCGTGTGATAGCCCAGTCCGACTCTTGAAGTAAATCTGAAAGCAAAACTTCACCGTCTTCTAGGGGGCGCGGGTATTGATTCCGCATGTTGTTGTTGGAGTACAAGATCTTATAATCTGCATCGATCATGCAGACCCGGCCAGGGATGCTGTTCATCACCGAACCAAAGGACTGCGCGGCAGCAGTTTCTTCGGTCCGATCGGTACAGTAGGTGATCAAGCCGTCAATGTTCCCCTCTGCGTTGAAATGGGGCAGCAATCTGGTGAGGTAGACCACGGAGCGTCCTTCGGAGACGACGCGGCTTTCAAATGCTTGCGGCGTGCCGCCAAGCGCTTCGACAAATTTGCCTATGTGAGCTTCAACGAGTTCGTCGTCGTAGTAATCGGCGAAAGGCTTGCCCTTGATGGATTCGAGCGTTTCGTCTTTACTTTTTAGATAGGCTGCGTTGGCGTATCGAAACGTAAAGTCGGGGCTTAGGTAGCTGATTTCATCGGCGGATAAATCCAGTATCTTCATCAACACGTCAGCAGATTCTGTAGGAGTAGTTTCCACGGTGTAGTCGGTTTCTAGGAGGCTATTTCAATTATTTTTGGTTGCCAACATGCGTTGAGCTGAAACGTAACATCACAATAGTTCGAGATTAAAACTGGGAGTACGATGTTGGTGAAAGAAACCAGTTCTTGATGTTGGAAACGGTGTCTTTATATTCAGGAAGGTCTTTCATTTTCTTCCAGCTGTCCGACTTCAAAAAGGATTTCCAATGATCCTCGTGATCGGCTAAATTCTTCGCCGACAACATATAAACGAGATTGGGAAGATCTGGGCCGGATAACGTTTCTCCAAAAAACACGGGGCCCATTTTTACATCGCGCATCAACTGCGTTTCACCCGAGTCAAACATTTTTACTTTGCGTCTGGCATACTCCTCAGTGTGGCTTTCGTACAAACGTAGCTCAAAGATCCTGCCATCGGTTTTCTCTTTGCAAAAATCTGCCAATTCCAATTTGGGCATGCTGTTAAATGCCTTCAAGAATCGGCTTTCGATTCGATCGAAGATGCCGTCTCCCTTTTTTCGCTCCAGATACTTTTTGCCAGCCTCTTGATACTTTGCGTCGGCTGCCAATTTTTGATTGTAAGAACTAAAGGACTCTAGATTTGCATAAGGAATCACTACATAGATCGAATGGTCGTTCGGGTCTTTCAGATTGTGAAACGCACCAATGTTTTCAATCTTCTGCCTGTTAAGCGCTGGCAGCAAAGCGTCTCTTAAGTACTCATCAGCAATCTGCTGCTTCTCAAAATCGTAAATCTTGTAGATGCGGATCTCGTAGTACTGAAGCTCAGGTTCGTCAGCGGCCGCAACTCCCCAAGTGGTCAAGCACATCGCCAACAAAGTGCAAATTTGGAAGGCCAATCTAAGGCCTGTAGTTTCTTTCATGGGAGCGTCCATCATCTGTTGAGATTGTAGAGTGTGTAGGATAGCAGATTAGGCTCCGTCCGGAGCAGTTTACTTCGCCATCAGTTTCTTCAGTTCCGGCATGATTGCGTTGGCCCATTTTTCGTATCCCTGCGCGTTGGGGTGCAGTGCATCGGGCATGATTGATTTAGGCAATTGGCCATCGTCTTCAAGAAACACATCGTTAATGTCAGTATAGAAAACATACTGGCCGTCGGCATAGTCTTTGATGATGCTGTTGATTGAATCGTTTTGCTTGCGTTTTTCTCCATCGGGAGATTCATCGCGCGGGAAAATCGCTTGCAAAAGTATTTTCGTCTCCGGCAGTTGCGCTCGCAGTTCTTTGATGATTTCATTAATACCCGCGGCCGTGTCCTGGGCAGGCTCTTCGCGATGACCGGTATTGTTAGTACCGATCATCATTAAAACGGCTTTCGGTGAGATTCCTTCGATGGCTCCATTTCGAAGCCGCCACAGCAGGTGCTCCGTTCGATCGCCACTGAAGCCAAGGTTGAGAACTTTTAAGTCATTGAAGTGTTTGTTGTAAACAGATTTCCCAGTCTTTTCCCAGCCATGAGTAATGGAATCGCCCAGCAGCACGAGGTCGACCTTTTTCATCTTTTTCTTTTGATCTAATTTTTCATCGTGCCGGTCATGCCACCAACTGAGGGCCCAAGGCTCTGAATTTGTGTCAGCGGTAAGTGACAGCGGCAAAGGTTTGACACCCGGGTAGTCACGCCACGTCCATCGCATGGCGTCGGGGAAAATCGCACCTCCGTGATTGCCGCTATGCGCTCCGCCGCCGTACTCAAATTTGTGATCATAGTTCTTAAACATCAGCGCTTTGTGCATCTGCTGATTGCCAAGGGGCCAGTTGCCGTGTTCGTTGTCCAGATCGTTGCTGCCGTCCTGCATGTAGACCCGAATCGGTTTAGGTTCTGTTTTGCGGATCATGCCAGGGTACGTATCACCGTGGCGGATGTTGGTGAAGCTGCCGATGTGGCTGATCACTTTGGAAAATTGGTCCGGACGCTCCCACGCTGCAGTGAACGCACAGATACCACCACTGCTGGCTCCACAAATTCCACGGCCTGCTGGATCTTTGGTGATGTTGTATTTGGATTCTACCTTTGGCAAAACTTCTTCTACTAAAAACCGAACGTAATCGTCGCTGAGCGTGTCGTATTCAAATGAACGATTTTCGGGTTGAGGTCTCCACCCGCGATTCTCTGGCAGCGCGTCCTTTTTATGGCCGGGGTCAATGAATACGCCGATCATCACAGGAATCTGTTGCTTGTTGATCAAGTTGTCCATTACCACCGGAGCGCGGTACTGACCTGCGCGTCCAGCGTAAGCGTGTCCGTCTTGGAAAACCATCAGTGCTGCCGGCTTTAAAGCGTCGTATTGCTTAGGGACATAGACTGAGTATCGACGTTTGGTGCCGGGGAAAATCTTACTTTCTAACAACTCATGTTCTGTGAGCTCACCCTGAGGTACATTCGGTTGCACCATCGATTCATATCCTAGCGCATACTTGGTGGGTTGAGGCGATTTTTGCTGGCCCTGAATCGGTGAATCTGCTGCCAATTGCAAAAGTAGAACAATGCAACAAGTCGCTGTTAAAATCGAACAGAAGTTTAATGGCTGAATGGGCGGTGACATATTTGATTCGCTTCGGCGTGGTTGTTAGATCGTGCGGAGTTCCATCATAGCAATGAGGCTTTCCAATTGGGACAGAATGAACGATTTCTTTTTGGTAAATACGAGCCTGCCGCCGGTAAATAAAAATGGCCAAAAACAGAATTAAGCCCTGCCAGCTTTGCCAGCGCACGGTAAAAAACGGCACCACGGAGCACCACTTGATTCCACGTCGTTGTCATCGCAATCGTTGGTTTCAAAAAAAATTCACACGCGAGCAAATGAGAATTACGATTTCTGTCTGCGGAGAGTGCCATAATGCCATCCACCGATTCGTTCCGCGCGAAAAAGAGTTGGGGCGATATCACAATACGATCCAGTCGTTGCTCGCGCACCCAGAGATAGAAAAATTTGTGGCTTGGGTCAGCAAGAGAAAGTAAAGTCGCCTACAATATCTGCCGAGCTATTGAGCAAGCCCCGTTCCCGTTATCTCCAGCGGCATGTCTGATCCAACTGACCCAAAATCTACTTACGCAATCATCGGCGGCGGCATTTCAGGACTTTCGGCGGCATTTTATCTGCAGAAGAAATTCCCGGAAGCTGCGATCACCGTCTACGAGTCCAGCGAACGTTTGGGCGGAGTTTTAAAGACGGTTCGCAATGGAAATTTCCTTGTCGAAGCCTCCGCCGATATGTTTGTGACTCAGCCTCGCTCAGCGATAGAACTATGCCGCGATCTCGGCATCGAAGCCCAACTCTTGCAGACTCAGCCCGTCGATGACCGGGCCTTTATCGGATTGGGAAAGAAGATTTTTCCAGTTCCCCAAGGCCTGTCCATGATGGTGCCTACGATTCCTCAGCCAATCCTAGAGAGCGCACTGCTTTCTGATGAAGGGAAGGCACGGTTTCTGGCCGAGGATGAAATTGACGCAGTCACTACTGACCAAGACGAATCACTGAAGTCGTTTGCTGTGAGGCGTTTTGGAATCGAAGCTTACGAGAAAATTATTCAGCCGATGGTCAGCGGTATCTACACGGCGGATCCGGAAAAACTCAGCATGCATGCGACGATGCAGCGTTTTGTGGATATGGAACGTGAGCACGGAAGCTTAATCACCGCGCTGAAGAATAATCGCAACAAAGGGGACGCTCAGGCAAGTGGAGCCCGTTATGGAATGTTCCGCACGCCGACCAACGGAATGGAGACGTTGGTCACTTCCATTGTCAATGCCCTGCCCCGAGTCGAATTCAAAACGAATACGATGGTTTCCACCATCGCACCCAAACACAGCCCGGCCAAAGGCGTTGGCTGGAACGTGGACAAGCAGTTCTATAATGGGATCGTGTTGGCAACACCTGCTGCGGCTTCGGCGACGATGATCGTTGAGACAGATCCGAAATTGGCCAATGCACTCTCTGGTATCAGCACGGCGTCGTCCGCGATCGTCGTCATGGGCGTGTCACGCGAGTCTTTGAAAACCAATTTCCGTGGCTACGGAATCATCTATCCCCACGTCGACGATGGCCAGGTGATCGCGCTAAGTTTCAGCAGCAATAAGTTCGCTGGTCGATGCGGCGACGAAGAAGTGCTGATCCGGTGTTTCATCGGCGGTGCATTGCAGAGCGAATTGGTAGACCTGAAGGACGAAGAATTGCTCGAAATTGCGATTGCGCAGCTGGAACAATCAGTAGGGTTCAAAGGAGAACCCCTCTTCACCGACGTGTTCCGTTGGAAGCAGTGCATGCCCCAATATCATTTGGGCCATCTGGATCGTGTCAAAGAAATCGAGCAACGAGTAGAACCACATCAGGGGCTCGAAATCGCCGGCAACAGCTATTGGGGCGTCGGCATTCCCGCTTGTATCGCATCGGGAAAATCAGCGGCCGAGCGATTGGTTTAAATTTTCCCTTTAAACATTTAATCTGAACCAACTCTAGGTTTGCGACGTAGAACGAAAATATATCTTCGGCAAATTTTACGACGATCATAGCTTTAACGATGCACTCACACGAACTCACTCTAGGACTCGCCTTCGGATTAGGGGCCCTTCATGCACTCGAGCCCGGACATGGTAAAACTGCGATGTTGCTTTATCTGGCTGGTGAAAGAAGGAGCTTTCTTCATCCGCTGGTAATGGGGCTTTCAAGCGCCTTCACACATTCGCTTTCGCTAATCGGTATTGCCGCACTCGTACATTTGACTCATCACATGTTGACCGGTGATCACCATCATGCTGACGAGGGCGTGACTTACGTCATGCAATGGGCGAGTGCAGGCCTGGTTTTAGTTGTCGGTCTTTGTATGACTTGGTCGGCTTGGAAGTCGAAACCAGCACAATGCGGTTGTAGCCAACACAAACAGAAATGCGACATTTCGGATGAAGTCATGCAACCGGAGTCCACAAAAACCAGCTACTCCATGAGCGTCCTGCTGGGTGCTGCGTTCGGATTAATGCCTTGCCCTTCGGCGATGGCCGCTTACTTTTCTGGTCTTTCGTCTGGTTCGCCGGCCACTGCCTATATTGTCATCGGCCTCTTCGCAGCCGGAATAGCAACCTCTTTAACGTTGGTCGGAATGATCGTCCAAGTGTTTGGAAACCGTTTCACAAACACAGGCTCGCGGCTTTCTCGCTTACCATGGAATTATATTCGAGCAGGCTTAATCACGGCGATTGGATTGTTCTACTTAGGGCATGTCGCACTAAGCTGAAATCAGTCTTAACAGCAACCGCAAAGGCAACCGTATCTTCGATTTAAGAGATGAGCACAAACAAGGATCAGTCCTCCCAAAGGAGTAATCCAGGGTGCTAATACTGAGAGCAGCCCTTTTGATTCATCCTTTTCTGATGCGATTGAGGCACCTGTTTCACCAATGTTTTGATCGCATGAGGTGCATTGGCTGCATTGATCGCATCCAACATCTTCGCCAACGCTGACCAAGGTAGTGGAACTGGACGAGTTAGAAACGTTTGCTTCGCACGCAGTGCAACATTCTCCTGCCAATCCAAAGGCTGCGAAGGTAATAAAGACAAGCCCGATCGCGCCGACGGAGACAGGAGTCCAGTTTCCGTGCTTTCGAATACCGGGAATGAAGGCGACGATCGCAATGAGAAAACAAACCAAAGCCATCCATTTGTGAAACGATTTGTCCGCTAAAAAGCTGAGCCCCAAGGCCGGCAAGTACGCAATCACAAACGGCATCGCGGCGCAGTGAATCGCGCATCCGATCGAAGCGACGATCCCCAACGAGTCGCGCCACGTTGAATTGTTCTCGGCCATCTCTTGAGATTTGTATGCTGTGAGTTCTGTTGTATTCATGGACTTCTCCGGCAAAACTTGATTAGAAAATCAAGTGCGATTAATTCTTCAACTGGAATGGCCTAGGCCTGATTCGATCTGAGCAAAGGCATTATGGTTGTGTATGGATTCGAAATTTTCGGATGAACACTGGTACCACTGAATTCGCGGGTCGCGTTCCAGTGAGTCCGCTAGATCTCGTACCGTATCTTCGACAAACTTTGGATTCTCATAAGCATGTTCCGTTACCCACCTTTCGTCGTCACGCTTGATGACCGAAAACAACTGAGCGGACGCAGAACTTTCCGCGATGCGAAACAGTTCCTCCAACGAAATCGTCGCACCTTCGACAAGTCGAACGGCAACCGTTATTTCACATCGTTGGTTGTGAGCGCCGTATATCGAGATCGACTTCGAGCAAGGGCAGAGGCTGGTTGCCGGAACTCTGACGGAAACCGTGCAGTCGCTGGTGGTTCCTTGGGCGATCGCAAGCTTGACGTCCATGTCGACCATTCCTTTGGATTTTGACGCGGGCGCCGTTTTCTCAATAAACCAAGGGAAGCAGACGTCCAGAAATGCATCGCTGGCGGACAGCCGTTGGCGAACCTGCTGGCACGCGTCAACCAGTGACTCGACGGTTTGAGTCTCCGTTAGTGACGACAAGATCTCCATCAATCGTGACATGTGCGTGCCGCGTCTATTCTCCTCCAGCGAGACAAACATTTCCCACATGCCAATCGTTGATTGTCTCGCGTTCAAAGATTGAAAGCAGAATGGAAATCGCACGTTTGACACCCCCACCTTCTGAATCGAACGGCCACGAAAGTCGCTCTCGGATTGCACGTCGGGCAAAGTCTTCATTGTCGTCGTAGTATTAGGCATGTTAGCGAGCTTGATTTGTGTTTGCGTGTCAACCTAAAGTTCTTTAGTGAAACTCTGCACGGCGAGCGTAGCAGGCCCGCAGAGTAACCGCTTAGTATATGCATATGCAATCGGACTGCAATACTGGTTTTCTTGATTCCCAAAACCACAAAACCACAAAACAAAAAATTTCGTCTTCTGCTGTTGTCTTGGCATTGCATATGCAATACATTTGCGTTTGCAAGCCGTTGGTTTGCTGTTGAAACTGCTGCTTGATCCTGTTTTTGTAAGAAATGTCCTGTTCTAATGAATCGAAAACCCCTTAACGGAAATCGACCCGCGTTTACGCTGGTGGAGTTGCTGGTCGTTATCGCCATTGTCGGGATTTTGGTGGCCATGCTGCTTCCTGCGGTTCAAACGGTACGAGAAGCCGCCAGGAGAGTTCAGTGCGCAAACAACATGCGCCAAATTGCCTTGTCCGTACATGGTTACGAATCGGTTCATCTAAAGTTCCCGGTTAATCAAATCGGCCCCGGAACGTCTGACGGAAGTGGCGGATACTCAGCGGGGCATTACAGCTGGTTGGTACCCCTGCTGCCCAATCTCGAGCAAGAAAACCTTTACAATTCTTTTGCTCTCACTCAAAATAACGGCGACGGCAACAGCTACAAGGTGAGCCAATCGCACGCCAATGCAGTGGCAGCTAGTACGCTGGTCGAAACCTTCGTTTGTCCGTCGGACCTTCCCAACCGCGACAACGCGCTTATCCTTGGATCCGCCAATCCAGCCCCAAGCAGCTATGCCGCCAACGCGGGTTGGCCTTCTTTCGCGACTGGCTTCAACGGCGAGCGTTCGACTCCCGGTTCGTTTAATGGAGTCATTGCTCTTGAGCATCCATCGGAAAACATTACCTGGCACTCTCAGGGCAAGATCGGTTTTAACTCGATCACCGACGGTTCTTCCAACACGGCACTGCTTTCGGAACGCCTTATACAAACAGGCAACAGTCGCGATGCGATCGACCATGGAGATACTCGACTTCGTTCGCAGTGTATCTTGGCGAGGAACGAAACTCTGATGGAAATCAACGAACAGCTAACCAGTACCCACGCACACACTTTTGAGTCAGCACACATTGGTCGTTCTTGGTCCAGCGGTTGGCCGTTGGTGGCACCAACTTATATGCATGTCCAGCCCCCCAACGGAATGATCGGGCACTATGCCGACGGAAGTAGTGTTTCAGAAGGGGGCTTTATGATCTCTCCAAGTAGCCGCCACTTGGGCGGCGTCAATCTTGCATTGGTCGACGGTTCGGTACAGTTCGTGTCGAACGACGTTTCCCCTGAAGTTTGGTGGGCCGTTGGTAGCCGCAATGATGGCCGAACCGCGTCTTTGAACGACTGAAGTTTGATATCGCGCTGCGAAGTTTTTCCCTGTTTTCTTTCACATTTCATTTTTTCAGAGAGCTATTGATGAGGTTTGCATTTTTCATGTTTTTAATTTCGACTGCAATTGGTCTGACGTCGAATCTACAAGCACAGCACAACGATATCGAATTTGGTTACGATGACGTTGAAAGTCCGACTGCGTTTTTGCTTTCGCCACAGGGGTTTAACGGAACAACGTCGGACGGGTTGATTCTTATCAGAAGTAACATGGAGGAACTGGATCCGTTTACGCCAGGAGACTTTGCTGCCGATCAGCCAGGGTTTACTACTTACAGCGCGGCAGGGCTGATCGCTAATCCTGGCGATGCGATCATGATTAATACCCTCGATGCTTCCCAGCACTCAATGTTTGGTGTCGGTTTGGTGAACTATTACAATCCAGGGGCCGATCGGCTGGAAGCGACTGGACGCATTGCTTTCGAAGACAAAACTGTTGCGACGCAGGACCTTGTGCTCAATGGAAGTGCAATCGAATCGGGAGATAATCCGCAGTTCATTGCTTTAGCCAATAGCAGCGGAAGTGTTCACGACCATATCACTTGGGATTTGCTCGATGACGATTCTGCGCCGGTGGGTGCTTACGGTCTGCTGGTACAGCTGCAAAGTGATTTCTCTCCGCTGGACGGGAGTATGAATTTGTCTTCGGATCCGTTCTGGATTGTTTTCAATCACGGCATGTCGAACGACCAGTTTGAAGATTCTGCCCTACCTCGTTTTGGGATTCAGGCGGTTCCTGAGCCTTCTTGTGATGTCAATTTGGACGGCTCGGTCAACTTCTTAGACATTGCACCATTCATTGCGGCCTTGACCGCTTCAGGATACACCCCCTCAGCGGATTGTAACGGGGATGGGGAGAATACCTTTGCCGATATCGCACCATTCATTGCAGCCTTGTCCGCATAATAGATGAGTACGAAGAAAGCTTCCTGGGGTTACGGATAAGCAGAGGTTAGGTCAGGATTTTCACCCCAAGCGGCTGTTGATACCGTTGAGGTGACGAAATTTGACTTTGTGGTAGAATGAGACGGCTGTCAACACCAATGATTAATGTCGGAATCATGAAGAATCGCAAGTCAGACCAAGCCGAAACTATTAAGCAAGCCATTCGTGAGGCTGGTCTACGCGCGACACCCGCGAGAATTGCGACGCTCAAACTTCTGCATGGGGCGACGTCCCCGTTGACTCATGCTGAGGTCTCCGACGAACTGCACGATTTGGGCGTGGACAAAGCCACCGTTTTTCGCAACCTCAACGACATGGCCTCAGCCGGGTTGCTGAGGCGTACGGAATTGGGTGACCGGATGTGGCGGTTCGAACTGATTGACGGAGCCGAGGGGCACGGTTCGGCACATCCTCACTTTATGTGCGTCGATTGCGGTACGGTTTCCTGCATGGACGACATCAAGCTCACGGCGGGGAGCATGAGACAGAGCCAAGAATTTGGCGAGATCACGGAGATCTTGATCCGCGGCCACTGCAAAGATTGCGGTTAGTTCAGCGTCAAAAACGCCATCGCATCTTTCCGCCTGGGCATTGCTGCTGGACAAAGAGCGAAACCCACTCATTGTGCAAGTTGGTTGCATTTGTATATGATGTGCGTTTGCCCCGCCCCTGTTGAAGCCCCTCTACGATGACAAGCGAACCCATTTCATCCGTTTTGCCACTCTTGAAAATCCTGCCTGTGCGCGAGGAAGCACCAGAGCCGATTCCGGTGACCGTCCTGTCTGGATTTCTGGGAGCCGGCAAAACGACCTTGATGAATCATATTCTCAACAACCGGCAAGGGCTTCGTGTCGCGCTGGTTGTCAATGATATGAGTGAGATCAATATTGATGCACAGTTGGTAAAAGGCGGCAAGGCGACGCTCAACCGATCTGAAGAAAAACTGATCAACTTGTCCAACGGCTGCATCTGCTGCACACTTCGGGAAGACTTGCTGGTAGAGGTGGGACGCTTGGCCCTTGAGGGAAAGTTCGAATACTTGCTGATCGAATCGACGGGGATCTCTGAGCCGTTGCCCGTTGCGCAAACGTTTCTGTTTGAAGATGAGAACGGGCGTAGCTTAAGCAATGTCGCTTATCTCGATACGATGGTTACCGTCGTTGATGGCTGTAATTTTGCCCACGACTTTGATTCGGTTGATGAGCTTCGTGACCTTAGCAAGCTGGGGGCATCCGAGGACGACGATCGCGATGTTGCCCAACTGCTGGTTAATCAGATTGAGTTTGCGAATGTAATCATCGTCAACAAAGTTGACCTGCTTTCCAATGAGCAACTCGGACGATTGCGAGCAATGGTAGGAAGCCTGAATCCTCAAGCTCGATTGATTGAGACGTCGTACAGCAATGTAGACGTGCGGCAAATTTTGAACACCGGCCTCTTCACCGAAGAATGGGCCCAAACACTCCCAGACTGGCTGGAAAATGCCGGCACTGGCTGGGATGTTGATTCAGAAAAGTACGGCTTCGAGTCTTTCGTTTTTGAATCGCGCCGTCCCTTTCACCCAGCCCGGTTTGACCAATTCATCAATAACGGTGGATTCAAGGGCACGATTCGTTCAAAGGGGCAGGTTTGGTTAGCCACAAGAATGAAACTCGCGGGCCTTTGGCAACATGCTGGTCGGGCAGGAAGTCTGGAATGCATCGGTGTTTGGTGGAGCGCGATCCCGCAAGAAGAATGGCCAGAGGATGAAGATTTTCATCGAGAAATCCTGCAAATTTCAGAACCTCTTTATGGTGATCGCCGACAAGAGCTCGTCGTAATCGGGCACGAACTTGATGAATCCAGTTTTCGTGAACGGATCGACAAGTGCTTACTGACCGATGAAGAATTCGAAGCTGGCCCCGAAGTGTGGGCCGATTATGAAGATCCATTTCCCCAGTGGAGCATTGAAGAACATGACCACGATCATGACCACGACCACCGGCATTAAAATTCAACTTTTTGAAATCGCGTTCCGGGGCGAAACTTCCCAACCCGAATAAAGGATCTTAATGGCGTTTTCTAAACTAATTCTAACCCTTGGCTTAACTGGCGGATTGGTTTGGGGAGCGTGTCAGCTCAACCAGATCCCTATGCCTGGATTATGAAGCTTATTGGATGGTGTTGGTCGCTGACTGCCGCCAACCAATGCACTGGTCGCAGTGCATGCCGTTTGGTTTTCGCTCATCGTTCCGTTGATTTTGGGCACTATCTGGATTGCGCCTGAGCTGCGAGCTGCAGGGGTATGGTTCACCCTGTTCTTGTTGGCGTTTCTCTGTTCAGCCAGTTGGATTGGCGTCGATTTGTATCAATTCACACAAGCGCAAGGCTCATCAAAAGAAATAGGGCTCCGGACACTTTTTCTGCTGTTGAGTAATACAAATGTGCCAGCCCTGCAGGCCACGTTCGGTTTTTTAATGGGTGCCTTACTATCGTGGCAGTTTGGCAAACCGGTCCAAGCAACACTTGACCGTCCCGACGCCGATTCAAATACGCATTCTCGGACCTAAATTATTCCGACAGGCACTTGAAAAGATCGTTTTCGAATTTATCCCAGTCAGGTGACGTTTGGCTGTCGAGAATGATTTCGAGTCGACTGTCTCGTCGGTAGGTTGCAGCAGAGAAACTGGTCCCGTCCTTGGCCCGATTAATCGTCCACCAATCGTTCTGACAACGAAAGATACCTTTTAGTCGAACGATAGGCCGGACGTCGCCTAGAAAGTCGATCAATCTGTTACGGTTGAAGACGTCATCTACGTGAAAGATCCAGCCGCACGTTTGATAGCCCGCGCCGTCGTTGGGGCACCGGAGTGGCTTGCCAGGCGTGGGCTTTTGAAGTGACAGTTTAACGCCCTCATGCGATTTTGCATGCTCGTTTCGGTGGTCGTGAGCACCACTCTCACTTGCCCTATCGGAAACCGGCGTGCCAGCAAGTTCTACATTTGGCAATGGATGGGCATCGGCAAAGAGGGGGAAGCGAACGGTGTGGAACTCTTGGTCCAACAGTTCAGAGGGGATTTCGCCAAAATTGGTTTCCATGATTAGTTGTTTGGGTGGATTCAAGCTCTCAACCCACTTCCGGCATCGGTCGATTTGATCACGGTCTCTCGAATCCGTCCAATTGATGACCACGATATCGGCCAGCTGGATTTGATCCTGAAACACGTCCGAATCCTGCCACCGTGGGTCGTCAAAGTCTTTCGGGTCGATCAAGCAAATGATGTTCCGCAAATCTATCGCGCCAGCAAAATCACTGCTGCGAAGCATGTCCACGACTTTCGCAGGATGGCTTAATCCAGACGGCTCAAGGATCAAGCGATCGGGTTTCGAACGCCGAATGAACTGGGCAAGCCGTGGTTTGAATGCGAATGACATGGTGCAGCAAAAACATCCTCCGCCCAGTTCCTCCACCGCGATCCCTTCTCGGCTGGACTCGAGCAATGCATGGTCAATCGAAACCGTGCCGAACTCGTTGACTAAAATCGACCAATGCTCACCTTTTGGACGACTTTCAATCAGCTTCGTAATGGCGGTTGTCTTGCCTGAACCAAGAAACCCGACAATCAAATTGGTCGGGATTAGTTGTCCTCTTTTCCAAGGCACTTTTCAAGAATCTCCATGCAAATATGGGACAAGCCCGGTCCGCCAACGGGTGTTTTCGGCGCCGGTGTTAGATCTGGCCAGACAGCATATGCAAATGAATTGCAAGTGTCGATGGCTCCGAGCTGGAAATCATGCCTGTTTTGCATCGGGAGATCCAGCGGCCAAGTGATTGGTCTAAATCTTCCCTTGGAGTTGTGCGAAGGAAAATATTGCTACGAGGCAAACGAATACTGAAAATATCCAAGTCAAGTGATATTTAGGTCGGCAGTTGTTCAAGTAAAGAATCGCCCAGCAGACGAACGAACGAAAGAGAATTACATAGGGGCCTGCAAGCATCAGTATGAAAGAGACCTCGATCTCACCATGCTCATTGCTCAACACTCCGTCTAAGTCAAACATCAAAAATACGAACAGCACGCTCAGTAACAGAGATGAACAATAAAAGCCAATTCGGTCTGTGGAAGATCGAATAGGCTTTTCCGGTTTGGGATCCGTCATCAGAATGCAGAACGTAAAATTAAGCGTTCACCAAAATTTCCTCGCCCACAGACCACTTTAAGCGATCGTTTTCATCGCGGTTGATACGGCGATAAATTGTGTCGCGCTCGATCGGTTCACGACCCGCTTCGCGAATCAAAGCCTCCAGTTTCTCGACCGAGAGAAACTCGGGTGTTGTCGCGCCGGCGTCGTGGTAAATCAATTCGTGCCGAACGGTGCCATCTAGATCGTCCGCACCATAAGATAACGCCGTCTGTGCCGTGCCGATGCCCAACATGATCCAATATGCTTTCACGTGGTCAATGTTGTCCAACATCAAACGGCTGACAGCGATCGTTCGCAGATCTTCCACCGCAGTTGGTTTCTTGATGTGCGACAGTCCTGTGTTCTCCGGATGAAACGCAAGCGGAATGAACGTCTGGAACCCGCCGGTTTCGTCTTGTAATTCGCGTAATCGAATTAGATGGTCGACGCGGTGGAACGAATTCTCCAAGTGGCCGTACAGCATCGTGCAGTTGGTTTTGATCTTCAACTGGTGAGCCGTTCGGTGAATGTCGATCCAGTTTTTGCAATCGGCTTTATGCTCGCAAATTTTATCCCTAACTTCAGGATGAAAGATCTCGGCGCCGCCACCGGGAAGACTTCCCAGTCCCGCATCACGCAGTTCGGTAAGGATCTTGTCCATCGGCATCTTGGTCAAAAACTCAAACCAATTCAGCTCGACCGCCGTCCATCCCTTGAGGTGCAACTGTGGATAGGTGTCGTGCAAAATCTGCAGGATGTTCTTATACCACTCGAATTTCTTTTGGTGATGCAAGCCGCCAACAACGTGCATTTCGGTACAGCCATTTGCGACCGCCTCAGCACCGCGCTGAAGAATCTGTTCGTCCGACATCACATAGCTTTTTTCGCTGCGTAGATCGGAGCGAAACGCGCAGAAGGTACAACGGTAGACACAAACATTGGTCGCATTAAGGTGCGTGTTGATGTTGTAGTACGCCGCGTTGCCGCTTTTGCGTTCTCGGACTAGATTCGCTAACTGGCCAACATCGTTGAGCGGAATTTCCGGATCGTAAAGCAGCAGTCCGTCGTCCATCGACAACCGCTGTCCGGCCTCGACTTTTTCTTGGATGGTTTTGAGTTTTGGATCAACGGTATAAATCATCGGAAGGCTCTTGGGAGTCTATGGATCGTCGTAAGGCGGTGATAGAAGGCGGTAATGGCGGTAAATCACCAACTCGAAATCTTATTTCGCCAGCGATTTCCTGTCTATCTCTATCCGCTTAACCGCATGCTACTGGGGCGAAATAACGGGCTACAGCCACAGCAGATCAACCGTTCCCGCGACAAACAGGCCAATGCTGACGATTGAATTGACGTTGAAAAAAGCGATGTTTACCCGAGTCAGATCGTCCGCGCGAACCAACGAGTGCTCATAGATCAACAATCCGGCGACTACCACCACGGTCAAACCATAAACGTAGCCTAACCCTAACTCTGGCCCGCACCAACGACCGAGCAATGGCAGCAGTATCAGCAAACCCAACATCAGTGCGTGACAAACGGCCGCAAGTCTTAGCGCGCCGCGGATGCCAAGCATCACAGGGATGCTGTTGAGTTTCTTTTTGGCATCGTAGTCGAAATCCTGACAGGCGTAGATCATGTCAAAGCCGGCCACCCAAAACAGCACGGCCATACCCAATACGACTGCTGGTGCGAGGTCTTCAGGATTCTCGATGACGATTAAGCCCCGGATTGCGATCCAAGCACAGATCGGAGCCAACATTAGCGCCAGTCCCAACCAGAAATGTGCCAGCGTCGTGAACCGCTTGGTATAGCTGTACCCCAATAGTATCAGCAGCACGGGCACCGACAGTACTAAGGGCAAGTAGTTCGGCAGAAATAGCGCGTTGCCGGCGAAGAAAACCAGCCCCGACACCAGCGTGAACAACCAGACAGAAGTCACCGACAGTTTCCCCGCGGGCAGATGCCGCTCTGCAGTCCGCGGATTTTCAGCGTCGATGAAACGATCGACCAGACGATTGAAGGCCATCGCAGCGCTGCGTGCTCCGACCATGCAAATGATGATCGCAACTAAATGCAGCCAATTGAATTCAATATTGATATCGCCAGGAACAGGTGCCACCCATGCCATCACTGCCGCCAAAAGCGCAAAGGGCAAGGCGAAGATCGTATGGCTGAACCGGATCATCTCCAGAATGTTCGTTAGCGTTTTTATGGTGAGCTGCCCCAGCGACGGATGAGATCGTGATCAATATCCAAATGATCCAAAATTCTTGCGACGACGAAATCTACCAAATCGTCCACCGTTTGGTAGGCGTGATAGAAACCGGGTGAAGCCGGCAGAATCGTCGCGCCGGCGCGACACGTCTTCTCAAGGTTTTCAATTTGAATCAGCGAGAGCGGTGTTTCACGCGGGACCAAAATTAAAGGACGCTTTTCTTTTAGATGTACGTCAGCAGCACGCATGATCAAATTTCTACTGGCGGCCGTCGCGATCCCGCTGAGCGTACTTCCGGAGCAAGGGCAGATTACCATGCCACGCGTTTTGAATGCTCCACTGGCGATCGGCGTCATAAAGTTTTTGTGATGGTAGTACTTTAGCCGATCAGAATCTGCCTGGCCGGAAATCAAATCGCCGACGCGAAAATTCTCTAGGTCTACGTCGACGCCCACTTCGTGTTTCAGCACCACTGCGCCCGATGGGCTGATGGTGAGATGGATATCGATGTCGGTTTTCAGCAAAACCTGTAACAGACGCTGTCCATAGATCACGCCACTGGCGCCGGTGATAGCCAACACCAAAGGATGGTTTGATGAAGGGCTCATTTAACACCCACGTATAGCGTCGCGATGCCGAACGTCAGCGGAAAGAAATCGACGCGACTCATGCCTGCGTCTTTCATTTTCTCAGCCAGCGCTTCATAGCACGGGAACTCGCCAACGCTGTCGGGCAAGTAGTCGTAAGCGCTTGAGTTGTTACGGGCGAGGGTTTGTCCAATTTTTGGCAGCACGTTTTTGAAGTACCATCCGTACATGCTTTTGATGGGTTGGGTGCGCGGGACTGAGAATTCCAGAATCGCGATTTGTCCGCCGGGTTTACAAACGCGCGTCATCTCGCGCAACCCTAAGTCCGTATCGGCGACGTTTCTCAATCCGAATGCGGCGCTGACGATCTGAAAATTGTCATTGGGAAACGGAAGGTTCTGTGCATCTGCTTCGACGAATGTGACGTCCTGTTTCGAACGTTGGTTTTTCTCTTCGCCCACGGCCAGCATTTGGTAACAGAAATCTGAACCGATAACAGGCACTTTACCTTCGGTGTTGTTCTCAAAGGCAAACGCGAGGTCACCGGTGCCCGTGCAGACATCAAGGATCGGATCTTCACGGTTTGGTTTCAGTTTCCTGACCGTTTTCCACCGCCAATATTTGTCCACGTTCATCGAAAGTAGATGGTTCATGCGATCGTAGTTGGGCGCTATTTCGCCAAACATTTTTCGCACGCGTTGGTTTGATTTGTCTACAGCCATGAACGTTTCGATTTTTTTCTTGGATGGAATGGCGGATTGGGCGAAAGTTTGGCTCGGTTACCGGAGAGATGGTATACCGCACCTTCTCAGGACCGGTCTTCTAAGGATACATTAACTGTGACAGCTGATACCTTACTCGTGGTACTTCAGCGGTCTGATGTTGTGGTGCTAAATCCGCAGGATTACGCAAATCAGCCGCCGGGCGATAGCCACCGGTTTCGTCTGCTCAAATTACAACAGAACCGGACGCTTTTCCGTTAGCGGCTGATAAGTGCAACATCAGATGGCTGAAGTGTTTGCCCTATTCTATTCGCCAATTCGTTCAAAGGAACCACTGTAACCGTGTCCAACACCGCTCCCCAAAGATTTGATGTCGCATTGTTACCCGCCGCTTCTGAGTCACTAGAGGGTGCGACGGTGATCGTCGTTGACGTCTTACGCGCCACGACGACGATAATCTCGGCGCTTTCCAACGGCGCGAAAGAGGTCGTCCCCCAGCCTTCTATTGAATCCGCGCGAGCCGCTCACCAGCAGATCGGTGATAGTTCGGTCATGGGCGGTGAACGGCAAGGCAAAATCGTTGACGGATTTCATCATGGAAATTCACCGCTGGAGTACACGGCAGAGGCGGTCAAAGAAAAGAGCCTGATCTTGGCAACGACCAATGGAACGGTAGCGATGGAAGCATGCCGCAGTGCCGATCGCGTTTTAATAGGTGCGATGGTCAACGTAGATGCGGTGGCCGATGAGGTGTTTGAATGTGAACGTGTTTGCGTGATGTGTTCGGGGACCGATAGGATTATCACCAGCGAAGATGTTTGCTTTGCGGGACTGCTGTTGCAACGCGTGATTGCCAAACGCGCCGGAACAGGCTTGCCACCGGCGTTTCTCACTGACGCTGCCAACATCGCATTGGATCATTGGTTGGCGATAGAAACCAAAGTCGCAGATGGGAAACCACTGGCCGACTTTTTTAGAACCGCGCGGGGCGGGGTCAATTTGGTTCGGATCGGGCACGATGCGGATGTTGCCTTCGCGGCCAACATTGACACTTTTGATAGCGTTCCAGAGTTGGACCTGGAGGCGTGGAGAATCAGCTGAACGTTTCAAACGCGAATGATCTGCGCGGTGCAATGGATAACGCCTTCTACAATCGAAAAAGTTGGCTGCGCTAGTTTGTCGCATTGATCGGCCGGTCGTATTGCCGAAAAATACCAATGTAGCGAGATTGGTCTTTCTTGGAGTAGGCTTGATGATGGATCCCAATTTTAAGAGCTCTGGTAATCGATTCGTCTCTACCTATCGGTTTATGAAAGACCCGTATACTTGTTTCCGCCAGTGGAAGCAAAAGTTTGGCGATACTTTCATGATTCGCGCACTCAATGGCGATGTCGTTGCGACTTGCGATCGTGACAACGTCCGCGCAGTCTTTGCCGCCCGCTCCGATGACATCGGTCAATTCGCTGTCGAAACGATCAAGCCGCTGATGGGTGATTCATCGGTTCTTCTTGTAGAAGGGGAACCCCATCGGCGGGAGAGAAGCCTTTTGTCTCCGGTGTTTCGTGGGGAGCGCATCAACAATAGCGCTGAAGAGATTCGCAATGTTGCGTTAAGGGTTGCTCAGCGCTGGCAACCCGGGGAGACCATTCGAATGATGGATCCGGCGCTCGACGTTTCTCTTGAAGTCATCATTCGCGTCGTTTTCGGCGTTCAAGAAGAACAGAAAGTAGAAGAATTTAAGAAACGCATTATAGATTTCGTCGGTTCGTTTCACCCCATGTTCGCTTTCTCGAAGCTGTTTCAACGGCCGCTGCTAGGGCTCACCCCGTGGAATCGTTTCGTCAAATCGAGGGACGCGCTGGACGAAATCATCAAGGAACAAATCGCATATCATAGCGGCTGTCCAATGGCGCACGGCAATATGCTCTCCACGTTGATGCATTCCAAATACGAAGATGGCGACAAAACAACATCAACTGGAATTCGCGATCAGTTGGTGACGATGTTGATGGCAGGCCATGAAACGACTCAGATTTCGATTACTTGGGCCATGAGCTGGCTGCACCGTCATCCAGAGTATGCTCAACGGCTTCGCGTGGTACTGGATCAGGATGATTCGGTAGCCGCGATTACCAAATCGCCACTACTTGCCGGTATCTGCAATGAATCGCTACGAATCAATCCCGTTGTCCCTGATATTGTTCGTACCCT